>Ga0335081_10004814_pt1 | contig 21325 bp, 23 predicted proteins | sample Lox_Sample_35_FD_206713 | JGI IMG/M metagenome (GOLD analysis project Ga0335081, IMG submission 206713) | Soil microbial communities from Loxahatchee National Wildlife Refuge, Florida, United States - Lox_Sample_3.5 | ecosystem: Environmental > Terrestrial > Soil > Wetlands | place: USA... | reverse complement strand
TTTGGCGCGGCGAGTCCGTAAGATTCGGGGCCGTTTTTGAGGCGCTTTTCTAAGTCAGGCGGGGAGCGGCTGAATGGAGCGGGGAGTTAGCTCTCGAGTAGGTGCGCTAGCGCTCGCGCTGCTCGCTGCCACGGCGCTCGGCGCCGCGGGCGCCACGCTGGCACAGCCCGCCGCCACGAGCCCTGCGGCACCCGCGCCCGCCCCCGACGCCCACCACGGCAAGGAAGTCTCCTACACCTGCCTCGGCTGCCACGGGATCGAGGGCTACAAGAACGCCTATCCCATGTACAGCGTGCCGGAGCTGCGCGGCCAGAACCCCGAGTACCTGGTGATCGCGCTGCAGGGCTACCGCGACGGGGACCGCTCGCAGATCACCATGCACTCGCAGGCCGAGTCGCTCTCGCCTAAGGATATGACGGACGTCGCCGCGTTTCTCGCAGGCAAGCCGCTCGTGCCGAGCGGCAAGGGAGGCCCCGTGCCGCAGGCCGCACAGCTGTGCGTCTCGTGCCACGGCCAGGACGGCATCGCGGTGGCGCCGATCTACCCCTCGCTCGCCGGGCAGCACGAGGACTACATCGTGCGGGCGCTCGATGAGTACAAGCACGGCGGCCGCAAGAATGCGGTCATGAAGCAGTTTGCCGCCACTCTCAAGGACGAGGACATTGCGCAAATCGCCGCCTACTTCAGCAAGCTCACCCCCTCGCTCGGCACCGAGCCGCGGCCCTATACGCGCCTCAGCGCCGACTGATCCGATTTCGACCGCCCCGCCAGCCGGGCCGGAACTTTCACTCCGTCCGGGCTTTCCAACCCGGCGCTCCTGCAGCGATTGCAAGCCATGACCGGCCTTAAGACTGCGTTAAGCCGGCCTGTCTATGGTTCGACGCTGGAGCAGTCCTACCCCTTTGAGGAGCCGTCCATGAGTTTCGTTTCCTTCCTCCGCAAGCCGCTGGTCGTCGCGATGCTCGCAGCCGCGACCATCGCCGTGCCGGTCGGCGCGCTCTATTACTCGGGCGCCGCGCACGCAGCGCCGGCCGCCTCGGCGCCGGTCGCCTCGGCGCAGGTCGCGCCGGCGCCCGCTGCGAACACGGCTGCCGCCAGCGGCCCGACCATCACCCTCCCGGACTTCAGCGCCATGGTGCAGAAGTACGGCCCCGCGGTGGTGAACATCAGCGTCACGACCAAGGTGTCGGCGTCCTACAACCCGCAGGGCGATGACAGCGACGAGAACGACGAGGGTGACGGCGACAGCGGCGGCCAGGGCGGTAAGGGCGGCGGCAATCAGAACCCCTTTGGGCCCGGGAGCCCGTTCGCTCCCTTCTTCCGCGGCTTCGGCTTCCAGATGCCGCACCCGCAGCCGATGCACGGCGAGGGCTCCGGCTTCATCATCCGCGGCGACGGCGTGATCCTCACCAACGCGCACGTCGTGAAGGGCGCGAGCGAGGTCACGGTGCGCCTCACCGACCGCCGCGAGTACACCGCCAAGGTGCTCGGTGTCGACAGCAAGTCCGACATCGCGGTCATCAAGATAGAGGCCAAGGATCTGCCGACCGTGAAGCTCGGCGACTCGCGCTCGCTCAAGGTGGGCGAATGGGTGCTCGCCATCGGCGCGCCCTTCGGCTTCGAGAACAGCGCCACCGCCGGCATCGTCAGCGCCAAGGGCCGCTCGCTCGATTCCGGCTACGTGCCGTTCATCCAGACCGACGTGCCGATCAATCCGGGCAACTCCGGCGGACCGCTCTTCAACATGCGCGGCGAGGTGGTCGGCATCAACTCGCAGATCTACAGCCGCAGCGGCGGCTACCAGGGAGTGTCGTTCTCCATCCCGATCGACGTCGCCATGCAGGTCGAGCAGCAGCTGCAGGCCACCGGCCACGTCACGCGCGGCAAGCTCGGGGTGGTGATCCAGAACGTCACCCAGGGGCTCGCCGACTCGTTCGGCCTGCCGCAGCCCGAGGGCGCACTGGTGTCGAGCGTCGAGAAGGACGGCCCGTCGGCGCACGCCGGGGTCGAGCCGGGAGACGTGATCCTGAAGCTCAACGGCGAGCCGATCGCGAGCTCGAACGAGCTGCCGGTGAAGGTCGCATCCTTGAGCCCCGGGACCAGCGTCAGCCTCGAGATCTGGCGCAACCACGCCGCGCGCACCGTGAGCGTGAAGCTCGGCGCCCTCGACGAGCAGCGCACCGCCGCGCGCGGCGAGTCGCAGCACGGGGGCGGCAAGCTCGGCCTCGCCGTGCGCCCGCTCACCGGCGATGAGCAGCGCCAGGGGAACGTGCAGGGCGGGCTGCTGGTGGAGCAGTCCTCGGGTCCCGCGGCCGAGGCCGGCATTCAGCCCGGCGACATCGTGCTCTCGGCCAACGGCGCCCCGGTGTCGAGCGCCGCGGCACTGAAGAGCGCCGTCGAGAGCTCGAAGGGTCACGTCGCGCTCCTCATCCAGCGCGGCGAGGCGCGGATCTTCGTGCCGGTGCGGGTGGGCTGAATCGTGGCTTGATCGCCATACACGGGCCGTGTATGGTCTGTGTATGGCGACCAAGACTATCTCGATCGAGACGGACGCCTACGAGCTTCTGGCCCGGGAGAAGCGCGATCGCACCGAGTCCTTCTCGCGGGTGATCCGCCGCTTGTTTGCCGAGCGTCCCTCGCTCACGGCCGGCGAGCTGCTCGATGCGCTGGAACCTCTCAAAGGCAAGGGCGCGGGTGCGCGTCACAAGCGGCGCTGAGTGCTGCTGCTCGATACGAGTTTCCTGGTCGAGTTCGAAGCTGAGCTGGCAGATCGCGGCGTGGGTCCGGCGACGGCACTGCTCGCCGCTCGGCGCGAGGCGGCCGTCGCGATCAGCATCGTAACCTTCGGGGAATTCGCCGAGGGGTTCCTCGATCCGCTGGCTTTCAATGAGTTCATCCACCACTTTCGCGTGCTGCAGCTGTCGCGCGCAATCGCCTGGCGGACGGCGCGGCTGCAGAGCTCTCTCGCCCGCCGGCTGGGCGAGAACGATGCCTGGATCGCCGGCACCGCGCTGGTGTACGGGGCCACGCTGATCGGGCGCGAGCGGGGGTACGAGCGCGTCCCGCGTCTCGACTACCTGGCGTTCTAAGCGGACGGGCCGTTCGTCACCATCGCGGCGACGAACTCATTGAGCGGCAGGGCATCCAGCCCTGCCGGTCTTGCGAACAGCGACTTGACGCGCTCGGCCTGCTTAGGCGCGAAGTGCGCCTCCACCGCGGCCTCGAATTTCTTCCTGAGCACCGGCATGCCCTCGGCGCGGCGCTTGCGGTGCCCGATCGGGAAGTCCACCTGCACGCGCTCGGTGTGGCTGCCGTCCCTGAAGAACACCTGCACGGCGTTGCCGATGTAGCGCTTGTCGGCGGCGTAGTACTCGGCGGTGAACTGCGGGTTCTCGCGCACCTGCATCCGCTCGCGCAGCGCATCGATGCGCGGATCGCGCGCCACCGCGTCCTCGTAGTCGGCGGCGGTGAGGCGCCCGAAGATGAGCGGCACCGCCACCATGTACTGGATGCAATGGTCGCGATCGGCGGGGTTGGCGAGCGGCCCCACCTTGTCGATGATGCGCACCCCCGGCTCCTGCGTCTCGATGACGACGCGCTCTATGTCGGCAATGCGCTTGCTCACCGCCGGGTGCAGGCTCATCGCCGCCTCGACCGCGGTCTGCGCGTGGAACTCGGCCGGGTAGGAGATCTTGAAGAGCACGTTCTCCATGACGTAGGAGCCGAAGGGTTGCGGGAGCGAGAGCGGCCTGCCCTTGAAGAGCACGTCGCAGAAGCCCCAGGTCCTGGCCGACAGCGCCGACGGGTAGCCCATCTCGCCGGTGAGCGCGATGAGGGCGAGTCGGACCGCGCGGCTGGTGGCATCGCCTGCCGCCCAGCTCTTGCGCGAGCCGGTGTTGGGTGCGTGGCGGTAGGTGCGCAGTGCGCCGCCGTCGATCCAGGCGTTGGAGACCGCGTTCACCACCTGCTCGAGGCTCCCCCCGAGCATCGCCGTGACCACCGCGGTGGAGGCGATCCGGACCAGCAGGACGTGATCGAGCCCGACGCGGTTGAAGCTGTTCTCGAGCGCCAGCACACCCTGGATCTCGTGCGCCTTGATCATCGCGGTGAGCACCTCGCGCACCGTGGGCGGCGCCTTGCCGGACATCACCGCGAGGCGCGCGCGGTAATCGGCTACCGCGAGGATCGCGCCGAGGTTATCGGAAGGATGGCCCCACTCGGCGGCGAGCCAGGTGTCGTTGAAGTCGAGCCAGCGGACCATGACGCCGATGTTGAAGGCCGCCTGCACGGGATCGAGCTCGAAGGAGGTGCCGGGCACCCGCGCACCGCCCGCCATCACCGCGCCCGGTACCACCGGACCCAGGAGCTTGCGGCACGCCGGGTACTTCAACGCCTGGAAGCCGCAGGCGAGCGTATCCATCAGGCAGTAGCGGGCGGTGTCGTAGGCGGTCTCGCTCTGCACGCGGAAGTTGCTGGCGTACTCGGCGATGGTCGTGAGCGCGGCATCGGGGGCCGGCCGCTCGGCGGACTTCACGTCGTGGGCGGACATGGCGGCGCGGCTTACCTGCGCTCTGCGAGGGGCACGAACTTGAGGCTCTCGGGCCCTACGTAGTTGGCGGCCGGCCGGATGATCTTGCCGTCGGCGCGCTGCTCGATCACGTGGGCCGCCCAGCCGGTGGTGCGCGCGATCACGAACAGCGGCGTGAACATCTCGGTGGGAATGCCCATCATGTGGTACGAGACCGCCGAGAACCAGTCGAGGTTCGCGAACATGTTCTTGGTCTCGCGCATCACCGCCTCGATGCGGTCGGCGATCTCGAAGCGGCTCGAGTCGCCCGCCTCCTGCGACAGCCGCCGCGCCACTTCCTTGATGACCTCGTTGCGCGGATCGGCGATGGTATAGACCGGGTGTCCGAAGCCGATGATGACTTCCTTGTTGGCGACGCGTGCGCGGATGTCGGCCTCGGCCGCATCCGCCGACTCGTAGCGCTGCTGGATGACGAGCGCCGTCTCGTTGGCGCCGCCGTGCTTCGGCCCGCGCAGCGCGCCGATGGCGCCGGCGATGCAGGAGTAGAGGTCCGAGCCCGTGCCGGCGATGACGCGCGCCGCGAAGGTCGAGGCGTTGAACTCGTGCTCGGCGTACAGGATCAGCGAGGTGTGCATGGCGCGCACCCACTCGGGGGGCGGCGGGCGGCGGTGCAGCAGGTGCAGGAAGTGTCCGCCGATCGAGTCGTCGGCGGTCTCGGTGTGGATGCGCTCGCCGGAATGGCTGAAGTGATACCAGTAGGTGAGCATCGAGCCGAGCGAGGCGATCAGGCGATCGGCAATCTCGCGCGCGCCGGCGGCCAGGTGCTCGTCCTTCTCCGGCAGCACGCAGCCCAGCGCCGAGACGCCGCTGCGCAGCACGTCCATGGGATGCGCGGCGGCCGGCAGTGCCTCGAGCACGGTGCGCACCGCGGCCGGTAGGCCGCGCAGCGCCTTCAAGCGCGCCTTGTAGCCGGCGAGCTCGGCGCCGTTCGGGAGCTTGCCGTGGATGAGGAGGAAGGCGATCTCCTCGAACTCGCACGTCTCGGCGATCTCGAGGATGTCGTAGCCGCGGTAATGCAGGTCGTTGCCGGTGCGCCCGACGGTGCACAGCGCGGTGTTCCCGGCCAGCACCCCCGAGAGCGCCACCGACTTCTTAGGCTTCAACGGGGCGATGTCGTTCATGGCTTGGTTCCGAACAGCTCGTCGAGCTTCCTCTCGTACTCGTGATAGCCGAGCACCTCGTAGAGCTCGGCGCGCGTCTGCATGGTGGGCAGGACGCTCTTCTGCGTGCCCTCGCGGCGGATCGCCCCGAACACCACCTCGTGAGCCTTGGCGGCGGCGCGGAACGCCGACAGCGGATAGAGCGCGAGGCGCACGCCCGCCTGGGCGAGCTCGGCCAGGGTGAAAAGCGGTGTCTGCCCGAACTCGGTGATGTTGGCGAGCACCGGCACACCCGCCCGTGCGGCAAACTGCCGGTACTCATCGAGGGTCTTGAGCGCCTCCGCGAAGATCATGTCGGCGCCGGCGGCGACATAGGCCGCAGCGCGCTCGAGCGCGGCCTCCTGGCCCTCGACCGCGTGCGCATCGGTGCGCGCCATGATGACGAAGCCGGGATCGGTGCGCGCATCGACCGCCGCCTTGATGCGATCGACCATCTCCCCGGGCGGGACCAGCGCCTTGCCGGGCCGGTGGCCGCAGCGCTTGGCGGAGACCTGGTCCTCGAGGTGCATGCCGGCGGCCCCGGCGCGCAGCAGGTCGCGGCAGGTGCGCGCGATGTTGAAGGCGCTGCCGAAGCCGGTATCGGCGTCGACCAGGAGCGGGAGCTGGCTCTTGCCGGTGATGCGGCGCACGTCCTCGCAGACGTCGTTGAGCGTCGTGACGCCTAAGTCAGGCAGCCCGAAGGAGGCGTTGGCGACCCCGGCGCCGGAGAGATAGATGGCGCGAAAGCCGGCGCGCTCGGCGAGCAGCGCGGCGTAGGCGTTCACGGTGCCGACGATCTGCAGCGGGCGCTCAGCGTCGACGGCGGCCCGCAGGCGCGCTCCGGCGGTGGGTGATCGATCCGACATGGGCGACCTCGAAGGAGAGCCTCGATTCTATACGCGCGGCACTGCCGCGGGCCAGCGCGCGATCCTACTCGCCGGTAGGATTCACTCGATGCGCACCAGGGTGCGCCCGGTCACGCGCCCGGCGAGATAGTCGGGGAAGGCTTGCGGCAGCTCGTCGAAGCCGATGGTGCGCGTGACGATGCGCGCGAGCTGCCGGGGCCTAAGGTCGGTCGCGATGCGTTGCCACACGGCGAGCCGCCACTCGCGCCGGGTCGCCGAGGAGTTGATGCCGAGCAGCGCCACCCCGCGCAGGATGAAGGGCATCACGGTGGTCTTGAGCTCCGGGCTGGCCGCGAGCCCGATGCTGGCGATGTTGCCCCAGAAGTCGACGGTGCGGGTGAGCCAGGTGAGCACCTCGCCCCCCAGGTTGTCGATGGCGCCGGCGAAGCGCGCCGCCTCGAGCGGCCGGGTACCCAAGTCGAGGCTGTTGCGGTCGAGCACCTCGGCGGCGCCGAGCGCCTTGAGGTACTCGGCGGCGTCCGGCTTGCCGCTGACCGCGACCACGCGGTAGCCGCGCGTCGCCAGCATGTCGACGGCCACGCTCCCGACGCCCCCGCTCGCGCCGGTGACGACGATCGGGCCAGCGCCCGGGGTCTGGCCGTTCTGCTCCATGCGATGGATCGCCAGCGCCGCGGTGAAGCCCGCGGTGCCGAGCGACATGGCGGTGGCGGCGTCCAGCCCCGCGGGCATCGGGATCACCCAGTCGCCCGGCACGCGCGCGTACTGCGCGTAGCCGCCGTCGTGGGTCTCGGAGAGCCCGCAGCCGGTGACCAGCACCGCATCGCCCGCCTTGAAGCGCGCATCGCTCGAGCTCTCGACCGTGCCGGCGAGGTCGATGCCGCCCACCAGCGGGTAGCGGCGCAGGATCTTGCCCGCGCCGGTCGCGGCGAGCGCGTCCTTGTAGTTGATGTCGGAGCAGGCGACGCGGATCACCACCTCGCCGGCGCCGAGGTCATCGAGGGTGAGATCCTCGAAGCGCGCGGCGATCTTGCCGGCCTCGGAATGAATGCGGAACGCCTTGAAGGGTTTCATTGCTTTCGCTCCGTGTCCCGGTCCAGCCAGGCGATGAGTCCCTGGGTATTGAGCTCGAGGTCCCCGGCGAGCGCGCGCTCGAGCGCGCTCTCCTCGAGCGTGCTGCCCTCGCGCCGCGCCAGGGTGATCCACAGCCCGAGCATGTCGGCACGGATCGCGGCGGCGCGGTCCGCCGTGCGCGCGTGCCGGCGCGCGATGTCGGCCAGCTCGCGGATCTGGCTCTTCAAGAGCTCGCCGAGTCGCGGCACGCCGGTCACGCGGCTGAAGTGCATGAGGTACACCGACTCAGGTTGGTAGCTCAGCATGCGGTCGATGGAGGCGAGGTGCTGCTCCGGGTCGAACTGCGTCGGCACGGTGGACGGCGTGATGAAGTTTCCGCGCGGCGTGTCGAGGGCCCGATAGGAGATACCGAAGGTGTCGCCGCTGAAGATGCTGGCGTGGCTCAGGTCGACCACCGCGTAGTGATGCATGGCGTGCCCGGGGGTGTGGATGAGCTCGAGCGTGCGTCCCCCCAGGCTGACGCGCTCGCCGTCGGCGACCACGCGCACCCGCTCGCGCGCAATCGGCACGAGCTCGCCATAGAGCTGCGCGAAGCGCGCCTCGCCGTACACGACCTTCGAGCCCGCGATGAGCCTCGAGGGATCGATCATGTGCGGCGCGCCGCGCGGATGCAGCACGGCCTGGGCGTTGGGCAGCGCGCGCATCAGGGCGCCGGCGCCGCCCGCGTGGTCGAGGTGCACGTGCGTCAGCAGGAGATAGTCGACCGCCTCGGGCGCGATGCCCATCTCGTCGAGCGCCGCGAGCAGGTAGGGCACCGAGTCGTTAGTGCCGACGTCGACGAAGGCGGCGCGTCCCGAGTCGACGATGAGATGCGCGGCGGCGTGCCCGGAATACAGGTACTCGGCATCGATGGCGCTGATGCCGTGCGGGTGGCGATGGATCGTCGGCCTGACGGGATGGTTGGGCACCGAAGGCTCGCGAGGACTCAAGGTGATGCGTGTACACATCCTAACCCGTGCGCTAGCTTAGACACATGATCCGACCGCCCCACGCACGGCGCCGCGGCCTCGCCGGCTGCGCCGCGGTGCTCCTCGCCGTGTGCCTCGCCGCCGGCGCGCTCGGCCGGCCGCCGGCGCCCGAGCCCCCTGCTCCCGAGCCCTCGGCGCCGCCGTCGCCGCAACCACCCGGCCTCGGCGAGGGACCGGGGCAGTCCGAGCCGCCGCCGCCCGCGCCACCCGAGGCCGTGCCGGCGGGGGCGAGACCCGTCACCCACCTCGCGCCCCTCGTGCCGCGACGGGAGCGGGGCAACCTGATGTTCGACAACGTGCCCGTTGCCGACAGGGCGCTCGTGGCGCGGCTTTCCCCCTATCTCGAGTCGCGCCAGGCGCGCCTGCTCGACTGGCTGCCCGACGGGTCGCTCCTCATCGCCACGCGTTTCGGCGAGACCGAGCAGCTGCACCGGCTCGCAGCTCCTATGGGCGCGCGCGAGCAGCTCACCTTCCATGAGGATCCGGTGAGCGTCGCGCGCGCCGCTCCCGCGGGCGGCGGCTTCGTCTACCTCAAGGATCAGGGGGGCAATGAGAACTCACAGCTCTATTACCGGGGGGCCGACGGCAGCGTGCGCGAGTTGACACGCGGCGATTCACTGCACGGGAGCCCCTCATGGGCGCACGACGGCCGGCGCGTCGCCTTCTTCGGCAACGAGCGCGACGGCGCGAGCTACGACATCTACGTCGTCGACGTGGGAAGCGGCGCCGCGCCGCGGCTCGTCGTGGGCGGCAGGCAGGACGCGTGGTACCCGCTCGACTGGTCGCTCGATGACGGCAAGCTCCTCCTGTGGCGCTATCTGTCGATCGGCGAGAGCTACCTTTACCTGGCCGATTCCGCCAGCGGCGCGCTGACGCCGCTCGATGCCAGTGGCCGCAAGGTCGGCGTGCGCGGCGCGAAGTTCGCCCCGGACGGGCGCGGCGTGTACCTGCTGTCGGACGAGGACGACGAGTTCGTGCACCTGCGCTTCGTCGATCCGGTGACGCACCAGACCCGCCGGGTGACACCTGCCGACGCCGGCTGGGACGTCGAGGACTTCGACGTGAGCGCCGACGGGCGCTACATCGCCTACGTCGTGAACCAGGATGGACGGAGCGTGCTCAAGCTCGAGGACACGCAGACCCACCTCCAGATCTCGCCCCCGGGTTTGCCCGAAGGGGTGATTAGCCGTCCGATCTTCGATCGCACGGGGCAGCGGCTCGCGCTCGCGGTGGAGTCGAGCGAGTCGCCGCGCGATATCTACTCTTACGACCTCGCGCAGCAGCGGCTCGAGCGCTGGACGAAAAGCGAAACGGGGCCCGTCGATGCCCGCGCCCTGATCGCTCCGGAGCTGATCCACTATCCGACCTGGGATCGCGTGAACGGCCACCCGCGCCTGCTGTCGGCCTACGTCTACCGCCCGCGCAACGCCGCGCACTGTCCGGTCGTCATCGACATCCACGGGGGGCCTGAGTCGCAGTTCCGCCCCGGCTGGGATCCATTCATCCAGTTCCTGGTCGCCGAGCTCGGCTACGCGGTGGTGGCGCCCAACGTGCGCGGCTCCTCCGGCTACGGCAAGAGCTTCCTCGCGCTCGACAATGGCGAGCTGCGCGAGGACGCGGTGCGCGACATCGGCTCCCTGCTGGTGTGGATCGGCGCGCACAGGGCCTTCGACCGCGAGCGCATCTCGGTGATGGGCGCCTCCTACGGCGGCTACCTGACGCTCGCCTCGCTCATCGCCTACGGCGAGCGGCTGCGCGGCGGCATCGACGAGGCGGGCATCAGCAACTTCGTCGCCTTCCTCACCCACACCGCGGCCTACCGCGGCGACCTGCGCCGCGCCGAATACGGCGACGAGCGTGACCCGGCGACGCGCGCGTTCCTCGAGCGCATCTCGCCGCTCACCAACGCGGGGCGCATCAAACGGCCGCTGCTGGTGGTCGAGGGCCTCAACGACCCGCGCGTTCCGGCCTCCGAGTCCGAGCAGCTGGTGTGGCGGGTGCGGGCCGCGGGCGGGGAGGTGTGGTACCTCATGGCGAAGGACGAGGGTCACGGCTTTCGCAAGAAGGCCAACCAGGACGCGTACCTCGAGACGGCGGCAACTTTTCTACAGATGCTGAGCCGCTAAACGCGAGGGAGCGGGCTATGGAACTCGTATCCGACTTGTCAGGCGAGTAGCGCGCTGCCCACCGCTTGTCTGAAGATCGGCAGGAGAAAGCGCCGCCGGTGAGCACGCACGGAGGGAAGATGCCGAGCCAGAAGTCCGACAAGCCGCACTATAGAAGCGTCTGGGTCAGCGACGTGCATCTCGGCACGCGCGGCTGCAAGGCAGCCTACCTCGACGATTTCCTGGCCGCCATCGAGTGCGACAATCTGTACCTGGTCGGGGACATCATCGACGGCTGGGCGATGAGTCGCGGCACCATCTACTTCCCGCAGGAGCACGTCAACATCCTGCGCCGATTCCTCAACAAGGCGCGCAAGGGCAGCCGCGTCACGTACGTCATCGGCAATCATGACGAGTTCCTGCGCAAATACGTCGAGGATCTGTCGGCGCTCGGCTTCGGCAACATCCGCATCGTGAACGAGTGCGTGCATACCACCGCGGACAACAAGACCCTGTGGGTCACGCACGGCGATCTCTACGATGTCGTCATTCGTTATCACCGCTGGCTCGCGTATCTCGGCGATCGGGGCTATGACTTCCTGCTCTGGCTCAATCGCCACTTCAACTGGGTGCGTGACAAGTTCGGCGCACCGTACTGGTCGCTGTCGGCCTATGTAAAGAATCGCGTCAAGACGGCGCTCGAGTTCATCAACTCGTTCGAGGAGACCCTCGCCCGGGAATGTGCCTCGCGCGGTTATGACGGAGTCGTGTGCGGCCACATCCACAAGGCGGTGATGAAGACGGTCGGCGGGGTGCTCTACTGCAACGACGGCGACTGGGTGGAGAGCTGCACGGCGTTGGTCGAGCATGACGACGCTCGCCTCGAGATCATCCAGTGGCACATCGTCTCGCACGAGAGCGCCGCCAAGGCTGCCGCTGCTGCCGTCGACGCCACAGCCTAGCGGACGATGACTCGGTCAGTGCGCGCTACCCGCGCGGTCGGGGCGCGGGGGAAAGGTCACACTGACCCGCAGCCCGCGACCGTCCGGTCCGGCGGCCAGCGCGAGCGTCGCCCCGTGCGCGTCCGCGATCGCCTTGACGATCGCCAACCCCAGGCCGCTGCCCGGAGGCGCGGTGCCGGCGCGCCGATAGAAGCGGTCGAACACGCGCGCGCGCTCCTCGGGCGGAATCCCGGGACCCGAATCGGTCACGCTGAGCTCGGCGCGCGCATCGGCGCCGCTGCCGGCGGCCTGCACCGAGACATCGACGCGCGCGCCGTCGCCGCCGTAGCGCACGGCGTTGTCGACCAGATTGCGCAGCAGCGTGCGCAGCGCCTCCGGGTCGCCGGCGACGGTGAGCGGCTCGGCGGCCGAGAGGCCGAGGTCGATGTGACGCGCATGCGCGAGCGGCTCGAGCTCACCGATCACCTCACGCGCGAGCGGCACGAGCGCCACCGGCACGTGCCGCGGCGCCGTACGCGGCTCCTCGCGCGCGAGCGAGAGCATCTGCTCGACCAGGCGGATGGCGCGGCGCACGCCTTGCGCGAGCCGTTCCATGGCGGCGGCGCGCTCGGACTCCCCGCTCGCCCGCGCCAGGGTGTCCATCTGCAGCAGCAGCGCGGTGAGCGGCGTGCGCAGCTCGTGCGCGGCGTCGGCCATGAAGGCGCGCTCGCGCCCGAGGGAAGCGCCGAGGCGCCCGAGCAGCTCGTTCAGCGCGCCCACCAGCGGCCGCACCTCATCGGGGAGCTGAGCATCGGGGAGCGGCTCGAGCGCGTCCTCGTGGCGTGCCTTGACGAGGTCCGTGAGCCGCGCGAGCGGCTTGAGCGCATGCCCGACCGCGAGCCAGATGAGCAGCGCCAACGCCGGGAGGAGCAGCGCGAAGGGCGCGAGGGTCCGCAGCGCCAGCTGCACGGCGCGCTGCTCGCGCACGCTCATCGGCTGCGCTACCTGGATCACGCGCGTCACGGCCTGCACCCCGTACGCGCGCCATTGCCCTTCACGGGTCGTGACGGTCGCAAAACCGAGCGTCGTGATCTCGGGCAGCACCGCGTGCGGACGCGACAGGTACACGCGCACGCCATCGAGCGTCCACACCTGCACCACGAAATCGTAGGCAGCATCGGTGGGCGGCTGCTGCGACAGCAGGTACTCGACCGGCTGGTCGCGCAGGATGAGCGCGGTCTGCCGGAGGTGATAATCGAAGAACGCATCCGCCTCGGCGAGCGCGTTGCGATAGACGATCCAGCCGCCGCCGAGCCCGACGAGCAGCACGCCGGCGAGCAGCGAGGCGAGCAGGCGCCCACGGAGCGAGCTCACGGCTTCGGCCTCACCCGATAGCCGACGCCGCGCACCGTGCGGATGAACTCGGGCCCGAGCTTGCGCCGCAGGCCATGGATGTAGACCTCGACCGCATTGCTTTCGACTTCCTCGCCCCAGCCGTACAGGCGCTCCTCGAGCTGGCTGCGCGAGAGGATCGCACCCGGGCGCTCGAGCAGGAGCTCGAGCAGCGCGAACTCGCGCGGCGAAAGGGCGACCTCGACGCCGTCGCGGGTCACGCGGTGCGTCGCCGGCTCGAGCGCGACGCCGAGGTGCTCGAGGCGCGGCTCACTGCGCCCCGACTTGCGGCGCAGCAACGCGCGGATGCGCGCCGCCAGCTCATCGAGATCGAAGGGCTTGACCAGGTAGTCGTCGGCCCCCGCATCGAGCCCCGCCACCCGGTCCGCCACCGCATCGCGCGCCGTGATGATGAGGACCGGCAGCGCCGAGCCGCGCCCGCGCAGCGCCTTCAGGAGCTCGAGGCCATCGCTTCCCGGCAGCCCGAGATCGAGCAGCAGCAGCTCGAAGGGCTCGCTCTCGAGCGCGTGCTGCGCGGCATCGGCGGCGCGCACCCAGTCGACGGCGAAGCCGTCGCGCTTGAGGCCCGCGCGGATGGCCTCGCCGATCATGGGATCGTCTTCGAGCAGCAGCAGTCGCATGACCGTCCGCGAGTATGATCAATCGCGCCGCGTTTCGTTCAAGGAGCCGCCCGTTGAGCCCGACCGAGCGCCTGACACGCGATGCCGCGCTCGTCGGGGTCACCCTCACGCCCCCCCAGGCGGTGAGCCTCCTCACGCTTCTCGATGAGCTCGAGCGCTGGAACAAGACCTATAACCTCACGGCCATCGGCAGCCGTGAGGAGATGATCACCCATCACCTGCTCGACAGCCTGTCGATTCACACGGACCTCTGCGGCACGCGCATCGCGGACGTCGGCACCGGAGCCGGCTTCCCGGGGCTGCCGCTCGCCATCGTGAACCCGTCGCGGCATTTCACCCTCATCGACTCGAGCGGCAAGAAGGTGCGGTTCGTCGCGCACGCCGCGCGCACGCTCTCGCTCGCTAACGTGACCGGGGTACAGGCACGCGCGGAAGACATGCGCCCGGAAGCGCCGTTCGACACCGTCACGGCGCGCGCCCTGGCGCCGCTGCCGCGGCTGCTCGCGCAGGTGGCGCCGCTCTGCGGACCCGAGACCCGCGTGCTCGCGATGAAGGGCCACCGGTCCGAGGAGGAGCTCGCACGGATCCGGCCGCCCTGGCGTCTCGTCGGCGTGCGCAGCGTCGCGGTCCCGGGGCTCGCGGCGGCGCGCTGCGTGGTGACCCTCTCCATGGGCGGATGAGCGGCGGCCCGGGGGCGGCGCCCTTTCACGGCAGGCGCAGCGGCAGCGCAGTGGTTTCCTTGATGACGGCCAGGGCGATCGAGGAGTTGACCGACTGCACCCCGGGAAAGCGCGACAGGTGGTCGAGAAAGAACGCCTCGTAGGCCTTGATGTCGCGGCACACGATGCGCAGCAGGAAGTCGGTCTCGCCCATGAGCGTGTAGCACTCGAGGATCTCAGGGTGCGCGCGCACCGCCTGCTCGAACTTCAGCAGCGCGTCGCGCCCGTGACCGGCGAGCTTCACGTGCGAGAACACCAGGACGCTGAGTCCCACCTTCTCGCGATCGAGCACCGCCACGCGGCGCTTGATGACCCCGAGCTCGATGAGGCGGCTCAGGCGCCGCCAGCAGGTCGAGGCGCTCATTCCGAGCCGCTCGCCGAGCTCGGCCGCCGACAGGTCCCCGTGCTCCTGCACCAGGTCGAGGATGCGCAGGTCGCTGCGGGTGAGCTCGGGATGCGACATATGTATCACCTATCGCCTCCTACATGAGATTTATATTTCATCAAGGGCTCCTGGCACGCAACTTTTGTGATACCCCTGCCACCCCCTCCGGGTACTGTGCGCCGCTCATAAGAAGCGCAGCCGGGAGGCGGGCATGGAAGTGTTCGACATGCGGGAATTCGATGGCCACGAGCTCGTGCTCTTCGGCCATGACGCGCCCACCGGGTTGCGGGCGATCATCGCCATCCACTCCACCGCCCTCGGGCCCGCCGCGGGCGGCTGCCGCATGTGGCCTTACGCCACGACCACGGACGCCGTCGCGGACGTGCTGCGTCTCGCGCGCGGCATGAGCTACAAGAACGCCATGGCGGGGCTGCCCTTCGGCGGCGGCAAGGCGGTGATCATCGGCGACCCGCGCGCGGCGAAGAGCCCGGAGCTGCTCGCCTCCTTCGGACGCCTGGTCGACTCGCTCCGCGGGCGCTATGTGACCGCCGAGGACGTCGGCACCACGACGGGAGATATGGAGCACGTCGCCCGCGCCACCAAGTACGTGTCGGGTCTCGGCCGCTCACCCGGCGAGGCCGGCGGCGACCCGGCGCCGAAGACCGCGCTCGGCGTATTCCTCGGCATCCAGGCGGCGGTCAGGTTCCGCCTCGGCCGCGCCGATCTCGCCGGACTCACGGTCGCGATCCAGGGCGCGGGCGGGGTCGGCTATCACCTGTGCGGCATGCTGGCCGCCGCGGGTGCCCGCCTCAAGGTCGCGGACGTGCTGCCGCGGGCCGTCGAGCGGGTGTGCGATGAGTTCAAGGGAACGCCGGTCGCCACCGTCAAGGTGCTCGAGGAGGAGGCCGACGTGCTCTCCCCCTGCGCCCTCGGCGCGATCTTGAATCCCCGCACGATCGCGCGGCTCAAGGCGCCGGTGATCGCCGGCGCGGCCAACAACCAGCTGGCGCAGGGCCAGGACGGCGAGGCGCTGCGCGCCGCCGGCATCCTCTACGCGCCCGACTACGTGATCAACGCCGGCGGCATCATCAGCGTGGCGCGCGAGTACTACGGCGGCACCGAAGCGCAGGTGATCGAGGACATCCAGGGCATTCCGGCGCGGCTTACCGAGGTCTTCGAGCGCGCCCGCCGCGAGAATCGCACCACCAACGAGGTGGCGGACCAGATGGCGCGCGAGCGCTTGGGTAGCGGCCGCGAGACGCCGAGACCGAGACTGGTCGCCTGACCGTCAACGGGGCGCACGGACCTTACGGGCGCTTGCCTGTCGCTACGCGCGCACACCCGCAGGCGGAGCGCGACGCAGCACGCGGGCCGCGGTGAAGTACACTGTTGCCCATGAAGCGGGTCATCGCCATCGCGAACCAGAAGGGCGGCGTCGGCAAGACCACCACCGCAGTCAATCTCGCCGCCTCGCTCGCCGCCACCCGCCGGCGCGTGCTGCTCATCGACATGGATCCTCAGGGCAACGCCACCATGGGCAGCGGGGTCGACAAGTCCCAGGTCGGGCGTGGCGCCTGCGAAGTGCTGCTCGGCGAGTCGGACCTCAAATCGGCGCTCCTCACGGTCCCCGACGGTGGCTTCATGCTGCTGCCCGCCAACCAGGACCTCACGGCGGCGGAAGTTCGCCTGCTGACGCTCCCCATCGGCCGCGAGACCAAGCTCCGCCAGGCCCTGCAACCGCAGCGCGCGGCCTTCGACCTCATCTTCATCGACTGTCCACCGGCCCTCAACATGCTCACGGTGAATGCGCTGGTGGCCGCCGACAGCGTCCTCATTCCGATGCAGTGCGAGTACTACGCGCTCGAGGGCCTGACGGCGCTGCTCGCGACCGTGGAGCAGATCCGCGCCGCCGTGAATCCGGACCTCGCCATCGAGGGCGTGCTGCGCACCATGTTCGACCCGCGCAATAATCTCGCCAACGAGGTGAGCAGCCAGCTGATTGGCCACTTCGGCGACAAAGTGTTCCGTACGGTCATTCCGCGCAACGTCCGTCTCGCGGAGGCGCCCTCTTTTGGCAAGCCGGCGCTGTTCCACGACAAGGAATCGCGCGGCGCACTCGCGTATCTCGCGCTTGCAGGGGAGATGATCCGGCGTGAGGAAGAAGCGATCTCCGAAGCGCGCGAAGCCGCGCGCAGCAGCCCGCCCGGCAACGGCGCCGGCGACCACCCGACGGCGGACGCCGCCCCCGAGCCCGAATCGGCCGCCGGAGGCGGCCTCGCCGCCGGTGAAGGAAAAGGCGCATGAGCTCAGGGCGAGCGGGGTCAGCGGCGTGAGAAAACCGACACTCGGCCGGGGGCTCGCGGATCTGCTCGGCCAGGCGGTGGCGCGCCCGTCGGTGGCGCCGGGCGCGGGCGAGGAGCTCGCCAGGCTCCCCCTCGATCTGCTGCAGCGCGGCCGCTACCAGCCGCGCACCGACATGCGCACCGAGACCCTCGCCGAGCTCGCCGACTCGATCAAGGCGCAGGGGGTGGTGCAGCCCATCGTGGTGCGGGCGCTCGAGCCAGCCGCCGGCGGAGCGCCCGGCGCGCCGCAGCGCTACGAGATCATCGCCGGCGAGCGCCGCTGGCGCGCGGCGCAGATGGCGGGCCTCGCCGAGATCCCTGCGGTGATCCGCCGCATCCCGGACTCGGCCGCGATCGCCGTGGCCCTCATCGAGAACATTCAGCGTGAGAGCCTCAATCCCCTCGAGGAGGCGCGCGCGCTCACCCGGCTCATCACCGAGTTCGGGCTCACCCACCAGGAGGCGGCGGATTCCGTGGGCCGCTCGCGCGCGGGGGTCAGTAACCTGCTGCGCCTGCTCGAGCTGCCGAACGAGATCGCCGAGCTCCTCGAGAAGCGCGCGCTCGAGATGGGTCATGCGCGCGCGCTGCTGGCCTTAAGCGGCCGGCGTCAGCAGGTCGAGGTGGGGCTGCTGGTGGCCAGGAAGGGGCTCTCGGTGCGCGAGACCGAGTCGCTCGTCAGGCGCCTCACCGTCCCGACGGTGCATGGGGCCGAAGGGGATGGCGCGCCGCCGCGCGACCCGAACGTCGAGCGGCTCGAGCAGGAGCTGGCCGAGAAGCTCGGCGCCCGTGTTGCGATCCAGCATTCCGCCAAGGGCGGGGGCAAGGTCGTCGTCAGCTACAACAGCCTGGACGAGCTCGACGGGATTCTCGCGCATATCCGCTAGCGACCTCGCATCGCAATAGGTAGTAGCGCTGTGGACTGCCGTTCACGCGCTCTCTATAATCCCGCGGCTTTTTTGGCCGGCGCGCGCTTAAGTGCCTGAACGGCCGAGCTAAGTTAAGCCGCTTGCGCCGTGCTCAAAGCGCAGGATCCGCGGCTCTTTTGAGCCCCTCGAGCGGGACTTATATAAGGTGTTGGCGATCGATCTGCCCCGTGCGCGGCGGCTGGCCTTCGGCGTCGTGCTGGGTCAGGCGGCCGTGACGCTGATCGCCGCGGCCGCGGCACTCGGTCTCGCGGGCCGGGCGGCGGCCGGGTCGGCGCTGCTCGGCGGCGGGATCGCGACGGCGGGGAGCCTCGCGATGGTCGCCCTGGTGTTCGCGGGCGCCGCCGTCAACGCGCAGCGGATCGCCGCCGCCTTCTACGCCGGCGAGGGCGTGAAGCTCGCGGTCGTGGTGGTGCTGTTCGTGGTGGTGCTGAGGACGGTCAGGGTGGTGCCGCTGGCGATGCTCGCCGGCTTCGCCGCCACGTACCTGGTGTACTGGATTGCGTTGGTTGGCGCGCTGCCCTCGATGAGCGGCACGCGCCGACGGAGCTGAGAGCGGTGGCAGGACTCGTGACAACGATGGCGGCGGAAAAAGAGGGCGGTGCGACCGGGTACATCCTGCACCACCAGACCTTCTTCTCGAACAAGCCGCCGCACGGCATCGTCGATTTCAGCGTCATCAACTACGACACCGTGTTCTTCTCGGTGGCGCTCGCCGCGGTGTTCTTCGGGCTCTTCTGGCTGGTGGCGCGCCGCGCCACCTCGGGCGTACCCGGCAAGGCGCAGAATTTCGTCGAGCTGATCGTGAGCTTCGTCGACACCCAGGTGCGCGACACCTTCCACGGCTCGAGCCGCCTCATCGCCCCGCTCGCGCTCACGATCTTCTGCTGGGTGTGGCTCTTCAACTTCATGGACCTGGTGCCGGTCGACCTGCTGCCGTGGGCGGCGCGCGGCGCCGGTATCGAGCACCTGAAGGTGGTGCCGAGCACCGACTTGAACGCCACCTTCGCGCTCTCGCTCACCGTCTTCGCCCTCATCATCTTCTACAGCATCCGCATGAAGGGCATCGTCGGCTTCATCAGCGAGCTGACGCTGCAGCCCTTCAGGGCCAAGAACGTGGTGGTGCAGGCCGTGCTGGTGCCGGTGAACTTCATCCTGGAGTCGGTCACCTTCCTCGCGCGCCCGGTGTCGCTGGCGCTGCGTCTGTACGGCAACCTCTATGCGGGCGAGATGATCTTCCTGCTGCTCGCCGCGCTCACCCTCTCGGTCGGCCTCGAGAATCTCACTACGCTCGGGGGCGTCGTGGGAACCGTGCTCGGCGTGATCGCGCAGGCGATTCTCGGCTTCATCTGGGCGGGCTTTCACGTGCTGATCATCACGCTGCAGGCGTTCATTTTCATGGTGCTGACGATCGTCTATCTGTCGATGGCTCACGAGCATCACTGAAGACGCCGCGGCCAAGAGTTTTTGTCTCATCTGATCCGGTTTGTTTCGAGGAGAGATTGAATGGAAAACGTTGCACACATCCAGGCCATGACCGTGCTGGCCGTCGGCATCATCTTCGGCATGGGTGCACTCGGCACCGCCATCGGCTTCGGCATTCTCGGTGGCCGTTTCATCGAAGGCTCGGCGCGCCAGCCGGAACTGCTGCCGACCCTGCGCGTGCAGATGTTCCTGGTCGCAGGTCTGCTGGACGCCGTGGCGATGATCGGCATCGGCTTTGCGCTGTTCTTCACCTTCGCCAATCCGTTCGTGAGCGCGCTGCAGGCCGCACACTGATTCACGCTTCAGGCGTGATGGCTCGAGGCAGGAGATAGGACCGTGAACATCAATCTCACGCTCATCGTGCAGATGATCGTGTTCGCCTTGCTCGTGTTTGGCACGATGAAGTGGATCTGGCCGGCGATACTCGGCGCTATGGAAGAGCGCCGGCGCAAGATCGCACAGGGTCTTGCGGCAGCCGAGAAGGGCGAACAGGCGCTGGCCGAGGCGCGCGGCAATGCGGAAGCCATCATCCGCGAGGCACGCGAGCGGGCCACACAGATCATCGACCAGGCGCAGCACCGCGCCAACGAGATCGTCGAGGCAGCCAAGGGCACAGCCAACACTGAAGGCGCACGGCTCGTGGCGGCGGCGCACCAGCAGATCGAGCTCGAGACGAGCCGCGCGCGCGAGAGCCTGCGGCGTGAAGTGGCCGGCATCGCCGTTGGTGCGGCCGCGAAGCTCCTCGGTCGCGAGATCGATGCGCGCGCGCACGCGGATCTTCTCGACCAGCTCGCCACGCAGATCTAGAGGGATACACAGGTCAATGGCGGACAAGCTCACGGTGGCGCGACCCTATGCACGCGCAGCCTTCGCCGAGGCCCGCGGTGAGGACCGGCTTACCCCCTGGTCACAGGCGCTCAAGGTCGCCGCCCAGGTGGTGCAGGATCGGCGCGTGGCGAGCCTGCTGGATAACCCACGCATGACGCCGCCGCAGCTGGCCGAGCTGGTCATCGGCATCGCCGGCCCGGAACTGGGCGAGCACGGGCAGAACTTCGTGCGCACGCTCGCGGCCAACCATCGCCTCGCCTACCTGCCGGAGATTTCCGCGCGCTTCGAGGCGCTGAAGGATGCCGCCCAGGGCGTCGCGGATGTCACGGTGACCTCGGCCGCCGTGCTCGATGCGACGCGTCAGCAGAAACTCACCGCGGCTCTGGAGAGGAGACTGAAGCGCAAGATCCGTCTGCACTGCGAGGTCGACCCCGGCCTGATCGGCGGGGCGGTGGTGCGCGCCGGCGACCTCGTCATCGACGGCTCCCTCAGCACGCGCCTTGCGCGCATCGCTTACGAACTGACTGCTTAGAACCTGCAACGAATTCGCTTTTCGAGAGAGAACGCATATGGCCATCAAGGCAACCGAGATCAGCGATCTGATCAAGCAACGGATCGAGAGCTTCAAATCCGTCACCGAGGCGCGCAACGTCGGCACGATCGTCTCCGTCACCGACGGTATCACCCGCATCCACGGACTCGCCGACGTGCGCTACGGCGAGATGGTCGAGTTCCCCGGAAATACCTTCGGGCTGGCGCTGAACCTCGAGCAGGACTCGGTGGGCGCGGTCGTGCTGGGTGAATACAAGCACCTGAGCGAGGGCGACACCGTGAAGACCACGGGCCGCATCCTCGAAGTGCCGGTGGGACCG
>Ga0335081_10004813_pt1 | contig 21332 bp, 15 predicted proteins | sample Lox_Sample_35_FD_206713 | JGI IMG/M metagenome (GOLD analysis project Ga0335081, IMG submission 206713) | Soil microbial communities from Loxahatchee National Wildlife Refuge, Florida, United States - Lox_Sample_3.5 | ecosystem: Environmental > Terrestrial > Soil > Wetlands | place: USA... | reverse complement strand
GGCGTACGCCTGTCAGGAGGCCGCGATCAGACTCTGGCCGGATGAGATTGCCGGCTGGAAGGTGGGTCGGGCGCCCGTGGCTGCTGGAGGCACCGAGGCGGAGCGCCTCGCGGGCCCCATCTTTCGGCGCGCAGTGCGGTCGGCCGACCACTCCCTGGTGCGCTTCCCGGTGTTCGTGGCCGGATTCGCAGCCGTCGAAGCCGAGTTCGTCTTCGAGATCGCCGCGGATGCTCCTCCTGAGAAGCTGCGCTGGACCGATGCCGAGGCGCGTGCGGCGGTCGCGGCGCTGCGCGTGGGCGTGGAGCTCGCCGGCAGCCCGCTCGCCGCGATCAACGCGCTCGGCCCCGAGGCGGTGGTTGCGGACTTCGGCAACAACAATGGCCTGATCGTCGGACCGCCACTGCCACATTGGCGCGAGATCGATCCTGCCGAACTCGAGGTCGAGGCGAGGGTCGAGGGACGCCTCGTCGGCCGCGGCTCCGCGGGCGACCTGCTGGGTGGTCCGATCGAGGCGCTGCGCTGGCTGCTCGAGCACTGCGCCGCGCGGGGGCGCCCGCTGCGCCGGCGGCAGCTGGTCTCGACCGGTGCCGCGACCGGCATCCACGAGATCGCCGCCGGCCAGCGCGCCGAGATCCGCTTCGGGATTCATGGCACGATTCGCTGCGAGGCCGAGTCTGCATGATCCCAAGCCGGGCGCGATCGGAGTAGTCGGAGAGCCATGGACGATCCAGCAACACGGAGCGTCCGGGGCCCGCGCACCGCTATGCCTGCGGCCATCCTCACGCGCCAGCGCTGGGTGATCTGCGGGCTGCTGTTTGCGGCGACCGCCATCAACTACGTCGATCGGCAGATGATCGGCGTGCTGAAGCCGACGCTTGCGCAGCAATTCGGCTGGAGCGAGACCGCATACGCTGACATCGTGTTCTGGTTTCAGGCCGCCTATGCAATCGGCTATCTCGGCTTTGGTCGCGTGGTCGACCGACTGGGCACGCGGCTCGGCTACGCACTTGCGGTCGTGCTGTGGACGCTCGCGCACGTGGCACATGCGTTCGTCAGCTCGATCTCGGGCTTCATCCTCGCGCGCTTCGCGCTGGGCGCGGGCGAATCCGGCAATTTCCCCGCGGCGCTGAAGGCGGTCGCCGAATGGTTCCCCGCGCGCGAGCGGGCGCTCGCGACCGGGCTCTTCAATGCCGGAGCGAACGTGGGAGCGATCATCACCCCCTTGATCGTTCCGGTGACCACCTTGAGGTTCGGCTGGCCTGCGGCGTTCATCATCACCGGAGCCCTCGGCCTGATCTGGCTCATCGTCTGGGTTGCGATCTACCGGCGCCCGGAGGAGCAGCCCCGCGTCAGCCCCGCCGAGCTTGCGCTGATCCGCAGCGATGCCGCGGATGCGCCCGCCCGCATCGGCTGGCTTGCGCTTCTGCGGGTGCGCGAGACCTGGGCGTACGCGCTCGGCAAGTTCCTGATCGACCCGGTCTGGTGGATGTTCCTGTTCTGGCTGCCGGATTTCTTCGCCAAGCGCCACCACCTGGACCTGCAGAGCTTCGGCCCGCCGCTCGTCGCGGTCTATGTGCTCTCCGATCTCGGCAGCATCGCCGGCGGCTGGATGTCCTCGCGCCTGCTGCGCAGGGGAGTCAGCCTCAATCGCGCGCGCAAGCTCACCATGCTGACTTGCGCGATCCTGGTGCTGCCGATCGCATTCGCCGTCCATATCGACAACCTCTGGGCCGCGACGGCGATCGTCGGTCTCGCGACGGCCTGTCACCAGGCCTTCTCCTGCAATCTCTATACGCTGCCGTCGGATGTCTTTCCCCGCCAAGCGGTGGGGTCCGTCGTGGGAATCGGCGGCACGGCCGGGGCGATCGGCGGCATGCTGATGACGCGCTATGCTGGCTGGGTGCTCGACCGGATCGGCAGCTACACCCCGATCTTCGCCGTAGCGGCGCTGGTCTACCTGCTGGCCCTGGCGGTCGTGCACATCCTGGCGCCCCGCTACGCGCCGGCGCGAGTCGCGGGCGGCTCGCAATAGCATTGCACCGGTGAGAGCCCCAAACTCATGAGTACTCCGCTGCGCATCGACTTCGTGTCCGATGTCTCCTGTCCCTGGTGTGCGATCGGCTTGTGGTCGCTCGAGGCCGCGCTGGCGCAGCTCGCCGGCGAGGTCACGGCCGACATCCATTTCCAGCCCTTCGAGCTCAACCCCGCCATGGGTCCGGAGGGTGAGGACATCGAGGAGCACATCGCCCGCAAGTACGGCGGCAGCTTCGAGCAGTTCCGCCGCAGCCAGGAGCTGCTCCGCGCCCGCGGCGCCGCGCTCGGCCTGGAGTTCGATCTGCACAAGCGGCGGCGCATCTACAATTCCTTCGACGCTCACCGCCTGCTGTATTCGGTCGAAGGCACCGAGCGGCAGAAGGTGCTCAAGCGCGAGCTGTTCAAGGCCTACTTCACCGAGGGCCGTGACGTGAGCGATCATCGGGTGCTGCGCGAGATCGCAGCCTTGGCCGGACTCGATGACGAGCGCACGCAGCAGATCCTCGAGTCCGGCGAATACGCTGACGAGGTACGCGCGCGCGAGCAGCGCTACCAGGCGATGGGGATCCAGGCCGTTCCGTCCGTCATTCTCGACCACCGCTACCTCGTCCAGGGAGGCCAGCCCACCGAGGTATTCGTGCAAGCGCTGCGCGAGGCCGATCGCGAGCGCGCTGCCGGCGGCGAGCGGCGCTGAGCAGCAACCGCTACCGCCATGGCCGATGCCAGCGCTCCCGTCTTGCACCGGATCTCCCCGCGAGATGACGTCGCCATTGCACTGACTGACCTCGAGCCCGGCACGCGCGCGGTGATCGACGGTGCGTGCCTCGATGTCACCGAGCGGATACCGCGCGGACACAAGGTCGCGATCCGGGAGGTTCGCGGCGGCGATCCGGTGCACAAGCTCGGCTGGCCGATCGGCCGGGCCGCGCACGCCATCGCGCGCGGCTCACACGTGCACACGCACAACCTGCGGACCGCGCTCGCCGGGCTCGACGAATACGTGTACTCGCCCGGCTCCGGCACCGGGGCGCTGAGTGCGCAGGCGGCGCCGGCCGCCGGCACGTTCCTCGGCTATCGCCGTCGCGACGGCCGCGTGGCGACGCGCAACGAGATCTGGATTCTGTGCACGGTCGGCTGCGTCGCGCGTACAGCCCAGCGGATCGCCCAAATCGGCAGGGAGCGTTTCGCCGGCCGCGTCGATGGCGTGCATGCGCTCACGCATCCGTTCGGCTGCTCGCAGCTCGGCGATGACCTGGCGCACACCCGCGGCATACTGGCCGCGCTCGCCGCGCATCCCAATGCCGGCGGCGTCCTCATCGTCGGCCTGGGCTGCGAGTCGAACCAGTTGGATGCGCTGCTGCGCCAGATCGATCGTGGCGATGGCACGCGCCTGCGTGCCTTCAGTGCCCAGGCGGCCGAAGACGAGCTCGAGCAGGGGCTCGCGGCGCTCGAGGAGCTCGTGACCGTCGTCGAGCGCGACCGGCGCGAGCCCTGCCCAGCCTCGGCGCTCACGATCGGGCTCAAGTGCGGAGGCTCGGACGCCTTCTCTGCGGTAACCGCCAATCCCCTGGTAGGCCACGTCGCCGATCGCGTGTGTGCCGCCGGCGGCGCCGCGATCCTGAGCGAGATTCCCGAAGTATTTGGCGCCGAGCATCTGCTGCTGGCACGGGCCGAGAACGCAGGCGTGTTCCGCGACGCCGCGGCGCTCGTGAACGATTTCAAGCGCTATCTTATCGAGCACGGCCAGCCGCTTCACGAGAACCCCTCGCCCGGCAACATCGCCGGAGGCATTACCACGCTCGAGGAGAAATCGCTGGGCGCGGTGCAGAAAGGCGGTCATGTCCCGCTCACCCAGGTGCTGCGCTACGGAGAGCGCAGCAGCCGTCCCGGGCTCGCGCTGCTCGAGGCTCCGGGCAACGATGCGGTCTCCTCCACGGCACTGGTCGCCGCCGGTGCCACGGTACTGCTCTTCACGACCGGCCGCGGAACCCCACTCGGATTTCCGGCGCCGACGCTGAAGATCGCCTCCAACACCGTGCTCGCGCAGAGGAAGCCGCGTTGGATCGACTTCGACGCAGGCGCCGTGCTCGCAGGCGAGAGCGTCGCCGAGGCTGGCGAGCGGCTGCTGCAGCTCGTGCTCGAGACGGCCTCGGGCAAGGCTGCCTGCAACGAGCTCAACGACGAGCGCGAGATCGCGATCTGGAAGAGCGGCGTCACGCTCTAATGACCCTCAGGCAGTCATGTCGATGCGCTTGGGCATCGGGACCGGCATCGTGTGAGTCGGCATGGGGGCGCTATCGGGCACGGTGAGCCCGCTGACGAGCTCGCCGATCCGCACCAGCTCGCGTTTGTCGAAGCAGCAATCCGCCGCAATCCCGATCAGGCTGGGGACACCCGGAGCTGCTGGCGCGCAGCATGCCCTGGTACCTGGCGCAACTCGAGCACCATCAACCCTTTCATCATGTGGCAGCGCCCAGCCCGATCTATCTCGCCGAGCTGCTCTACCGCGCCGAGCCGACGCGGGCCACTCTCGCGTTACCGGAATCTGGTGCTCGAGACGGCAGAGCTGCTCGCCTCGTTCGCGCGCCTGGATCGCACGCGCGATGAGTACGTGCTCGGACCGCCGATCATGCCGGCGCAGGAAGTGTATCCGCCGCTCGCCACCTCGAACCCCAGCTTCGAGCTCGAGTATTTTCGCTTCGGACTGGCGACGGCGCAGACCTGGCGCGCGCGGCTCGGACTGAAGCGCAGCGCACGTTGGGATGCGGTGCTCGAGGGGCTCGCTCCGTTGCCGCAGCGGGACGCTCTCTATCTCGCCAGCGCATCGTTCCCGCAGCTGTGGGAGCAGGCTTCAAGCGGTGCCTGCTCCGCCGGGCACACCTCCCCTGCCTGTTGGAATCGCGATCATCCCTCGCTGCTCGCCGCCCTCGGACTCTTGCCGGGCGCGGGGGTCGATCGGGAGAGCATGCGGCGCACGCTGCACGCCGTGCAGGCGCACTGGGATCTGCGGCAGACCTGGGGCTGGGACTTCCCGATGATGGCGATGACCGCGGCCCGGCTGCACGAGCCGCAAACGGCGCTCGACTTGCTGCTCTACGATGCGCCGAACAACCGGTTCGGACCGGCGGGAATGACGCCGCGCGTCCATCTGGAAGTGCCGTCGATGCATGACGGACGTGCGATGAGCGCAGCGGACTATCACGAGGATGCGGCGACGTACTTCCCCTCCAACGGCGGCCTGCTGCTGGCGGTGGCTCTCATGGCTGGCGGATGGGACGGCGAGGCGGCAGCGACACCGGGGTTTCCGCACGACGGACGGTGGCAGGTGCGGACCGAGGGTATCTTGCGGCTGCCTTGAGATGCGCGGAGCCGCGATCGACCCCAGCGCTCAGCGAGGACCCATCCAGCGATAGGTGAGACGCAGGCCGATGGTGCGCGGTGGAGCCGCGACGACGGGATTCGACACGCCGGGCCAGGTGTCATAGCCCGTCGTATTCACGAACAGCACCGCGTTGGAGTTCCACAGGTTGGTGACGAAGGCTTCGGCCCGCCAGCTGCCGTCGGCGCGGCTCACGCCGAGCCGCAGATTGCCGAGCGCGTAAGCCGGCTGCAGGACGCGCTGATCGACGCGCAGGTCGTTCCACATGCTGCCCTTGTAGGAGACGTCAAGCTGCGCGAACAGCCGTAGCGCCGCCGGCACGTTCCACTCGTAGCGGCCGGCGACGTTGAAGTTCACCAGCGGCGCCTCCGGCAGACGCTCTCCCGGCACTACGACGTAGACCGGGCTCTGAAACTCATCGCTGCGCAACGTCGCGTCGTTGTAGTCGGCGCTCAGCTGCAGGTGCAGTCCACCGAGCGGCTGCCACTCGAGGCTCGACTCGATGCCGTAGATGCGCGCATCGCCGATATTGGCCTGAAAGCCGAACGGCGGCCCCTGAACGCTCACTCCGACCTGGTAGTCCTTCCACAGCATGTAATAGAGCGCGCCGTCCCAGCGCAGATGCCCCCCGAGCAGCTGGCTCTTCCAGCCGAGCTCGAAATTGTTCAGAGTGTCCGGCTTGAAGGAGTGCGGATACATCGGATACGAATCCTGCGCAAACTCGTTGTAGGAGCCCTCGCGAAAGCCCTGGGCGAAGGCGAAGTAGAGCAGCGCGTGCTCGCCGGCCTTGTAGTTCAGGCCGGCCTTGAAGTTGGTCTTGTCGGATGAGCCGCTCCAGTAGGAGGGCGTCTTGGGCTGGAAGAAATAGCTGGCCCAGTCGATCACATCGTGCTGCACGGAATGGAAATGCTCGATACCTCCTTCGATACTCCACCCCTTGCTGAGCGTGACCGTCACATCGCCGAACTCGGATGTCTGCAGCTCGCGTGAGGTCGCGAAGTCGCTGTAGAACTCCTCGGGCAGCGGTGCAGCCCCGCTTGCGAGCGCATCCTGCGCCGGCGCACCCTGGAAGTTGATGTTGGGCAGGTGCTCGAAGCCGCTGTAGGGATCGCGGGTCTTCTCCCAGTATGCGCCGAGGAGCCATTGCGCCCGCCCGCCGGGCTTCGATTGCAGGCGCAGCTCGTTCGACCACCGCTCGATTGTGCCGGTTACCTCCCCATACATGGTCGGAACCTTGCAGCCGTGGTCTCCGGGACCGCCCGAGGGGTCGGTCACGCACGTCGTGGCCTGAATGAAGCTGGAGTAGGAGCTGTACTGCGCGTAGTCCGAGAAGTCATAGCGGCGCCGCGCCGCCTGATACGAGTAGCCTCCCGCGTAGATCAGATCGCCGATGCCGGCGTCCCCTTCCGCGTTCCAGGCCAGGATGCGGGTGTAGTTGTAGCCGCCCGGCGGCGAGAACTGCCGCAGCGCGCGCGCGCCGACGTTGGTCGGATCCTGGTCCCAGCTGCCCGAGTAGCGCTGCTGCTGATAGAGGCCGGTGAGCCGCAGCAGCCAGGAGTCCGACAGGGCGTGCTGGACGGCGATGCGCCCGCCCAGGGTATCGCGCGTGTTCTGATCCTCTCCAGCCCACAGCGCGTTGCTCGAGATCACACCGTTGAGCCACTGGCGCGTGGCGAGCACGTTGTCGATATAACCCGCATCGTGCAGCTGGTAGATGGAGGCCCGCAGCGCCGTCGTGTTGTCAACGAGCGGAATATTGACGTAGCCCTCGTAGGTCCAATTTCGGCCGCCGCCGGCGATCTGCCCGCCCTCGGCCGACACGCCGGCATCGAGCGTGCGGGAATCGGGCTTGTTGGTGACGATGCGCACCGCACCCGACAGTGACCCCGGACCGAACAGGGTTCCCTGCGGGCCGTTCAGTACCTCGATGCGCTCGATGTCGTAGAGATGCAAATCCGGGTTGTGACCGTAATAGTTGAGTGACAGATCATCGACGAGGAATGCGGTCGTCGAGATGTTGCTGTGACCGAAGTTGGCGTCACTGCCGTCGGAGGCGCCGCGGATGACCAGGCGCTGCCCACCAGGACCGGTACTGGTGAAGGAAATCGACGGCGACAGCGTCGCCCAGTCCTCGATGCGAACCACGCCGAGGTTCTGCAGGTCCTGCGCGGACAGTACATCGATATTCTGCGGTACATCCGCGAGGTTCTCGGTGCGTTTGCGCGCCGTCACCACGACCTCCTGCAGCACGTCGGCGGGCCCGGATGACAGGTCGGCCGGCGCGCCGGACTCAGCATACGTGATCGCCGCCACGGCGAGACCGACGGCCGACCTCCTTCCCAGAGGCTTGAGTGATCCGAGCGGCGCGCGAGATCGCCCCCGTCTGCGCCGCGGCGCCGTCTCCGCAAATCGCTCGAGACAATCGCCCAGGCTGCGGCGCAGCGGCTCGAGCTCGCGCTCGAACTTGCGCCACTGACCGATTCCCGAGGCGTACAACGGCTGGCGAACCTGCTCGGAGCTCGAGGTGCGTACCGGCCGCTCGGTACGGTGAAAATCCAGACACGCTGGCTCGTAGGCGAGCCCGCAGTGCGCGAGCAGGCGCCGGATCTCCCGCTCCGGCGCGCGCACCAGATCCTCGTAGCTCAGATGCAGAACCTTGCCCGGGAGCACCGCATCCCAGTGGTCCATGAGCGCGAGGTAGCGGCGGTAGTACCGGCCGAGTCCTTCGAGATCGTACGAGAAGGCCTGACCGGCGGCGAAGTGCTGCTTGAAGCAGCTGAAACAGGCGTCCATCGGGTGCCGGCGCACATCGATGATGGTCGCCTGCGGAAGCATCGCGCCGATCAGGCCGATGTGCGCGAAGTTGTTCGGCATCTTGTCGATGAAGCGTGCCCGACCCGAGCGCAGCGGCAGCGTCTCATCGATGTAGCGGCGGCCGAGGGCCGCGAATACGGCGCGCGGTGCCGCGGTCGCGCTCTCCGGGTAAGCATCGCCGCTCGCATCGAGGCCGCCGAGCTCATGCACGTAGCTGAGCACGTTCGGCAGTTCCATCGTGCCCTCGACGCCGGAGTGGCTCGCAAGTATCTGCTCCACCAGCGTCGAGCCCGAGCGGGGCAGACCCACAATGAAGATGGGCGCCCGGTCCGCGAGGCCTGCTCCGGCCACGCGCGCGAAGAACCCGCGGTCGAAGCGCGCGGCAATGCGACGGCACCTGGACTCGAAGGCGTCCTCATCGAACGGCACGTGCGTGCGGCGCAGGCAGTTGCCGCGCTGGTAGTGCGCGAACGCCTGCTGCGTCTCGTCGCGCTGCTCATAGGCACGTCCCAGGGCGAAGTGCAGCCGCGCGAGATTGGCATCACCTCCGGCGCCCGCGGCGATGAGCGCCTGCAGTGCTGCGACGTCCCGCGCGCTGAAGAGGTAGTTCTTGAGATCCGCGAGACTCCACCACGCCTCGCCCGATGCAGGCTCGCGCGCGAGGCATTCCCGGTAGATGCGCTCGCAGTCCGAGCGACGGCCGAGGGTCTTCAGCACGTGACCGATCGACAGATGCAGCAGTGGCAACTCAGGGTCGAGCCGCTCTGCCTGCTGGTACGCGGCGAGCGCCGCCGGCGGGCGCAGCAGCCGATTGTTGACCGAGGCGAGAGCGACCCAGTGCTGCGCGTTGTCCGGCTCGATCTGCAATGCCTTGCCGATCGCCTCTTCCGCCTCGAGCAGGCGACCGCGCGCGATCAGGCCCTGGCTGAGGAGGCTCCAGACCCGGGCGGACTGCCGCGTCTGCTCCAGCGCGTGTCGCAGCAGCCGCAATGCCCCTTCCGGCCAGCCGCGGCGCAGGTAGCTGGCGGCAAGTGCGCACAGAGTTTCGACGCAACGGTGATCGCGGCGCAGGCGGCGCCTCAGACGCGTCTCCGTGAGAGGCTCGCGAGCCGGATGCCGCGGAACGCCGGCAACGTGCCGGCCCTGTCTGGGGCGGTCAACCCTGTTCATTGGTATTCGTCTTAGGTGTAGGTCGCCGGTACCGCATACTGTACTTGAGCCCCGCGCCGGTCGCTGCGGCGCACTGCCCCGCGTTCGGCCTATCATTTCCCCGGCAGGGCCGGAGACCCGCCGACTTTCCGACGAACACCCGGATTTCAGGAGTGAGCGCCCGATTTTGGGGAGTGAACACGGGATTTCGGGACATGCAGGGCTTGAACCCCCCCCCAAAACACCCGCCTTTGCGCGCGGCGCCGCGTGCTCGTGGCGGACAGGCTTGCTAGCATCCGCCGCTTCGAGCCCGTGAGGCGACACCCATGAACGAGCAGGTCGGTTGGCTGCCGAGAGTACGTGCAAGTGGCCTGTTCGCAGGCCTCGGCTACGCCACGCTCGTGACGATGGGGCTCATCGCCACCTGGGACCTGGACGACTTCGTCAGTACCGCGCTCGAGAAGGGCGTCGTAGCGGGGCTGAAGGAGGCCGGGTTCTTCTTTCTGGTGATGTGCGTCCACCAGCTGCCCACCGTGCCCGTGCTCACCGCCGGCATCAATGTCGCACCCGCCACGGGCCCGCGCCGCTATCTGTGGCTCATCGCTGTCGGCGTGTTCGTCTGGTTCTACTGCACGATGTTCTTCTACCTGATGAACGAGCTCGGCAACAGCTGGAACGAGATGTATGCACTGATGGTGGCCATGATCATCGCGGCCTGCGTCTACCGCAGCTCCGCGCGGACGGCCTCGACCCAGCTGATCCAGCGCGAGACTGAGAGCGCCGTGCTTGACGCCGACGTGAAGCGCGCCCGCCTGCAGCTGCTGCGGGCGCAGATCGAGCCACATTTCTTGTTCAACACGCTCGCGACCGTGCGCACACTCGCCCGCATCGATCGCCCCGCAGCGATCGACATGGTCGACAATCTCATGCGCTACCTGTCCGAGGCGCTGCCCAAGCTGCGCCAGGAGGAGTCCTCGCTCGCGGATGAGCTGCAGCTCATCGATGCGTACCTGAGAATCCACCAGATTCGCATGGGCAAGCGCCTGTCCTACGAGCTGCAGATTCCCGAGCAGCTCGCCGGAGAGAGAATTCCGACGATGATTCTGCTCACCCTGGTGGAGAATGCCGTGAAGCACGGCATCAACCCCGCGGTCGATGGCGGCATGATCCGTGTCACGGCCAGCCGCGAGCAGGCCGCTCTGGTGCTGCGCGTGGCCGATTCCGGCCAGGGCCTGGCAGTCACCGATGGCTTCGGGATGGGGCTTGCGAATATCCGCCGGCGCCTGACCATGCTCTACGGTGACCGGGCAGTGCTGTCCCTGGCCCGTGCCGCCAGCCGTGGCGTCGTCGCAACGGTCTCGATTCCGCTGGCGGCCGCATGATCGAGTCGCTGCGCGCCGTCTGGCAGGCGATCACCTGGCGCCGTCTGCTGCTGCTGCAGGGGCTCGGGCAGCTGGCGATCTATCTCGAGTCGCGCGAGCAGCACCTGTTCGGCTTCTGGATGGGCCACACGAGCGAGCACTACGTGGCGATGGCGCTCAGCGTGTTTCTCATCATCCCGATCGCGCTGTTGTCGGACGAGGCCGTCAAACGCGGTGCGGCGCCCAAGTTCGCCTATACCATCGCCCTGCTGACCACGCTCCCCGTCGCCTTCGTCGCGACGACGGTGACGCAGCACGTGTATCTGTCGATCTTCGGACTACCGCCCGGCAAGCCCAACCTCTTCTGGATCTCGAGCGTCGAGACCACCTTTCATATGTACACCTACGGGGCGTTCGGGATGCTGGTGTTCATGAATCAACGCACCGCGGATCGCCTGCTCGAGAATTTCCGCAACAGCGAGCTCAAGCGCGTGCAGCTCGAACGCCAGCTCGTGGAATCGCGCCTGGCGACTGCGGAGGCACAGATCGATCCCGCGATGCTGTTCGACCAGCTGGCCCGGATCAAGGCCGGCTTTGAGCGGGGCGGCGAGGGTGCGGAAGCACAGCTGAATGAGCTCATTCAGGGCCTGCGAGCGGCACTGAAGCGCACAGTCAGCGCCCACGAGCCCGCCGCGGCCTCGCCATGACGCCCACGGCGGTCATCGCGGAGGACGAGCCGCTGCTGCGCGCGGAGCTGCGCCAGACGCTGCAAAGCCTCTGGCCGGAACTGCGCATCAGCGCCGAGGCGGCCGACGGACTGCAGGCCATCGAGGCCTTCGATCAGCACGGACCCAACCTTCTGTTCCTGGACATTCAGATGCCCGGCGCCACGGGAATCGAGGTGGCCCGCCATGCGAGCGGCAAGGCGCACGTCGTGTTCATCACCGCCTACGACGCCTATGCGCTCGCAGCGTTCGAGCAGGGGGCGATCGACTACATCCTGAAGCCCATCTCCGAGGAGCGCATCAAGGTGACCGTCGCGCGGCTCCGCGAGCGCCTGCGCGAGCCGCCGGCGGATCTGCACGGGCTCGCCGAGCTGCTCAAGTCCGCCGTCAGCAGCGAGCCGCGCTACCTCAAGTGGCTCAGCGTTCCGCACGGCTCCGAATTGCGCGTCGTGGCGACCGCCGAGATTCTTTATCTGCGAGCGGACAACAAGTACACCACCGTGAACACCCGCGCGTCGTCCTTCCTGCTCAATTCCTCCCTCAAGGAGATGCACGGCAAGCTCGACCCCGCCGTGTTCTGGCAGATCCATCGCAGCATCATCGTGAATGTCGGCGCGATCGATACCATCTACCGCTCGTTCCGCGGCTCGCTCGAGGTCAAGCTCAAGGGCCGCGACGAGCTGCTGCCCGTGAGTGCGGCGCACGCGCACTTGTTCAAGCAGCCCTAATCCCGATTCACTCCCCTTCGGGCGCCGTTCGTCGGAAATCCGCGGCCGGCGACTCGCACCCCTGGCAAGGTTGCGCACGTTCGAATTGCAACCAACCACGGGAGTTGTGAGTCATGAACATCAATGCACGGTTGATTCGGCGCCTGGCGATGGTCTCGTCCCTGCTCGTGATCGGCGTGACGGCCGGAACGGTCGTATCCGCCGCCGAGCCTGCAGGCAGCACGCTGCGCGTCCAGCTGGCGGATCTGGATCTGTCCACCCCGGGCGGCCGCGACAGCGCCTACGAGCGGCTGCATCGGGCTGCACGCGCGGTTTGCCATCGCGCTTCCGAGGCCGAGGACCTGGGTCGTCAGATTCACGTCGCCGCCTGCATCGACCGTCTGATGGCGCAGGCCAGCGCAACGGTGCAGCAGCTTGCCTCGCGCGGCCAGATGATTCAGGTGGCACGCCTGAGCGACGGCAAGTGAGCTTCGGTGGCGCGACCGGGGCACCCGACCCCCTCCCTTTCCGGGTGCTCCGGTCTCGCTCCGCCCGCAAGCTCGGTGTGGCCCGCAGCGGCGCCCCTTGGCATGATTGGCAGTACCCAATCCGCTCGCCCCAGGGGTCTTGCCGATGCCACGTCTTGCTGCAGGCGCCGCGCCGCGCCGTTGCTCCTACATTCTTGTCTTCGCCGCCCCCGCCCTGACCGGTCTTGCCGAGGCACAGCAGGTCGCCGACCCCGGCTTCAGGAGCGTCGGACGCGGCGCACCGCTTGCCGTCGCGCTGCCCACCCCTCGCGGTCCGACCAGCTTCGCCGCCGCCACGCCGCAGGGCCTGCAGCAGATGCTCGAGGATCTGCAGAGCTACCCGTTCGTCGGGCCGATGAAGTTCGCGCTCCGGGGCGAGCCTCCGCCCGGTGCGCCGCGCATGCCCGAGCTCAACGTCGCCTCCGCATGGAACGGGGCCGCCCCGAGGGGCATCAAGCCCCTGGCCGTCGACCTCTTCACCTCCAAGGACTTCTACAAGGATCGCGAGCTGTGGAAGGACCCCCGGTATTTCCGCTGCAACAGCCCGGAAGGATTGGAGATGCAGCGGGGCGCCATCTTCCCGGCGACGATCGGCGATGATCCGCCGCGCACCGCGGCCTGGGGCTACTGCGATCGCGACTATCCGCGCAAGGCCATCGTCAGCCCGTACCCGTTCAAGACGGCGCAGGCTCACTACGAGGCGCTCCTCGCCGAGACCAAGCGCCGCGGCGGGCCGACGCAGCACACCTACGCGACAGTGCCGGGCGAGATCAGCGGCCGCTATCTGCCGGGTAATATCTTCGAGAACTGGTACTCGGTCATGCTTGCCGTGCAGTTCCCGACGGTGCTGTCGGTGCTGACACCCGAGTATCAGAAGCGCATGGTGCAGGATGCCTACCATCAGGGGGTCACCAACGCGCCGCAGTGGCCATCGCAGTACTGCTGGCCGGAAGGCTTCATGCGGCGCTGGTACGCCTTCGCGATTCAGTTTCCGCAGTCCGTGATCGTCACTCCCTCGCTGGTGCAGATCATGGCCGGCGTGGCCGACAACTTCGTCACCAACATCCACGTGGGGCGCGAGTTCCGCATGGACGGCGCGGTCCCGCGGCTCGGACCGGATGTGCCGCGCTGGTACGGCGAGACGATCGGCTTCTGGGATCACGATGCGCTCATCACCTGGACCTCGAACATCCAGGGGTGGGCGGCGCACGGTGCGTTCGAGTTCTCGAACAAGATGCAGACGATCGAGATCTACACTCCCATCCGCGATGCGCAGGGACACGTGACGGCGCTCAACCACGAGGCCGTCTTCTACGACCCCGAGGCGCTCGTCGAGCCGATCCGCATCATCCGCAACTATAAGAGAGTGAGTGGCTTCGAAGAGGGCGCGCCGATCGAGTACATCCACTGCATTCCGACGATCTACCCGGTGAAGGGACACGCAACGGCCGTTACTCCGGGGAAGGTCATCGAGTACGAGATTCCCGACATGTACGGCCGCCCGTGGGCGCAGATGTGGGAGAAGTACTTCGAGCAGGGGATGGAGCGCCCGAAGGAAGAGGACATCTTCAGCGTGAAGTAAGTCCCGCGAAAGGGCCCGCGCTCGGCGGCTAGGCGCCGAAGCGCGTGCTCTGTTTGAAGCCCACTTTGTCGAGCACCCAGTTCAGTGCCTGACTCTTCTTGCCTTCCTGGTTGCTCCAGCCAAAGATCCGGGCTCGCCACGAGGAGCCGGCCTCCTTCTGCACGAGCCCGATCTCGCCGGCGTGCTTGAGGAGCGAGGCGGTCATCGCGTCTGCGCTCGAGATTCGCATATCTTCCTGAATCTGCATGATCAGATCGGCGGCGGATGCCTTCAGGGTGTTCAGATAGGTGACCCCCTTGTCGAACTGTCCCTGGGTGACCACGACGTCGCCGCTGGTAATGACCTGCAAGAAACGCATGGCATCGCCTGCGATACCGCAGTTCATCACCAGCGCGGCCACGATCGGCGCGCGATCGACCGCCTTCTTGAACCACTCGGCAAAGTCGTCGGCACGCGACTGAATCGCGTCGCTCTGCTTATGGACCGTCCACTTCTGCTTGGCGTCCGCGAACACCTTGCGCATGGACAGGGCATCGCAGAAGCGCACGGCAAAGCGCAGCACCAGCTCGATGACACCCGCGATCTTGTTCACGATCAGTCCGGCTCCGCCCGTGAACGCGGCGAGCGCCGCCTTGGCACCGGCGAGCGCCGCCTCCGCAAGACCCACCAGCGCGTCCTTGGCGACCGACTTCTTGATCGAGCTGGCCACGATGTCTGGGTGACCCGACTCGAGCACCACGCCTTTGCCGACGTACATGAGGTTGAAGACCTCAATGCTCTTGGTGATGCCGGTGTAGAGCCCGGAGGCGATGCCGCTCAGCGGAAAGTCGCTGGCGGTCTTGCGGACCTCGCCCTGGATGCCGTTAATGAGGGACGGCAGGTTGTACCGCAGGTGCTGTATGGCGAGCTCGGCATCGCTCGGTGAGACGTTGAACTTGTCCACCAGCCATTTCTGGACCGCGCGGGCGATATCGTCCACCTTCTTGTCGATGGCCTCGACGACACCGCCGACTTTGGTTGCGGCCGCCATGATCTTGCCGTCGCCGACCTTGCTCTGCAGCAGCGCCAAAGCTTTGTTCTTGAGCTTGGTGGCGCTGTCCTCGGGCGAGAAATCCACCTGCAGGTTGCCGAGGAAGTAGATCACGCCCAGTCGCGAGTTCTCCAACTCCGCGGCCCGTGTCGATGACAAAGACGAGGGTATGGCGCTCATGTGCGTGCTCCGGTTCGCATGACGTCACCCGGTGTTCTTCTTGCATCCGTAACCGGTGCAGACTAGCGGTTCGAGGTGCGGCAGGCAAATGTGCCGGCGCGGCGCAAGGCGACGAGGCGCGCAGGCTTAACCCCGACCTTCTCTCGGCATCGTTTCAACTCGCGACCTGACCTTGATAAGGAGTCGCGGATGAGACGTGAACTGGCCCTTGTTTGCCTGATAATCGCGGCGCAGTCGGCGCATGCCACCGGCCGATTGGCCGAAGTGCTGGTCATCGATCGCGACAGCGGCACGCCGCTGCCGACCTATTATCATCATGGCGAGTACTGGGTCGCCGGCAAGCCGGGCGCGCGCTATGCGATCGAGATTCGCAACACCTTGCACCAGCGGCTGCTGGCAGTGACCTCGGTCGACGGCGTCAACGTCCTCACCGGAGACACTGCCCGCTGGGACCAGAGCGGCTATGTGCTGCACGGCGGGGAAGCCTACGAGATCACCGGCTGGCGCAAGAGTCAGGCCGAAGTCGCGGCTTTCGAGTTTGCCGCGGCGCCCAACTCCTACGCGGCGCGTACCGGCCGGTCGGCCAACATCGGCGTGATCGGCGTTGCGGTGTTCCGCGAGCGCGTGGCCGAGCCGCTCTACTCGGCGCCCTCGGAACCCGCGACAGACCTGCCTTCACGCGCCGCGCCGCTCGCGGGATTGGACGCCCCGGACAAGGCGGCGGCCTCCACGCAGGAGTCGGTCACTGTGACCGGGGAGCGCGTGTCTCCGAGGACCAGGTTGGGAACCGGACACGGACCGCGCGAGCAGTCGTACGTGGAATACACGGACTTCACCCGCTCGAGCTCGCGACCCAACGAGGTCGTGCGCATCCGCTACGACAGCCGCGAGAACCTGCTGGCGCTCGGCATCATTGCGCCTCCGGTGCCGGCACCCTCGGACCCGAACCCGTTTCCCGGCTCGCCGCTCGCGCACTTCGTGCCCGACCCACCCTGAAGAAGCCGGCAGCTGCGACAATGCGGACATGACCGAGGGGGTCGATACGGACGAGGCCCTGATGCTGCGCTTCGCCGGTGGCGATGCGGGGGCTTTCGAGGAGCTGTATCGACGTCACGAGCTCAAGGTATGGCGATACTTGGAGCGCAACCTGCACAATCGTGCGATCAGCGATGAGCTGCTGCAGGATGTATGGTTCGCGGTGGCGCGGTCGGCGCGGGGCTACCGTCCGAGTGCGCGCTTCACCACCTGGCTGTTCACGCTCGCGCACAATCGCATGGTGGACACCCTGCGCTCCGCACAGCGCCGGGAGCGTCCGTTCGCGGTCGTCGGTGGCACGGATGCGGTCAGCCTCGTGGAGGAGATCCCCGCCGATCGGCACACCGAGCCCGCTGAACGGGTGCAGTCCGAGCAGCACGCCTCTGCGGTGCTGACGGCGGTCGAGCGACTGCCATCCGAGCAGCGCCGGGCGTTCCTGCTGCACGCCGAAGGAGAGCTCACGCTGGAGGAGATCGCCCATGTCACGGGCACCAACTTTGAGACGGCCAAGAGCCGCCTGCGCTATGCAAGGTCCAAGCTGCGACAGCTCCTCCAGGAGCTCGCATGAGCCGCGCCGACGCTGACGACGACCGCGCCGACGGGCTGACCGAGCGCTATCGCGCCGCGAGCGCTGCGGATCCCGCCCGGCCCAGCGAGCTCGCGCGGCGCTCGATCATCGCGCACGCCCGCACGCTTGCCGCGGAACGCGCGACGGACGCTCCGGTGATGGCGCGCAGCGTCGGTTCGGTCGCGCACTTTCCCCGCTGGCCCGTGGCAGTGGCGGCGAGTGTCATCGTGGCGGGCTTTGCCGCGATCCTCGCGTGGCGACTGCGTGTGCCGCCGCCATCGCCGATTCAAGCCGCCGTGCAGACACGTCCGGCCGCCGTCGCGGAGCAGAGGACTGAACAGGCCCCGAGCGGCGGGCTGCCCGCAGAGTCTTTCGTTGCCGAGCCGCGTGCGAGCACCCCGGTTGCTCCCAATGCCGTGACCACGCGCTCGAAAGAGCGCCGGCTGGCCCGGACGCAGGCGCCGCCCGGAGCGGGCACGGCGCGCATTGCGGCTGCCGGCCCGAGAGCGGCGGACAAAGCCGCGGACTCACCTCAATCAATGGAGAGCGTGACCGTCACGGGCATGCGGCGCACCCCAGCGCCAGCCGACACCGTCGCTGGGCTCTCCGCCTCGGCAGCCCCAGCGCGAGGCGCACCCCTGGTCAGCGCTGCGGAATCGGGAGACCTCGAGCGCGTCGATCAGCTGCTGGGCAGTGGTATCAGCATTGATCAGACGGATGCTCGCGGCCGCACAGCGCTGCTCATCGCCACGCTGCGCGGCGACGTTCCGATGGTGAAGCGTCTGCTTGCTGCCGGCGCCCGCGCCGATGTCGCCGATCAGAGCGGCGACACCGCACTGGCAGCGGCTCAACGCCAGGGGTCAGCTGAGTTGACGCGCCTGCTCGAGCAGGCGGCTCATCGCTGAGCGGGCTTCGCCGCACGAGACTCGTGACTGCAGAGCAAAGCTGAACTCGCCGGCGGGGAGCCTCCGGAGCGGCCGCGGCGACCCGTGCTGGCGTTCCGCAGCCCACCGGACGAGAATCCGCGTTCGTGTTCTCGAGTCTGGGCCAAGCATGTCGAACAAGCTAACCCTCGCCGAAGCCGCCTTGCGCGATGCCGCCCGTGAGTACCACCGGCTGCCGAGCCCGGGCAAAGTCGCCGTCTCCCCGACCAAGCCACTGATCAACCAGCGCGACCTCTCGCTCGCCTACTCCCCCGGGGTCGCCTACCCGTGCCTCGACATCGCCGCGAATCCGCGCGCCGCGGCCGACTACACCTCGCGCAGCAACCTCGTCGGCGTCGTGACGAACGGCACGGCCGTACTCGGTCTGGGTGACATCGGCCCGCTCGCGGCCAAGCCGGTCATGGAGGGCAAAGGCTGCCTCTTCAAGAAGTTTGCGGGCATCGACGTGTTCGACATCGAGCTGGCCGAGCGTGATCCGGACAAGCTGATCGACATCATCGCCGCGCTCGAACCGACCCTCGGCGGCATCAATCTCGAGGACATCAAGGCGCCGGAGTGCTTCTACATCGAGCGCAAGCTGACCGAGCGGCTGAACATCCCGGTATTCCACGACGATCAGCATGGCACGGCAATCATCGCTGCGGCGGCGATCCACAACGGCCTGGAGCTCGTCGGCAAGAACATCGGCAAAGTGAAGCTGGTGGTCTCCGGCGCCGGCGCCGCCGCGATCGCGATTCTCGACCTGCTGGTGGGCTTGGGCCTGAACCGGGGCAATGTGTTTGCCTGCGACTCCAAGGGGCTCATCTACGAGGGTCGCGGCGAGTACAACCCCGAGAAGGCTCGCTACGCGCAGAAGACGAGCCTGCGCACGCTCGCCGACGTGATGCCGGGCGCAGACGTGTTCCTCGGCTGCTCGGCCGGCGGCGTCCTGACGCCCGACGTGGTCAAAGGAATGGCCCCCAAGCCGATCATCCTCGCGCTCGCCAATCCGGAGCCGGAGATCCGCCCCGAGCTTGCGCGCGCGGCGCGCCCGGACTGCATCATTGCGACCGGCCGCTCGGACTATCCCAATCAGGTCAACAACGTCCTGTGCTTCCCCTACATCTTCCGCGGGGCGCTCGACTCGGGTGCGACCAAGATCACCGCGCAGATGAAGCTCGCCTGCGTCAAGGAGATCGCAGAGCTTGCGAAGGCCGAGATCAGTGAGGAGGTCGCAAGCGCCTATGCCGGTCAGGAGCTGGTCTTCGGGACGGACTACATCATTCCCAAGCCTTTCGATTCGCGGCTGATCCTGCGCATTGCGCCGGCAGTTGCCGCGGCCGCCGCCGCCTCGGGCGTGGCGACCCACCCGATCAGGGACCTCGAAGCCTATCGTCAGCAGCTGGCGAGCCAGTTCTCATCGGGCGGGCTGCTGACTCGCCCGGTATTCGGAACCGCACGCGCGTCCAACTGCAAGCGCATCGCGTATGCGGAAGGCGAGGACGAGCGCGTGCTGCGAGCGGCGCAGGTGGCGATCGATGAGGATCTGGCCGCGCCGATTCTCGTCGGGCGACCGGCCGTGATCGAGGCGCGCATCCGCAAGGCCGGCTTGCGCATGAGGCTGGGGGTCGACGTGACAGTAGTCAACCAGGACGACGACCCGCGCTTCAAGCAGGCTTGGCAGCTCTACCACCGCATCATGGGCCGGCGTGGCGTCAGCCCCGACGCGGCGAAGGCCGCCGTGCTTCGCTCCACCACCACCATCGCCTCACTGCTGGTGCGGCTCGGGGATGCCGATGGCATGCTCTGCGGACTGCACGGCCGCTACGATGCGCACCTCGAGCACATTCGGGACGTGATCGGGCTGCGCGACGGCGAGACGGCACTGGCGGCACTGTCGGGCATCACGCTCGACAAGCGCACGCTGTTCATCGCCGACACCTACGTGAACGACGTTCCATCGGCCGAGCTGCTCGCATGCATCGCGCGGCAGTCGGTGCGCGAGGTGCGCATCTTCGGCATGACACCGAAAGTCGCTTTCCTGTCTCACTCCAACTACGGATCCTCCCGCCGCGAGTCCGCGAAGCGCGTGCGCGAGGCCTACGACATCTTCGTCAAGCACAATCCCGACGTCGAATGCGACGGCGAGATGCACGGTGATGCTGCGCTCTCGGAAGTCATCCGCGGCGGGATGCTGATGGAGAGCCGCCTCACCGGCGAGGCCAATATTCTCATCTGCCCGAACATCGACGCCGCGAACATCCTGTTCAACGTGCTGAAGGCGGTGGATGGCGAGGGCACGACCATCGGACCCATTCTGATGGGAGTCGATCGGCCCGCACACGTCCTGACGCCCTCCTCTAGCTTCCGGCGCGTGCTCAACATGACGGCGCTGGTCGCCGCGCAAGCCGGAATGATGGCGGGCGCCAAGCGGAGCGTCGCGTGACACGCGGCCCCTAGCGGCGCTCGCACTTGAGCATGCCGACCGGGTCATGAGCCCACCTCGCCTGCCGGTGCTGGCCACGCTGCTGCTCGTCCTGCCGCTCGGCAGCCTCGCCGCGCAGCAGATCGAAGTGGGGGGGCTCGCTCCGGTGGTCATGCATCGCAATGCCACCTCGCACGGCCGGGTGCGGGAGTTCACCTCGATCACGCTGCTGCCGGGTCGCGGCCTGAACACGCTCCAGATCACCGCGAATCTGCCGGGCAGGGGCGAGACCGAGCTGCTGCGCTCCCCGTCGCTCGAGCAAGCCTCGCAGAAGATGAACGAGCGCGGCGATGACGCCTTCGGCAATTTGAGCCACGCCTTCGGCGGTGCCTTCCTCATACCGTTCACGAGCCGCGCCGGTGGCGAGCTCTCGGCGGACAAGAGTCTCGTCATCGTCCACTGGCACGGCAAGGAGATTCGTCTGCCCAACGACTACCTCGGGCACTATTCGGTGCACGGCCTGATCAACACGCTGAAGGCCGAGCAGGTGCGCATCCGCAAGAGCGGTGACGGCGAGCGGCTCACCGCGATCATCCACGCGGGGAATTTCGGCGGCTACTGGCTCTCGCGGACCGACCTGCGATACGCGATCGAACTGCATGGCGATGCCATCGATATTCGCATCACCGCAACCAATACCGGGCCGGAGGAGGAGCCCATGGGAATGGGGTGGCACCCGTTCCTGCGCATCCTGAGTGGTGACCGATCGCAGGCGCGCGTGCACCTGCCGGCGGCACTCTATGGGGTGGTGGACGCGATCGACGGGCGGCCGACCGGCGAATTACGGGAGGTCGCCAACACCGCGAACGACTACCGCTCCGCCGCCGGCGCGG
>Ga0335081_10004811_pt1 | contig 21332 bp, 21 predicted proteins | sample Lox_Sample_35_FD_206713 | JGI IMG/M metagenome (GOLD analysis project Ga0335081, IMG submission 206713) | Soil microbial communities from Loxahatchee National Wildlife Refuge, Florida, United States - Lox_Sample_3.5 | ecosystem: Environmental > Terrestrial > Soil > Wetlands | place: USA... | reverse complement strand
CAAAGGCGAGGGGTAAGTCTGCGCAGATGGGTAACGAGGGGGAACAAGGGATAACAAGCAGTAACAGCGAGGGTTAGGTTGAAATAGACGGGTGGGCTACAAGTGTGCGCAAAGGTGATACGAAAAGGTCAAAAGGGCCTGGAATTTAGCGCCGGCGCTAAGAAGGCACGGTCATCGACGGACTCTTTCACGGCGGATGTCTAGCGCAGCCAGTTTCAGAGCAATCTCATTCTCCACGTCCTTGGCCCGCACCTCACGCCCTTTTCTGCCAGCAAGTTGAATCGCTGTGTCGAACAGGATCGCCACCTGACCAAATCCGCCCTTTTGATGGCTGTTTATGTCCAGCAAACACTCGCGCGTGAAAACGTCCAAATCCAAATCCGGGAACTTGAATTTCCAAAGGCTCTCGATGTCACCGTCCGTCGCCTGCTTCGGGAGATCGATGATCCTGTTCATCCGTCGCCACCATTGAATGTCGTTCCAGTCGCCCGTAGCCAGATCGCTCTCGAACTTGTCTCCAGTCGCCAGCGCGATCAGGCCGCACCGCGAAATGTCGCTGATCCGCCGCACCATATCGAGCGTCTCCTGACGCTGGCTCTTTGCTCGCACCAAAGCCGCCAGTTCATCCACGATTAACACCATTCCCTGCTCGAACGAATCGAACACACGCTGCGTCAATTTATTGAAATTCGATGCTCTATCGATCCCACGAATCAATGCCAGGTCTTCCAACACCTGACGCTTTCCACCTGCAAATTTCGGCGCATAAAACACGCTCCGACCGTGGTTATTCGTCAATGCCCAAGCCTCGGCCACTGTGCTTTTCCCGCAACCAGCAGGCCCCCGGATGTGCGCGCACGCCTGTTTCCCCTGGGCCGAGATATGCCCCACCAACTCGCACGTCTCCCAAATGATGTCTGAGTAAACCGTCTCGCAAAAACTCCGCTGACCAGTTTCCTCCGCGTGCTTGCGAAACTTGCTCATTGCCTTCTTGTATTGTGCAATGTCGTCGCCGCTGGCATTGCCCTGCCACACCTTCCAGCAGATCTCCGTATCTGCCTTCGTCTCGCGCTCGTGACGAGCCCAACTCAACCGACGTGGCATCGTGAAGCCGTGATCCCATTTCAACAATGCGCAAAGCTCCGGGTCATCCTGGTACCGCTCCCGACACGCCCGCAGGATGTAATCCTTACCAAGCCGGATCTCATCCGTCATATTGAAGTGCTCTCGATTAGCGCCACTCATTTGCTAATCCGTATCGCCGCGCAAAAGCCGCAACTTGTCCTCTTCACTCACTCGACTGTTTAGCTCCTTCCGAATCCGGTTCGATTGCTCCGCGGCTTTAGCCCGCGCTGCGATCTGTTCGCGCGCGATGTCGCAACGCTCTTCCACGCCCGGCGGCAGCATCGCCGAAACCGGTCTGCAATCGGATCGGTCTTTTGACACGATCCGAGGCGTTTCAAGCGTTACACGGTTCCCGTTACCATCGCTTGCCTCATCCGTCCTAGCTGCCTTGCGTCCAAAAACGCCCAGCGCAACAAATGCACTGCGGACCGCGTCGCAATACCGTTTCCGCGCCGGAGTATCCGGTGAATGCTCACCCACGCCTACGCAGAACTGCGGCGCCAGATTGACGTATGGAGCAACTCCGATGAAATGACCGAGCGGCCAGTTCGAAATGTTCCGGGTAGAATCTTCGTTATTGAACAGCCACGCACCCAAGGCAGGCTGTGCCGAGTCGTAAAACCCGATCAACCTAAAGCCTTCGCACAGTCCCGCCGCCACAAAATCCGCAACCTCAAACTGCAACGGAGTCAAATCTTGTCCATTGATCTGTTTGTCCACCAACACGCAACCGGCCCGGACCTGCCGCTCGAAATAATCCGGCAGGAAAATCCATTCTTTCTCTCGTGGCAACGGATTGAGCGGTGCATCATTGTTTACATGACGCAGCCATAATTCATCTGGCACGCCCTTCACTTGGTACCCTCGAATGCGCTTCGAGTTCAGGTACCCGAACGCCTGTTCCAGCCGTGCTACAAGCTCATTGATGTGTAGGAACGCGCAATGGCGCGGGTCCTTGTGTCCTGCCTGACAAGCAGTCAGGTCTTTCGTCGCCTGCTCAAACTCGCCTCGGTACCGGCCCACCTGCACCCCAAAAGTTCCCATCACCTTCTGCAGCGGGTCGAACCCCTGCTCAATCATCTTGCCCTTGGGACTAACCGTCCGCGCAATCTCGAAACCCAACTCGGAAAGCCCGCCAAACCGACGATCAAAAGTCCCGTCATCCTTAAACAATGGCACGCCTTCGATCTTCTTCGATTCCCAGATTCCACGCTCGAACCGCAACGCCCGCCGTGGTGTGCCGACCGCCGCAAACACCCGACCGCAACTTTGCATTATGTCCACTGCCCGGTAAGAATCTTTCCAACGCATGATCAACGTGAAACCGAGCCACCGGCCGCTGGCAATATCGCGCCACGCGATTAGCTGCCCGCGCCCCACCCGCACGCCAAACTTGTCGCTGCATGGGTCCCCGCCATAGGGCCATTCCACCCACCACGGCGTGTTTACCGTCATATCGTCGGCCTCGAACGCATCGCCCGGCAATAGCGGGATTTCCGCGCCTGTCGAACGGTCGAACACGAACATCCCCCGGATCTGAGTGAACCCGTGCCGGAATCGCTTCTTGCTCCGATATGCCCGCAACACCTCCGGCGGCAACACAATCGCGCGCCGCAGGCTCATGGGAATACTCGCGCTCGGATTATCCAGCACGCGCTGAATTGCCTCCCGCACTTCTGGACGGCACCGACGATCTCGCGTGTAAAGCTCCAATGCAGTGGGGATGCACTGCCCAGCTTCGTTCCGTGAGGTCTGCAGGATCAACGCCCGGATGCTCCTGATTTCGTCTTCGGTCAACGCCGTTGCATCGATGAATTTATGATGCCGCATCAACGCCCGCAGTCGGTACCGTGGACACAAACACCACCATTGCGAATCATCCAGATCGTTATCGCGCCACTTGTTCCAAATCTCTTTCTTTCGGCGGAAATTGTCGTACATCAGGTTGGCTGAGCCGATTAGGTCAAAATGCGGATGTGGTTTAGCCGCGCAGATCCGTGCCTCCTCTTCGCTTCGAACAATGTCCGCGGCAGTCGGATAATCGCACCCGTGCTTGCGCAGCGCGTGTTCAACATCGATCACGAATGCCGCCCACTGCTTTCCGATCGCGCGTTCCGTCGTGTTGAAATGATTCTCGCCGATCACCTGGCCATTGATCGCGAACACCTTTTTCGGCAACTCAAGGTCGCGCGTGCCCATTGCCACCTGGCCCCGGTGGCGCTCTAACGATTCCCGGTCGCGCGGCTGCAGTTTATCCACGCTGAACACATGCACACCCGTAACCACTTGACGCCCGAAGCGCCCCCTGTTCGCGTGATAGCGGACCGTGACAGCCCTTAGCCCCAAAGCCGCCGCCAACTCTTCCACGTTTGTCACCAGCGGATCGTTCACCGTAGCTGCTCCGCTTTGCGGGCCTGAATCGTTTTCGCCGTTTCGCTGTGCAGGCCTATCAATCGGGGCTGGCGACTGCCCGCGTTCGCAGCAAATGAACGACGCATCGGGCGCCGTGATGGAACGTTCAGACGTTTCCCGGGCAACGATCATGATCCCGATGCCTTTGCACCATCGATCTTCTGTAATTCACAGAAAATGAGGCCGCGAAGCCACTTCGAGCGGTCCGTCTCTTGTCCCGAGTTGCGCAAGGTTTCGAGACGCTGCTCGATCTTCTTCGATACCTCAGGAGGCACCTGCAGAGTGATGATTGGTCCTTTGCACTTTGCCATGCCATTGAGAATTACTGAATATCAATAATACGGTCAAGAGCAAAGTTAATAATTTTTGTTGACGCTCAGTAACTGGCTTTGGTAGGAACAATCTCGATATGGCCACTGTCACCATTTCTGTCAGTCTGGACCCCGAAATTGCGAAAGAAATGAGGCAACGGATCGAATCGTTGCACATGGGCCAATCCGAGTACTTGGCGCATCTTATCCGCAACGATCTTATAGCAGGCGGCACCCACTTTCAGATCGTTGTTGAAACTCCGAAATCAAAGGCGAAACGAGGAAAAACCTGAAAGACAGCATGTTCGCCAGGAGCTTGAGCGACTGTTCGAATCAAAGTCATTCACGGGCATTTCTAATGCTACTCTTGCAGTGTGTTCGCGTTCAGGAGCGGACCGGCGTCAAGCGCGGCTACCAACCGCTGCCGCAGTTCAGTGAAAGTTGAGCCAGTTGGGATAGCGTGTGTGGGTGGTACCACTACGCGACAAGCCCTGAAGCTTCCCGGCTGGCTCGTGCGTTTCAGGACGCAGAAAGGCAACACCATGCCGAACACGAAAACGAAGAACAGAATTCCGCCGTGGGTGCGGATCGTCCGCGATCCCCGCGCCTATCACCGCAAGCTTTCCAGAGCCCCAAAGATCGATGATCCGGAAAGGGTATTCAGGCTCTTGTCTCGCAGGCTATCTGCTGAAGAAGTCGAAATTATGGTTGCCTTGGTGCTTACGCCAGACCTCAGATTGCTGGGCGCACAAGAGATTTCGAGGGGTGGCGCAGATTACGCGGAGACGCGCCCGCGTGAAGTGTTTCGCAGCGCCATTTTGCTTGGAGGCGTTGCGATAATTCTGGCACACAATCACCCCGGCGGTCATCCGCAGCCATCAAAACAAGATGTTGCCTTCACGGTCAAAATGAAAACCGTTGGGGAGCTGATCGGAATTCGAGTCCTTGACCACGTGGTAATTGGCTCTTCGCCCAATGGTCCGCGATTCATCAGCATGAACCAGCGTAAGCTGGTGGATTTCGTAAAGAACAACGGCGAAGCCTTGGGAAAAGTGCCTGGCGTGACATCCGCAGGCATTAACTCACTGTAAAAAGCATGAAGTCCAAAACAGCGAAACGCCGTCGCTCAGTGCCATGCAAGAAGGCCAGGCAGACAAAGAAACCGAAGGCCATCACACGTAAGATCGGCAGGCGCGGCAGGAAGAAGGGCGATGGCGTTCTAAAGCAAATTGATCCGGCAGACCCGGAGGATGTTGAACGAAAACTATTTTTAGGAAGGGCGTGGGACGATCCGCTCGCACAAATGGTGCTAGAGATTCAAGGTATCGCTGCGCAGGTTAGGCACTATGCCGAATTCATTGAGAGCGTGCCAGCCGAGCGAAGAGACTGCGACGCCAGAAACGCGATTAAGCGCAAGGGTCGTTACGAAAAAGCCCTGCAAGCACACTACGATACGTTTGGCCGCGCTAGCGTGATGGCGCTGTTAGATTGGAACCACACCTACTTTGCTAAGATTTCGACTGCAATCAAGACGGTGATGCAGCTGAAGTCCAATAAGAACTATCTGTTATACAAAGCCTTGTTTCTCATGAAGGACGACTGGGGCAAGAACACGCCACGCCTGACCTTTGCGGAAGTTTCAGCACGCCTCTACGAGTGTTTACCTGAGCACGATGCCTACGACGAAGCGCAAATTCGAAGAGCGTGCAAAAAAGTAGGCTTTGATCTTTGGCCGTCCAAGCGTGGTCGTCCGAAGGGGCGAAAAACTGGCCCTCCCGGACCGTGTTCCTAATTGGGACAATTTTTTCTTTTCGCAGTCCTCCATTTCCCCGCGCCCGCAATCGTATCTTCGCGTCCGTATTGCGCGGAATGTTTACACCGCGCCGCGAAGAAAAAAATGAGATACGATCAACAAACTGCGCGACGGCGTGGGCTTCGGATGAAGACGCACACCCGATGTATCGCGGCTAAAATCGATGCCGGCAACAGAGGCAAATTCGACTTAAACCATACAGCGATACCTGAAGAAACAGCAGGCACGTTCTCCACCACGCAGAGCGCGCCGAGTTTCAAAATCCGAGTTCTGTCGCCGCGACGCGGCAGAGCGTGCCTGAACGCAGGCCTTGCCCGTTTAGTCGCAGTCAAATCCGTTCCCGCCGGCTCAGTCGCTGCTGACTCTGCTGCATCGCCGGCCCTTGCGGCATCTCGTTCAGGCGCCACTGCATGATTTCAACTTCACACAACCTGCGACGCACTTTGCCCCGCTACTCTTGGGGGCTTTCATGTGGAACAATTGCAACGATTTTCATTTGTTGGTTTCTTTCCTTGGGGAACTCACCGAGTACTCTCTCACCGATCAATCCATTGACCAACTTCGGCAGCACTTTCGTCGCATGTCCCCGGGGTGGACCGACAGCGTTGAAGACCGCAAACGCGAAGGTTTGTTTTGTGTCGGCGTTCTCTTGGCGTGTTGTCGCGGCAATCTCGACAGCAGTACCGCTGAACCTGCGGGACTGCGGGAGATTTGTAACCAAACTTTTTCTGAACGATCGGCGGTGGGCGGTGTCGACCGCGGCGGGGCAACTGCGGCGCGCCATTCCAACGCAATTGCACGGAGGGCATCTGGCCCTCCGTGCAATTCATCTCACGAGTAGATGGCGCCCTCCCGCCTCAACCTGAGCCGAACAATGTCTCTGATTGCCCCAACAATCCAAGCGCCAAGCAATTCCTCGCGAAGCAACCCCGGGTTAGGCACGCGTAAAATTCGCTCCGACTCTCGATGGCACCTGCTGACGGTAGAACAACAACAGACGTTGCGCGAAATGGAGACCAACGGCATCGCGCGCGAGAAACAATTGCAGTACTTCAAAAAAGTCACAGGTAAACCCTGGAGAGCGGCCTCCTTGTGCCGAATCTGGCAGGAAGAGCGGGTGGGATCGACACAGAAAAATTTGGAGCGGTTGTTGGCGATTCAAGATGTTGCTGCGCTCGCAGGCGTCACGGATGGGACCGTCCGCCGGTGGCAAAAAAAATACGGCCTTCCTGTCGTCAAGCTAGGCGGCCTGATTCGTATCCGCGAAACCGCCTGGCTGGCCTGGCTGGAGAAACAGAATCCAACACGATCTCAATTCAACGGAGGCACTGGCGCAAATGCCTAACTCCTGTATCGATTCATCGGCGCGCGTTTCCCATCGCCCGCGTTCTGGCTTCCTGATTCAACACGACATTGATCTGGCGCACCGAGAAAAGGCGAAGATTTGGACAAAAATCAAAAACTCAACAGTCGCGGGATGCCGGAAGCTCACCGACAGTGAATTCGATAAGCTATGGCGCACGCGGGCAAAACCAGACGACGTACGGGACTACGATGATGTGTGCGAGAAACTGGAATCTCTGTTCGCAGAAATGCAATCGTTCAATCAACTTCGCTCCGCTTTCCTGGAAACTCTACCCGCCACGAAAGATAAAGCAGATCGGACGCAGCTCACCGGCATCGCAAGTCCCGTACGCCAGATCAGCGACCAGCGCGGATCAGCAACTCAGATGTCCGCTCGTCGTCGGCTTCATGCCCTTATTCAGCACGACATCAAAATCGCGTCACGTGATAAGGTGGCGATCTGGAGCAGGATCCTCAATGCGACTACACGGGGCCGCAGACGGCTTACGGACAGCGAGATCCAAAGCCTGTGGCGTACGTCCGCCAAAGCAGACGACGTTCGGGCCTACGATGAGTTATGTCAGAAGCTGGAATCTCTCTCCGTGGAAATGCAATCGTTTGATGGTGAGCGTTCCGGTTGCTGGCCGATCAGTGGAGATAATCCTGATCCGAAAAGTGGCCGGCCAATATCATGGCCGGAAGCCCCCCCAACACAAATCATGTGGGCGCCTGCAGGCATTCATCGCATCAGGCCGCGCGCCTGGGTAAAGAGCTTGAATAGGTTCGTTGTTTTGGAACTCACCGTTGACATTAATCCGTTTGCACTGGATCGAATCAATGCTTGCCTCCGCTACCTGAAAGCAAAGGGGCTTGCTCCGTTTGCCGACTACGAGCACCGAGGGGCGACATTCAGGGCCTTCTCGGCCGGCAAATTTTTTTGGTCGGACTCGCCGAAGTCTGGATTAGTCATTGAGTGCGTCGCGTGGACTGAACTAGGAACTAGACTGTTCTGGGCCAACCACGTCCAGGCGCTTTCTCCCACAGCCGTGTACGACATCCTAATGGAGGATGGCAGGGAAGAAGGCGGCTTGTTGAAATTCTCCAACGGCGTGCGCGGGTCTGCCGAAAACCCAGCGGAGATTTTTGGGGTTCGGGAAAATATTGGCGGCCTCGTCTACGACTCGGCGTACGAGAATACCGCGCACTTTATTCAAAGCGACGCCAGCAAGGAGGCCGTCAGGGCCATAATCAATAAGGCTTTGTTCCCATGATGGTTCACACCTCTGGCGGCGGCTATGCTGGTGAATCCGCGCTTACGGTCGATGCGCGGATCACCAGCAACGCATTTCTCAGAACATCAAATCGCCGCCTACCCCCTGATGATCTTATCGGTTCGAGTAGTCGTTTGACGACGAGAGTCGCCGCAGAAAGGGAATAATGAATATCGCTTCAAACATCGAGATTATGATGCGCTTGCGCGGGAGCGAGGACGTTACTTCCGGAATTGCCAACGTCGTGGCCTCAACAGACAAACTTGATCGCGCCAGTTACAGAGTGCAATCGCGGTTCAGCGGCATGGCACTCGGCGCTGCTGGAATCGACGGGCCGATAACAAACCTAATCCACCGGTTCGAATATCTGCAATTCATGGCGGATCGAATGGACACGAGCATCGGTCAGATGGCCGTGAAGTTCGGCCCGATGGTTGGCGCCGTTGGATTAGCCACGGCCAGCATCAAGATCTTATGGTCGGAGGTGTCCGGCTTCGCAGCGAGCGGGAAACAGGAGTTTATCGACGCCGGCCTTGGGGTGCATTCTTTCTTCGAGAATTTCAAGCTCGGCATGGGCTGGATCGATATCACCAATCAGAAACTGGAAAACACCGCAGAGCTTCTGCAGCGGATGAAAGACTGGTCCTCACATCACGCTACGGCCGGACAAAACGCTTGGGATTTGAGCCAGACAACCGACCGTCCTCTCACAGTATTCACGCAAAGATCCGCCGAGCTGAAAGCCGGATTGGATAGACAGCTCGGGGAACGGGAATCGAGAGTGAAAGAATTGGAGGCCGAGCGTGACAAGTACGCCGGCATGGGAACCTTCTCCAGTTATCAAAACTACAAGGAAATCGAAGATGTCTATTCCACGCTGACCGGAGAAAAACGATCTGCCGTGGCTGCGCCCGCCCGCGCTGAGATGTTGGTCGAAATCCAAAAGCGATTGAACGAAAAGATCGGTGAGCAGAACCAGCAGATTAAGGAGGCTACCCTCAAATATGGCGATCTCACCGATGAGGCCAGGGCGCGCTATGAAATCGAGGAGAAGAAAGAGCAGCAGGCCAAAAAAAGAAATGTTATCCGGCAGCAAGACAACGATGCCTACGTCAAATTCTCTACCGACTTGGACCAGCGCAACGAGAAAGCTCGTATCACTGGAAAAACCGATGTCGTAGCCGAACTCGCCGAGCGAGCATTGAGGGCTAAGAATCTCGGCCTCGGCGGACCAGACGCCGAGATCGGCAAGATGCTCGAATCGCCCGACGAGACCGTTCGCCAACGCGGCATGTGGATGCTGGAGCGCGGCAGCGATAAAGTTCAGGAACAGGCCAAGAAGCTCTTTTCCGAACAGGAAGGTGTCCGCAACAAATGGCTCGATCTCGCACAGTCGGGCGGCAAGTTCGCGGAGTTCAATACGGTCGGCTCGGTCGAAGCCTACAAGGCCGTCCAGCAACAAACCGCCGGCAACGACATGAAGGAAAACTCCCGCCAACAGCTAGCCGAGTTGGTCAAGTTGTCGCGCACGCAGGATGAGATCCTGCGCACATTGAGTCGCGCACAAAAAATCGCCGTCGTCTCGATGGCGGGCAATTGATGGCCATTCAACGCATCGCACCCAAATAACCCAAGTGAAAGATACGCCGAATACGGTCGACGCAAATCTTCAGGGTATGGATTTCCAGTGGTACGCGCAGGAGCGTGGTTTCTTCGCGTGGACCTCCAAGATGTTGCTGTCTATGCCGGGGGAGATCGCGCCCCCATTCTGTTGCCGCATCTTGTTTGTCAGCACGACAATGGGATGCGAGCACCTGGCATTTTTCGTTCTGAACTGACTGGCGCGATGAACTTCGAACCTTTAGCGGCGAATGGCCTCGGTAATATGCTTTGGGGGGCTCCTGTGACCTAGCTCGGTCGCTCGGGTTTAGTTTAGTCGCGCGCGTTTCAATCAGACGCGATTTTTCTGCTCGCCTCTTGCGCAAACTTCATCGTACTTTTGCGCAAACTTACCCCGCGGCTACAAGAGAACCTCGGCCCGCGGGATTTTGCTTAAAATCTGACGGGCCACATGCGTTCCATCGACTCCGGGTAGATGCGTTTCAATCACAACCACATCCGGTCGCAGGTTGCGGGCTTTATCGATCGCCTCGTCCCCGGGTTGCGCTTCTCCGCAGACATCCCACCCCCGTTCCGCTTGCAGCCGGGTTCGCAAACCCCGGCGTGCCACCTCGTGATCGTCCACGATTAATATCCGGAGCTTGCGATCGACAAGCGGGCGTGTCTTTTGGGTCAAGGTCATGAACCAATCATCCTCATGAGGAAAACCGCCTGAGTCGAGGGCCATTACCACGAGGAAGGAGGAGGTGGCAATCCAGCAAACTAAGTACGACCGTACTGTAAAACCCTGAGAAGGGTATGCTTTACGGCTTGATGATCTGGTTGCGGATGGCGTAGTGCACAAGTTCGGTGATCGAGTGCAAGCCCAACTTGTGCATCAGGCGAGCCCGGTGAGTTTCCAAGGTGTGCACGCTAATCCGGAGCACGTCCGCCACCTCTTTGTTGGATTTTCCCTCCGCGAGCAGTTGAAGCACCTCGCGTTCGCGTGGTGTCAACACACTGCTGAAGGCCGGACTGGGAGGTGTGTTATCCTGCTTTACATACGCCTTAAGAGCGATCTGTGCCACGCGCGACGTGAAGAATAGTTGGTGCTGTCGGAACGCGTGCAGGCCGGCCAGCAGTTCCCGTCCGGCATCCGATTTCAACACGTAACCGCGGGCGCCAGCGTCGAGTATCTCCCGCACCAATTGTTCCGATTCGTGGACACTCAGAATGAGCACTTGGATGCCTGGAACAAGCTTTACCATCTGGCGACAGGCCTCCAAGCCGTTCAATTCCGGCATCGTGATATCCAGCACCACCACATCGGGCTTCAGTTGTTGAGCCAAAGCCACAGCTTGCCGTCCCGTAGTCGCTTCCGCGCACACCTCGCAATCCGGATCTTTTTGCAGGAGAGAGCACACACCGACACGCACGACCTCATGATCGTCCGCTACCAAGACGCGCAACTTTGTCATGTCTCGGCTCCATTTAACGGCAGGGTTACGCAGATCGTTGTGCCCTGAGAATCGCTGTGCACTTCCATTTGTCCATGCAACTGCCGAACACGTTCGCGCATGCTTGTAATGCCGACCCCCATCACGACCGGCAGACCGTCGGGGCGTTTGGCTGGAAATCCTTTTCCTGAGTCTCGCACTTCCAGACGGATGGCTTGACCCTTCTTCTGGAGACCAATTACGGCCTCTGGACTTCCCGAGTGCCGATGAATGTTCGAAAGGCCTTCCTGCACAATGCGAAAGAGGGCCATCTCAATTTCCTGCGGCAATCTTCCCACATTCGGGGCAATATCGCAAACGACCTTGATCTCGCTTCGCATGCTGAAGCCTTCAACATACCAGGGCAGCGCCGAGAGCAAGCCGCGCTCGTCAAGCAATGGCGGATGCAGAAGGTAGGAGAGAGTCCGAATCTCTTGTGAACTTTCATCCAACAAGGCGAGGCTCTTCGTCAAGGCCTCCTGCTCGGTTTGCGTGAGTGTGCTCGAAGAACGGTCAATCTGGCTGAGATACATCGCCGCCGCCGCCAATTTCTGGCCCGTGGCGTCGTGCAACTCCCCGGCAATACGTCGTCGCTCTTCGTCCCGGGATTGCAGGAGCCGGACCGAGAGTTTTCGCAAAGCATCTTCACTGGATTGCAGTTCAAGGTAGGCTTGATGCAGCTTGGCATCGCGATCTTGTATATCCTCGAGCATTCGGTTAAACCCCGCGGTCAGTACGCCGATTTCGTCCTCGCCATGCTTCTTGGATCGCAATGAATAATCCTGTTGATTGCGCACCCGCTCAGTCATGTTGGCGAGTTCCATAATCGGGTTTGCGATTTGGCGTCTGAGTCGCGCCGCCAGTGCCAATGCCAAAGCCCATGCGGCGACCATCGCTGCGAGAGCGACGGTAATGCCAGCGCCGAGGCGGGCGTAATGCTCCTCCAGGTTGGACCGCAGATACACTGTTCCCACTACTTCGCCCTTGCGACTGATCTGATGAAACAAAGCCAGGTGTCCACGTTCGATGCGATAGCCTTCCGATTCTACCTTGGGGAATGTCGTCAAGGCCGTGGCCGTCTGATGTGGATAACTGGCCAAGACGCTACCATTCTTGCGATAGACGCAGGCCGCCTCAATGTCGGTGCGAGCTCGCAGGGAGGCGATGGTTGCATCTGCCGTTTCGGGATTATCGAATTCCAATGCCGCCGCGCAGTTTTCTCCGATAATCTGAGCTTGTGCGGAGAGATCGCGCACGCTTGCGCTACGAAAGGCCGTCACTTCGTAAATGATGCTTACGATTCCGGCCACCAACACCGTGGCGGTACTGGTCAACATCATTGCCAACATCAGTTTTCTCCCAATGGCCAGGTTACGGAACCGTTTCATTGTCATCAGCACTCGCTTTATCCTCTGGGGGCAGTACTCGGCGCGCAACACGAAGCAAATTGGCATCCAGTCTCAGTCCTGCGGCACGAACGGCATCCCGATTGATATCGAACTTCACACGGTTGTTTTCGGTGACGAACCCTATTTGGCCACCAGCCTCAAGAAATCCTTTGAAATCGCCCACGGTCAGGATGGCCCGTTGCTTGAGATAGGTACGAATCAGCGCCAATCGATATTTCTCAGACGCGCTGATAAACAGCACGTGGCACTGCTTAATCTCCGTCACATCCTGAAAGCGCCGCAGGAGAATCGGTCGTCCATCGATGCGCTTTCCGGACACGGTTTCGTCCAGCACCTTCCCGAAAGGATCCACCCCAAGAACCCCGATAAGGATTGCGTTGGTCGGCGAACTGAAAGTTCCTTCTGGCCAATCCACATATTTGGCAAAATTGAACAGAAATCCAGATTTGATGCGGTTTTCCAGCGTTCGCGACACTGATTCATCTGCCTGCACCGACAGGCAAGCCCCACTCATTCCGACTGCAACCACGAACCCGACGAGCAAGAGGAATCCACGTGTCAATGACTGAGTATGATTATTGGAGCTCACTCCCGTCCCTCGGATGCACTGTCAATGAGCCAAGACTAATACCGAGATCTGATCGAAATGAAAAGAGCATTCCCTCGGATGCTTGCCAAGCCTATAATCGAATACAATGATGGAACCAGAGAGCAGTCCTGTGCTCGCAACGCGCCGTTTCGTTATATGGCTGATGTTTTGCACCATGCTTGTGTGCCTGCCGGTTTTGGGGGACGAGTCGGAACTCACGACTGACCAACAGATGAAGCAGGCTCAAGCTGCCTATGACCGCGGAGCATTTGAAGAGGCGGTAGTTCAGTGGCGAAATGCAGCAGCTTCGTACTCCCGGCAGCGCAACACGGTCGGCTGCATGCGAGCCCTCCTAAATCTTAGCACGACCTATCAGGAGTTGGGTCAGCACCGACTGGCTTTGCATACTTTGGAGAGAGCTACGCGGTTTGCGGAGGACTCGCCGGCTTCCCTCCCAGCGCTTAAGAATCAATTCGGAGTAGCCTGCGGCTGCCTGAACCATTTTGAAAGAGCTGAAAAGACGTTGCGGGATGCCTTGGCGATAGCACACGCCCAAGACGACAGTCGTGCCGCTGCTTTGGTCTGGAATAATCTGGGAATCCTATCAGCCGCGCAGAACAAGAACAAAGAAGCGCTGAACGCCTTTGGGGAATCGGTGAAACTTGCGGAATCAGCGACCAATCAACTCTTGGTCGCCAAGGCTTCCGCCAATGCCGCAGCGGTCGCAGACCGCATTGGACTAAGTGCGGAATCGGAGAGGTTCAATCAGATCGCCCTTGAGAATTTAAAAGCGCAGTCTTCAACGCACAATCTGGCGGTTCTCTACTTGCGTTGTGGCCTGACGGATTGGCAATTGCATCACCGGTCTCGTGCTGAGCGAGCGTATCAGAATGCGCTTGCGATTGCCGAGAAACTGGGTGATAAGCGCGCCTTGACGTACGCCCTCGGGTATCTTGGACAAATTCGCGAAGCAGAAGGTGAAGCCCGGGCGGCGCTGAAGCTCACTCGCCGCGCCGCTTTCGTTGCCCAAGAGATTCAAATGGCGGACGCGCTCTATCGTTGGGAATGGCAGATCGGACGGCTACAAAGAACGCTGAAAAATCCCGATGCGGCCATCGCCGCTTACCGCCGCTCCATAGAAACCTTGCAGCCGATCCGTCGCGATTTGCTGCTGGCTTCTGGTCAGATAGGCAGAACTTTCAACGAGACAGTGGGTCCGGTGTTCTCCCAATTGACTGATCTTCTCCTTCAAAAAGCTGACGATTCGTCCGGCCATGTTGACACTCAGAACATTCTTCGCGAAGCCTGCGACAATGTCGAGCAGCTCTATTCTTTGGAGCTTGAGGATTATCTACAGGACGAATGCGTGAACTTGCTGCGCGAAAAAGCGACTCGCTTGGAGGCGGTCGACCCTAACACCGCTGTCGTGTATATAATCCCGCTGGCCAATCGCACGGAGTTGGTGATCGGGATCGGTGGAGAGCTCAGCCGTGTAAAGGTGCCTGTTGGCGCTGAGGAGCTAAGTCGAGTGGTTCACACATTTCGGTCGCATTTGGAAAAACGCACGACCAACGAATACCTGGCGGAAGCGCATCAGTTGTATGAGTGGTTAATCGCCCCGATTCGCAGTTTGCTAGAGGCGCACAGCATCCAAACGCTTGTCTTTCTCCCCAATAGCACGTTACAGGGTATTCCGATGGCTGCGCTGTACGACGGCGAGCACTACCTGATCGAACGTTTTGCCACGGCCGTGAGCCCCAGCTTGACGCTGTTCACACCGCACCGGATCCACTGGAAAAACGTCCAGGCGCTTAAGGCCGGATTGGCGGAACCCATTTTGGGGCGTCCAGAGTTGCGCTATGTGGTCGAGGAGTTGGACTCGGTGCAAAAACTGTTCGGTGGTCCAAAACTTCTGGACAATCAGTTCGTGTGGCCGAAGTTGAAACAGGATTTCGCGGAATCACAGTATCAATTGGTGCACCTCGCGACCCATGGGCAAATCGGCCGGATTGCCGGCGAGAGCTACCTTCTTGCTTATGATGGCAAACTAAGTCTGGACCAATTGGAAGAATTGCTGCGGCCCAGTCAGTTTCGTGGTCGCCCAGTCGAATTGCTAACCCTGAGCGCGTGTCAGACCGCCGTAGGCGACGATCGGGCAACACTGGGCCTTGCTGGCGTGGCAGTGAAAGCCGGCGCCCGAAGCGCTCTTGCCACATTGTGGTTCGTGCATGATGAGTCCACGGCATTGCTGATGGAAGAGTTCTATTCGAAATTGAAGAACGATCCCACAGCTACGAAAGCGCGAGCGCTTCAACTTGCCCAACTGAAGCTCTTACACAACCCTCGGTTCGAACATCCTGGTTACTGGGCTCCTTACATCCTCGTTGGCAACTGGTTGTGAGAAGGAACGCGGCCTCGGAATCGACTTGCCCAGAACCTGTTTGACGACGTATCCTCCTTACCATGTTGTTCACAGGGCTTGTCGCCTCAATTCTGGTTGTCAGTTTGCCGGCGGGTGCGGTCGGAGCTACCGAATTCGTCCCTCTCGCTCAGGATGGGGGGCGTAAGGCGCCGGTTTACAGACTGCCCTTTCCCGATGCTCCGAAAGTCCGCGTTGATGGTCATGTGCGCGGTACGGAGGATGCCGCACTTACCTTGACGGTGCTGGCGCCCGAGCGCACTGGACTTACGACGAAAAAACGACCCTCGCTTTATTGGTTCCAGTCCGAACCGGTCACGAATCGTTTTGAAGTGACGATTACGGAACGGAAAGCGGTCAAACCCTTGCTGGAAGCGAGGTTTGAAGCGTCGGGAAGCGGCATACAACGGCTCCGCTTGTCTGACTACAATATCCGGCTCGCAGAGAATGTTGAATACCGCTGGTCGGTAGCTATCGTGCCCGATCCTGAGAATCGGTCGAAAGATGTTGTGGCGAGCGGTATCATCGAACGCGTGAAGCCCACGGAAAAGCTGCTGCAGCGCTTGCGGGGCGCGCCACCCTCGGAGTTGCCCTACATTTATGCCGATGAAGGCATTTGGTATGATTCTTTGGAGGCACTCTCTGATCTCGTGGACGCCAAACCTCGCGATGCCAAGCTTCATGAGATCCGCGCTGTTTATTTCATGCAGGTGGGCCTTCACGACGCGGCGATGCACGAGATCCAATTGTCCGGCAAAACAGCGAAAGACGAAACCCGCTGAGGTTATCAGCCCGTCAGAACGCCTCAAAGTTCACGCGGAAGTGCAGACCGAGATCTTGGGGATCGTTATGGCCCGCCTCAATCCTTTGGAATGGATGCCCCCAATAAAGCTGGGCGGTGAAATGCTTGTTCGGGCTGACCAAAAGGCCAATCCCTGCGCTGGATAGTGTAGTCACAGGCGTCGAGCCAAGGTTGGGCGACCCGCCCGTATTCCAGCCACCTCCGAAGTCAAAGAAGGGCGCAAGCTGGACAAGTGGCGCCCCCAGTTTGCCATACAGCAACGGAACGCGAAGCTCGGCAGAGGCGAAAAAACCGCGGTCACGGATCAATTCGTTCTCGCGATAACCGCGCACGGTATTTGCGCCACCGATGCTGAATTGTTCCAGGGATAAAAGTTGATCATCGGTCCATTGCCCAGCCGCGTGTAAAATGACCTGATTCGCGGTATGGCCCAGACGTCGGACGTATTGCCCCTCCCCAAGCCAGGCCCAAAACTTCGCATTCCTGGCAGTCCCGTTATCAGTCACCCCCAACGCGTCGATTCCGAAGCTGAACGTCGATCGCACGGCCATTACTTGCTGAATGCTTTGGCTAACCCATTCTTGAGAGAAACGGATGGCGGAGAGTTTTTCTTTTCCGTCGACTTCGCCGGGAGAAACGCTCTGCGGTTGACCAAGCACGAACGTTTCGCTGTACCGGCGCTCGAAGGCGACCGCCAAAGCCAACGTGCCATCGGATGTCTGATAAAACGGTTGTCGCAGGCTGCCGCCGATACGATAGGAGTCGCTGGTAATGTTCGCGTTGGTGAAGATTCCTTCGATGATCGCAAAATCGCTCCGGTTACCGTAGGCGCTGAGAGTCGTATCGAAGCGCGTGAGTGGAATCGAGTAGGAGCCGCCGACATTGCCAAAATCGGAAAATTTCCACTGGCTGTATCCTCCTTCGGCAATTCCGTAATCGATTTCCAGCGGATCGCTGTGGCCAGTGAGATCCCGGTCTGCCGTAATGAGCATAATTTCTTCAGCCCCCACACTTGGCGGGCGGGCATTATCCACCTGCAAGCCAAGTCGGAAAGGTTGTTCGTCAAGAACATGGACGGAAAGCCGGGCTTCACCTGGCAAGGCACCCGGTTCCAGTTCTGCATTGATCTGGCGAACATTTGGGTTTTGACGCAGCAATTCTAACTCGTCCCGCAGCCTGTTCATGTTTAGCGGTTGCCTGGCGCTTAGATTCAATCGCTCTTGAATGTATTGCTCACGCAACCAACGATTCCCGGTCACCTTGATCTCTGTCATTCGCCCTTCGATGACTCGGATCGTGACGATGCCATTCGTCACTTCTTGTTCCGGAATGACAGCTCCAGAATTGATGTAGCCATGCTTAACGTAGTGAAGGGTAATGGCGCGCCGCACCTCTTGGAGTTCTTCACTGGTGATCTCCCGCCCGGTGTAAGGTGCGACAATACGCTGCAGATCATTACTGGAGAACACGGTATTCCCCTCGAAGCGGAATCGACGCACCATCACGCGTGTCGCGTTCGACAACGCTCGCGGTGGCTCTGGCTCGGCAGCTCCGAGTATCGTGCAACCGAGAAACATCCAACTCGCGCAAATCGCGAGACAAAGAGAACACTGGATATGTTCTTTCGGTTTCAAATCCATGCGGGTGCGGCAATGGCTCAGATGTTGATTTCAGAGTCTCTTTCCCGGAAACTCAGGGCAACTACTGCAAACCTGCATCAGTCATTTGATCCGCCGGCAATAATCCTTCGGGTTCGATAGCTACTCCACCGCGGTCCAGCGTGACAAAGCTGCTGATGCCGCCGGGAAGCCGTTCCGCGCAACTCGGCTGCAACGTCGTGTCGGCAGACAGGAGATCCAATTTCAATCCCACCAAACTGCCGCTCAGATCCACATCGGGCGCAACGATCGAAACGCTGCCCCGCAATCCAAAATCCGAAGAAACACTGATCCTGCTGTCGGAGCGCAGGAAATAATCTGAAGTGATGTTCACGCTCCCGCCATTCCCCTGAACGGCGCGGGCATTCAGCGCGCTCTCGTTGAGGATTACGAACTGCGAACCGATTTTGATGTTCCCACCATTGCCATTGACGGATTGAGCACTGACACGGCTCTGGAATAAATCGACCACTGCAGAACTCGCAAAAACCACGTTGCCTCCATCGCCACCCGCATGCACAGCGATCTCGCTGTCTGCGAGACGAATCGCATGGGAAGCATTCACGATGACGTCACCGCCCGGATTGTCTGTGGCGGAGGAAGACGTAATGCGCCCGCCGTGGCCCAAGTCCAGATTCTCAGTGTTGATAAGAATATCTCCGGCCCGCTGACCGGAGGTGAGCCCGGACGTTTCGCTGTCGACCGAAATACCAGCAAAACCACCCTGGGTACCGCCGTTGTCATCAATCGTGAGCTGCTTGGCGGCAATTTGAATCGTTCCGGCCGGATTAGCCCCGAACGCCTCGGCAGTAATCTGGCCATTGGCTCTCAGAGTCAGCGAATCGGTTTGAATCATTATTCTCCCCGCCTTGCCTTCGAATGAAGTAGTGGAGAGTAACGCGACCGACTGTTTCCCGTCCAAGCGCATGGATTTGGCCGCGATCTTGATATCGCCGCCATCACCGATGTCAGAACTTTCAGCAGTCACTTGGGCTCCATCTCGCATGACGAACGAGTCTGCATTGATTGAAATATCTCCCGCCCGCCCAGGACCAAATGTATCCGCAACGATGTTCACCGGGCCTCCCCCTTTTGAAACGTCACCGTGCAGCGAGAGTGATTTTGCCCTGAGAGTAAGGGCGCCTGCTGCGCCTGCATCCGAAGTGTCGAGAAAGATGTACGTGTCTGCCTGCAGTTTGATCGAGTCGCGAACAGTGAAGTCGATACCCAGCCCATCTTGCAGGCCAAGCGTAGAAGCAGCAAACATGGATTCACGAGTCTTGAGATTCTGGCCTTGAATTTCAATCCGACCACCGGGATCGCCGGACACATCGAACGTTGCATAAGAGGACATGCCGATATTGCCCAAACGCAAAAATCCACTTGCATCGATTGATGATCGCGGATCGTTAATGTCGGCGAAGACCTTCCCTGCCGAGCCAACGCTAATGAAAGCGATTCGCCCCGAGGGGGCGTTGATCTGCATGTTTTCGACCTTGGTTTGACCACCCACGGCCAGGAAGGTTTTCCCATCTGTCATCTGCGCGAAGAGGGGAGTTGTCTCGTCGGCACTTGGCCCCTGCAGGACGATGGGCGCAACAGACGGCCCCAGAAAGCCGAAAGCGCTAACCGGGGCAGCAGTCAGAATGTCCTTGGCCGGATGACGCGCATCGAACCGACCGCCATCCGCAAGTTTCAGATAGCCCGCTGTAGTGACTGCGAACGAACCGCTCACGTCCACCTTCGCGTTCTTGCCAAACATTACCCCGAACGGATTCATGAGAAATAGATTCGCACCCGGTATGCTGCACTGAATGGTGCCATCAATCTTGGAAGCAGTCCCGCCGGTAACCCGCGCCAGAACGTTCTGTATGCTGGCGGGGCCGGTAAAATCCGCCACATCGCCAGCGTCGAGATCGAATCTGGAAAAGCTGTGAAAGAGATTGTTCCCAACCCTGCGCCCGATGGTATCCGGGATTGTATAATTCGGACCCGTCAACGCCTTACCCGTGCCGAAAGAATTGTCAACGACGACATTGCCCGAATGGCCCGCATTGGCAACGAGGGAAAGAACGATCACCACTTTGACAAGCGGCGCTCTAATATGCGAAAGATTGAACCGGGCAGGAAGACTGCTCTCACTCATCCCCTCAAATATCACGATCACGAGCCTCGTGGCGACTTGTTTTTCACTTCACTCATGCAGCGTAGTTCTCTAGGGGGTGATTACAATCGGGACGTAATTGGTATTGTTGTCATAATACAACTCCCCAACCGATCGATAGCTGTTGGCTACAACTACGTAGTAGTTGGTGCCGAGAGGTTGCCCGGCGGGAACTTTCACGGACCCTGCCCAGGTCCAACTCTTGCCCTTTGCGATACCCGAAACGGTATGATTGGTGACCCAATCACTAGGACTGACGTTATTGGGATCCGCGCAGATGTAGATACTGCTGGTGGATGACGTCGCGTTGGCTGTGCCGACGTTGGTCGTAGTATCACTAACGGAAATGACGGACCCGCGGCTCGCGGACGCAGGAGCCGATATGGAATCCACTTCCAAATCAGGCAACGAGAACAGTGGAGCGACATCTTCATCGGATGCCAGAGCAGGCTGTTCATTTCCCGCGGCGGCCTGCTCTCCAGTAAGGGCTGACTGGTCCTGCTGCGAGGAGGTTCCATCATCCTGCGCCCGACATAATACTACAGCCATCCCAAGAACAAGAATTCCTACCGTTGCCCAACTGAAACGTTTATTGGTATTCTTCATGACAAGTCCTCCTGACTTTAGCTCGCACACAGCGTCCTTTGCCCACTTTCACTTCTACTCGTGCTGAGCTATACCTCGCAAAAGGTAACATTCTCAAGCAGATTATGCGTAACAATCGTGGGAAAACAGCAGTTTGTGGGTATCCTACCAGGAAACACTTAAGTAGTAACCCTTAGACATGCAGCCCCCAGGGCGATTGCATTTAGAAACCCAAGAGGCTGCGTAGGTAATCGTGATTCCAACCGGCTACTTTTTGTTTGGTGCGGATTCCCCGTTTAATCTTCTGATCCCGCCGCAACAGATTCAGGCACAGG
>Ga0335081_10004809_pt1 | contig 21334 bp, 10 predicted proteins | sample Lox_Sample_35_FD_206713 | JGI IMG/M metagenome (GOLD analysis project Ga0335081, IMG submission 206713) | Soil microbial communities from Loxahatchee National Wildlife Refuge, Florida, United States - Lox_Sample_3.5 | ecosystem: Environmental > Terrestrial > Soil > Wetlands | place: USA... | reverse complement strand
GTCTGCCCCGAGCAGCCGGGCGAGCCGCGCCGCCATTCGGTTGTGCCAGTAATTGTACGCCGAGGCATACGCCACGCCGCCGCCGTTGTACTGCAGGTCGTCGCTCGCCCAGATGCAGGCGTAGGCCTCGTAGAGCGGCAGCTTATCCGGGCCGAATTCGCGCCGGAAGAGCCGCCGTTCCCACGCGAGGTGCCGCTCGATCACCGGCCAGAGTTGGCGCGCGAGGTTGAGATCGCCCGTCCACAACAGGTGCCGCAAGAGTACGTCGATGTAGACCAGGTTCATGTCGTAGTGGCTGTTCGACAGGTCGCCGTTGCTGTGCAACGCCGCTTCGTCGCGCGCAAGGTTGGCATCCTCGGCGGGCGGCGGAAGCTGCGCCGGGACGGGATCGGTGTCCTGGCGCGCCGCCCAGTAGGTCAGGTACCGTCGCGCGCGGTCGTGCCAGCCGAGCGCGTCCAGCGCGTACGGCCCGCGCCAACCCAACAGCGGCGTCCGCCACGCAATCGCGCCGTGCATGATCAGATCCTGCGGTCCGTCCCATGCCGCATCGGCCGCGACATTGAGCGCGCCCACCGCGGCGTCGAGAAAAGGATCGGGCGTGTCGATCTGCACCCGGCGGCGTAGCGATGCGGAGTGCGCCACGGCCGAGGCGAATACCGCTGGGAGGTCATTCACCCCGTAGGCCGGCCGCAGCGGCACGGGCACCCTCCCGCCGCCGGCATCGGGCCGCGTTGCGGTCACCTCGGAATACGCGGCGGGTTCGCCCGCCGCGACCGGCGCGGCGGACACTCGCTGGAGGGCGAGAAACAGGGGCATATTTGCCGTGAGCGGGACGCAGCCTACGACGACTGGTAGGGCCGCCGCCTGCCGCCGGGCCAAACCCGTCGACTCTTGCGGACCGGACCCAGGGTCCGGCCCGACCGGCTCCAACAGATCGGCGCAGGACGCCCATTTCGTCGCGTCGCCGACGTCCAGGTGCGACCCCGGCGGCATCAGGCCGACAATGGTCGCCGGCCGGCTGCACAGGGTGAAGGTGTTCCCCTCGATGGTGAACATATTGTCACGGCAGAATTCCGGCTTGAGCTGAAAGTACTCGCCGATCGGCACGCGCTCCGTGCCGATGTCACCATCGCGCCGGCCGCGCTCGCCGTTGACACCGCCATAGGCCCACAGCAACTCGACAACGGTAGCCGGCCGCGACGAGGCCGGTTCACCGGCGGCAGCGATTCCGGTTACAAATTCGGCGCGCAGGATCAAGCCGTCAGTCTGGTCCAACGCCAGCACGGCGAGGCGCACGGCACCGTCGCTGCCGAGCAGCGGATCGCGGATTTCATAAAGCATCTCTCCGGGCCGATAACGCGCGACGACGCTGGCGGCCTCGTGGAACCACTTCGCGCCGGCGGCGGAGCGCAGCCCCAGGCGCAGATTGCCACCCCGCCCCGGCAGGTAGAGCGAGAACTCCGGCCGGTCGCCGGCATCCACGCGGAAGGCCGTGTTCCCGCCGTAGAGCGGCCGGTTGAAGACCTCCGCGCCGTTGGCGATGACGAAGTCGCCATCGTCGGGCGTGTAGCGCAGCGGCCGCTCGAGCCGGCCCGCGAGGTTGGGCGTGAGCGCCGACGCGGCCGGTGCCTGCGCGCGCGGCGCCTCCGCGGGAGCCGCACCGGCCAGCGTGTAGAGGGCGAGAAGAGCTGCGACCAAACGCAGCGCACGACGGCGCAACGCACGAAGCGTGGCGCCGGTTTTCAACCGGCGCGGACGCCAGTCGCAGACTGGCGCCACTTCACGCCTCGTCGCCGTACCCCGCCAATCGGCGCGCGCTCCCTCCCACCGCAAATGGCCACCAGTGTCCATCAGGGCAGCACCGAACTGAAAGCATAGCTGCCGGATTCGACTGCGTAGACGGCCGCGGCGGCTTCCGTTCGCAGAAACGCGACTCCCCGGGCGCGCGCCGGCGCCCGCCCGTTCACCCGGACCGTGGCCGGATCCACCGCCGGCACCACAACCGTCGCCGTGGTGTTTGGCGGGATGGTCACGTCCAGCGCCAGGCGACGACCGTCCCGCTTCCATTCGCTGACGATGCGCCCGCGGACGGAATCGTAGCTGGCCTTGGCCCAGGTAAGATCGCCGACGATGGCGGGTTTGATGATGATCCGCTGGAAGCCCGGCCCCTCCGGGTCGCCCTGGATACCGGCGAGATCGTGGTAGAACCACTCGTTGATTTGCCCAAGCATGAAATGGTTCTGCGAGGAGCGCGGATCGGCATTCCACGCCTCGGTGAGGCTCGTGGCACCCTGCGCAAGCTGATAGCCATAGCCCGGCTGGTCCGACCGGTTGTTCATGTCGAAGACCACGTCGGACCGCCCACCGTCGGCGAGGGCGCGCAGCAGATAACGGTAGCCGATGTCTCCCGCAGTGAGGGCATCGCCGCGGTCCCTCACATCCTTGACGATGGCCGCCAGGATTTCCGCGCGCCGCGCCGGCTCGGCCAGATCCATCACCAGCGGGATCGCGTTGGCACATTGCGAGCCCGTGGCGTAGCAACCTTTCGCGGGATCAAAGAAGCGTTGATTGAAGGCGGCGCGGATCGAATCTGCCAGCTCCTGGTACTGCCGGGCATCCTCCGGTTTGGCCAGCAGCGCGGCCACGCGGGCGAGGATCCGGGCATCCTCAAAGTAGAACGCCGTCGCGGTCAGCGCGATCGGCGTCAATTGGGCCTTCCCCGGCCGCCCCGGACCGAGGTCGTACCAGTCGCCCAGGCCGAACTCCACGATGTGCTGGTCGGCCTTGCTCCCGAGGTACGCGACATAACGCCTCATCATTTCATAAGAGCGTCGCGACAGCTCGATGTCGCCCGTCCACTCGTACTGCTGCCAGGGAATCAGCACGCACGCACTGCCCCACTCCGGCGAATCGCGGAAACCATCCGAAAAGATCACGTACTCCGGGGCGATGTTGGGCACCAGGCCGTCCGGCTGCTGGGCGTCGGCCATGTCGTTCACCGTCTTCGCGAGCAGGCGGGCCATCCCGAACTCGTAACGGAGCGCGGGGCCGTTGAGGTGGCTCTGTTCCAGCCAGCCCAGCCGCTCGCGGTGCGGGCAATCGGTCATCACGCTCATCATGTTGCCGCGCTGCGCCCAGCGCACGAGCGTGTGGATGCGGTTGAACAACTCGTTCGAACACGAGAATTCCCCGACAGGCGGTGCTGCGGCCTGCACCACCACGCCCTCGAGCGACTCGACCACCGGCAGATCCGAATCGGGGACATCATTCGAGGCCGGGGAACTTCTCTCCGGCAGGTTCGCGCCCGGCGGCCCCTCAACTCGGCTTGGGGCAGGCGCCGCGATCTCCACCTGGAGATAGCGGCAGCCGTGGTAGAAGAACTGCGACGCCCACGTCTCCTCGCCGCCGCCGGCCAGCGTGTACTGCCACCACGCCGGCCCGCGGCCGCCGCACGAAGCGCGGTCGACCGAGCCATCCCTGGCCAGCAGCTCTGCCGGAATAACGCGCACGGTCGCGCCCGCCGGGCCGCGCACCTTGAGGCGCAGCATCACGGCGGCGTTCTGCCCGAGATCATAGACCGTGACGCCGGGCCCGAGCGGGTGCGTGGCAACCGGCAACAAGACCTCGAATTCCCGGACGGGCGGCGCCGCAAACGAATGGCCGCGCAACGTCCCGCCGGGGCCCGCCCAAACGGCGGCGGCTCCCCAGCGCGATTCGTCAAAGCCGGGCTGGTTCCAGCCGCGCGGCTCCCAGCGCGCGTCATAATCCTCCCCCCCATACATGTTCGCAAAGGTGACCGGCCCCGCGGCGACGCGCCACTGATCGTCCGTGCCCACGATCTCCACCGTGCCATCGTTGTACTCTAGCCGAATTTCCGCGATCGCGGTCAGCGGCCGGAAGGGCGTGACGAATTTCACAAAGCGACCCTCCTGCACGTTGTACATGCCGCCAGCAAGCGCGAGTCCGGCCGCGTTTGGGCCGGCATGCAGCAGCGCCGTGACGTCGAGTGTGTCGTAGAGGCAGGTTCTTTCGAAATCCGTCCATCCCGGTGCGATCGCCGGCCCGCCGGCCGGCCGGCCGTTGACCGTCAACCGGTACTGCCCCAGCCCACAGACGAAGACGAGGGCGCGACGCAGCTCCGGCCGTACCGTGAAGCCGCGGCGCAGCAGGAGCGTGGCGTTCGCCCGCGGATTGGCGCCCGGGACCCCCAGCCCATCCGTGAGGGCGCGCGCCGACCATGGCCCCTGCTCCACACTGTCGGAAGCCGTGACCGGCGCGCCGACCGCGACGTTCATGCCGCCGGAAAGAACTTCGAGCTGGCTGAGGGCAAGGCACGCCCGCCCCTCCTCCACCCGCAGGCCATTGGCGGTGAGGCGCACGTAACGGCCCATCACGCCGGACGCCGGTAGGTCAATGCGGCGCGCCCACGGATTGGGATATTCCTGCCGGCTGAAATCGGCGACCACCGTACTCCGGGCGAAGGCCGGATCGTCCCCAACCTCGACCTTGAACTTCCGGGGAAAGCCCAAACCTTCGATGACGCTGTCTCGCAGGGCGTGCAGTCGCACTTCGGCAATCGCTCGGGGCGCACCGAGATCGATCTGCACCCACTTGGGTGTGTCCGGACTCGCCGCGTCTTCGGAGCGATAGCCGAGCAGGGAGCGCTGCCAGCGGAACAACTCGGGATCGGTGATCCAGCTTGCCCCGCCGAAGCGTCCGAGCGAAGCCGGGTGCGCCTGCCAGTCGGCCGCGGGCCGGGCGGCTCCCGCCAGCATCCCCATGGTCCAACTCGTCACGGCGCTCCAGGGCGACGGACGCCCGCGGCGGTCCCACACACGCACCTTCCAGAACACCTCCCGTGCCGAACTCAGCGGCTGGCCCGCGTACACCACGCCGACGGTTTTATTGGACGCCACTTTCCCGCTGTCCCAAAGGTCCCCGATGTTTTGGGAGAGCGAGGTGGGCCCGCTCGCGGCCAGCACTTGGTAAGCGGTCTGCGCCTGACCGCGCTCGCCGGATTGCAGGATCCAGCTCAGCCGCGGCTGCGGCACGTCCACGCCCAAAGGCTCACGGTCGAATTCGCAGCGCAAGTCAGCCACGAACAGCGCCGGCCGGGGGGGCGCGCAGCCCGCAGCCACCACGAGGGCGAGGACCAACAGCGCGGGAAGGGTCTTCATTCGGATGGGTTCAATGGGAGCAGGCCGCGCGGGCGGAAGCGCATGACCGCAGCTTGGACCGGATCGGTCCCCCGGTCCAGTCGGAGTCACAGCCGGCCGGTATCCGGATTCAGATTGTCGCCGCAACCCACTTCATGGCCGTGACCCCCTGCGCAGCGATGTTCAACCTTGAACGCCCCTGCGCAGCCCGTCTTTCAGAAGGGTGTCGCCGCCCGCCACGCAGTGGCGTTCAGCAAGTGTTTCTTTGGAAACGGATATTGGCCACGAAATGTAGGGACACCGCAGTACCACGGAAGCTGGGAACGCTGACTCGGCGCTGCTTGGTGAAGGATGCGGTCGTCCTTTTGACTTGCCGGCCGACGTCGTTATGCTGGCCGCGTGCCACCGGGTGTTACCCCGGCCCCTTTCCTCTGCGGTTCTGCGGAACCTCACCACGGTGGGTCTCGTGCGACCTCAAGGAAAAGCCCGCCCGGGCGGATGCACGGCGACGCGACCAAACACTTTGAGTGCCGCCGGTGCGGGGCCGGCCTGTGATCCCCAAAAATCGAAATACCCCAAACAACGACATCCCATGAGCCGCAAATATATCGACTGCCGTGAATTCCCCGGCGAGATCAAGTGCAGCATCGCCTTGGCCGCCGACAGCGAAGATGAATTGATGGAGGCCGCCGTCCAGCACGCCGTCGCCGTCCACGGATTCCAGGATACCCCGGAGCTGCGCCAAGAGCTCAAGTCCTGCTTCCGCAATGGCACGCCACCGGTGAAGGCGCCCAAACCGGTGTCGGCGTGACGCCCGCATCGGCGGCAGCTTTTCCGGAACCGTCAATCTTGCCACGGCCGCTCCGCCCGGGCGCCACGCCGCTGCCGGCTGCTGGTGGCAAGGGTGGGAGGCAGGTTCGTTCCGTTCGCACCCGGCGGCCCGCCATGCTCAGAAGAAGGGTGTCCACCCTGCCTCGGGAAAAATGCCGTTAGGAGCACGCCGGGTGGCGATTGACGTTCCGCCCGGTTCAAGCGCAGCACCGCTACCCGGCCGCTGCGTTAGCACGACCGCGCCAAGCCGCGAACCAGGGTCGGGCGCACGGCTTGGGTCTGCAGATGGGTTTGTCTGCCGCCAGCGCGTCAGTGCTTCGCAACCTTGGACGCATGGGTGGCCACCGCCATCCACACCCCATTGCGTTTCACAAACACATCGGTGAACCGGTATTGGCCGCTCGAATCCTGCCCGTTGTACGTGCTCTTTTCCGTGCCGAGGCCAAAGACCACCGCGGAATCACCGAACACACTCACCTTCAGCTCATCCACCTTCATCGATTCGCAGTTGTAGGCGCCGGATTTCAGATCGGCATCATTCTGCGCCTTGGTTTGCAGTTCACCTTCGGGAGTCGAGATCATCCATTCGGGGGCGACGATGCGGTCGAGCGTTGCCATGTCTTTCTTCACGATGGCCATCGCCCAGTCCTGCTCCATTTGCGTGAGGATTTGTTCCGGGGTTCCGCTTGGGGGCTTCTGGGCTTTGGCGGGTGATTGACCGAAGACGAAGGCAGCGGCGAGAGCCACGGCCGCGAGGGATAGCGTACGTTTCATGGGGGGTCCTTGCTCTTGAGCGTTGTGCCGGCCCGCAGCCGCAACCGGCGCGCGGGAGGGGTGCACGGCGTGCGCCAGCTCGATAACGCCCAGCCAGCACATACTCAATGCAAAACTCGCCACGTGCCGTACGCCTCCGCTCCGGCGCGAATCGCGCAAAGGGCGGACCGAATCAATTGTGTCCTCGGCCTGCAATCGGCGCGCTGCCCACGGCCGTCTTTCCTCGAGGCTGCGTCTCTGTGCTTGAGAAACGCGCCCAACTCCAAATGCATCGTTCCGGCTTGGCGCGGGGCGGTCATCCCACCCCACTGAAACGCCCGGCGATCCGGTGATCGCGCGGCGCGGCTTTGTTCTTTGGGGCCGCCGCATCAACTGTGTGTCGGCGCCCATTCATCATCCCAAGGACCGATCACGACAGCGGACGACTCCTGTGCAAAGCAAGAAGCAGCCCGCCGAGCTTGGCGGGCTGCTCAAGTTTCCAGCGGATCCCGGATGGGTTATCTCAGGACTTTAGATCTCACTGATCTGACAAGACCTCTCGGTCTTGCTGATTGAGTCCGCAATCAGTGCTTCGCAGGTACGTCGATGATGGTATTGTCCGTTCCCAGGTTCAGAACGTCATCGGCGTCCGCTTTGACCAGGCAGTGTGAGGAATTAGGACCCAGGAGGATGGGTGAGTATAGGGTATCGGCACGCTTCAGGTTGTTGCCAACGATCACCCAGTTGCTGGCCGAAGGTGTGAAATCATCCCCTTGAAAGCCCCACCAAGCACTCTCTGCATTGCCTGTGTATATCCCCAATCTCCCATGGCCGGAAATCGTGTTGTCCACTATCCGGACATTTGAAATGAACGCTCCGCCAATCCCACCGCTCCAGTCTCCGTCCAGGAAAATATCATTGTCGCTGATCACGGTGTGCTTGATGGTGGGTACCCCCGCTGCCGGGTCGAAACCAAAGTCCTCGACCCTGATCCCATCCACGGCCGATTGTGCAGAGATCTCGTTGTGGCTGACACAGACAACCGAGTTACTTCCGGGCATATAGTTCATAAGATATACACCGGAACTCCAGAGCGGTTGAAGGATGTGCCTGTTTTGGATGCGATTGCACCGTATGTCGAAAGCTGTGTGGTCAAAGCCATACATGCCAATTGGGCCCAGGACATCTTCGAAAGTGCAACCCTCGACCATGACGTGAGAATCCTGCAAACCCACGCCACTCACGCCACCATGTGTGTTCTTGAACGTACAGTCTTGAAAGAGATAATTTCCAATCAGGTTCTCCCAGCCGTTGGTCATAAAATCGATGCCATTGGAAACGTTGCATCCCCAAGGTGTATACTGTTCGCCACTCTGCCCCTCGAAACCCACCCGGATCACCGATGCGTTCAAGTAGTCAGGAGGACTGTCCGGTTGACCGGTGCCCGTGCCCATTAGGAAAAGCAGGTCAATGGTGTTCAACGGACCCATAAAGAAGCCCGGATCTGTCTCTGCGGGCCCAATAGCGCGGAGAGTGAGGTCTGAGATCGTGATCAAACCTGATTTCGCGGCGTCGCCTTCCGCATAGAAGGTCAAAAGGACGGTGCTTGCTGGGAGAACACCAAGGTTCTGAACGACTGTCTTGTCCTTGCCGGCGCCGACGAAGTTGCCGTCGAAGTTCGTGACGACAATGCCCGCTGAGAGATAGTACGTTCCCTTGACCAGCTGAACGGTGCTGCCGGGACCGGCTTGCACCGCGGCATCAAATGCAGCCTGCAAACTTGCCGTGTCGTCATGCCCGTTAGGTTGCACGGTGAAAACAGCGGGGTGATGCTTGGCGAAAGCAGTGCCGCCGGTGACTATCAGGGCAAACGCGAGCGCGATGCCCGTCATCAAACGAGGTTTGGGGTTCATCTTTAGATTCCTTTTTGCGTAAGCGACGGAAGAAACGTGGTGGTGAATGATTGGATCGGGGTGGCAGTCATTGGGGATGGCGGCGGGCGCGGGACGCCGCGAAGGTATAGGGTGGCGCCATTATGTTGTAACCCCATCGGGGGCGAAGGTTACGGGCGGGGAGAGCCATTGGGCTCGCGTCCGGCTTGGCGATCGCCAAGCTCCGAGTAACCATCGATTTCGTGACCCCGACCAGTCCAGCGGCGGATGTTCCCGAAACCGGCGTACGTGGTCCGACCGCGTTTGCCACAACCCATTGGAGCTTGATCGTGCGGGCGGCGGAAACCGGGACGCCGGAAGGGCGGGCTGCGCTGGAGGAACTCTGCCGGATCTACTGGTATCCGCTGTACGGGTTTGCCCGGCGCCGCGGGCTGGCGCCGGCTGACGCCGAGGATCTCACCCAGAGTTTCCTCGCCGACCTGCTCGCCCGGGGCGCGGTGGCGCAGGCCGATCCGGCGCGCGGGCGCTTCCGCACGTTCCTGCTCGCCTCGTTTGAGAACTTCCATTCGCACGAGCGAAGGCGCGCCGACAGACTTAAGCGCGGCGGCGGCTGTGAGTTCGTGTCGCTCGAGGAGGCCGAGAAACGCTTTCAAGAAGAACCGGTCTCCCCCGACTCGCCGGAGAAGATGTTCGACCAAAAATGGGCCATGAGCCTGCTCGACCAGGCAATCGCCGCCGTGGACCGCGAATACGCGGCGAACGGCAAAGGGCCGCTGTTCGATGCTCTGAAGGCGGTTTTGTGGGGCGCGTACGGCGCCGCGAGCTATGCCGAGATCGCCCGCCAGCTCGGCTCGACCGAGGGGGCCATCAAGGTGGCGGCGCACCGGCTGCGCCGGCGCTTCGGGGAAGCGCTTCGCTCGGAGGTGGCCAAGACCGTGTTGGATCCCGCTGACCTCGAGGACGAGATGCGGCACCTGCTCGCGGCGGTGAGCCTGTAACCCCGGCCAAATTTTGGGTTAGAACGTCCGGATTGGACCACGCCTCGCATGAATGCCACCCCGAGCTGCCGAAAGTGCGGCGCCCCATTGAGCGTGGCCTCGGCCAAAGGGCTCTGCTCGGCCTGCATGCTGCGGTCGGTGCTGGAAGCGCCGCCGGATGAATCGGCGGCGGAATCGGGGCATCTGGAACTGCCCCGGACATTTGGCCCCTACGAGTTGACCGAGGAGATCGGCCGGGGCGGCATGGGCGTCGTCTACGCGGCGCGGCAGCCCACGCTCGGCCGCACTGTGGCGGTGAAACTCCTGCTCGCGGGAGCCTTTGCGAGCGAGGCGGCTCTGCGCCGTTTTCAACTCGAGGCCGCCGCCGCGGCGAAGCTCCAGCATCCGAACATCGTCGCGATCCACGACTACGGCGAGTGCGATGGGCAGCCTTATTACGCGATGGACCTGGTGGCCGGCCAGAATCTGGCGGAGCTTTGCGCCGGCCGGCCGCTGCCGGTGCGCCGAGCGGCGGACCTGCTGCGCCTGCTGGCCGGGGCAGTGCACTATGCCCACCAACGCGGCGTCCTGCACCGCGACCTGAAGCCCTCCAATGTGCTCGTCGACGAGGAAGGCCGGCCGCGGATCACCGATTTCGGCCTGGCCAAGATGCTCGGCAGTACGGAAGGCGGGACCCTGACCGGACAGATGCTCGGCTCTCCCAGCTACGCCGCGACCGAGCAAGTCGCCGGCCGCGGCGCGGAGATCACCGCGGCCAGCGACGTCTATGGACTCGGCGCGCTGTTCTACCACCTCATGACCGGCCGGGCGCCGTTCAACGCGGCGACGCCGGCCGAAACTGCGCGGCTGGTGCTCGAAACCGATCCGGTGCCGCCCCGCCTGCTCAATCCCACGCTGCCGCGCGACGTGGAGACGATCTGCCTCAAGTGCCTGGAAAAGGAACCGGCGCGGCGTTACGCCTCCGCGGCGGACGTGGCCGAGGACGTGGAGCGTTTCCTCAGCGAGCGACCGATCCGCGCGCGGCCGCCCACCGTCCTGTACCGGATGCGCAAGTTCGCGCGTCGCCACAGCGCGGGCGTGGCCGCAGCCGGCTTTGCCCTGCTCGCGCTCATCGTGGCGCTCGGGATCGTCCTAGCCGGTCATCGCCGGGTCGTCGCGCAGCAGCGCGCGACCGACGCCGCCCGCGAACAGGCGGGGCAGCTGGTCGCGATCATATCGGACGAGATCAAGCCGACCCTCGAACAGCGGGGCGGGTTGCGGCAACTGTTGAAAACGACCGAGGCCACGGTTCGTTATTACGAAACCCTGCCGCCAGAACTCCGCACCCCGAAGACCGATCACGAACAGGCCTACGCCCTGGATGCGCTGGGGCATCTGCGCGGGCTCGCGCTGGGCGATCGCCAAGGGGCCGAAACCGCCCTGCGGGAGTCCATGCTATTGCACGAGAAGATCGCGCGGCAAAACCCCGATGATCCCGACGCGGCCGCCGCCTGGCTGTGGGATCAATGGGAGTTGCCTTGGGTGACGGGCAACACGGCCGCGTGCCATTCCGAGGCGCGCGAGGAGGAGTTTGTCCGCCGCTGGGGGGAACTTCAGCGGCGGTTTCCCGACAACGCCCGCGTGATGCAGGGTTGGGCGGAAGTCTTGGCAACCTATGCCATGGACGCGGTCGACAGTTTCAACAAGCCGAAGGAAGCGGTCACGGCTGCCACGCAGTGCCGGGCCCTAGCCGAGGAACTGGTGGCCGCCCGGCCGCAGGATAAAGCCCTCGGCGCCTTGTTGGAAAAATGCCTGCGTGCCCAAGCCAACGTATTCCACGGCACCGGGGAGTTGAGCAGGGCGATTGTCGTGTGTGAGGAGGCGCTGGCCTATTTCACCAAGGCGCTGAAGGCCGACCCCGGCAACCTGAAACTCCTCGAACAAACGGCCGACGCGGCCTGGAGTCTCCGCGACCGGGTTTTCTGGAACAATTGCGAGAGGGGGCATCAGGCGGAGGTCATCGCCCGCGAGCACTATCGAACGCTCATCCAGCTGGACCCGGATAATCAGGACTACCGGTTTCGCTACGCCATGACGCATTCATTGGAGTACATTTACCTCAGGGAGTGCGGTTCCGACTTCGAATCCATGCGGAAGGCCCTGCGCGAATTCCAGGCGCTGCTCGAGCCGTTCGCCGGCCGGAAGGGTTACGAGGGCGTTCTGATGTCATTGGCCAAGACCCGGCTGGACCTTGCCCAGGTGGCGGCGTGGGCCGGCGAACCGGCGGAAGCCCAGCGGGAGATCGAACAGGCGCAGCCCCGCTTCGCCGCCTGGTACAGCTCGTTGCCCGAGGGATCGCCCCAGCGGTACGCCAGCCGCGTCCTTTTCCTGTTCTTCAAGTCACGGGTCCCCCGTGACCTGCGCGACTGGCCCGCGCTGGAGGCAGTCGCGTCGGAGTTGCACGTCGAAATCGATGCCGGGCTCCGCCAGCAGCCGGCCAATGACGAAATGCGTCTGCACCGCGCCGCCGCCGACTCGATCCTCGGCGTCGCCCTGCAAGGCGAAGGCCGGTCCGCCGAGGCCATCGCCCGGTTGCGGCCCGCCGTGGAGATCATGCGCGCGCCTCCCCGCGGGGTCCGGTTTGCCCTCCTAGGCCATTTTGTGGGGCCGGCGCAGGTGGCCCTGACCGAGGCCTTGGTGCAGCAGGGTGACCTCAAAGAGGCCAGGCAGGCATTGGGTGATCCACCGCCATGCGGCAATATCTGGGAGCCCGACCCGTGGCCGACGCAGGAATGGAAGGCGCATGTGCTGGTGCTGGCCGCCAGTGTGCGCGATCCAGCAGAGGCGTTCCTGTGCCTGGCGCAGGCCGACCAAGCGGAGACCGTTCTGACCAGTCCGGCGGGCCAAGGTAAGCTCAGCACCAGCGCGAAGGAGGACTTGGCGAAGATTGCGCGCTTGCGCGCCGCGGTCGCGGCCAGGTTCGATCTGAGCGAACTCGAGAAAGCGGGGCGCGGGCTCGACGAAGCCGCGGCTGCTGATCCGGTCGTCATCGAACGCCTGACCCAGGCGGGCGAGGCGTTGGATTACGGGTCACCGAGCGTGCGTCAGGTGCAACTCGCCGCCCGGGAAAGCTGCCGCGCGCTGATGGCACGCTATCCGGAGAACCAAGGTTATCGCTTCCTCTTTGCGGAGACACACCGGATGGAATGCGGCGTCTCGTTCGTCGAACCGGCGCGCGCAGCGTATAGGCAATACGATGCATTGCTCGAACCGTTCGTGGGGCGGAAGGGATACGACAGCGTGCGGCGGACGCGCCTGTCGAACAGCCTGCACCTCGCCCAGCTGGCCGCGTCGGTTGGGGACCGGGCCGACGCCAATGGCTGGCTCGAAGAGGCCCGGAAGCGATTCGAGGCGTATCGCGACCGGTTGCCGGAAGGATCGCCCGACCGCGGGCTCGCCCGCGCCCGGTTCCTGGAAGAGTCCGCCTGGTGTGCGTGGTGGCTGCGCGATTGGCCCGACCTAGCGCGGCTGGCGCAGGCAGCGCAGGCCGAATGCGACGCCAAGCTGAAAGAGCAGCCGTCCAACGATGAACTGATCCTGCGCGGGGCGATGGCCGAAGGCTTCGCCGCATTGGCCGTGGCTGGGGCCGGGCGGAACACCGAGGCCGCGCCGCTCTTGCTGGCGGCAAGGAGTCGCTTGTTCTGGATCTGCTCGCTCGCCGATAGTCAGACGGAATTAGGTTTGATCGAAAACGCGATGATCCAGGCGTTGCGCAACATCGGTAACCTTGCGCAAGCCAGGGGATGGGCGGAGGAAAGGCTGACGTTCCAGGCGTCGTGGTTTCTTAATCTCCCGGCGGATATCTGGGAGAACCAGAAAGACCTGGCCGAAATGCGAATTCTGGTGGCGAGCGTCCTCGACCCCACCATCCCGTCCGAGGCCGCCCGCCGCCAGGAACTGCTCGACCAAGCGGCCGCGATCCTCGCGCCCGACAAGGTCGCCGGCCGCCTGACGGTGGATGTGCAAGAGATGCTGCAGGAGATCCAGCGCCTCCGTGTCGCGACCGCACCACCGCGGTGAATACCTCATGTGCCGTGCCACTAAAGAAACGGGTACCGGCAACGCACAAACTGCGCGGACATCATTCGGCTCATCTAGCAGACACTCTACGAAAGCCGTCAGGATTTGGAGGGCGAGGCTCCCGTCGAGCCGCATTCAAATCCCTCATTGCGAATTCGGCGGACCGGGAGGTCCGCCCTCCACGGTGGCGCAGCAAGTTTCCCCCTAGCCCCAGCTCCCAACAAACCCCATGCCACACAAATACCCCACGGCGGGCGCGTGCCTCGCCGCCACCGTTTTGAGCCTTGCGGTTGAGCCGAGATCGTTCGGCCAAGCCGAGGTCGCGCAATTCACGACTTCCGCCTCCGCCGAGACGACCGAAGGGGTGGTGCAGCTATCTCCCTTCATTGTCGACGCGACCGCGGACCAGAACGGGTACAAGGCCACGAGTACCTTGGCTGGAACCCGGGTCCGTACCGACCTGAAGGACCTCGCTTCGTCCATATCAGTGGTGACGCAGCAATTCCTCCAGGACACGAATGCCAAGAACAGCCAGGATTTGCTGGTCTACACCCCCAGCACGGAAGTCACCGGCATCCGCGGCAACTTTACGGGCGTCGCAGGGACGGCCGTCTATAATGAGAAGACAGTCAGCGCCACCACCCGCGTCCGCGGTCTGGACCAAGCGGACAACACCCGCGATTACTACCTGACGGATATCCCGTGGGATGTTTTCAACGTGGGCCGTGTCGACCTGCAACGCGGGCCGAACTCGATCCTTTTCGGAACGGGCAGCCCGGCCGGCATCATCAATGCGAGCACGAATGACGCCTCGTTCAAGACCGCCTACCATGTGGAAGATGTCGTGGATCAATATGGAACCAATCGGCTTTCGCTCGATTTGAACCACGTTCTCGTCGATGGCGTGCTCGCCCTTCGGTTTGCCACCGTGAAGGAAGACAAGAAATTCGAACAGGATCCCGCCTTTCGCCAGAACACCCGTTATTACTGGGCGCTGCGGTTTGACCCCAGGATCTTCGGCAAGAACCATCGCACCTCCATCCGCGCCAAATACGAAGAGGGCAGGATCCGCTCCAACGAACCGCGCCAGCTCCCGCCGGTGGACGAAATCACGCCATGGTTTAAGACTGGGGTGGATGCCTATGGCAACCCCGGGTATGACAAACTGACCCTCAATCAGTATAGCCTCACCAACGCGAATCCCTCCGGTGTCCCCCAGCCTGGCATGGCCGGCAGTGCTCTGGCAATGGCTACCTACCAGTTGGGCAATTGGACGCAGGTCATGGGCGTCATCAATTATTACGAAGGCACTCAAGAGAGCCTCAACGATGCGAACGCCTACGCGCCTTCCGGAACTCCCATCAAGACGATTACCGGCGAACCCAACCGTGGCCGTGGGATTCCTGATGCCAATGGATTTAAGCTGATGGGCCTGTACGCGGGGGGATTCTGGCCCTTGGCCATTCCCCCGATGAGCACCTACGCGGCTTACGTCGGTCCGGTCTCGAACGGGTGGGCCTACAGCTACCCTGGCGGCGCCATCCCGGGTGGTGTTTATTATGCCGATACCGTGCTGACCGATCCGTCCATCTTCAACTTCTACAAGAATCTCCTGGACGGTCCCAACAAGCACGAATGGCAGAACTGGAATGCATGGAATGTCGCCATCGACCAGAGCTTCGCCAATGACCGCCTGGCGTTCGAACTGGCCTTTGACCACCAGAACTACGCTGCCGGTTCCGACCCATGGCTGACGGGTTCGCGCTACGGGATCAACGTCGATGTCAACCAGACCTATTGCGATACCAGCGCCAACCCGAACGTGGGACGTCCGTATGTCGGCGGAGGGTCCGGTGGCTGTTCCGGCGTCTCCACTGTTCGTGACACGGTCCGCGTCATCGCCACGGGCGAATTGAACGCCAAAGACTTTCTGGGTGACACGAAACTGGCCAAAATTCTGGGGAAGCACCATCTCACCGGCCTGGCAGAGCGGAATACCATCGATACGAACAATGCGGCTTGGACCGAATTTGCCACCACTCCCCAGTATATTATCGACAACAGTGAGAACGGCGTGGCCGCCTGGCCGGTGGCGTTCACCTGGATTGTGTACCTCGGCCCGAGTTTGGCCAACGCCTCCTCGGCCCATGGTGCCAATCTGTCGAACATCCCGTATGTCGTCCAGCCACCGGCAAGTCAGAGTGTTTGGAACTTCAACTCCAACTGGAACCGGTCCACCACCCCGGGTGCGCCTGGCTATGTCGATCCGCATGCCCCGTACTCCTACATGAACTATGCGGTGGGTGCTGTGTTCGACTCCGAGCAGTCGCAGAATCCGGCCAATTACGTCGGATGGCAGAATTATGGGGTCAATTGGATGTTCGCCCGTGATCCCCAGGATTTCCCGAGCCTGGTGACGGCTGCGAGCAGGACCAATTTCCGGGACATCTCCCGGGCATTCATCTGGCAGGGTGATTTTCTCGATGGCGACCTCAAGCCGACCTTGGGCTGGCGCAAGGATGTGATCACCAATTTCGCCACGAACGCGGTCACCGATCCGAACACCGGCTTTACCAGCCTGAACTATCCCACCAATATTGCCTCCCGGACTGACGTTCGGGGCGAGAGCAAGTCTTGGGGTGCCGTCTATTACCTTCCAAAGTCGATCGTTTCCAAGCTTCCCGGCGACATGACGGTCAGCCTCCACTACAATCATTCGCAGAATTTCAAGGCTGACGCGTCGCGCCTGAGTCTGGATGGCATTCCCATTCCCAATGAGATGGGCAAAACCATGGACTACGGGATCGTGGTGACCGCGCTGGACGAGAAGCTTTCGCTCAGGGTCACCTGGTTCAAGACCCGGGTTGCCAATGCCACGCTCAGCGAAACCGCCGGGAATTCGATCGGCGGCCTCGGCAACAACGCCTACTTCATCGCCGACGGCATCATTTGGGGCTATGGCTGGGCGACGGCTTTGCAGGACGGTCTTCGCGGGCAGACTCCCGGCAGCAGCTATTGGGATTATGCCGGTGGCAGCTGGATGCCGCGGAATACTCCGGCGGAGATTGCCGCCTATGACGCCTTTAACCAAACGAGCTGGGACATCGTCAATGCCTGGCTGAACGTCCCGCTGCCGACCACCTTCTTTTCCAGTTATGCCCTGACTCCGCCGATTGACCCGACCATCGGCCACAGAACCGGCAACCTCCGGGACTCCTATCTATTGGGTTACGATGACGTGAACGGGCCGCAACCCGGCGGTGGATCCAACTTCGGGAATCACCAGATGACCGTCGATAACCTCTCCAAGGGTACCGAGATCGAACTGTCTGCGCAACCGCTCAAGAATTGGAATCTGACGCTCAACTTCTCGAAAGTGAAGGCGACGCACGAGAGTATCGATGCCGCGGCGCAACGATTCATCGGCGACATCACGCAGTTCATGCAGGGACCGGGCGGCCGGCTTCGCATGTGGTACCAGTATGATGCCGGCAATCAAATCAGGGACGGGTGGAACGCGAGCATCGTCGCCCCATTCGCGGTCAAGATGAATGAACTCGGCCACGAGGCGCCAGAACTGTCCCCTTGGCGACTCAATCTGGTGACGACCTACACTTTCGATCGCGGGCCGATCAAGGGCGCGTTTATCGGCGGCGCTCTCCGCCTCGAGGCGGGGCGCATCATCGGCTACCGGTACAGTTCGACCTTCCACAATAACATCTCTGACGACCCGCGCTACGCCAACGTGGTGGCGCTGACCCTCGGCGGCCTCGATATCAACCAGCCCTTTCGAGGGGAAAATGAGACCCAGGTCGATACCTGGATTGGCTATACCCGCAAGTTGACCCACAACATCAGCTGGCGAATCCAACTCAATCTCCGGAGCGTCGGTGAAAAGGATCGGCTCATGGCCGCCCGGACCAATCCGGATGGCGGCCTGGCCTTGGCCCGCATCGTCCAAGGCATGGGGTGGGAGCTGACCAACGCGCTGGATTTCTAGGCCCGCGCGAGATCGGCCGGAATCTCCGCGCCCTTCGGTGGCTCCGAGTCGCTGCATCGTGCAAACGCCGGGAAGGTTCTCCGCTTGCCGGTGTCATCGCTTTTCCCTTCATTCCTGGTGCGGCGTCGGGGCATTTGTTCCCACCCTAATGAAAACGGACCAGGTTTCTCCTTTTCGACCATCATCAGAGAATCAAGCCCCGTGGCTCGTCCGAATGCTGCACGGCCTCGCCGCCGACGGCCGCTTCGCCGTCCGCATGCTGGCCAAGCACCGGGGCTTCACCGTCACCGCGCTCCTCACGCTGGCGCTATGCATCGGCGCCAACACCGCGATCTTTTCGCTGCTTTACGCCCTCGTGATCAAGCCGCTGCCATTCTCCGAGGCCGGGCGCATCGTCGAGGTCTACAACTCGTTCCCCAAGGTCGGCCTGAACAAGCTGCCGAGCAACGTCGTCCAGTATCTCGATTTCAAGGAGCACACCAACGCGTTCGCCCAACTCGCGTTGTGGCAGGGGTGGGAGTGCACGCTCGGCGAGGAGGCCGGCCCGGTGCGGACCTCCGGGGCGATGGCCACGGCGGAGCTGTTCGACGTGCTTGGCGTGCGGCCGCTGCTCGGCAGCTTTTTCACCCTGGAGAACTGCCGACCCGGCGCCGACCACGTGATCGTGCTCACGCAATCCTTCTGGGAGTCGAATTTCCAGGAGGATCCCGGCGTGCTCGGCCGGAGTGTGCGCCTCGACGGGGAGTCGTACACGATTCTCGGCATTGTCCCGCGGGTGTTCGAGGCGTTCGACGCGCGAGTGAGGTTCATCCGCCCCCTTTCCTGGACCGCCAACCAGGCATCGCCCAACGCGCGCTACGGGGTGACACCCCATCTGTACGGCCGACTGAAGCCGGGGGCCACGGTGGCGCAGGCGCTGGCCCAAGTCGCCGCGCTCGAAAAGGATTTCTACGAGAAGGCGCCAGCACAATTCCGCGGGTTTCTCGACCGCAGCGGCCACGAGATCGGCGTCGCCACCGTGCAAACCCAGCGGGTCGACCCCGTGAAATCCACGCTGTTTATGCTGCAGGGCGGCGTCTTGTTCGTGCTGCTCATCGGCTGCGTCGACGTGGCCAATCTGCTGCTGGCACGCTCCAACGCCCGGCAGGCGGAGCTCGCGGTGCGGGTGGCCCTCGGGGCGGGCCGGAAAGTGATCGCCCGCCAGCTTTTCGTGGAGAGCCTGCTGCTCACCCTCAGTGGCACCGTCCTCGGGCTGGGCGTCGCCTGGGCCGCGATCCGCGGAATCAACCGGTTCACCGCCCAGCTCCTGCCGCACACGCTGCCCTTCGCTCTCGACGGCCGCATTCTTGGCGTGACCGCACTGGCGGCCGTGGGGCTGGCGCTGCTCATCGGCCTGCTGCCGGTGATTCATGTGCTCAGCTCGAATCTCCACGGGCGGTTGCAGACGCAGAGCCGGGGCGCTTCCACCGGGCGTGGCGTCCGGGCGCTGAGCGGGATCCTGGTGGCTGTCCAAGTGGCCTTCGCCCTGATGCTGCTGACCGGCGCCGGCCTGCTCATCCACAGCTTTGCCCGCGCGTTGGCCGTCGCCCCGGGGCTCGATCCCCGGCAGGTGATCGTCGCGCGCATTGCGTTCACCGGCGATTACCGGAATGGCGACCGCATTGCCCGGTTCGAGGAACGTTTGCTCGCGGCCCTGCGTGAAATCCCCGGATTCGCGGCGGTCAGCCTGGCCAGCGCCACGCCCTTCCAAGGCGGACTGCCGATCAACGCGTTCACCCTGCGCGACTACACGCTCGCCGCCGGCGCGCCGCAGCCGGGTGCCTTCCACCTCGGCGCCTCGCCGGAATACCTCCAGGCCCTGCACATTCCGCTGCGCGAGGGCCGTTGGTTCGAGCCCAACGACACGGCGCAAAGCCGGCAGGTGCTCGTCGTGGACGAGGATTTCGCCCGGCGCTATTTTCCGTCCGGCAGTGCGGTCGGCCAGCACTTGACGTTCGGCGCGCCGCCGCAAAGGGTCGAGGACTGGCCGGAGATCGTTGGTGTCGTCGGCAATGTGCGGCACCTCGGCGTCGAGGAGCACAGCGGCAATCCGTTTCTGTATCATCCCCTGACCCAGTTCCCGGCGGGGGCGATCAGCGTTTTGGTGCGAACGCCGCGTCCGGCCGCCGAGGTCATCGCCCTGCTGCGCGACAAGCTGCGAACCCTGGATCCAGCGCTGCCACTGTTCGACGCCAGTCCGCTGGAATCGGCCGTCGGCGCGTCGTTCGACCGGCGCCGAGCGGTGATGCTCCTGCTCGGGAGTTTCGCCGGTCTTGCGCTGCTGCTGGCGGCGGTCGGCATCTACGGCGTGTTGGCCTACGACGTCTCCCAACGCACGCGCGAAATCGGCATCCGCGGCGCGATCGGCGCGAGCCGCGGTCAGATTGTCGGCCTGGTATTGCGGCAGGGTCTGTGGAAGGCCGGCCTCGGCGTCGTCTGCGGCCTGGCCGGCGCGTTCGGGTTGAGCCGGTTCATGACCAGTCTGCTCTTCGACCTGAAGCCGACCGACCCGGTCGCCTACATCGCCGTCTCCCTGCTGTTGCTCGGCGTGGCGCTGCTCGCCAGCTACCTGCCGGCGCGCCGCGCGGCCAAGATCGATCCCTTGGTCGCGCTGCGAGTGGAGTGATACCAAGGTCCTTGGTTGTTTGGACTTCGGGCGCGAGCGCGCCGCCAGGGAGGGACCGCGAGGCTGTCCGCGGTCTGAGGAAACCCGCACGGAGTGCGGGTTCCGCCACCACCGACCAAATTGTCCCGTCTCAGGCCGGCAACGCCTCGGGCGCGAGGACGAGGTTCTGCATCGCGGCGAGCGCCCACTGCGCCGCGTCGTTGGTCGACACCCACGCGGCTTCGTCGACCGGATTGAGCACGGCGGGCGCCCCCATGGTGACTGACGTGGATTTTTCGTTTGTTAGAAAGATCGCTTCACAGTTCGTGCCGATCCCCTGAGACTTCCCTCCGTAGCCTGTGCATCGAGCCCTCAACGGGCGGCCCCCAACACGACCACTAACCCGCTTCCCTATGGTCCCGGTCGTTACCGATCCCTCGATCAACCTTCGCGTTTTTGCTGTGCGCGGCCAGCGCGTCGTCCTCGATACCGATCTTTCGACGCTTTATGGCGCGGCAACCAAGATCTTCAATCAGACGATCCGCCGGAATGCCGATCGCTTCCCGGCGGATTTCGTTTTTCAGCTTACACGTGAGGAGTTTGCGCGTTTGAAATCACAAACTGTGTTATCAAACCCTGAGGGGTTGCGGCGGCTAAGGTCACAATTTGTGACCTTAAAGGCCGCGGGCCGCGGTCGGCATCGGAAATACCTTCCGCTCGTTTTCACCAAACATGGTGCGATCATGGCCGCCATGCTTCTGCGCAGCGAACGCGCGGTGGCGATGAGCGTGTACGTGGTGCGTGCTTTCGTTCGCATGCGCGAGGAACTCACCACGAGCGCCGTCATCCTCCGGCGGCTTGCGGAAATCGACAAGAAACTGCTCATCCACGACGTCGTCCTGCGCGACATCTACGAGAAGCTGCGCCCGCTCCTCCGGCCCCCGCCCGATCGACCGCGCAAGCAGATTGGTTTTCACGCCGGTCTGAGAAGGCTCTGATCC
>Ga0335081_10004808_pt1 | contig 21337 bp, 22 predicted proteins | sample Lox_Sample_35_FD_206713 | JGI IMG/M metagenome (GOLD analysis project Ga0335081, IMG submission 206713) | Soil microbial communities from Loxahatchee National Wildlife Refuge, Florida, United States - Lox_Sample_3.5 | ecosystem: Environmental > Terrestrial > Soil > Wetlands | place: USA... | reverse complement strand
CGCGCGGCCGCACAATGTCGTCTTATTCATTGCCGACGGGCTGCGCTTTCGCATGGTCGACGACAACACCGCCCCGACGATGGCGGCTTTGGCGCGGCAGGGCGTGAGCTTGCGCAATAGCCACGCGCTGTTCCCGACCTTCACCATGGCCAACGCATCCGGCATGGCGACCGGCCACATGCTCGGCGACACCGGCACCTTTTCCAACACGATCTACACGGGCTTCGAGGTTCCCGGCGCGGGCAGTAGCCTCACGCCGTTCCTAGAGAGCGATGTCGTGCTCGGCGATGTCGACGAGCATTTTGCCGGCAATTATCTCGACGAAGCAACCATTCTGAAGCTCGCGCGCGACAAAGGCTTCGGCACGGCTTCAATCGGCAAGATTGGACCGGCTTTGCTGTTCGATCCGACCGAACGCAGCGGCGAGCAAACAATTTTGATCGACGATGCAACCGGCACGCCGAAAGGAATTTCACTCTCGGCGGAAGTGAGCGAACGACTAAAAACTGCCAGCCTCCCGCTCGCCGTACCCACGCGCGGCGCCAACGGCAGCCCGGGCAACGTCGCCAAACCCGGCACCTTGAGCGCCAATGTCGTGCAACAGGACTATTTTGCTTCGGTGGCGACGCGCGTCGTGCTGCCGATATTCAAAGAGCGCAACAAGCCGTTCGTTCTGGTGTTCTGGTCGCGCGATCCGGACGGCACGCAGCACAATGACGGCGACAGCTTAAACATGCTTACGCCGGGAATTAACGGTCCGACCTCGCTCGCCGCAATCCGCAATGCCGATGACGATCTCGCCCGCATCCGCTCGGCACTCGACGAGCTCGGGCTTCTTGATACGACGGATATCATTGCGACGTCGGATCACGGCTTTTCAACCATTTCGAAGGAGAGCCATACCAGCTCCACGGTCAAAGCAAAATTCGCAGACACGCTGCCCGGTCATTTGCCGTTCGGGTTCGTGGCGCTCGATCTGGCGCATGCGCTCAATCTGCCGCTGATCGACCCGGACGGCGGTTATCGAACCATTGGCGAAGGTGAGCACAGCAGGAACGGCAACGGGCTCATCGGCGGTGATCGCAACAAGCCGAAGGTGGTTGTCGCCGCGAATGGCGGCTCGGATCTGATCTACATACCCGACGGCGACCAGGGAATGGCGAAACGCATCATCGACGTGCTTTTGGCGCAGGATTACGTCAGCGGCATATTCGTCGATTCTAAGCTCGGCAAATTTCCCGGCACGCTGTCGCTCGACGACATTGCACTGGAAGGCTCCGCAATCACCCCGCATCCGGCGATCGCGATCAGTTTTCGCTCGTTCGACACCGTCTGTGGCGAAGCGGTGCGTTGCACCGTCGAAGTCGCCGATAGCGTGTTGCAACAAGGCCAGGGCATGCATGGCTCGTTCAGCCGCGCCGACACCTGGAATTTCATGGCAATGCAGGGACCCGATTTCAAAGCGCAATTCGTGGATCCCGCGCCGGCGAGCAATGCGGATATCGGCCGCACGATCGCGCAGCTGATGCATCTCGACGCCGGCGATAAAGGCAAGCTTATCGGACGGGTGCTATCCGAGGTACTGCCTAGCGGCGCGCTGCCCGATGTCTCGAGCCGCGTCATTACATCCGAGCCGGCAGCCAACGGCCTGATGACCGTCCTCGACATGCAACGGGTCGGGGAAACGCGCTATTTCGATGTGGCGGGATTTCCGAGCCGGACCGTGGGCCTGTCGATCACGGCGACGCCCGGGGCGACAACCCAATAGCTGCGGGTTAAAGCGGCAGGCAATTCCGACGGCTGCGCGACGCCTCGGCGGCAAGCCAGTCAAGAATAAAAAGGTCAATGGCCTCGTAGCCAGCCGGCAAGTCGAGCGACCCTCGGTGGCGCGCCGCCGCGCGCGGCAAAAGCCCGGCAGTCATGATCGGCGAGTGTCCGATCAGCTTGGCGATTAAGCCCAAATGAACCCGTCTGCGTACTAAGGATGCCATAATCGTTGCCCGTGCTGGCTTTAAAACGCTTACGGCGCGGGCTTGTTCCGAGCCCCACGCCGTTGGTCCGAAGCCAGCTCCCCATAACATCCAAGGTTGGCCTGCCCGGGGCGTTCACAAGGCAAAGTCGCGGCAGCGCGTCGCTGCCGTCGCGCTCAAGCCGCGTTCTCCGGCCCCTACAGCAGCGCTTGTTTCCGGGTATGATCCCGTAGAAATGAATTCGAAACAGGTTGTTGCTGATTTGTCCCTGTTAACAACACATTATTGCAGGGCAGACTCCCCGGACGAACAAACAATGTTAGGACGCAACGGATCGTGAGCGAGGCTGGCATTCACGCGGGCTGAGCCGTACATATGGGTAACCAGGCCAGCACACCGGTTGATCCCCTAGGGAGGTTTCTATGGCGCTTCAGATTAATGACACAGCCCCAGATTTCGAGGCCGAGACCACGGAAGGTAAAATTCGTTTCCACGACTGGATCGGTAACAATTGGACGGTGCTGTTTTCGCACCCAAAAGATTTCACCCCTGTCTGCACCACCGAACTCGGCACGATGGCGCGACTCAAGCCGGAATTCGACAAACGCGGCGTCAAGATCATCGGGCTATCAGTCGATCCCGTCGACAATCACAAGAAGTGGTCGAGCGACATCAAGGATGTTGTCGGTTTCGCCCCGAACTACCCGATGATCGGCGACACCGATCTGAAAATCTCCAAACTCTACGGCATGCTGCCGGCGAGCACGTCTGGGACCTCGGAAGGCCGCACGCCTGCCGACAATCAGACGGTGCGCAATGTGTTTGTGATCGGCCCGGACAAAAAGATCAAACTTGTCCTCGTTTATCCGATGACGACGGGGCGGAATTTCGATGAGGTGCTGCGGGTCATCGACTCGCTGCAACTCACTGCCAAACATCGCGTCGCGACGCCCGCGAATTGGAAACAGGGCGAAGAAGTTATCCTCACGGGCGCGGTGACCGACGACGAGGCGAAGAAGCTCTATCCGAACGGTTGGAAGACGCTGAAGCCTTACATGCGCGTCATACCGCAACCGCGTTAGCGAGAACCGAGTTCGGCGCTTGGCGTTTGCACCCCCGCCGCCGCGGGGGTGCCTGTCTGTGTCGCGCTCTGCTATTAAGTCGGCCATGCCCGCAGCGAAGCGGTCCGCGGAGAACCCAATTATGACCTTTGTCATAAACCCGGAAGCACAAGTCCAGCCGCCGTTCGCCGCGCTGATCGGCATGAAAGTGAGTCATGTTTCTCCCGACAAGGTCGTCGCCGAGCTTCCGGTTCGCGAGGAATTGAACAACCGCTTTGGCGCGCTTCATGGCGGCGCGATCATGGCGCTCGCTGACAATCTCGGCGGCACCGCTACCATCGCCAATCTGCCCAAGGGCGGCCGCACCGCGACCATCGAAAGCAAGACCAATTTTTTCGCCAGCGTTCCAGTCGGCGATGTTGCCCGCGCCGAATGTACACCTCTGCATCGCGGCCGCAGCACTATGGTCTGGCAGACGCGTATTACGCGCGGCGACGGCAGACTGTGCGCGCTCGTGATTCAGACTCAGATCGTCATTCCGCCGGAGCAAAGCTGAGGCGCGCGCGCTTTAAAGGCCGAGGAGACGATCTCATGGATGTTCGCGCCGCCGTCGCGTTTTCACCCGGCAAACCCCTCGAAGTCACCACCGTCCAGCTCGATGGTCCGCGCACCGGCGAGGTCCTGGTCGAGATCAAGGCGACCGGAGTCTGTCACACCGATGAATTCAACTTGTCCGGCGCCGATCCGGAGGGGTTGTTCCCGTCCATTCTCGGCCACGAGGGCGCGGGTGTCGTTCTCGAGACCGGCGCCGGCGTGACTTCGGTGAAAAAGGGTGACCACGTCATCCCCCTTTACACGCCCGAATGCCGCAATTGTCCGTCCTGCCTCTCGCGCAAGACCAATTTGTGCACTGCCATCCGCGCAAGCCAGGGCCAAGGCGTGATGCCCGACGGGACGTCGCGATTTTCAGTCCGTGGCGAGAAAGTTCACCATTACATGGGCTGTTCCACCTTCGCGAACTTCACTGTGCTGCCCGAAATCGCCGTGGCGAAAATCCGACAGGACGCGCCGTTCGACAAGGTGTGTTACATCGGCTGCGGCGTTACCACCGGCATCGGCGCGGTGATCAATACCGCAAAGGTCGAAGCCGGCGCCAAATGCATTGTGTTCGGTCTCGGCGGCATCGGCTTGAACGTCATCCAAGGACTTCGCCTCGTCGGCGCCGCAATGATCATCGGCGTCGATGTGAATCCGGAGAAGAAGGCTTGGGGCGAGCACTTCGGCATGACGCATTTCGTCAATGCGGCCGAGGTCGGAACCGATCTCGTCCCTCATCTCGTCGACATGACCAAGAGCGGCGCTGATCAAATCGGCGGCGCCGACTACACTTTCGAATGCGTCGGTAACGTAAGCCTGATGCGGGTGGCGCTCGAAAGCTGCCACCGCGGCTGGGGACAGAGCATCATCATCGGCGTTGCCGGCGCCGGTCAGGAAATTTCCACACGCCCATTCCAGTTGGTGACCGGCCGGGTCTGGCGAGGCACCGCTTTTGGCGGAGCGCGCGGCCGTACCGACGTGCCGGAGATCGTCGACTGGTATATGGAGGGACGAATCGAGATCGACCCGATGATCACCCATACGATGCCGCTTAGTGACATCAATAAGGCTTTCGCCTTGCTGCGCGAGGGCAAATCCATCCGCAGCGTGGTTACTTTTTGAGCGGCACGCCGCGCGTAAGCGAGATTTCCGACTCAACCTGCAATTCTACCGGCGTCAGCGAAACCAAAAGGCTGTGTACTCGTTTTGACCGTGGGGCTGTCCAAAAAAGGAGAGAGAGCCCCATGTGCGATTACAGTCTGACCAACGTTCGCTCGCGGCCGGCGCGCGTCGGCGACAAGCTGACGGTGCGCGATTTCGGCACCGGAACCCGTGGATTTCGCGCGCCGGAAGATTCGGGCACGGCAGTATGCCTATTACCCGGAACTGAATTGTCGTTTGCCGGCGAGGTGATGTGCCTTGCGACGGGTTTGTTTCCGTGGCGTGAACGCGCCCTGAATTACACCACCGCAATTTTCCGGCAGATCAATAAAGATAAAGTCGCTGCCCACCATGACGCGTTGGAATTTCCCGACGGCCGGTCGGTTTTACTGACGCTGTTGTGCGAAGACCAGCAGGCCACGGTGCTGCAGCTGCCGGCGCAGCCCAAAACCAGCAAAGAGGCTGCGGACCAAAAACGCGTCGACTACGTGGGTTGAACGCTTCAACGAGAGCGCAAGGGAGGGCCACCGCAAATCGCGGACCGGCCCTCTTTGTGCATTTGGGACGATGAACTGTAGTTCGTGAAGTGGGGCTTTAGCGTCGACTGCTCATTCGACCTTCAAATTAGCTGCCTTGATAATCGGCCACCACTTACCCGCTTCGGATTTTTGAAAGGCCGCGAAAGCCGCCGGATCTTGCAGTTCGCGCGCGGCGATCTGTTGCCCAAGCTTGTTCAGTCTCGCTTTGACATTTTCATCAGCTAATGCGGCCACGGTCACGCTATTGAGTTTAGCCACAATGTCCTTTGGCGTGTTCTTCGGAGCCCACATTCCGAACCAGATCGAAGCGTAGTATCCGGGCAGGCCGGCCTCATCGGTCGTCGGCACATCGGGAAGACTGAGCAGGCGAGTCTTCGCCGGTACCGCGATCGCCCGGATCGTGCCGGCCTGCACTTGAGCCGTGAAATTTGAAGACGGCTCGATCATCATGTCGATCTGGCCGGCCATCATGTCTTGCACTGCTGGAGCGTCGCCACGATACGGCACGAATTGAAACGACGTGCCTGTGACGTTTTGAAACGCAATGCCGGCGAGATTTCCGGTCGAGCCCGCGCCAGGAATGCCGACGCTGGCTTTGCCGGGATTGGCCTTGAGCCACGCAATCAATTCTTGCAGATTTTTGGCCGGCAAGCTGTTTTTGACGCAGATCAGCAGCGGCTCGTAGGCCAGCTCGGCGATCGGAGCCAAGTCGGTCAAAAGATCGAAATCCAACTTGTAAAGACCGCCGATCAGCACGTGGGTTGTCAGAGTGCCGATGCTGAGTGTGTAGCCGTCCGCCGGCGCGCGAACCACGCGGGACACGCCAATGCTTCCGGCGGCGCCGGTTACATTCTCAACGATGACCGTCTGACCGAGCGACTTGCCTATGGGATCGGCGAGAACGCGGGCCAACACATCGGTTGCGCCGCCGGCCGCGAACGGCACGACGATCGTTATAGGCCGCGTCGGATAATCGAGCGCAAAGGCCGAACCACAACAGCTCCCCGCAGCAGCCGCGCCGGCCGCCAGATGCAGAAATTTCCTGCGTGCGAGTCCCATGATCCCCTCCCGTTTCTCGGTCGCTGTTGCCTGCGGCTCACTCGGGCTTGAGATTGGCAAACTTTACGACCTTGATCCATTTCTCGGTATCCGCGGCGATGAATTTGCCGAAATCGGCAGGCGAGTTCGGCGGCATCACCAAACCACCAAGATCGAGCAACCGCGCCTTGATCGCGGGTTCGGCGACCCCCTCGTTGATTGTCTTGTTGAGTGTCTCAATGATCGGCTCGGGCGTCTTCCTCGGCGCGCCAAACCCTATCCAGCCGAATGCCTCATAACCGGGTAAAAATTCCGCCATGGCCGGCACGCCGGGCAACATGTCGAGTCGTTCCGGTGTGGTGACTGCCAGGGCGCGCAGTTTACCGGCCCGCACCTGCGGCAATGCGGTCGGCGTGACGTCGAACATCACCTGTACCTGTCCTGCCAGCAGATCGGTAATTGCGGGCGTAGAGCCATGATAGGGCACATGCACAAGATCGATGCCCGCCATGAACTTGAACAATTCGCCGGCGACGTGCTGCGGCCCGCCAACGCCGGCCGAGGCCATGTTGATTTTGCCGGGATTGGCTTTGGCGTAAGCGATGAATTCCGGCACGGTCTGTGCCGGGAAGCTCGGCAGCACTTCCATCACGAGCGGTACGCGGAACACCCCGGCAATCGGCGCGATGTCGCGCACGAAATCAAACGGTAAGTTAGGAAACAGCGCGGCGTTGATCGTATTCTGCGAATTCACCAGAAGCAGCGTGTAGCCATCCGGAGTTGCGCGCACGACTTGCTCGGTGGCGATGTTGCCGGTCGCACCCGGTCGAACCTCGACGACGAATTGCTGGCCGAGATGCTGGGAAAGAAATTGGGATATGAGCCGCGCTGTAATATCGGAGGAGCTTGCTGCCGCCTGGCCGACGATCACTTGAACGGACCGGTTCGGATAATCGAGCGCAAGCGCGCTGCGGGCCGCGACCGGCAGCGCGGCAAAGACCGCACCTAATTTGAGAAAATCACGACGTTCCACAATTCCCCCCTTTAACTCGTTTCTATCGAATTGCCCCTGCCGCCGCAGCTTAGCATTTTGCCGCAAGGCCTTATCGGTTGGATCAGCGCGCCGCAAGCCTGCGTTGTAACCGCGCTTCCCGCAAAAACAAGAACAAGCCGGTCATGACGACGATGGCGGACCCAACCAGCAAACTTGCCGAAGGGAGGTCACCCCAGATGAAGAACCCGAACATTAGCGCCCAGACCAGCATCAGATAGTAGAACGGCGTCACCGCGGGAGCCGGCGCCAAGTGCAGCGCCTTGGTCCAGAACCACTGTCCGATCGCGTTGGTGAATCCGGTGCCGAACAGCATCGCCGCATCGATTGCGCTCGGTGAACGCCAGCCGAACAGCAAAAGAAAACTATGAAAGAAAGCGAGCACCGCCAATTGCCAGATTACCAGTGTGTTGGCGGATTCGGTCCTTGTCATCCCGCGCACTGCGACGGTGACGGTGCCGTACATGACCGCATTTGTAAGCGCGAACAGCGCGCCGAGCGTGAGCGAGTTCGTGCCGGGATTGGTCACAATGAGGACGCCGACAAAGCCGATGACCAGCGCGGCGCCCCGGACGAAACCGGCCGGCTCCTTGAGCCAGATGATCGATACTAAGGCGGCAAAGAGCGGTGCAGAAAAATTAATGGCGACAGCGCCGGCAAGCGGCATCAGGCTGAACGCAAGAAGCAGGCAAAGTTGCGAGATCGATTGCGAAAGGCCACGCGCCAAGTGGTCACGCGGCCGGTGCGTCACAAAAGCCGACAGCCCGCTCACCGGCAAAATCATCGCCGCGCCGGCGATGAGCGAGGCGAACGAACGCAGGCAAAGCACCTCGCCCACGGGATAAATGCCCACCAGCCATTTGCTGGCGGCGGAAGCGCCGGAAAACAATATCGTCGCAATGACCATGCAGACGATGCCGCGAGGCACGTCATCGCTGCGGGTCTTGCCCTGTTTGCGATCGATGCCGCCCGCGGCTGTTAATTTCGGCCCGCGCTTGTCGACCGCTCGATCGTCCATTCCCTAGACCGCGCTCGCCGCTCCGCCGGCCGGCATGATGCCATATGTCTCGCCCGCAACATATCATTTCGGAAAAGGCCGCGGATTCGTCCCATCCCGCGCGGATGGCCGGCAAAAACCAGCCGCAGGAACTAATGGTCGAAAGCAGGGTTCAGGAGAAAGAGAGCCGGAGCACGGCCCTTCATAGGAGTACCTTTCCCATGTGCGACTATAGTCTGCATCTCATCGCCTCGCGGCCAGCGAAGGTCGCGGACAAGCTCGTTTCCACCGATTTCGTAAAGTCGATCACACGCGGCTTCACTGAAATCGGTCATCCTGACGTGGCGGTCTGCCTGCTCCCGGGCACCGAGCTCGCTTTCGACAACGAGGTCCAATTTGACCGCGCCTTCAGCATGTTCGGCAAAGCACGAGTCGAGCATCGCGTGGCCCGATTCCGCCAGGTCAATATGGACGACCCGCACGTTCATCACGACGCCCTGGAATTTCCCGGCGGCCAGATCGTGATGGTGACGCGCCTGGTTCCCGGCCAAACCGCGACGGTGCTGCAGTTGCCGGCTGCGCCGCATGATCACGGCGGCAGCAAGCAGGAGCAGACTGTGCAGGCCCGCGATCCTGTGCTCACCACGTAGCGATCGGGTTCGGCGTCAAACGGTAGGCTCGGGCGGCGGAGCATTAGGCCCGCCGCCCGAAGCGTATATGGTGAAGCATAAAAAGTGCGCGGTGCCGCGACTTAACCCATCGGCGATCACGGCCCTTGTTGGCCGACTCCCTTGAAGTAGCCTCCCTTGAACTACATGGCATTAATGTTAAAAATGCGCCTGCGGCACTGAGGGGCGTCGCTGGTGCTTCACCGCAAAACTCGAGAAGGAGAACGTCGAGGCCGATGACGGACATCGATCGCAGGTCTCTATCACTCCTTGGCTTGGCGACGATGTTGTCGCCCGCTTCCGCTTTTGCGGCGGATTACCCGACGCGCCCAATTCATCTGATCGTCGGCTTCACGCCCGGAGCCTCTTCCGACATCGTCGCGCGCCTCTACGCCAAGGGCGCAGGGCCCGTTGTGGGGCAGGAGATGGTGGTCGAGAACAAGACCGGCGCCGGATCGAGCATCGCCGCGGGATTTGTCGCCCGCGCCAGCAATGACGGCTACACGCTGTTGGTCCCCGCGCTGTCGACCTTGACCTATAAGATCGTCCATCCGGAAGTCTCCTTCGACACGACTGAGGACTTTGCGCCGGTCGCGCTACTTGCCAGCGGCCCCCTTGTCATGGCGGTCGATCCGAAACTTGGCGTGAACACCGTCAGTGAATTCACCGCTCTAGCGAAGTCCAAACCCGGCCAAATCCTTTTCGGCACGGTCGGCCCCGGCAGCCTGCCCGATCTTTGCGGCGAGCTCTACGCACGGCGCGCCGGCGTCAAGCTCCTGCAGGTGCCCTACCCCGGCAGCCCACAGATCACGACCGATCTGATCGGCAGCCGGATCATGATGAGCTTCCAGATTACTTCTGCGATCATCGGTCAGATCAAAGCCGGACAGATTAAGGCTTTGGCTGTGGCGACCGATAAGCGCTCCGATCTCATACCCGACGTGCCGACCATGGCGGAAGCGGGAATGCCGGACTTCGACACTCCGCTCTGGTTCGGCCTTCTGGCGCCCGCCGGCACGCCGCGTCCGGTGATCGACAAGCTTGCCACGGCGGCGAAACAGGCGATGCATACGCCCGATACTGTTGAGTTACTGCACAAGCAGGGCTTCGTGCCGGAAGACATGGGGCCGGATCAGTTTGGCGCTTTCATCAAAAGCGAAATCGCGCGCTGGTCCGCCGTTGTGAGCTCGGCCAATATAAAAGGATGAAGCTTGCTTCGGCTAACGTCCGACTGGCGTAGTCGTGGCACTGAGACCCTGGCGCGCTCGGAGAGATTCGAACTCCCGACCCTCAGATTCGAAGTCGGATATTTTTCCCTTAGCTGCGCTAAAGTCCGCTAAATTTTTCCTTGCTATAGTGCCTGAGAACCCCCATTTTATCGGCATAAATCTGAGCCCACTTTAGCCAGGCTTAGCCGAGCTAATAATCGGTGAGTTGGTAGCCCAGTGGTAGCCCAGAATCCGCCTTGGGGTTAGTGTTCCGATAAGTGCATTCGGGACATTGCTGTTTCATAATCTGTTGGCCGTCCAACAAGCCCTGCCACGGATCATATTCTCTTTCCGCTTTCCTTCCCGAGTGCTTTTGGCGACACCGCACCGGGGCCGCTCCAAGCCGACGCCACGCCAAACATCCGATCACTCTGGCAATCAAATCTTTTGGCGTTACGTCTCCGTGTAAAATGGGCATGATCGCCGTTGGTCGATGGCGCCGTGCAAATGGTCGCCGGCACCAAGTGGGGTGCGTGATTGATGGACCAGCACCAGCGCAAGAAAATTATCGCTGACAACGAGGCGCACATCGCCGAGCTGCGCAGCGATATCGCCGAGCGCGAGACGCGCTTTGATCCACCGGAGTGGGAAGTACCCGAGTACGCAAAGCAAACAATCAAATCCGGCGCAGTCATCTGCAAGGACTTCATCACCCCGCCGCTCGAACACGCCGTCGCGCCGCCCAAACCACAAGTGATGATGACGCCCGAGGTGCAAGCGTTGTGGGATCAATGGGCTGACGGCAGGATCGAGAAAAAGTTAGAACTCTACGCCGATGATGTTGGCTCAGTCATCGGCCAGGTCACACGCCAACAGGTTGGCCTCGAGCGCGAGCGCCAGGTCGCCGTTGCCGATGACCTCAAAGCGCGGCTCACCGCGCTGCATGACTGGGTCACCAAGTTCGGAGAGTGGCTCGCGGCATTTGAGCAGCAGCCAAGTGGATATGAACGATGACCGTTCCCCAAGAACAGACCCCAGACGATCAAGCCGCGCTAGCGGAGGCTACGCGCGTTGTTAATGCCGCCAATGCGATCATTCGCACGATGAAAAGCGATGACGTCGTTACATTGGCGCGCGGCTTAGTATGTGCAGCAGCGGTAATGGCGGGTATGGATCAGACCGCGCGCACGCAAGTGGGAATCGAAATGATGCGAACGGCTATCGGTCTTGATCCGCATCTCATGCAAGTAACCTGGCAATGAATGAAGTTTGAGGCGCGTTTGCGAGGCGGCGCTCCCTTTCCCGCTTGAGGCTCTATCAAGGAGGCGAAGACGAAGACGGTGAGCGTTTGAGCGCCCGCCGCTTCCCGCCGCTGTGGTCTGTCGATGAACTAGAAGCCTGCTGCGTCGTGAAGGACGATGCCGGCCCAAAAGCTCGCGTATGTCTACTTCGAGGAGGATTCCGGCCGGAGATCAGCCGCTAAACTGCCAAAGACGAGGCGCGAGCCTGAGAAAATCGATTGGAATTTTTTTTCATTGGCTGCGCTTAGTGAACTGGAAGCATGCCGAAAATGGCAGCGAAGAGCTGGACAACGGTGCCGTTCAACAGCCAGATCGCCGCAGCAAACCCGACCGTCAAAGAGAACACGGTCAGGCCATCCATGTCGCCAGACTCGTCTGTGACAAAACACCTGATAGTCTGAATAAGCATGCAGCGGGTCTCCTCACTCCGCCTAAGTGTCGCCTCCAAAACTGAGCCGGCCCCTAACTTCAAGCTCGAAAGCCGTGATCAGCGCTTAATGCGCCATCAACCAAACGGAGACGCTGAATTGCCCGCTCGCCGCTTCCCGCCGCCCAATAACTGACGCGCGTGATGCCATGAATGCCTTCGACACCCTCGGCGTCATCGTTGTGATCGTCTTGTTGATCTTGTGGCTGTTGCTGCGCGACTGATGGCTCGCCGCTTCCCGCCGCCTTGGTCCGTCGAGGAATTGGACGCCTGCGTGCGGATCCGTGACCGAAGTCACAGCGCGCCTATGTGAATCCGTGGACTAATTCCAGCCCGAGATGCGGAGACAAACCCATGAAAACCCTTCTGGCTGGTATTGCGCTGGCGATTGCAATGCTTTTTGCATCTGAGGCACTCGCTATGCCGTATTGCACGGGCGGGACTTTTAAGGACGGACATTTCGTGTGCACCAGCCTCGACGACAACCAATAGGCAAAGGGCGCTCGCCGCATTGGGTGAAGGTGAAAAACCCAAAGGCGCGCCAGCCGTGAGACGGGAGGCCGAAGAAGATCGGGGCGCTAGGCCGCGCCTACAGCGGTAGTTTGAATTTGCCTGTTTTTGCTGCGGCTAACAGGTATAAGACCGAGACTATCAAACCTGAAATTGCAATGTAATCGAGCGGACCCATAACCGACCCCGCGCTTCGGCTTATTGTCGCCTTCCCGTTCCAAAATTAGGTCAGGAGCGCGATCTTCAGAAAATGTGAATGAGCCGGGACGGCGCTCGGCGGCCAAGCTGCTCACCAAGGGACGAGGTGATATCATAGATGTGCTCGAAAAATGGGAGACAGCACACCATGGCGAATGATCTGTTTGTTCATCATGCGGTGAGCGGCGGGGCCGAAAGATCAGGTCCTTTTAAGAGCATAAACGAGGCCATTCAGAAAGCCTGTGCACTGCTAAGGACTCATGGCCCAACTGCTATCGTGAGCATCCACGATAATGGGCATGTAATCATGGGCGGCAATGAGGTGCGGAAACGGTGCGAAGCCGAACAATAATCAACGCACCTCCCATAATGCATTCAACTAGCACCACAATCAAAGCAGCCCACTACCCCTTTTTCGTTCCCGGAACGCGCGCCAGATCGCAGCGAGCATCGCCAAGCTGCCGGAGCTTTTGTGGAAAAGCCAACCCCTACCAACGTCCATAGGTTTTAGGGAGTAGACTGAGTGCTGCTCGGCCGTTACCCTTAGCGTTACCCCTCGCCCTTCAGCTACCAGCTCAAGTTCGCTAAGTGTTTGATCTTCTGGCGCGCTCGGAGAGATTCGAACTCCCGACCCTCAGATTCGAAGTCTGATGCTCTATCCAGCTGAGCTACGAGCGCACACGCAGGCGCGCACAATAGCCAGTTCGCGACAAAAGTCACCGGGCGGCCGGTCGAGAGCCGCTGCCGAAATTTGCCGCAAGTCGCAACGCGCCAATTACACCGTATAAAATTGCAGTTTCGCCGGCGTTGACCCACGGCAAGCCACGACAAAGCGCCGTTAGAGATGCTGCCGCGAAAGTTCCATCACAAAAGCAGTGCCAAAGTCGGTGTCATGTCGGTACCGCGCAGGCGGTATTCGATAGGCGAAGCGGAACGGCCCTCACTGTGGCTTGGTTGACACTGAGCTTAACAGTGGACGACGGAGGCCCATCATGCGTCCTAGCGGTTGTGTTCGGCATTGGGCATCAACCCGGGCAGAACGGAACCAATACCGCTTCCAACGAGCGGCCGCCCGCGGCGACTCAGATGGCGCCGCCGGCATCGAACAAACCGTCGCCGGCGCCTGCTAATCCCGCGCCGCCGGTCAGTCCGACGCCAAATAACAGCGCACAATAAAATTGTATCTCACTCTGAGCCCCGGCTTTCGCGCCGGGGCTCGTTTTACTTACGCGGCGGGGGCGCGCTTTATTGGAACTCCGGCATTGAAGCTCCGGCTGAATGGTAAGGCCTCCTCATCTTATTCAAATGCGGGATCGACTGGTACGCGATACCCGTTCGCCAGCCGATTGGTCTCGTTCGCCATGCCGACGACGGCCATCAACTCGCCGAACATCGCCTCGCTCATTCCGGCTTTTCGTGCCGCGGCCGTGTGGCTGGCGATGCAATAGCCGCAACCATTGGTGACGCTGACGGCAAGATAGACCATCTCCTTCGTCAAAGAATCGAGCGCGCCCGGCGCCATGACTTCCTTGACGCTCTGCCAGGTGCGCGCGAGCAGCGCCGGATCGTGCGCCAAATATTTCCAGAAATTGTTGACGTCATCGACCTGCCGCGTGCGTTTGATGTCATCGAAGACGGCGCGAACTTCCGGGCTCGCGCCGCGGTATTCAATCGGTGTTCGCGGCATTGATCTCTCCCCTCTGCTGCTACTCGGTCTGTTGCCGATTGTCGCAAGCGCGGTGAGTAGGCACAATCGGCCCGAACAAAAGGGCAAGCCAAAGCGACGAACCAAGGGAGCGGGAAATGCCGAAGACGCCGGACTATTTCGCCGGAAAGACGATCCTCATCACCGGCGCGGCCAGCGGCATCGGCCGCGCCACCGCGCTGATCTTCGCCCGCGAAGGGGCGAACGTCGTCTGCGGCGACATCAACGAGGAGGGCGCGCGCGAGACCGCGGCGGCCGTCAATGGCGCGGGCAGTCAGGCGCTCGCGGTCAAGGCCGACGTCACCTCGCGCGCGGAAATCAACGCGATGGTGCAACGCGCGGTGGCCGCTTTTGGCGCCGTGCACTTTCTCTTCAACTCGGCGGGCGCCGCGATCCGCCGCGCCAAGTTTCTCGAGATCGACGACGCGCTGTTGGAAAAGACTTTCGCGCTCAACGTCAACGGCACGTTCTACGCCATGCAAGCGGTGCTGCCGCATATGCTCAGGAACAAGCACGGCGTGATCGTCAATATGGCGAGCATGGCGCATCGGCGCGGCGGTCCCGGTTCATCAATCCATTACGCGGCCGCCAAGGGCGCGGTCGTGTCGATGACCATGGGCGTAGCGCGCGAGTTCGCAACGCAAGGGATCCGCGCGCTGTCCATTTCGCCCGGACCGATCAAGACGCCGTTTCAGGCCGCGGCGCAGTCCTCGCCCGAACTTGTCCAGCGCTTCCTCGAAGACGTGCCGATGAAGCGCTTCGGCGAGCCCGAGGAGATCGGCGAGCTCGTGCTGTTCATGTGCTCCGACGCCTGCCCCTTCATGACAGCGGATACGGTTTACGTGAACGGCGGCGGCGGGTGGAGGTGAGTCATGCCCGCTCATTCCTGCGAAAGCGGGAATCCAGCCTGGGTCCCTGCTTACCGGGGGACGAGCGGCAATGTGCAAGCCTTACCCGCTCGCTCCTCCACCAGCTCCAGCCGGTCGCGCGTGCGGGACACGCCGTGCGGCCAGGCTTGGTCGAAATCGGCGACCAACATTTTGAAACCGTCGGAATTCAGAGCCGCATCGAGCCGCGCCATATCCGCGAACTGATAAGCCGCGTAATGCACGCCGGCATCGAGCGCGCTCCAAAATCGCCAGCATTTCTCGCACCTGAATTCGGACAGCGCCATCGGCAGGTGATGGCTCGAATACCACTGATCGAATCTTTGCCGCAGTGGCGGTTCGACCACGGAGCGAACGACGAAATAGGCTTTGGGCATGGGAATGTCCTTTTTGGCGTCATGCGCCTTTGCCGACGCAAGCGCAGTTTCCGTCATCCTGAGGTGCGAGCGCAGCGAGCCTCGAAGGATGAATGGCCCGGGCTGTCATCCTTCGAGAGCCCCTTCGGGGCCACCTCCGGGTGACGGTATCTGCTACTCACCCCTGATCCCCGCCGCCTTGATGATCGGCCACCACTTGTCCATCTCGACATTCTGGAATGCGGCGAGACCTTCCGGCGTCTGCTGCTCGCGCGCGGCGACATCGAGGCCGAGTTGCGCGAAGCGCGCTTTCGTCGTCGGATCGGCCAGCGCCTGCACCATCGCCGCATTAAGCTTGACAACGATATCCACTGGTGTGCCCTTCGGGGCGTAGAAACCGAACCAGCCGGCAATGTTGAGTCCTGGCACGCCGGATTCGCCCGCCGAGGGAATATCCGGCATCGAGGCGGAGCGCTCCGGAGACAATTCCGCCAGCGCCTTGATCGTTCCGGCGCGCACCTGCGGCAGCGCCACCGCGCCCTGCACGAGCAGAAGATCGACCTGGCCGGAGATCAGATCGCAGCACAGGCTAACCGATTGAGCGAAAAGCACAATCATGTTGGGGCTAGGGGCCTAGCAAGTGCCTAGTAAGCAGCCTCGCGCAACACAAAGGACGCACCACGTAGCAAGCGGTTTAGCATTTGGTCATTGCCACGATGCGGCGACCAGACTTTATTACCACCGATGCGGAATACATTGCGTTTGAGGCCAGCAAACTGGTGGCCTCTTTCTTCCCAGTAGCGGGCTTATTCTTCACAACTCAATACGAGATACCGTTCAAGCTCAGCATAAGCACATTCCACGTCAACATAATGGCCATCACCCCCGCGATAGCGAGCCATAAAGTTCGCCATCCTTCGTGGTGACTTTCAAACTTCTCGGTGTTCATGGCTTCGGATTAAAAAGCACCCACTTCGCGCCAGCCCACAGGGCCAACGCGATGAGAACGCTAATGGCGATGTAATCGGCAATGAACATAGCATCATCGCGCAGATTGCGCCGAATTCACTTACCTGATGTACGATATTCTCCGCGCTCGTCCACGTATGTATAAAATTGCTCATTAGTCGTTTATGCCATGCCGCCGCTTCCCGCCGCCTTGGTCCACCGAAGTCGCGCCCAACTGTTTCATTGTGCGCGACGCCAACGGTCAGGCGCTGAACTACATCTATTATGAGAGTGAGCCGGGGCGGCGCTCGGCAGCAAAGTTGCTTACGCGCGCTGAGGCATTGGCGGATCGGTCTTGCGAAAGTGAAAAAACAAATTCCTTTAGTGAGGATAGCGTCCTCTACTTGATCGGCGCGTGGGCTGATATGTACTATTTTGTATGCAGAACCCACCCACTCCGCTGACAGTGGCTTGGCATTGCTGAAAAGTCGTGAAGCCGCAATTCATCGCACCACCCATGCCGCCGCTATACTGCGCGCACCACCGATAATTCTGGGCTTCTGCCGAAGTAGCCAGACCACCGGCTGCCGCCAAAAAACTCAGGATAAACAGTAGTGGTTTCATCGCCGCAGCTCAGTCGATAGCGTTAAAATCACGAAAGCACCAAACCACGCCAACGGTCCTTGATCTCGATCAAGAAGCGCCCGGCGCGGCGATCAGCGGCCAAGCTGCTCAGCAAAGAAGCGCGGCGGATTGCGGTGAATATGGCGAGGTTGCCGGAGCTACTGCGCCGAACGTTGATCCGAGCCCCCGATGTGCGCGTGTAGCGGAAGCAGGCTGTGACAAATCATGGCGAGGGTGACGCCTGCGCGCACTTTATTTGACATGATAGCTGTATATTGGTGCAACTCGAGATGCACGATTGGCTTGCAACAACATTACCGGGGCTAACGCCCAATTGATTAAACAAGGTGATAGCAGCTTGGGGGGAGGTGGCGCATGTCGATTGGCAAAGGGCTTGCTGACTGTTGCAGTTCATCATGCAATTCGTCACATTTGACGTTTGCGCCAGCCTGATTTTTCCGGCAGCAAGCGCACCGCCCGCAAGTCCAACAATGCTGGTCGTCAGTAACACCCATATAGACGCGCGAAGTGCGATCATTACATAGCCTCCCACTGACAGTGGCCACTCCACAGCCTAATCTAAATCGCGGGACTAAGATGATGATTTAGATCAAACGAGGTTAATCCATATCACCGGACGAAGCATGGCGGATTGCGGCAAATATCGCCAAGCTTCCAGAGCTTTTACGCAAATAAAAAGCCCCGACAGTTGCCGGGGCTAAGCGGAGGGGTACTGACTGGAGCGCGTGTATGAAGAATAGGCACCGCGTCAGTCAGGTGGTGAGTAAGCTTATCTCCTCACGGGCGGACGGCGCAAGATAATTTAAGCAGGGTGCGGCGATTAGGAAGTCGTAATACATTTTCCCAACCCCTAGATCGATCTCAAGGCCCCAGCATTGTCTCGTCTGTAACCTTCCAATACAATGCGGGGGTTGAGGATTTTCTCAAAATTTTCGCACAGGGGCGTCGCTCACTTTGTTTTTGAATTGTATAAGCTCAAACAACGATCCAATGTTTGCGAAGAACGCGCGTCCCGCTGCAACTCCGCCACGCGACCCCAGGCAATTGCGTTCCAATCTTTGCTGTCGTCCCGTACGCTTAGCCGACCCAGGTAGAATATAAAGATTCTCACAGCCATATCACGTCTCGAAATATTCTGTTCGTTCTGGCTTGCGCCCATTTCCGCACCGGCCGCCACTGCGCACGCAAGATCAAAATCCTTTGGTGAAAGAGTTCCTGGCGGCGACTGTGCAAGTGCTGCGACGTCTGCCGCGATCAAAAAGCAACCTAAAGCTAGGGGTAACACAGATCGCATAATCGTCCTTTTCAATTTGCGCGGGGCATTGCGCGCGCTGTTACTCGCGAGGTGAGCGCGACGGATCGGCACCTGCATGTGGGCAGAGGCAGTGCAGATGAATGCTGAGGTTCGTGCTGGTCCCTTAGCGCTGGCTGCGCACGCTATTTGTCTTTGGCTTTCTGGCCTTCACGCCAAGCAAGGAATGCTGCCGCTGCTTGCTCACGAAGTTCGGCCTTGCTTAATCTAAGGCGAATTTTCGGAGGTTGGTCGACGAGCGGTGTCTTCCCATTAATATCTTCGACGCCCTGCCTCTGCATACGGTTGCGGCTGCTTATTCGGGTCCAATTAACGCGACCGATCATAACGCGCATCCCTTTAAGAAAGTAGGTCGATTTGCCGTTAGTCCATCGTATCTTCTGGTTTTGTCAGTTGAGCGTGAGCATTGATCCAATCGATAGCATCTCGCTCGGACGTAAATTTCCCAAAATGGTGCACGGCTCGATTAGGCCACACAATCTTCACACGCCAAATCTCGCCCTCTTGCACTGGCGATAACAGTGCGCTCATAAGTATGATCCGCCCGACGAGATGAGACAAGCCTTTCGTCGCCTTGCCCTTCGGTGGGATGCGCGAGGAGGATCAATCATACCCACCAAATTTGTAAAAAGATTTGCGCACGGCATGCTCTGTCCGGCAATAAGCATGCTTTTGCGCAAAGCGCACTGACGCAACGCTTAAGCATGCTTTTCTGAAAGTATTGACGCTTCAATTTTCACGTACATTCTCCCGCACATATTGCGCGGATCGAAGCGAGCAATTTTGGGGGTACCCCCACCCAGCGAGGCGAAATTTAAGAAAGCTCGCGCGCGCTGTGCGCGACCAAACAAGCAACGACGCACGATCAAACAAAGTTCAAACAATTCGCGCAGCCCAGGCTGATTTAATGTGCGTTTGTTTGTTAGTTGTGATACGCACATCGAGCAAACAAACGGAGTAATGGCACATGGCAATCGATCACCTAAACTTACGCAATAGTACCGTTTAAGGAGCGTGGCTTGGTGGTGTGCTGGCAGTGCTACCGTGCGCACAATATGCGCAACGGGGTGCAATGGTGCGAGCGTTTGTTAGATGAATGCGAAGCTGAGCTGCGCGCGCAGTCAAACTCGCATGCATTACTTCGCCACAGATTCAGTGAAGCAGTAACGGGGAGCATTCAACAATGACGATCCAACTAACCGCTGCCAGTCGTGCGCTTGCGATGCTTCGATCCAGACAAGAGGTAAAACGTTCGCTAATGGCTCAAGGCCTCAAGCCCGCACAATACAGCGCTCGTGAGATTACATCGTGGGCAATGCTCTACTTGGACGATCACAGTGCTGAGCTAATGCCTAACGCAATGCGTGAAGCGGAGCGAATGATCCTCTCTGGTGCAATGGGCAAGCGTGCGCAGCGTGCACTCGCGCAGGCCCAAGGCGTTCATAAAACAACTGAAGTTTGAACAGTCTCGGATCGAAAGGAACGTAGCTAATGGAGAATTCGTCGCTCACACTGATTGCCCCAGCCACTGTTAATCGAACAGTGCGGAGGCCCAACGCTGCGCTGCGCACCCGAGAACATCTAACGGTTGGGGAAGTAGAGCAGCTAATCGAAATCGCTGGCACGAACAGGCAAGGCTCCCGCGATGCGCTTATGATCCTCCTTGCGTTCAGGCATGGGCTGCGAGCAGCGGAGGTCTGTGATCTGCGCTGGGAGCAAATCGACTTCGCTACTGCCACGCTACATGTTCGAAGGATTAAGCACGGAACGCCTGCTACTCATCCGCTTACTGGCCGAGAACTCCGTGCGTTGCGCAGGCATCATCGTAAGACGCCAGGAGCGCCAGGAGCGTTTGTCTTTGTGTCGGAGCGTGGTGCGCCGCTGAGCGCTCCAGGGTTCTCGCGAATGGTCGAGCGAGCTGGGCGTGCTGCGAAGCTGGGGATTAAGGTTCACGCGCATATGCTTCGTCATGCCTGCGGCTATGCGCTGGCCAATGCGGGGCACGATACGCGCGCGCTGCAAGCCTATTTGGGTCATGCCAATATCCAGAACACGACGCGCTACACAGCGCTAGCGCAGGATCGCTTCAAGAGTTTTTGGCAGGATTAGTGCGTGCATTGATTGTGTGGACAATTAAAAGGAATGTGTGCGCAACCTGCCGCGCCCACTAACGGCCGCAATGCACTATGGATAATGTCGGCCCCAACCTCGGAGGGGTGTCGGGGGATGGGGACCAAGATTGGGGCCGGGCTCTCTGGGACGAGAACCGGCCCCGATCTTATAGGGACCTCGATTTCAAGAATTTGACCTAGGTCACAATATCGACGGTCACCGCGAAGTCATTGTTTTCTAAAGCCGAAAAACCATTGATGTATTAAACACAACGCAAATCCGCGACCCCAGCTTCAATCAGACGTCGCTTCGATCAGCTTAAGCTCGCGTTCTTTGCCACTCCTCTCGATCGCCTTCTCAAGCAGCGTCGCAAAGTCTTTTCCATCCATTCTGCTCATCGCAACAGCACCAAGCTTCGCGTACTTATATTGCGCACTTCCGCAGCTTTCATCCTTCGCTGCATTGGCTGGCGAGTGCTGCGCATAATCTTGTCCCAAACTCAAGCTCGCCTTCGTCAGGAGCGAGTTCGATTAGAACCTATCTCAAAATCGCTGGCGAGTGTGGATCGGCTATAAATGTGGAATGATTCGGCTGACGGACGAGCAGTGGGAACGCATCCGGAGTCATTTTCCGGAGGAGCACATTC
>Ga0335081_10004807_pt1 | contig 21341 bp, 25 predicted proteins | sample Lox_Sample_35_FD_206713 | JGI IMG/M metagenome (GOLD analysis project Ga0335081, IMG submission 206713) | Soil microbial communities from Loxahatchee National Wildlife Refuge, Florida, United States - Lox_Sample_3.5 | ecosystem: Environmental > Terrestrial > Soil > Wetlands | place: USA... | reverse complement strand
GACATGAGCGTCAACGCAGGATTGATTGTTCTTGATTTAAGCTAGTCTCGGAGTTCGAGTGAGTCTTTGAGGCAAGGTGAGATGAGTGATTAGTAAATTTTCAAGTAGGACAGGACCCCAAACTAAACACCTATATCGTCATCGGTCAGGCTGGCCCGCCAATCGAAGGCCCGTCAGAGATGATGCAGTTACCCGCGAGCGCAATTTTTGCATTAGCTGATGAGAAGGAGAGCATACGATAGGTTTTGACCTACTGCAGATCACCATCGACCTAATAGAATCCTGGATTCGAATGTTGATCGCGTTAGCGCTCAGCATACTATTCGCATTAGTGGTAGGGATCGCTGCCGCAAGAAGCAAGAAGGCTGAGGCAGTTTTCATTCCCACACTCGATGTTCTGCAATCGATCCCGATCCTAGGATTCTTTCCCATCGTTATTCTAACAATTCTTTCTGTATTTCCATCTCAACTCGGTGTCAACATTGCAGTTATACTTCTAATATTCACGAGCATGTCTTGGAACATAGCCTTTGGAGTATACGAAGCGGTCAAGTCGATACCTCGCGAATACTTAGAACTCGCTTCAATGTCAAAATCATCTGCCTGGGATCGGGTTGCCTCAATCTACGTCCCGGCCTCGCTTTCTAGAATCGCCTACAATACCCAGACCTCGTGGGCCGTGGGTCTTTTCTACCTTGTAGCTAGCGAAATTTTGACACTTGGTAATTCGACCTACACAGTTGATCATGGCATCGGGGTTGCGCTGATTAAATTCGCTTCGGCTAACGACTGGGTCTCGTATACTTATGCTATCATTGCGCTCATCATTGCGGTGATCATCTGGAGGTTCGTGTTTCTTAGAGAATTTGCCCTATGGTCGGAGCGATACAAGTTCGTTGAAGAACCGAGAAGTCTTCACGTCGATCCTTTGTTGAGGTTCTATTCGTGGGTCAACCAGAAGAGCATCTCGAAACTTTTCCTCATCAGGCCTGGAAGCGGCGTAAACAGGTTTACCTCTGTTTTGCAGAAGTATCAGAAAACGGTCAAGTATGCAGTAGTAGCCACCGTTACTATCCTAGTCGTTCTCTTCTTCTACAACGAGCTAGCGATTATGATAGTGTCTCATAAAGGAATCATTCTTCCATACATTCGACTTTCAACGTTGGTATCTGTTGAAGACTCTGTGCTCGTAGCGTTTGCATTTTCGTTTTTCAGAATCTGGTACATTTACGCGATCTGTGTCATCGTAGGTCTGCCGCTTGGTATTGTAATCTCGCTGAAGATGAAATTGTACGATACTGTCTCGCCCGCGCTTGAGGTGATATCCTCGATACCTGCGCCTGCCCTGCTTCCGTTAATCGTTCTTGTGACTTTCGGGTCGGGTGAGGCCGTTGCGGCAATTGTCATTTTTATCGCGATGATCTGGTATGTGATCTTCAACGTTATGGCTGGGGTTCGGTCCCTGCCGGCGGACTACAAGGATCTCGCCCGAATCTTTCAGATAAGTGACAGGCGTGCTTGGTTGGACATCTATATTCCGTCGGCTATTACGGCATTTGTTACGGGATCGATTACTGCGGTCGGCGCTGCTTGGAATTCGCTAATAGTAGCAGAATACTTCACTACGGGTAATTCAACACAGCCTTTAACCCAGGTTCAATATGGAATAGGCAAGACGATTACTATTGCAACGAATAAAGGCGATCTGCTTACGCTAAGTCTCTCAGTAATCACCATGACTGTGCTGATAATAGCTTTCAACTTGACCGTCTGGAGACGGATATACCATTACACTACGAACAGGTACACGTACAATCGTTGAAGTGAATATGGGAAAGAATTTGGTTGGCACAGGGAATGAGCGCTTCATCAAATCTAACACTCGAGCATAGTTATCACGAAGCACAAAGGCCGATTATTTCGGTGGAGCAAGTTGACCTGAACTATAAGAAGGATAAGGGATTCACTCCTATTCTAAACGCCGTTTCATTGACCGCGTCAGTCGACCAATTCGTAGCGATCACAGGTCCATCCGGATGTGGAAAATCATCGTTACTACGAATTATTGCAGGGTTAATGAAACCGACCTGTGGCGCAGCAAAGTACCGAGACTCACCCATCATCGATACGCGTCGAGAGATTTCGATGGTCTTTCAAAACTTTGTACTCCTTCCTTGGAGAACTGCGCTTGAGAACGTCATGTTCCCTATGAGGTCGGGACATCAAGATATCAATAAAGTCAAGGAGAAATGTCTGGAAGCTCTATGTGAAGTTGGTCTGAAGGGTTTTGAAAACGTCTACCCCGGCGAGTTATCTGGAGGAATGAAGCAACGGGTTGGTATCGCACGAGCCTTAGCTGTAGAGCCTGAAGTTCTGCTCATGGACGAACCCTTCAATTCTCTCGACAACCTTACTGCAGATCATTTAAGAAAGGACATTTACTCATTACTCATCAATCCAAACACTTCAATCAAGACCGTGATTATGGTCAGCCATAACGTGGAGGAAATCGTTGAGCTATCGGACCATGTCGTCGTATTGTCTCCTAGACCCGGCCGAGTAGTTGGAAAAGTGGAAATTGACCTGCCCCGACCGCGCAACAAAAAAGCAGATGCCTTCTCCAATTATGAGGACAAAATCTACTCTTACTTGTCATGAGGATGCGCAGATGAAAGCGAAAAATCATATTCACATGCAAATGGAAGAATCTGGCCCCTTGATTATGCCCGCCCACGTTAGAACCGGGCAAATAATGGGTTTGGTTGACGTAACCGCGGAACTTGGAAATTTGACGGACCTGGCCTCTCTCGCCGACGAACTGGGCGATGATATCGATACGCTATTGCCGATTATTGATACTGCCGAGATGCTTGGTCTAGTTGAGGTGAAGAAGGGAGTAGTCTCACTAACTCAGCTCGGTTCAAAATTTCAGCATGTCTACCGAAACAAATTGCACCTCATCAAACAGCAGGTGGCCAAAATAGAGCCTTTCAAAACCGCCGTCGACCTCTCGGCACGTGGTATCTCGTCTGCAGAGATAGCACGGGCGCTCTCGGAGCGTGGCGTCGTCTGGCACCATGAACCAGAACTGAATGAGGCAGAAGTCCATAGCCTACTGATTCACTGGTCAATTTTTGCTGGCCTGTTAAAATACGACGGAAAAAATGGTAGGTTTCATAGACTTAGGGACCAAGCGTAAGCAAATCTACAGTCAAACCATACTCGTTTCATCGTGACGACTATAGGATTCTGTCGTGGTTTTGGAGCGCTTAGGCGGCGGTTTTGTCGTTACCCAGGAGGAATTTGTGGGTAATTTTGTCGTTTCGTGTCGCATTTTATGGGGGGGCGCGATTAGGGGTATTTTGGGCCTCTAATGGTTAAAGGGCAGAGCATCGACGACCAGGAAGTCTCCCAAGATGGCTCGAAACTTTCAAAAAACCGTTGAATGAAAGCGCTTCGTCTTGATGGATGTTCTTCGTTCCGGTGGCGCATCCATGTAAACCCCGTGCCTGCTTGATAGAAGTCTTGAGATTGTTTCTCCGAGCATGTCAATCTAAGATTTTCAGACCCGCTGTTCACAAATGGAGTCAAAGCCTGGTAGCGCTACGGTCCACTGGTTTGTTATCATCGTTGATTCGGATCATAAGACTCGCGAGAGCAACCATGCCACGCATGGTAATCGATGTAAATCTAGATCAATATCAACAAAACAGACACGACAGCGAAACATTTTGAGAAACATCAAAATTGTGCAATACGGGATTGGACCAATAGGTACACTCCTGGCACAATGCGCTTCGAAGAAACGCGGACTACAATTTGTAGGCGCCGTGGACATTGACCCAGCCAAGGTGGGTAAGGATTTTGGAGAAGTGATCGGAGCGGAGAAGCTTGGGTTTACGGTAACAAATGACGCGAAGAAGCTTCTCGCGAAAACCAAACCAGACATTGTTTTGCATTCCACAGGCTCTTATCTGAAAGCAGTCAAACCTCAATTCCTCGATCTTATGAAGTCACGAGTCGACATTGTATCGACTTGTGAGGAACTATCGTACCCATTTCTAAAGAACCCAGCTATCGCTAAGGAACTTGATTCGGCGGCTCGGAGAAACAAAGTCACGCTTCTCGGAACTGGCGTGAACCCGGGTTTTGTAATGGATACGTTAGTGTTGACCGCTACGGGAGTTTGCCAAGACGTCAAGAGAGTGAAGGCAAGCAGAATACAAGACGCATCAACCCGTAGACTCCCATTCCAAAAGAAAATTGGAGCAGGATTAACATTGGATGAGTTCAAGTCGAAAGTCGCAGATGGAACGATAAAACACGTGGGATTCCAAGAGTCAATTGCCATGATCGCCTCAGGTCTAGGCTGGAAACTCGACAAAATCGATGAAACCGTAGAACCAAAAGTGGCGGAAGAACCCGTTTCAAGCCAATTCCTGAAAGTGGAAGCGGGTCAAGTGGCAGGAGTCAACCAAACTGCTCGAGGATTTGTGAGTGGGGAGCCTTTGATTGAACTCAACCTTCAAGCCTACCTAGGTTGCCGGGATCCAAAAGAATGGATCATCATAGACGGAGAACCCCGAATCGATCTTACCATAAAAGGAGGTGTTCACGGCGATATAGCCACAGCAGCAGTTATTGTGAATTGCATACCTCGTGTATTGAACTCCGAACCTGGCCTCGTGACGATGAAGGATCTCCCCGTGCCCTCAGGCTGGTTCAGCGGTATTCAGAAATTCATTGAAAAATAGCAATGAGCTCACTGAGAGGCGTCAGTTAATTGAATAGGTAAGAATCGGAAGGGTGGTCGAGGTGTGGAGATCCGCCTATGGAGTGGAGAACTAAATTGGCGCCGGGGGTGGGACTTTCACCCCCCTGGGTTCGCTCAAAACCCCCCAGGGTTGGATTTGAACCCACGAGGCCCAGAGGACCAACAGCTATCTTGGCCCATTCATTTCGTTGATCTCGAGGTTCAACGTTCCGAACGTCGTTGGGAACTCTGTCGCCTTACCTAGCTAGGCTACCCCGGCTGCCCGCTAAGGCGTGTTTGGCGAACGTATTAAGCCTGCACTCAGCCGGTTAACTAAACTGAATCTTCTGGGACCACAGATTGCGTTCTTGGAAAGATATTGTCAAAGAAGCGGCGTTTGTATGGGTGAACCTCGCTCATTAGCAAATCCGTGAGTACGTAGTAGCTGGTTTCGAACTCAGCTTGGGAGTTGTTTCTGAACTTCATCACGGGCATTCGCGATGTAGGTTTTTCCCAAGCTTTATCCCACGCCTCTACCGCGCCAGTCATTTGACGCGCTTTATTTCTTCTTTCCAACTCGCTCTTCTCAACTATCACTAACACAAGTAACCTAACGACCCCTCTGGCCCTTGAGTTGAGGAGGAACTCACGGGTTGTGTTCTGGGGCGCAGTGGTGTCCATGACGACGCTTTGTCCACTACTTAACGACAAATCACGAAGAACCGCGAGCGCATTGTAAACGAATTCATCGTCCCCCGGTTCACTAGACCCATAGTACATGGTCCGCATATCGTCAACACTAAGGCGAACGAAGCTTGGATGATCAGCAACCAGCCGACGCGCCAACACCGTCTTCCCTGAAGCCGGGTAGCCACTTAGAACAACATTCCAGAGCGTCATGCATTTTCAAGGTGACTAAAGATGAGTGTGCAAGAATAACTTGATGGCCTCAACGAAAAACTGGAGTAGTAGCATACGCGAATAATCTTCCGTTGGGTAATAGTCGAATAAGAAACTAGGGTTGCATGGGTCGAAACCTCTGAGCAAACCGAGGACGCATTCTACCCTGCCCCTGAAAGCCCTCTTGTCTTTTCAGTGCCTCAATCAATTGTTTCACGCCCTGAGGGTCCTTAACATTCTCGAAGGCCATTATCACTTTTCCTTCGCTCAGGAACGAGAGATCACCGAAGGCTTTCAGTACTCCTCTGCGAGGTCCGCCGTAAACTCCAAATCCTCCAAGCCCCGGCAAACCGAACATGCGCGGCGTCAGAAATACTCCGCCACCAAGCGAGTCGTTAACTCTGTGAAGATTCATGATGACAACTTCAGGCCAATGTGTGATACCGATCTGAGCGGTAATCTTCTGGCTGACTGGATCGTATTTTAGGCATCGTTTGTTTGTAATCGCCTCCTCTAGGGCGACTTCCTTGTGTAGGAGCCCCTTCGTCATCTCCTTATGCCAGAGAATCCTCTCACCCTCGTTTAGAGGTATGAGGGATTGGATGTGTGGAATCTCAACGGACGAGTTCTCAGCTATGATTTCGTCAGGGTTTTGGGCAGCTCCTTGAACAACCGTGGCATTGCGCTGAATGGGTACCCCGCAGTTCGGACAGAGTTGCGAATTTGGCTGTAACTGAATGCCGCAATTTGAGCAAAACATCCGTCTCGCACCATTAGCTAGCTTGCAGTTTCTTGGTGTATGCATCTGCTAGTCGGCCTAGCTTCAGAGCGAGCCAGACTAAAGCAACTACAACGACTATGCCCAACGCTGCCCTAATGATTAGTGCCAACAGAACTAAACCTAAACCTGGCATTGCTTTCACATCGAACCGCACGGTCATCACTCCGAATAAAACGGATTGTGGATGATTCATTCACGACGAATCCCCCTTGTTCCAGTTTACGAATGGCTTTCGCACTCTTGCAGAACAATTCACAGTTATCCTTACACTTTGGGAATTCAACCTGCCCATCTACTGCAGAGGCTCGCGAATCCAAGAGTGCCAACGAGAACACGCTCACAAATCCTTTAGTTTCTTCATACCTCCTGAACCTTCTAGCTCAAGTATCCCTTTTGCGACATCGGAAACTTATCAGGCCGGATTTTCCAAACCTTATATGACGCAGAAACAACGCTTAACTTCCCTGAATGTTCGTGGTTAAATTGCGTAGTTTTCTCCTGATCAAGACAAAACCAGGTAAGGAAAAGGAAGTTTTAGAGAGGTTCAAGGCTTTGTCTGAGGTACGCGAGGTTCACTTGATCACAGGCAAGTTTGATTTGTTAGTGGCATTAGAGTCCTCTGAGTCAGAGTTCGACCCAAGGCAGAAAGTTGCCGAGGTAGTGATCGATAAAGTTCGAAAGGCGGGGGGCATCATTGATACCAGAACCATTATCCCAATCGAGTCAGAATCACATGCCTCACAAAAACCTGAACGGCCAACCTCGAAAGGATTTGTCTTCGTAATGAGCGAGGCTGGCAAAGCTAAGGATCTGATGGACAAATTGCTAGGCATATCTGAGGTTCAGGCAGTGTACATGCTATTTGGAAAAGCAGATGTCCTAGCCGAATTGGAAGTCGAGAAAAGCCTCGTTAACCCACCACCCCAAAAAATAGCGGACATAGTCGAAAACAGAATCGGCAAACTAGGAATGGTTCGTGACACAGACACATACGTTCCACTCGAATCCATAATCAAGTGAACGCAACCTAAGTTTCACTGCGCATAGTAAGGTTACTGGAGCTTGAGTGAAAGAATCGAACATCTCAGAGTGAGTATTCAGAAACTTACAGAAGCAATTTGGCATCTGGACCAGCTAGGCCCATTAGAATCCGAACTGAAGGTTCAATATTCGTATATGCAAGAAGCGCGAGCATACTTAATGGAATTACTCAAAGCCGAAACTCGCAACCCGAAGCAGCATCCATGACACAAATGCGAGATACCAGATCTACCGGCTACGGCTACGATAACCCAACCATGATCCAGTAGTCTCCACCGGAACCTACGACTACTGTGCGACTTCCACTCACGGTCCAACTATAGTACGACCCAAGAGTCGCCTGTCCGAATGCTATCGCGGTAACGGACTGAATTGATGCGGAGGGCGCGCGAAACGTGATTGCAATTTCTCCGCCGTAAGGACTTGATGAAACGGCAAGCTGTTGACCTGATTGATCGTAGAGGGAAACCCGTTGAATATCGAGGCTGCAGGAGATCATGTAGAAATCAACATGAATCGTGTATGTGGTCTGAGCACTCTGGGCGACGACTAGCGGAATTAACGGGCTCAATAGGAGAGGAAGGAGTAGGGTGATGCGTAGCCTCATCGTGCTCCACGACCTAATTTCTAGCGAGCTAGGCGGGTTGTAAGGATAGGACTCCGCCCGCCTCATACCATTGCACGTTTGGTCCGATTTGAAACGTTTCAGTCGCATAGCCCGTGGAGGAGAAAGTGATTGTGCCAAACCAACCGTAAGGATAGGGCAGCTGCCACGAGCCGTCTTGCGCAGTTGTCGCGGATTGCGCGTATCCACACTTTGTAATGGTAATCGTTGCCGAGATCGGTTGTCCGGTCATGGCGCTGTACACTTTTCCGTAGAGAATCCTAGACTGAGCACTTACTGGTTGAAGAGATAGCGGGACGAATGCTAACATAAGAACGGCCGCGGTTAGGAAACAGAGCCTAATCGTCTGCACTCGGTTCACTGAAAATAATATACTTCGACTTTTAACCTATAAACGTCGGTGTCACTTTGATGCGATTCTGTTACGTTTCATTGTTTTCCGGTAAACATCGTACGCTACGACACACGCTACTAGAACTATAGCGACAGCGACAACTAAGATCCAGGCGAGAGTGTAGGGTTGACCTATCGTTGCTCCTGGAACGCTTACGCCATATTGTTCTTGCTGCATCTCCTGTAACCCAATACCGGTGGAATAGGTGATCTGTACTAACAGGACGACTAGTGGGTATCCGTTCGTTGAGTTTGTGGCTTGAATTGTAGCCGGCATTTCGAGGTTCAACGTCCATATTGCCGATTGTAAGTAGTTTAGATGAAAGCCTCCTAGACTCTCGGAATGGATGTTAACCCATGTACCATTCAAATTTGGATCCAGAAACAGATCACCTTGAAGAAGGTAGACATTCGTCGGCGCGCCGTTCAAAATTTCAAACCTCAACTGTGTAGTTTCTCCCGCGGGGATCAAGAAGGGCCCCTGACCTTGACCAATCAATACAATTTCAAGCTGGTTAGGATCTTTTCCGTACACTAAGGATGAAGTCGCGAACAGTAGCAACAAGAGCACGAAGAACGGGACGGCCCTCCTGCAACTCATTCGCATTTCATGCAATCCCCAACAGGTTTTCATCTACTTTCGAGTACTTGCCCAGTCGATTAAGTGAAACCATATTCTGCAACATATTAGCGCTGCATTAGTATAGTCTCAAAAAGGAGATCATCAAGCAATCGAAATTCAGTTTTAAGCGTAACTGTCGAAATCCTGTCTTTCCTAGCCAATATGATTACGAAACTGAGTCGTCTCCCGACACCAATCTTTTTTACAGAACACGTGAAATTAACATATGGATTGACATGCGGTCGGCTTACAAGTGCGGCAAACTAGTTGGCATTGCTTTCTTGATGCTAACGTTAACATTAGTGGCAAGCGGCGCATTCGCAAGCGCCCTCAACCCACCATACGATCCTCCGTACCCCTTTCCTCCGACGTTTCCCGTCAACAATTTCGACTTCACGATAACAACGAGCACTACCTTGGTCAAGATTCAGCCCGGCCAAACAGGAAGCTTGGTAGTTTGGGTCAATCTGTACTGTCCAAACTCAACTACGACCATACGCTGTGATTCAACGGTACTTCAACTTGTAACCCTGCAGACCACAGGCTGTCCAAGCGGAGCGTTCTGCGAACTAGACAGGCAGCAAGTTCTACTGCCGCCTCTCTACCAAGCTGGAAGTAACTTCCTGGTCTACACCTTCTCAACGAGCAGCCTCAGCGGGGTGACGCCGATTACGGTTACCGGAACAGATCAATTCGGCCGTGTCCGTTCAGCAACGTTTGGCGTAGCGATCTGCTACTGCTAACCCCTCGAGGGATAACACGAACTAAACTGAATTTAACGTGACGACATCTAACCAGTCAACCGTTATTTTCCTTTAAGAGAACTCCGTACCCTCAAATCGATCTGTCGGCTCAGGCGAGGAATAATATTTAGCAGGAATCACTCTACGACTGTTGAGCTAACTGATAGTCGGTTGGAGTTGTAGAATTGCTCGTGTAAACCAATGACGTTGGTGTCGTTGGTTGTATGTCTGCGAAGTTTGTGGCGATTGAAGAGGTGAGACTCGAATAGTCAAGTACTCTGTTTACGTCAGCGCGGATTGAGAAGGTGGATGTTTGGTTGAGTAAAGTTAGGTAGAAGGTAACCACGCGGTATCCGCTGTTGACAGGGAGTTCGATCTGAACATTCGCCATATCATTAAATGGTCCATAATAGTTGGCTGATACGACTGAATTCGTAGCGTGTAAAGTCACAACTACCGAGATGTCGGATTGGCCCGAGTTTTGTATGAGGATATGGGTAATGTCAATGGTTCCAGGCTGTGTTCTGGTCAGTGCGGTCAATTGGTAAGAGCGGCGAATATCAGATGGTCCACCGAAAGTATAATCCACCACAGGCCTTACGGAAAGACCGTACCAAGCATAACTTCCCCCGACTACTAACGCTAGGAATATTACGGCGACCATGAATCGTTTGCTTGGTCTTCTCACATGTTGTTTTCCAAACCCTTTCATTGACATCTGAAATCAGGCCCCGGGAGTGGTTACTGCACCGTAGAGCAATAGAAGCACGGCGAGAAGGAGAAGTGGAACGGCAAACAGAAGGTTTGGATATAGCGTCACGACACGCGTAGGATCCTGCAGCGTTACGTTAAGTGGCATAGGTGCGGCTGCAACTGCTACCGCGAGTAATGTCACGCCGAGAATGATTCCAAGCTTGTTCGTGGCAATCTTCTCCCTGACAATCAGAAGCTACCTTCGTTCAATTCCAACCGATAAAGTATAAGCATAGGAGCGCAGTGGGTCATTGTGAGCTGTTCGCTAATGATGTCGAGATTTGAGAAGGAAGGACAACGCCTAGTATGCGAGAAATGCGGGTTTGAAACCAACAGCCAAGAAATCTTCGCATTACACAAGAAGAATTGCCCTCGAATCTAAACTGATTCAGCCCCATTACCCACGCACCCTTAATGCCGCATCACCACTCAAGCTAGCAACCATAGACTAGATGAGTTAGACTCACGCATGTGGAGAGTTTAGGCCCCATGGGCACCGTGGTTGAAGGGTTTATTTTTAGCGACTTTTGCCTACGCTGTCAAAAAGTCACGGAGCACAAAGTTGAGGCTGAGCACAACGAACTATATGGAAAGTGTCAATCTTGTGGGGAACAACGCAAAATGACTGAGCTTAAGCAAACGTACTACCCCGCCAGCGAGCTATGGGTAACACGATTCAAGATCGGAAACTTACCCAGCGTCGTGACAGGCAAACTTCTCGATGCGGCTAAGTATCGACGGTAACCACCCGAACGAATCACTACATCCATCGAACCCAAATTCTACCACGACAAATCGTTCCAAAAGCGGCTGAATGGCGAACCGTTGCACCTGGCGCAGGGTCGAAGCAAGCTTTCTACAACTTCCTCGAAAGTTCTTCCTGCAAAATCCAAATTGATTTTTCGCGTTTCGCTCGTTTTACTGAATTTCCTTTTTCGCGTTTTTGTAGTTAGTTGTAACATTTTGGATTTGTATGGTGATGCGAACCATATTTCGTGAGGTCGCGGAGAAATTTGGTGAAGAAATTTTCGCGAGCGATGAGAGGTAACGCTTATATCGAAAATATTTATTGTTAATGGTAGACGATGATTTTAGTCCGGAGGATTTTGAGTACAAACAATGTCCACTAGACCTTACGCTTACCGACATGTTGTCGCAACACTCCATGCTTGCCGCGCCAACTTACTCGACGACAAACTCATTGCGGATACGGCAGTGATCGCGATTCACAACGCAAACATGCAACTCGCGAAAACGAAATCGCCAAACCCCATAGTGTACAAGGTTGGAAACGACATAATGGGCGGTGGAGTCAGCGTCAACGCATTGATCACAACGAGTCACTTAACCCTGCACACGTCAAGGAAGTTCGGCACGGTTGAATTTGATTGCGCAACCTGCGGATGTGATAGCAACCCCTGGGCGGCGCTTGAAACATTCAAGCGAGTCCTAGAGCCAACACACGTGACTATGCAATACGAGCTCGGAGATCAACCAACCCTAACTATACCTCAGATAAGATCGATAACAACGACTCAGCGAATGAAGCATCACATAGTCGCCGTTTAGCTAAACCGGTCCCCATAGTTCGCTGCGCGATTAGGCGGACTCGGATTCGGCATCTTCATCTTTCGCGTCGCTGAGCTCCAGCCTCCTAACAGCACCCCCAATCTTGTCGATCAGCGCTTGCTCTACACCAGGCTCCATGCTAAGAATGACGAGATGAATGGCTGTTCGGTAGAGAATCAAGAGAACTTTGTCGTAGAGTACGGTTATTCGTTTAATTGCGCCGCAAAAGGGTCTCAGCTTACCTGCAGAATCAACCATCAATGGGGTCGCGACTTGCATGAAGTCCCGGTCCGTCTGTTCCGGAGTTAGTGACTCTACGCCTTGTCTCATTCTCGACTCGAGTAGGTCATAGTGAAGGTTCAGAATGGCCACGTAACGGATTCTTTCATCGAGTTTGAAGATTTGATCGGTTACGTCCTTGATATCTAGCAACTAGCTCCGCCCATCCTATAGATTTGAGTCGATATATGATCTTGCGCGACCAAGCTTGATGATTTAGTGCAAACCTTAATTCGAACACTACTGTCGCTAACCGTCCTGCGGCGCTGGAAAAATGCACGATTCAGCCAAAGTCAGACGTGAGATCGCCAGGTTATATGACCGAGACCCAGAAGGCTGGCGAGTCTTGGTTGGCAAAGACAGATCAGGATTCTATGACGCACTGATCTCACACGGAACGGAGGGCTGGCAAGTTAAGGAGTACCAGGTCAACCCATACAAGTTCGTTGGCCTAGGCTCCAGAATCCCACGCGTAACCTCAAGCCGAGTAATCTCGCAAGAACACCCGTTTGGCCTAAGACCGATTGGAGTTGAGCAGATGAAGGAATTCGCCTCTGTGGTGGATGACCCAAAGTCGATGACAGAGCTAGCCGCTAAGATGCTAAGCAACAAGCCTGTGAGCGCCCAAGAAGCTTTGGAAAGTGCGGCAATACTTCAAGGCCCAATACTTCAATCTCCACGCCCAATCGATTCAATCTCCTCGGCACACACGAAGTTGGACGAGAGATTGCGAAAGGAACTGCAACACATAGTCAACAAAGAGTTCCGCCACACGGTAACACCCTACATTTAATTGACCTTCTCCAATGGCCTCCGCGGCCAACATGACTCTGCTCGCCCGACCCAACTTCGAACTCACATCTCCCAATACGAACAACCTGGCTTGTCGCAACCCTTCCCGCGTTTGGCAATTATTCGCAGGCCCATGACCAAGTACAGACCACAACAAGCCTCAGTATTCCTAATTGTCATGAATGACGGTCACGTGCCAGTAGGATATATCTCTCGTAACGAACTGATACAGGTTCAGATAGAGAAGTTCGCAGATGACAGAGTTGTTGAATCTGGAGGACTGGGCAAGTATTTCGGAGAAAGAGGAAAGCAGAATGTCTCCGAGAGATGAACGTAAATGAAAATTCGAAATGCCGAGATATACAAAATCGGAGAATCCACATCTGCTGGAAGCGCTACGTGGGCGGGAAACTCAATCGTACTCAAGTTAACAACCAGTGATGGCCTGATCGGATACGGTGAAGCAGTCCCAACTCTTCGGGTCCAACCGGTGATTCAATCGTTACATGAAGTGGCCCATGTTTATGTAGGAAAAGACCCGAATAATGTGGAACGGAATTGGCATGAGTGGCACAAGCACGACTTCTACCTCCCAATATCGTTTGAATCCACGACAGCGGTCAGCGCTTTCGATGTAGCCTGCTGGGACATTATCGGAAAACAATTCGGAGCTCCGGTACACCAACTTATTGGTGGACGAATGAGGAACAAGGTTCGGCTTTACTCGAATGGTTGGTACAATGACTGCGTAACTCCAGAACAATTTGGAGAACGCGCGAAACAATACGTCAAGATGGGTTACACGGCGCTGAAATTCGATCCATTCGGCGACTACTACGATTGGATTGACGAGAAAGGCTTGAAGACGGCCTATGATAGGGTGAAGGCTGTGAAAGATTCAACGAGTGGCAAAGTGGATATACTCATTGAGCATCACGGTCGCTTCAATCCCAACTCAGCAATAATGATCGCAAAACGACTGAAAGAGTTCGACCCACTCTTCTTTGAAGAACCTGTCCACCCTGAGAATATAGAAGGGCTCAAGAAATATCGCGCAGAAACGGACGTGAGAGTAGCAGTAGGAGAGCGCATACTCACCAAGGAACAGGTCATTCAAATTCTATCAAGTAATCTAACGGATTTCCTTCAACCCGACATAACCAACATAGGAGGAGTTACGCAAGCACGGAAGATCGCGGCCATAGCCGAAGGATTTGGGGTTGAAGTTGCATTCCACAACGCTTTCGGACCAATTCAGAACGCAGTGACCTTACAGGTTGACGCCTCAATCCCTAACTTTCTGATTCAGGAGTCTTTTTACGATGTGTTCCCAGCATGGAAACGACAACTGGTTAGGAACGAATGGAAAGTAGAAGATGGATACGCAACCATTCCAACCAAGCCTGGTCTTGGTGTAGAAGTAGACGAGAGAGTGCTCGAAGAGCACAAAACTGAAGGACAAAGAGATTTCGACCCTAACGAGCCAGTTTGGGTTGTGAATGGCACTTGGCGATCGCCATGAGCTGATATGGAACGGGTTAAGTTATCGTTCAGAATCAGCCCGCACTATGAGAATTGAGTTCGGTTATAGAGCTGAGGCGGAGCGACACCAACCTTCCGAATTGCTGAGCTATGCAGCGCGAGCGCAACGACTTGGGTTCGACTTCATTCCCATAAGCGACCACTTTCATCCCTGGTTTGATACCAACGCCGCTTGCTCTTTCGCTTGGTCATGGATATCTGCAGCAGCTGCAACAATACCACAAGTAAGGTTCGGGACGATAGTAACTGCACCGATCGGCAGATACCATCCCGCGGTTATTGCGCAGGCATATGCCACCATGGACGCCATGTTTCCAAACCGAGTGTTCATCGCCCTAGGTACGGGGGAGGCGATGAATGATTCCCCGCTGGGTTATCCGTGGCCGAAATTCCCGGAACGATTGGAGCGAGTGAGAGAATCCCTAGAAATAATCCGCCAACTCTGGACCTCTAACTTCGTAAACTACTCTGGCCAATACTATTCACTGAAAGAGGCGAAGCTCTACACCAAACCCCAAGGAGAAATACCCATCCTTGTTGCCGCTAACGGGGAACACGCCGCAGCCCTCGCCGGCAAGTATGGCGACGGATATGCTACAGTCGACCCAGCAATGCACAACATCAAAAACGTATGGCCAATAATTGAACAAGCTGCAAGACAGGCGGGAAGGGATTCGAGCAATTTTCGCAAGAACGTTGAACTCTTCTTCTCATACTCCGAAGACTATAACGCAGCGTTAACTTCAGCGAGAGAATGGAAGTCTGCGCTAATACCGAACATTCTAAACCTCTCGATAGCTGACCCGCGAGAACTAGAGAAGAGAGGAAATCAGATCTCAGATAGCGAACTCACTGAGGCGTGGACGATCACAACTGGTCCGGAGGAGATTATCAAGAAAGTAGAGCGAGCAATCTCATTGGGATTCAACGAAATCCAATTCCACAGCTCCAGTCCCTCGGAGGAGAAGTTCTTGGATATGTGCGCGAAGGACGTTCTGCCATATCTCAAACAGGAAATTAGGAAGTGAGTTCGTTGCAGAATGTAGACCCTCTCTTCATCTTAGAGCCAATAGTCGTAATTGGTTTTAGCCTTGCAGCGGTTGTCTATTGGCACAGAAAACATCCGATTAGCCTCGCCGTCCTTGTCTTCTCCTTGCTTGCGTATGGCGGAGCAATTGTTGTCAAGTTGCTTTTCCAGTACGTGACGGGACCATTCCTCTTGCCGCTCTTTTCGAGCGCTTTCATATTGGGGTTTTACCTTGGCATTCAAACCGTTGTGTTTGAGGTTGGCGGTGCGTTCTTGGTTGCGAGGTTCGCGGTTGCGAGGGGCAAGATGCGCGGTGATGATGCGGTCGGATATGGGTTGGGTCTTGCACTATGGGAAAACGCTGGCCTCCTTGGAATCCTATCGCTAATCAACGTGCTCTACTACGCTGCAGCTATTTACAGTGGAGGACCAATGGCCGACTACCTGTACAACATTCTCTCGAAGACCCAACCCCAACTCTTCTACTCCCCGATTGAAGCTTTCCCACTTGTCGGCTGGGGAATTCTGGAAAGAGTTAGCTCACTACTTGTGCACCTCTCATGGGGTTACCTATGCGTAAGGTCAGCGTACGATCACAGGAGAAATTATCTGCTGTTGGCGTTGCCAATGGGCATGATCGACATGCTTGTTCCATTCGTTCAATTACTGACGGTTCCAATTTTCGAATGCGTTATCTTCGTACTTGGCGTACTGTGCTTGATCGTTAGCTTAGAAGCCACGAAACCGAGGACAGAAAAGCCAAAGAAGAATAACTAAGAAAAGTGACTGAAGATCAAACTTATTTTCGAAACATATTCTAGAGTTGTGAAAGATTCTTGTCTCCTTCGATGAAAGCGGCTAGGCTTCACCGCCTCGGGAAAGCTCTCAGCATCGATCGAATTCCGGTTCCGCGACCGAGGGCGGGAGAGGTGTTGGTTGACGTACGAGCGAGCGGTCTCTGCCATTCTGACTTAAACTACCACAAAGGAGTTGCAGCTGTTGGGAAGCTTCCGATAATTCTTGGGCATGAGATTGCCGGAGTTGTAGCGAAGGTTGGGCCGCAGGTTAGGGGCTTGAGGGAGGGAGACAAGGTTCTAGTTCATTACATTTCGAGTTGTGGGCGTTGCGATTATTGCCGTAGTGGCCAGGAGAATTACTGTTTGAGATACCTAATGATTGGTAAGGATATTGATGGCGGTTTTGCTGAATTCGCACGAATACCTGCTAGGAGTATTGTGAAACTTCCTGAAACGATTCCTTTCGACGAGGGAGCAATAATGGGGTGCGCAGTTCCAACCGCATTTCACGCGTTAAGGAGGGGCAGGGTGCGACCGAATGACACGGTGGTAGTTTTTGGGGTTGGTGGTCTCGGTATGCATGCTATTCAACTTGCTAGGAGAATTTTCAAAGCGAGAAAAGTCATCGCTGTCGATCAATTTGATTGGAAGCTGAAAAGAGCTAGAAGCTTTGGGGCGACCGATACGGTAAACGCAGCAACTAGCGACGTTCCTCGCTCCGTTAAACGAATTACAGGTGGAAAATTCGCGGATGTAGTGGTGGATTTTGTGGGTTCCGAGGGGACCATACAGCTAGGAACTGGCTGTGTAGGAAAAGGAGGGAGATTAGTATTGGTTGGCATCAGCGCCAACTCAATCCAACTCTCACCATACAGAACCATAATTGGAAAAGAAATCGAAATCGTAGGAGTCGATGATCATTTGAAAACTGAGCTAACTCGACTCGTCAGCCTCGTACGATCCAATCGAATAGATCTCTCACATTCGGTGACGCATCGCATAAGCCTAGAAGACATCAACGATGGCTTTCGAATACTCGAGGATAAGTACGAGAAACCTATCAGAATCGTTGCGTCGAAACAGTATTGACTATGGTTACTTGAAGCGCTTCGTACTTTTCTTCAGAACAGCGATCGCCCCGGCGAATGCAAGCACCAGTATGAGTGGGGTAAGGTTGGTTGGGAACTCTGGAGTGGGGATAATTGAGGGTTGTTGAAGATGGAAGTTTACGGTTAATGACGAATTGTCCGTTACCGTTACAGTAGTGCTGTTGCCCACCAAGTTTAGGCCTGGGGTGGAAATGGAGAGCTTGTAGACCCCTGGGGGGACGCGGATTAGGTAAAACCCGCTCATGCCGGAAAACGCGTGAAACGTTTGGTTATTGCTATTCGCGGTGATTTCCGCCCAATCGTACCCGCCCCCATTAGTTCCATATACGAAACCGCTTATTTGTCCACCAGGACCCCCGTAATACTGAGCCGAAGCTAAGCTTCCCGTCAGAATGAGTGCTATGATCACCAGGAGCACGGGAAGTAAATGTGTCGATCTCAACGGAACTCACTGTATCGCAGTGCCCGTAAAATCAATAAAAGAATTTGCAATCGAAATCATCTAAAACCCGATTCATCTCTCAGGGCTCTGGATGAGTCGCTGAATCTCAGAAGTTGGAATACGACGGCATGAGTCACAAGGCTGGCGGCGATTGCTGATACAAAAGCAAAGCCTACTCCCCACTGGGTTATGGTTGATGAGACTATCAGTAGGAAAATTGTCGCGGTAACTGACCCTGCAACAACGCCCCTCAGAAGCCTAATCGCGTTCTCTGCACTTTCGAATCGATGAGTAAAGACGGCTAGCACGGTTGCGTAAAGCGGTATAGGTGTCAAAAGCCCAGTCAACTTCGGACCGAGAAATTGAGCTATGGCGGTGATTAGGAAGACTAAGAGTGTCGCGAAAAACATGCGTGCGGGAATCTCCCAGTTGGGAGGTGAGCGAGGAGCAGAAGACGGGCTAGGGCTCGGTATCAGTAGAAAAGTGCATGCTATGCAGACCAGGACCAAGAGTGGACTTATCAAGGGTGGTACGTTGACGTTGTCAAGCAAGAACGTGCACGCGACCCATGCACAATAAGCGGTGAGCACGCTAGGTAACCAGAATGTTCGACTTGCCAGCTGAGTATATGCGAAGGAGAAGATGGAGACAGAGATTATGCCGATCATCATAGCTTGCGAAGCCGCTGCCGTGAATACGTCTCCCTGTTCTAGTGCGAGGAAAAATGCGACAGGTCCTGAGGTTAAGGGCAAACCGATAAGCCAACCACCAATCGTTGGACCCCAATGACGACCCGCAAGGCTGACTATGCCTATGAAGACTGGCACGAGAATTAACTTCAGGATGAAAGTAAGCCAGTCTATGTTCATCATTTATGACTTCACGATGTTGCTCTTGCCCAACGAACGGAACTGGTTTTTCCACCTCACTCATGTAACTTCTACTAAGTGGAATCACGTTTAACAAAACTGCTCGTGGTTCGACTATTAGCCATGAGCATATCGCGAAGGATGTTTGCCATAGTAGCCGTTATTGCATTGGTGATCATCGCAATTCTCGGCGTGACGTACGCAAATTACAGCGCGTCTACTGCCCTGGGTCAGGATCAGCAGGTAGCAACTAATCCCTTGAGCCCTCCTTCATCCCAGCCCGTTATAGCCGCTAACACTACGATAATTGGCACGACGCCAGTCTTCACGAGCACAACCGAAGGAACACTGCTAGCTGAGAACCCAGGAGTTCAGGATAATTACGGCTCATGCACATCGGTGCATAGCGGTAACGCCACCGTCCAATGCTATGGTCAACTGTACCAAGTATCGAATGGGTGCATAGTACTGATAGTTCCAGTCATGGATCCGAATAACAACCCCGAGGTAGTCAACCAGTACTACACGCTGCACAACTTGCCATCCACACATCCACCTTTAGGCTCATGGGTCACAATAACTGGACAAATGGAAACGCAGCCCACAGGCACATCAAGTAGCAGCGAATCTTGTCCGTTGAATTCGATTAACGTAACCAACGTCTCCTAGTGCAAACAATCATCGAAAAAATTTTCTAGGTTGGGTACTCTATGCAACGGACGCAGCAGAAATGAACTAACGAAATATTTTTCGGACGGGAGTTAGGGAATGTTACAAAATGGGAGATTCAGCTGAAATATGATTGGGGTGCTTTAACTCGTCTGCTTCATTTCTGCACCACAACATGTTCCAGCTGAAGTAGAAGTGGCGCCGCAAGATTCACATTTGTACATGGCCATTCGAAGATTCACCTCCGAACAAAAGACGCAGACCACATATTTTCCTGCATCGTATATTTACTTTTGTGGCTTGCAAACTAAATCGTCCTACTCAATTTTCCATCCGGGTGGATTACACGTCGAAAAAGCCCCGATTCCGGTCGACGACTGCCACGAATTATCCGTTACCAAATGCCCAACGCACACGCTTTGCCCTTGCGTCAAACTGTTGTCTCCCGTTCAGGGAAAGTAATTAACCCCGATTAGTGGTGCGTGCCCATCAAGAATTACGGTCGGTCGCCATGGACCCTGTCCAAGTTAACCAGCTTACCAAGGCCTTCGAGACCAAGGAGGGGAGATTTCTTCGGCGGAGTTCGAAGAGGGTTGTGGCGGTGGATGGAATCAGCTTCAACGTGCCCAAAGGTGAGATCTTCGGGCTCCTCGGACCAAATGGCGCAGGGAAGACAACTACCATCAAGATGCTCTGCACTCTCGTCTCCCCTACCACAGGGGACGCCTACATTAACGGCTTCAGCATCGCGAAGAATGAGCAGAAGGTTCGAGAGAACCTTGGCGTGATGCTGACTGGGGAGAGGACGCTATACTGGAAGTTGACTGGACAAGAGAATTTGGAGTACTTCGCCGCCCTATACCACCTCGACCCATCCTTCACCAAGAAACGAATCAAAGAACTACTCGCCCTCGTCGGCTTGGACGAACGGGAGGGCACGTTGGTTGAGAACTATTCCACCGGAATGCGCATCCGATTGTCGTTCGTTAAGGCGCTCCTAAACGACGCCCCGGTCCTCCTCTTCGATGAACCCACCGCAAGCCTCGACCCCCAATCCTCCCGCCTAATCCGAGATCTAATCCGGGACCTGAAACAGCAGGGGCACGCGATCATCCTCACCACGCACAACATGGAGGAGGCGGACTTGCTGAGCGACCGCGTCGCTATCATCGACCATGGAAAAATTGTCACACTAGCGCCTCCGGCGGAATTGAAGCAGAAGGTGAAGAGTTCAGACATCATCGAAATTCAAGCACGAAACCTCTCTGAACAAATCGCGGATAGCCTTCAATCCTATAGTGAAGTGTCCCAGGTCGCGCTAACGTCTGCTGATCAAGCTAATGGTGAACTTCTCCGAGTCCATGTGGAGAAAGGAAAAGAGATTCTTCCACGGATTCTCGAGTTTCTGGTTCGTAAGCAGGTTACGATAACTAACGTCACCTTCATAGAGCCAACCTTAGAGGACGTCTTCATCTCCCAGACGGGGCGTAGCCTGAGGGATTAGGCTGCAAACAGTTACTGGTGTTAAGGGTACGCTGATGGCCTTAGGGGCGATTTTCTGGAAGGATATGAAACATCATATGCGTTACCCTGGTAATTTCCTCATCTATCTCCTGCTGCCCTTTCTTTTCACCT
>Ga0335081_10004806_pt1 | contig 21346 bp, 19 predicted proteins | sample Lox_Sample_35_FD_206713 | JGI IMG/M metagenome (GOLD analysis project Ga0335081, IMG submission 206713) | Soil microbial communities from Loxahatchee National Wildlife Refuge, Florida, United States - Lox_Sample_3.5 | ecosystem: Environmental > Terrestrial > Soil > Wetlands | place: USA... | reverse complement strand
CAGAGCCGCCTTGCCCGCCTCATCGTCCTTGAACACGATATGGCCAGCCTTACCGATACGCACCTGTCCCTGCAGCGGGGCGGAGTCCGGTCGCGCCCTCAGGTCGCCAGGATTGTGGTACCTGCTGGGGATGGTGCCGCGTATGCCGAAACCCTCGGCATGGGATATGGCAGTTGCCAGGTCGTTGACCTTAGCCGTATCGGGGCTTTGGGCGTGCCCCGCAATGGGCGATACTATGATGAGCAATGCTACTGCTAAGTGATTGATTCTCATAGCGAGTTTGGTGTTTCATCCGCCGGAAACCCTGTGCTCGTAACGTTCTCCTTTTCTGGGGCGATTTCCTTCGTTCGTAATGATACCCCTTAATCGGCGTTTTTAGCCTTATGTTTCAATTACTTACGGTCGTTGAACTGACGACTCGGAGTGCCCCGCCAGTGTGCCTTTTGGTGGTCCGTTAAATGCCGATGGGCACGACTGGGTCCGTTTCGGGCCAGAGGCAAGATTGAAACAACTTGAAAAATAAGGGGATAGTCGGGATGGGGTAGTTACCGCCGGCACCGGGACGAGATCACGGCCGCTATTCAGCCGAATTTCTCGCTAACGATGACGCCACCCCTCCCCGCCGAAGGCCCTTCCAGGCGGATGAGCTTCTTGCCGGTTCCAGGCTCGAGCCTGCAGGTTCGGCATCTCCCGAGGCGCGAATTGCGGATGGAACTGTCTTTCGTTGCCAGGGAATCGCTGTGGCGCAGGCGTAAATTCCCTCCTGAATGGTTCGTTGTTCCAGGAACGGGCCTGCGTGTTCGGTCTTTCCTGGGGAAACCCGCGTTGCGGTCGAAATTGTCTCTCGCCACCAGGAAATCGCTCGGGAGCGGGCGCAGCCTTACCCCTGAAGGAGTTGCTTGGCGGGCGAGAAATCTCGGGACGCGCCGCGTGATTGCGGGCCACCTCATTCGGCGAGGGCGCAGGTCTGTGCTCCGGCCTACTTCCGGGAACTGGAGCAGCGTTGGAGCGCGCCACGTGATTTTCTGGGCTCCTATACGGCGCTCCGGCGCGGCTGGCCGCTACCGCCCCGTGGCTTCTAGATTCTCCCGGCTTCGGAGTGGCAGCGATCGGCGGACGGCCCGCATTCACGGAAGCCCATGACTGGCGATTTTCGCGCGCAAAGCGCACATGCTCCCGCTGCGCGGCGGTCGCCCCGATATGGTGCTCCCGGGCCAGGGCTTCTTGGGCGAAAGTGGGACGAGCGTGGGTCCCGCCGGGACCGCCATTAAAGCTGACGCGATTCACGGCGCGGCGCTCTACTGCCCGCCCGCGATAGAAATAGTGCACTTGCCGAGTATTCAGACGGTTGACCGCTTCGTTGTAGAAGAAATGCCGGCCTCGCCAGTAGCCACCGTAGTAGCCGGTGCCGGGATATCCGAAGCCGTAGTCGATCCCGCCGTAATACCCAACCACTGGACCCCAGTACCCGGGGTACCAATAGTAAAGTCCGCTATTGAAGGCCCAATAGCCTGGCGTCCATAACAAGCCGATGGCAGGAGGCAACACCCAAGTGCCGGGAACCCAGTAGTATCCTGCCGGACTCCAGGCCCAATATCCTGGCGTCCAGACGTAACCCTGGCCGGGACAAAGAGGCTGTGTATAAACCGGCAACGCCGGCGGACCGAAGCTGACCGAGACCAGGACTTGCGCAGACGAAGCGGCCGATAATGCCAGTATCGCGAGCGCTAACAGCAGCACGCGAATCAAATTGATCCGCATTGGCCCTCCTTTGCCTCTCTCGCTCCCTCCGCTTGCCCCCGGTCATTGCCTTGCTCTCGCCTGGGCTGATGTTTTAGAACTCCACTTAAATATGAGTAGCCGCAGAACGCTTATGGTTGTCCAACTAACGCATTGATTCGGCGTGGGTTGTGCGAGGGAAGCCGAGAAGACACATTTGCCCAAGGTTGCGGCAGATAAGGGCACCAAATGCGAACGGATAGGTATCAGCAGGCTGCGGGCTAAGGGTCTATCGCCGCAAAAGAAATGGCGGAGGGTGGTTTTCCCGCCGCCGCTTCTCCCACATTACGAGTTTCCTCAACTGGCTTTGGCTTTTGATCCCCTCGGCGCGGGCTCTTCCTTCTCAATATTGACCGGCTTGAGGAAGGGCATCATGGCGCGCAGGCGCTCGCCCACTTGCTCGATCAGTTGGTTCTGCTCTTGTATCCGCTGCTTGGTGAACCACGGACGCCCGGCTTCGTTCTCGTTGATCCAGCGACGCGCGTAGGTGCCGTCCTGGATGTCTTTCAGAATTTGCCGCATCGCCTTGCGTGTCTCCTCGGTCACGATGCGCGGTCCGCCGGTGTAGTCGCCGTGCTCGGCGGTATCGCTGACCGAATAACGCATGTAGTTGAGTCCGCCCTGGTAGATGAGATCCACGATCAGCTTGAGTTCGTGCAGACACTCGAAGTAGGCGATCTCGGGCTGGTAGCCGGCCTCAACCAGGGTCTCGAACCCGGCCTTCACCAGCGCGCTGACGCCGCCGCAGAGCACCGTCTGTTCGCCGAAGAGGTCAGTCTCGGTCTCTTCCGCGAAGGTGGTTTCAATCACACCTGCACGCGTCGCACCGATGCCTTTAGCGTAGGAGAGCGCCAACGGCTTGGCTTTGCCGGTCGCGTCCTGATGGATGGCCAAGAGCGACGGGGTTCCCGCCCCCTCAGTGAAGACCTCGCGCATGCGGTGGCCGGGCGCCTTGGGCGCGACCATGGTGATGTCGATGCTTTGCGGCAACTCCAGCGTGCCGAAACGCACGTTGAAGCCGTGGGCAAACATCAGCATCTTGCCTGGCGTCAGATTCGGCAGGATCGACGCGCGGTAGACCGCCGCCTGGCTGGTATCGGGAATGAGCACCATGATTACGTCGCCCCATTTCGCGGCGTCGGCGACCGAATTCACGGTAAGCCCGGCGGCTTCCGCCTTGGCGCGCGATTTGCTGCCGGCATGCAGGCCGACGCGAACCCGCACGCCACTATCGCGCAGATTGAGGGCATGAGCGTGCCCCTGGGAGCCGTAACCGATGATGGCGACGTTCTTGGCCTGAATCAGCGAAAGATCGGCGTCGTTGTCGTGATAGATCGTGGGCATGATTTTTCCTCTCTGATTTCAACTTGGCTTGGGCTGTTCGCTCTTGGCCTTTGGCCGAACCAGCGCGACACCGGCTAAGACCCAAGGGCCAGCAGCCAAGAGCCGGTCCTTCATACCGAATACGAAATGTCGTCGTCGTCGCGCATATCCGGCGGAATTGACAGCTCCGCCATTCCACCCACGGCAGCCGCCGCACTCTTGGCGCCGCGCGACATCGCCACGCGCCCGGTGCGCACCATCTCCAGGATGCCGAAGGGGCGCAACACCTCCAGCAGGCTGTCAATTTTATCCTCGGTGCCGGTGATCTCTACGATCAGCGACTCCGGCGCCACGTCCACCACGCGCGCGCGGAAAACCTGTACCAGTTGCAGCAGGTGCGAACGTGTCTCCGGCGTAGCCGACACTTTGATCATGGCCAGGTCGCGCATTACCGAGGCGCCGCCGGTGATGTTGTCCACAAGCAGCACGTTCACCAGCTTGTAGAGGTTAGCCTCGGCGCGTTTGGCGCCCTGCTCGTCGGTGTCCACAACGATGGTCATGCGCGAGACACCGGACTTGTCGGTATGCCCGACGGTCAGCGATTCGATGTTGAAGGCGCGGCGGCGGAACAGCGAGGCAACCCGGTTCAGCACGCCCGGTTTGTTTTCCACGTAAACCACGAAGGTATTCAGCATAGGGGTCCCACTCTCTTTCGTGAGAAAACACGTGTCAGGGCACGATTTCAGTCGTGCCGAAAGCCGGGCTTTAGCCCCTGCCAGCGGCTCAAGCCGGAAGCCTTCGAGCCTCTAACGGCACGAGTAAACTCGTGCCCTGACACGTGATCACTCACGAAACCTCTCTACGAACTCACCGCCGCGACGCCGAGACTTCCATGGATCCGCGTTTATCCGTGTGCATCCGCGGCGGAAAACCTTACGCGTCCTGCGCCGTCTCCACGATCGGGCTGGGACGACGGATCATGTTGTGCAGGTCGGCGCCGGCCGGTACCATCGGGTAAACCGTGTCTTCCTGCTCCACCTGGAAGTCAATGAGCACCGGGCCACGGTGCTCGCGGGCGTCACGGATGGTGGGGAGGACATCTGCGCGCTGCTTCACAGCATGGGCGCGAATCCCGAAAGCATCCGCCAGCTTGACAAAATCCGGGCTCAGCAGCGGAGTGGCGGCGTAGCGGCGGTCATAGAAAAACTCCTGCCACTGCCGCACCATTCCGAGATAGCCGTTGTTGATGATGGCGATCTTGATGTCGATCTTCTCTTGCACCATGGTGGCCAGCTCGGCCATGGTCATCTGGAAGCCGCCGTCGCCGACCACAGCCCAAACTTCGGCTTCCGGACGCGCGAACTTCGCACCAATCGCCGCCGGCACCGCGAAGCCCATGGTGCCGAGGCCGCCCGACGTGATGAGCGAGCGTGGCTGCTCGTGGTGGTAATACTGCGCTTCCCACATCTGATGCTGGCCAACGTCGGTGACCACCAGCGCGCCGCCCTGCGTCTCGCGCCACATGTCGTTGATCACGTGAGCGGCGTAGAGATGGCCGTCGTCGGGCAGGTTTTGGATGTCGCGCACTGCCGAATCGCCTTTGATCTCGTCGATGTGCTGCCGCCACTCGGAGCGGTCCACCGACTCGATATCCGGCAGCAGATGCTGCAAGACCTGGCGCAGGTCGCCCACCAGGCCAACGTCCACCTTGATGTTCTTGTTGATCTCGGCAGGATCGATCTCCACATGGATCTTCTTTGCATTCGGCGCGTAGGTCTTAATGTTGCCTGTGACCCGGTCGTCGAAGCGCATGCCAAAGGCCAGCAGCAGGTCGGCTTCCTGGATGGCCTTGTTGACCCAGGCTTCGCCGTGCATGCCCATCATCCCCAGGTTCAGGGGATGCGATGCCGGGAAACAGCCCAGACCGAGCAGCGTGGGCGCCACCGGAATGCCGCTCTTCTCGGCAAAGTTCCGGAGCGCATGCATGGCGCCGGAGATGATTACGCCGTGGCCGGCCAGAATCACCGGCCGCTTGGCGCTGTTGATCAGCGAGAGCGCGTGGTCGTAATCGTCGGCGTCGGGCGAGTGGTCGGGACGGTAGCCCGGCAATTGCGGGGTCGCTGCCTCCCAATCGAATTCGCAGCAACTTTGCTGCGCGTCCTTGGTGATGTCGATCAGCACCGGCCCCGGCCGCCCCGAAGCGGCGATGTAAAAAGCTTCCCGGACGGTGTGCGCCACTTCTTCGGGACGCGTGACCAGATAGTTGTGCTTGGTGATGGGCAGGGTGACGCCGGTGATGTCGGTCTCCTGAAAGGCGTCGTAGCCGATCAGTTTGCTGCCCACCTGGCCGGTGATGCACACGATGGGCGAGGAATCCATCATGGCGGTGGCAATGCCGGTCACCATGTTGGTGGCGCCGGGACCCGAGGTTGCAATGGCCACGCCTACGCCGCCGCTGGCGCGCGCGTAGCCGTCGGCCATATGGGTGGCGCCCTGCTCGTGCCGCACCAGCACGTGGTGAATGGGATAGCGCGTCATGGCATCGTAAGCGGGCAGGATCGCTCCGCCGGGATACCCGAACACGTGCTTCACTCCCTGGCGCACCAGGCATTCCCAAATGATTTCTCCGCCGGTCTTGGTCATGTTCACTCCTACTTACGGCTGCTTTGAAGGGGTGCGGCTTCAGCCGCACCATAAAACGGTCGCGAAGGACCTTGGTTCTTCGCAATTCCCGCCTAACCCTCAGGGGCTAAAGCCCGAATTCGAGGGGCCCCTTTACGGCACGACTAAAGTCGTGCCCTCCCACCAACCTGCTGAGTCCCTACCCTCATCCCGTCACCGCGCCCTGCGAGGCCGACGACACAGTGGCCGCGTACTTGGCAAACACACCGCTCAGATACCGCGGCGCGGGCGCTTTCCACTTCTCCATGCGCGAGCGGATCTGCTCGTCGGACAGCTCGACCCGAAGCTGCCGCTGGGGAATATCGAACGCGATCGTGTCCCCGTCGCGCACCGCGGCGATGGGACCGCCCCGGGCGGCCTCCGGCGCCACGTGTCCGGCCATCATGCCGTGGGTGGCGCCGGAGAAGCGTCCATCGGTGAGCAGCGCAACCTTATCGCCCAAATCCGCGCCTGAAATGGCTCCGGTGACGGCCAGCATCTCGCGCATGCCCGGGCCGCCGCGCGGTCCTTCATAGCGGATCACCACTACGTCGCCGGCGCGGATTTTTCCCTGCTGCACGGCGGCGAAAGCGTCTTCTTCGAGATCAAACACGCGGGCTGGCCCGCGAAAATGCTGCATGTTGTGGCCGGCGATCTTCACAACGCAGCCCTCCGGCGCGAGATTGCCCTTCAGAATCACCAGCCCGCCGGTCGGCTTCAGCGGACGATCCAGCGGCCGCACCACTTCTTGCCCAGGCGTTTCGACCGCAGTGTCCGCTTCCTCGCCGATAGTCTTGCCCGTGGTCGTAATGCATTCGGAGTGCAGGATGCCGGCCTGCTTCAGCCGCCGGGCCAGCAGGCGAATGCCGCCCGCACGGTAGAGATCAGTAGCCACGAAGCGGCCGCCAGGCTTGAGATCGGCCAGCAGGGGGGTGCGGGAGCTGACGCGGTCGAAGTCGTCAATCGAGAGCTCGACGCCCGCCTCGCGGGCGATGGCCAGCAGGTGCAGAACGGCATTAGTCGAGCCCCCGCTGGCGGCCACGCTGGCAATGGCGTTCTCCAGCGCATTACGCGTCAGGATGGCGCACGGTCGCAGATCGCGCCGCACCAGCTCCATAATTTGCACGCCGGCCTGGAACCCGACTTCATCTTTCTTGGGATCCGTTGCCGGGACGCTGGCACTGCCCATGGGCGAGATGCCCAGGAACTCAGTGGCGGTGGCCATGGTGTTGGCGGTGAACTGTCCGCCGCAGGCCCCGGCGCCCGGGCAAGCGTGGTTCTCGAGGTCCGCCAGTTCGGCGCCGGTCATGCGCCCACGGGCATGCGCGCCCACGGCTTCGAACACGTCCTGAATGGTGACATCGTGCCCTTGGAAGTGACCGGGCTCGATGGAGCCACCGTAAATCATCAGCGCAGGCACGTTGAGCCGGGCCAGCGCCATCACCGTGCCAGGGATGGTCTTGTCGCAGCCGGAGAGCGCCACCACGGCGTCGAATAGATTGCCGCGCGCCACCAGCTCGATGGAGTCGGCAATCACTTCGCGGCTCACCAGCGACGCACGCATGCCCTCACTGCCCATGGTGATGCCGTCGGAGATGGAAACCGTATTGAACTCCATGGGCGTGCCGCCGGCCTTGCGGATGCCTTGCTTGACGCACTCGGCCAAGTGGCGCAGGTGGTAATTGCAGGGGCCGATTTCGATCCAGGTGTTGGCTACGCCGATAATCGGCCGCCGCAGCTCGTCATCGGTGAAACCGACCGCCTTCAGCATGGCGCGCGCCGGCGCCCGGCTTGCGCCCTCCGTGATCGCCGCGCTGGAACGCCGCTTGTCCTCCGCCATAAACACAAACAGCCATCTGCTGCGAGATGGCCGCGTCCTTTCCGTGTTGGGTGCTTCCCCCCGCCCAGGCCACCGCTGACTAAGGGAATTCTCAGAATACCTCCAAGTGGCAATAAGTCAAATTGATAGTTATTTGCTAATCATAATAATGATTTATGGGTGAGTCTTTGCCTTAGGCATACACTCCGTGGCAGAGGTGCCATCGCCCTCGAAAACCCGCCCTTGGCAAAAATTCGCGGAAACGAAAACCACGCGGGTTGCGTCTTAAGTTCTGAAGTGAGGTAAACAGGCGGTCAGGAATCCCTGTAACAGGGTATAATCAGGTAAATCTTCACACGAGTGAGTTCACCGAGAAACCACGTATCTATGTCCAAGGCATTGAAGATCCTCATCGTTACTGTATCCCTGGGAATTATTTTGTTCGCCGTCGCCGGCGGCCTGGGGGTAAAGGCCTCCACCAATGACGGCGCCTACCGCCAGCTTGGCGTCTACAGCGAAGTGCTCTCGCGCATTCGCAGCGAGTACGTGGAGGAGCCCAACATCCAGACCGTAACCGATGGCTCGCTGCACGGCCTGCTGGAGTCCCTGGACGCCAACTCCAGCTACCTGAGTCCGGCCGAGTACAAGAGCTATAAACAGCACAAAGCGGACGGCAAAGGCGATATTGGCGCTTCCGTCTCCAAGCGCTTTGGCTACGCCGCCGTAATCTCGGTGGTACCGGGCGGGCCGGCGGACAAGGCCGGCGTGGAGAACGGCGACATTATCGAAGCGATCGAAGGCAAGAGTACGCACGAAATGTCGCTGGCCGAGATCAATGGCGTGCTCAGCGGCCAGCCGGGATCGAACGTCAGCTTTTCCGTGGTGCGCGCCCGCCGCGCCGAGCCGCAGAAGGTCACCATCACCCGCGCTCTGATCAGTGTTCCTCCCGTCAGCGACAAGATGCTGGAAGACGGCATCGGCTACGTGCGTCCCTACGCCCTCACCACGGGACGGGCGCAGGAGATTGCCGCCCGCATCGAAAGCCTGCAAAAAGCGGGCGCCCACAAGTTTATCCTCGACCTGCGGGACTGCGCCCTGGGGGAGGAGAGCGAGGGAGTCGCGGTCGCCAACCTGTTCCTCAACCATGGCATGATTACCTATCTGCAGGGGCAGAAGTTCGCCAAGGAAACCTTTAATGCCGACCCCAAGAAGGACGTCACCGAGATGCCGCTGGTGGTGATGGTGAACCGCGGGACGGCTGGGCCGGCCGAGATCGTGGCCGCCGCGGTCATGGAGAACGCCCGCGCTGACGTGGTCGGCGACAAAACCTTCGGCACCGGAGGAGTGCAGAAGGTGATCGAGATTCCCGACGGCTCCGCCCTTATCCTCACCGTCGCCAAGTACTACACCCCCGACGGCAAGGCCATCCAGGATACGGCCGTCACTCCCAACATCATGGTGGCGGACGCCGACGAGGCTGATCTCGTCCTCCCCGACGAGGACCAGGACAACGGCGCCGACCAGGAATTCCGCAAAGAAGAACGCCAGAAACAGGACGAGCAGCTGCGGCGCTCCATCCAGGTGCTCGAGAAAAAAGAGCTGAAGGCGGCGGCATCACCGCAGTAAACGTGCTTGGTTTGGCAGATCGCGCCCTGCGGGGGGCGATTTTTGTTGCCCACCATGGACGCACAGAAATTCCACCGGCAGTCCCACTTCGGGGAGGGCCTCACATAGGTTACGTTCGTAACATCCCACCGGGCGGGGCCTGGGATACAATCCGGGCCTATGTCAGGGGGCCTCACACGCCTGGCGTTGCGGACCATGGATGGAGCGGCCAAGCTGGTGCTTCGGCCGCCGGAGCAGCCGCGGCACCTCCGGACCGGGCAGCGTGGGGAGGAACTGGCGTATTTCTATCTCCGGCAGATGGGATATACGATTGTGGCCCGCAACTACCGTTCGCCCCGGCGGTCGGGCGAAATTGACCTGGTGGGATGGGACGGCGAGGTGCTGTGCTTTATCGAGGTCAAGACCCGCACGACGCGCGACGTGAAACCGGCTGAGGCCGCCGTCGATCTGCAAAAGCAGCGCGAACTGCGGGCGATGGCCCGCGAGTATTTGCGGCGGGTGGCGGGAAACCCGCCCCATCGTTTTGATGTGTTGAGCATCTATTTACTTGATGGAAGCAATGCGGAATTTACCCTATTCAAGAATGCTGTTCCGGTATCGTAAGATAGACATAACGGCTCCCGTCGAAAGGATCCAGAGACTTGCCTGAACTGAGAAAAGACCCCATTACCGGCCGGTGGGTAATTATTTCCACCGACCGGGCCAAGCGTCCTACAGATTTTTCCCGTGATCAAGTAAAGATGAAGGGCGGCTTCTGCCCATTCTGCTACGGCAACGAATCGAAGACGCCGCCCGAGGTGCTGGCCTTCCGTCCCAATAAGAACGGGGGCTCGTCGCCGGAGCGGGACAGCCCCGGATGGACGGTCCGCGTGGTGCCCAACAAGTTCCCCGCGCTGGGCATCGAAGGCGGTATGAACCGCCAGGCGCAGGGCATGTTCGACAAGATGAACGGGGTAGGCGCGCACGAGGTCATCATCGAAACCCCCGACCACAACGCCACCCTGGCCACGCTGCCGGAGAAGCGTATCGAGGACGTGCTCTGGGCCATGCGCGACCGCATCCTCGACCTGCGCCAGGACAAGCGCTTCAAGTACATCCTGCTGTTCAAGAACCACGGCGAGCCGGCGGGCGCCTCGCTGGAGCACGCGCACTCGCAACTGATCGCGCTGCCCATTCTGCCCAAGCAGGTGATCGAGGAACTGGAAGGCGCCAAACAGTACTACGTCTATAAGGAGCGCTGCGTCTTCTGCGACATCATCCGGCAGGAGCTCGCGGACAACACGCGCGTGGTTTCGGAGAACAACGATTTCGTCACCATGGGCCCCTACGCTCCGCGCTTCCCCTTCGAGACCTGGATCCTGCCCAAGCGGCACGAGTCCGCGTTTGAAAATTCGCCCTCCCACGTGTATGAGAGCCTGGCGAAGGCGGTGAAGGACATGCTGGTGCGCGCCGACCGCGTGCTCGAAAACCCCAGTTACAACCTGGTGGTACACAGCTCGCCTCTGCAGGAGCCCATCAACGACCACTATCACTGGCACATCGAGTTCATGCCCAAGCTGACCAAGACGGCAGGATTCGAATGGGGCACCGGGTTCTACATCAACCCCACCCCGCCGGAGGAAGCGGCCAAATTCATGCGCGAGGTGGAGGTCTCCGTGGCGCAACCCGTGGGCGCGCAAAGGAATTAGGGAAAGAGGATTCCGTCCGACCGCCGGGCCGGGGGGCCGATCTGCTTGCCCCAGAGGCCGCGGCTACTGGCGGATGGTGCGACGACGTTCGGCGTGTAATTGCAGGATCAGCAGGATCAGGGCAATCGGAAGCAAGATGTGCAGCAGCCCACCTAGCGTGTAGCTGGCGATCATCCCTACCGTCCAGAGCACGAGCACCGCGAGCAGAGCAAACCACAGCATAGGCTGGAATCAGCGGCGCGTGAATAATTGGTTGCCCCGCGCTGCCCGCAGGTTGCCAGGCTACTTGCGCTTCCAGCGCACCCCGTCTTTGGTGTCTTCGACGATGATGCCGGCATCGGCGAGCTGCGCGCGGAGGGCGTCAGAAGCTTTGAAATCGCGGGCCTTGCGGGCGGCTTCACGTTTCGCGATCAGCTCCTCAACTTCCTGATCGCTGATCGTGGACGTGGCGGAGACGGCGTCTGCAGTCGCAGTCTTGCCTTCCTTCTTCGCCCACTCGAGAATGCGAGCGATTTTGGGAGCGTCCTCATCCCGCAGCACATCGAAGATCTCATCGAATTGCTGCAGCACGGCGAGCAGCGGGGAAATGTCCTCGCGCTTCACCTCGCCGGCATCGGCGGCGCCGTTGACCTCGCGCACCATGTCGAAGATCGCCGCGAGCGCTTCGGCAGTGTTTAAGTCGTCGGCCAGCGCCGCCGTGAAGCGCTCGCCGGTGGCGCGGGCCAGCGCCGCGAGCTTGGGATTGGAGCCTGGTTCAAAGTGTCCGGACTCCAGCCGCAGCTTGAAGTTGCGCAGCCGCTCGACCGAACTGGCGGCCTGCTTCAGACCGTCGAAGGTGAAGTTGAGCTGCTTGCGGAAGGGCACCGATGCGAGCAGATATCGGATCGACGACGGCTTGTGGCCCTTCAGCACCAGGTCGCGCAGAGTGTAGAAGTTGCCCAGGCTTTTCGACATCTTCTCGCCCTCGACCAGCAGGAAGCGGGCGTGCACCCAGAAGCGAACGAAGGGTTTGCCGGTGAGCGCTTCCGATTGCGCGATCTCGTTCTCGTGGTGAGGGAAGATAAGGTCTTCGCCGCCGAGGTGCATGTCGAGCGTGTCACCCAGGAACTTGCGCGCCATCACCGAGCACTCGATGTGCCACCCGGGACGCCCGGGACCAATCTCGGTTTCCCAGAAGGTCTCGCCCGGCTTGGGCGCCTTCCAGAGGGCGAAGTCGCGGACTTCTTCTTTGTCGAAGCGATCGGAGTCGACGCGGGCGCCGTCCTCGATGTGCGCCAGGTCCTTCTTCGAGAGCTTCCCGTACTGCGGGAATTTGGCGACGCGGTAGTAATAGGAGCCGTCGTCGGCGCGGTAGGCGTAACCCTTCCGGGCCAGCTCGGCGATGAAGGCCGCCATCTCGGGAATGTTGTCGGTGGCACGCACCAGGTATTCCGGGTGTTGGATGTTGAGGATGTCCGCGTCTTCCAGGAAAGCCTTCTCGTATTTTTCCGTGTACTGGCGAAGGGTGATGCCCGCACGCGCCGAGTTCTCGATGATGCGATCGTCCACATCCGTGATGTTGATGACGTGCCTCAGCTTGTAGCCGCTCTGCTGCAGGAAGCGCCGCAGGATGTCCACGAAGACAAAAGTGCGGAAGTTGCCGATGTGGCCGTAGTCGTACACCGTGGGCCCGCAGGAATACATGCGGACGAGGCGGTCCTCCTGCGGCTCGAACTCCTCCACCTTGGCGGAAAGCGTGTTAAACAGGCGCAGCGCCATCGCGAATCAGATTGATGCCAAGAACTTTCGATTGTAGGGGCGGGCCGGAAGAACGGTCAATTGCCGCGCAGTGCGCTGAAAAGGAGTAGCATAAAAGATTGTGGCGAGCTCTCGATCGCTCGCCGTTCGGCACGGCGCGGTCGAGTGTAACGTCTTCCACAAAACCCCACCCTGGGGAAATGCATCGATTAACAATGCCGGATCCAAAAATTCACATTGTGAGGAGGCCAAAGATGCCGAGGACTGCAACCAGCCAACTGGAGAGATCAGAAAAGCATGCCCTTGAAGTCCCGACTGATATAAGCCAGGAAGGTGTTACCGAGATTTCGAAAGCTCTGCGGCAGTTGCTCGCCGACGTCTTCACGCTCTACATCAAAACCAAGAATTTCCACTGGCACATGACCGGCCGCCACTTCCGTGACTACCACCTGCTGCTGGACGAGCACGCTACACAGATTTTTGCGATGACCGACGACATCGCAGAGCGAGCGCGCAAGATCGGCGCCCCCACCCTGCATTCCATCAGCGACATCTCCCGCAACCAGCGTCTGCAAGACAACAATGAACAGTTCGTCACTCCGCAGGACATGATGGCGGAGCTTTGTGATGACAACCAGCACCTGACGCGGTCCCTGCGGTCGGCTCACGAAACCTGCGAGCGGCACAACGATGTGGCGACCGCCAGCCTGATCGACGTTTGGATTGACCAAACCGAGCGCCGAACCTGGTTCTTGTCCGAGGTACAACGCGACCTCTGAGCTTTCTGCTTAAAGCACCCGAGCAACGGCCATTAACCCTGCACGTACTCCCTGAAAGGAGAGCCTCGATGCCCTACGTTAATGTCGGCAAGGAAAACTCCGGCAACATCGACCTCTACTATGAGGACCACGGCTCGGGTCAGCCGGTGGTCCTTATCCACGGATATCCACTGAGCGGCGCTTCCTGGGAAAAACAGCTCCCAGTGCTTCTGGCGGCAGGTTACCGGGTCATCACCTATGACCGCAGAGGGTTCGGGAAGTCCAGCCAGCCAACCACCGGCTACAACTACGATACCTTCGCCGAAGATCTGAGCAAACTTCTCCAGCACCTCAATCTGCAAAACTTCGTGCTCGTCGGCTTCTCGATGGGTGGCGGCGAGGTGGCGCGGTACATCGGCAGGTACGGATCGAAGGGCGTGAGCAAAGCGGTATTCATCTCTTCGGTCCCGCCGTTCCTGTTGAAGACTCCGGACAATGCGGAAGGCGTGGACGGCAGTGTCTTCGAGGGAATCCAGAAAGCCATCGCCGCAGACCGTTACGCCTTCTTCACCGAGTTTTTCAAGAATTTCTACAACACCGACCCCTTGCTGGGCCGCCGCGTCAGCGAACAGGCCATTCAGGCGAGCTGGAACATCGCCGCGGGGGCGTCGGCCACGGCCACCCTCGCTTGCGTGCCAACCTGGCACGAGGACTTCCGCCAGGACCTAAGCCGCATTGACATTCCTGCGCTGGTCATTCACGGCGATGCCGATCGCATTGTGCCGATCACCGCTTCGGCACACCGGACCGCCAAGCTGATCAAGGGAGCCCGCCTGCTGGTAGTGCAGGATGGGCCGCACTGCATCACCTGGACACACGCGGAGGAAGTCAACCGGGAGCTGGTGAACTTCCTGGGGCAGAAGCTCGCGCGGCGGGAAGTCGCCTGAGCAATCGGGGGATGCTGGCCCGGGCCGGCATCCCCACTTCAAAACTTTGCAATCACCGGCGGACTAGTTCTGCCACAGCGCGCAGGACTGCACCGGCAGCGTCGGGCCCAACTGAGTTGATCTCGCCGTACCAGGGCTTCGCGGCGTTCAGCAGCCAGGGCGGTTCTTCGTCCCATTCGGCCTTGGGGATCAAATAACCGATCTCGTCATTGCCCAGGCCGAGGATGAACTGGTACTTCGTCTTCAGTTGTTCCCGCAGCACGGGCTCGAACGGAGCTTGCGGATAGTCGGCTCCGGGATAACGGGCGATGCCGCCGTTAACCAACTCGGGATAAATTTCTCCGGGAATGGTCACAATCTCCGCCAGCGCCGCGCCGCCTGCGCGCAGCTGGACGTAGTCGACTTCAGTTTGAATCTCGTGGCCTGTCGGATATTTCACACGACCCACGCCGGGCAAATCGCGCACTTCGGTCGCGGGATCGAGTTGGCCATTCGTGTAGAGGGGCTTGCGTCCCGCAAACACTCCCGCAGCTTGTGCCATGCGGAAATGCGAATTGTGCATGGGCACAAACACTGTGGCGCTGTGAATGGAGATTGAGTCCGGATGCACCGCGGCCGCGTTCTTCAGCGCGCGTTCCGCAAGACGGCCAATCTCGCTTCCCTGCAGTTCGGCCTTGCGCCAGGTTCCGTCCTCGGCGATCTTGCCGGTTTCCGGGTCGAGCAGGGAAACCGGATCGCCCAGCGGCGAGAGCTTTCCGATCGAGCCGCTGAAAAACAGAGCAACACCACCGAATCGCTTTTCCAGATAGGTCCGGACCCAGTGCGGGTAGTCGCAGGTGATCTGCGTGTTCTTCCGGCCCAGCACCTCGGGATGGTCGCTCCAGTTGACTACGGTCGCAATCGTCTGCCCGGTCGAAGGCGCGATCAAGCGCATCACAAACAGGAACGGATCCTTCACCAGCGGCGGCCGGTCTACGCCTTGCAGCAACCCAAGCAGCGGATGGTCGTCGCGCGCCAACTCCAACCGTGCAGGCTGCAAGGCGCGTACCGCGGCAACCGCAGTCGAGGCGATGCGCCGGTCGACCCACTCCATGTATTTCCGGTCGATTCCCGTTTCGAGCGGCGTAGGGCCATAGAGACCCAAGGTGTCTGGCCCGGCATGGGTGTGGGTGGAGGCGACGATCAGGAAGGATTGCGGTGGCGTCGTTTCCTGAAATATCCGCCGGATGGTGAGCACGTCGTCGTGGAACAGGCCAATCAGATCGGCCGAACACATCACTAGCGTCTGCGGGGTGATCTCCAGCGCCAGGCAGCGTGCGTAGAGATCGTCATGAATGCCGGTGGCGAGTCGATTGTGGCCGAAGCCTGCGAGATACACAGTGTGGCCGAGTTGTGGCGTGATCACCGACTGCGCCGCTCCGGCCTTGAAAGTGTCGGCCGGGCAGGCGAGCGCCGCAAACAGCAACAAGCTGCACACGCACGTAGTTGATTGGCGCACAACCCAGCTTATGGGAGAAGAACTCCCTGCTTCAACTCTTGGGCAGCCTGGACCACAGCTTCCGGCTTGCCAAGATCGCGCCAATAGTATTCGTCGGCACGAAAAGCGAGGATTTTCTCTCCCCTTGCAGCGAGCTGAAGATAGGAGGCGATGATGGAGAAGACGCCTTCCTGCATCATGGTGAGAAGGCGGGGTGAAATCACGTGAATGCCGCAAAAAGCCAGCGCCTGCGCGTGCTGGTGATCGATGGACTCGGTTTCATGATCCTCGCCGAAGCGCCGGCCACAAAGCTGAAGCTGCGGGTCGAAGAGCAGATAGCGCGAAGTCTTCCGGGCCTGGACGGCCAGCGTAGCCAGAGGCTGGCGTTCAGTATGAAACTCGAGCATGCGCTGCAGGTCGATCGTGCTGATAACGTCAACGTTGTGCAAAATGAACGGCTCGGCTGAACGGGTGGGATCCTCAAGAAAAAACCAACCGGCCTTTTTCAGGCCGCCTCCCGTATCGAGCAAGATCTCCTCGCGGGAGATTGCGATTCGCATGCCGAAGTCATGGTTCATTCGCAGATAGTCGAGAATCATGTCGGCGAAGTGATGCAGGTTAATGATCACCTCGCGAATCCCGCATGCGCGCAAGCGCAGGAGTGTGATTTCCAACAGCGTCTGGCCGGCGATCTCCACCAGCGCCTTGGGACGATCATTGGTGAGCGGCCGCAGGCGCGTACCCAGGCCGGCGGCCAGGATCATGGCTCTCATCGTTCTGAATTCTCCAGTGCCAGATGCCGCACCGCTACCTCGACTCCGTTTTTGCTGCGCAAATGCTTGGCCAACTGCTCCGCCAGGTAGACCGAGCGATGCTGGCCGCCGGTGCAGCCGAAGGACACCATCAAGCTCTTGAAGCCGCGATTTTGATATTCGCTCACGCTGGCATCCACCAGCGATTGCACGCTGGCGAGGAACCGATGCGCGCCCTCTTGCTGGTTGAGATAGTCGATCACCGGCTGGTCCTTGCCGGTCAGCGCTTTGAAACGCTCTTCGCGCCCAGGATTGGGGAGACTGCGGGCATCGAAAACGAATCCACCGCCATGCCCGTTCTCGTCCTGCGGCGGACCGCCGCGGTGAAAAGAAAAGCTGAACACCCGCACGGTCAGATGTTCCGGCTCGCTGCTCCGGCGCTGGAGTTGCTGGGAGTCCACCATGCGCCCGAGCGCGTGTATCAGCGCCGGCAGCGCGACGGGCAACTTGACATTGCGCAGCAGCCAGCGCACGTTGTTCAGCGCGTAGGGCACGCTTTGCAGAAAGTGCGCTTTGCGCTCGTAAAAGCCGCGAAAGCCATACGCGCCCAGCGCCTGCAAGATGCGGACGTAAACGTAGGCATAGTAGTGCTGCATGAAGGCGTCGCGGTCAAGCTCGACGAAACCGGCAAGCCGGTCGAGGTAGTGATCGAGCAATTCCTGGCGCAGCTCCGGCGTAAGGTCGGCCTTGGCATCGTAGAGGAGAGAAGCTATGTCATATTGCAGCGCACCTTTGCGCCCGCCCTGATAATCCAGGAAAAACGGCTGGCCGTCGCGCAGCATGACGTTGCGCGATTGGAAATCCCGGTAGAGAAAGTAGTCGCGGGCGGCGCTCAGCAGGAACTTCGTCAAGCGGCCAAAGTCATCTTCCAGCGCTTGTTCGTTGAAGGGGATGCCCGCCAGCCGGAGAAAGTAGTATTTGAAGTAGTTCAAATCCCAGGCGATGGACTGGCGGTCGAAGCTGCCGCGCGGGTAGCACACTTTGTAATTCAAGTCGCGGCCGGCTTCGATCTGAAACCGTGGCAACACGTCCACAACTTGGCGATAGGCTTCGACCGCCTGGGGAGCGATCTCTTCGCCGGCGCGATTTGTCGAGAGGAATTCAAACAGCGTGGTGTCGCCGAGATCCTCTTCAAGATAAGCGCCGTGGCTCAAATCTTCCGTGTAAATTTCCGGCACCGGCAGCCCGTGTTGGCGGAAATGCCGGGAGAACTCCAGGAAGGCGACGTTCTCTTCGCGCACGCCGTGCAGAATGCCAATGGCGCGAAATTCCCTGCTGGCAAGGCGGATGATATTGCGTCCTGAACCGCCGAGCTGGCCCTGCAGCGGCTCCACCCGCTCGGCTGGCGAGTGGAAATGCTGCTCAAACAGCTTCTTGAGAACGTCCATGAAGATGATTTCCGGTGATCACAAAGATAACATCGAACGCCGCTTTCGAATCAATCGAAGCAGGGTAGCCATGGTCCGGGCAAGATTTTTTTTGTGCCCCCGCTCCCACTCTAGGCGTCCAAACCCTTGTGTCTGGCGTACAATCTTTCACCCGCAGACCCGCAAGGCTGTCACGTCCTATGCCCAAGCGCAATCCCAATCGTGGCTTCACTTGACGGTGCACCCCCGCCTAAGACACCGGTCGGTCGTTTCCATCACCATCTCTTGATCGAAAGGAGCCGCCATGCTGCGCAGAGCACTCTTGCCGCTGCTGTTGTCTGCCATCTTCGCGATCCACGCCGGGGCGGAGGATTCGCGCCACTTCACTTTCCGCTATGAATTCACGGTGCGCAACATAACCGCAGGCCAGCGCCTGCGTGTCTGGATTCCGCTGGCGCATTCCGACCAGTTTCAGACGGTAAAGGTGCTGTCAACCACCGGAGACCTTCCCCTGAAGCAAACCCGCGAGGCCGAATACGGCAACCAGATGCTGTATGCCGACGCGGAGAAGGCCGCCAAGCCGGAGTACCATTTCGTGATTGAGTACGACGTGGTCCGCAACGAGCGCGTGGTGCCGCTCAATGGGACAGCGCATCTGGCCCCGGCCAAACTGTCCGAGCGTGAGCGGCAGCGGTTTCTTGAGCCTGACCGCCTGGTGCCGGTGACGGGATTGCCCGCCGAGATCGCCGCCAAACAGGCGGCCGGCCGCTCCACCGACCTGGAACGCGCCCGGGCCCTCTATGACTACGTCTTCCACACCATGAAGTACGACAAAAGCGGCACGGGATGGGGCCGCGGAGACACGCTGTGGGCTTGCGACTCCAAGCGCGGCAACTGCACGGACTTCCACTCGCTGTTCATCTCCATGGCACGCTCGCAGAAGATCCCGGCACGCTACGAGATGGGATTCTCGATCCCCACGGACAAACACTCGGGCGAGGTTCCTGGTTATCACTGCTGGGCCGATTTCTATCTGAAGGGCACAGGCTGGGTGCCGGTGGACATCTCCGAGGCGTGGAAACATCCCGAAAAGCACGACTACTTCTTCGGCGCCCACGACGACAACCGAGTGCAGTTTACCATGGGGCGGGATATCACCCTGAGTCCGCCGCAGCAGGGGCAGCCGCTCAACTACTTTGTCTTTCCCTACGTGGAGGTGAACGGCAAGGAGTTCAGCAACGTGGTCATCAAGAACTCGTTTTCCGACGTGAGCAAGGGCAGCGTGGTAGCGCGACGCTAGGCCGAGGCCGCGGTACCGGCGTGGGCACGCAGCCGCTGTACTATCAGCCAGATGTAATGCAGCCCGGAGAGCAGGGTGAAGGCGAAGGTGGCGTACAGGCCGGCGCGGCGCGCCACCGCGATCCAACCCGCCGCCGTGACCTCATGCAGGGTTACGAAGAAGAGGGCGGCGATCTGCGCGGTGGTGTTGATCTTTCCAAAGATGCTGGGGCGAAAGTCGCGCAAAGTGTTGGTGATGTAAAGCAAGCCCGCCACCATCAGGATGGTAAAGTCACGGCTAAAAACCAGCACCGTGTACTTCCAGGGGATCTTGTGCATGATGGAGAGCACCAGGAAGAGGGTGCTCAGCAGCATCTTGTCGGCGATGGGGTCCAGATATTGGCCTAACTCGGTGCGCTGCTTGAGCGCGCGCGCCAGCATGCCGTCGAAGAAGTCGCTGACGCCGGCCAGCACGAACAGCGCCAGCGCCCAGCGGTAGTTGCCGCCGACAACAGTGATCACGATGAAAGGAATGATCACCAGGCGGAGCAGGGTGAGCAGGTTGGGGAAGGCAGCGAGCTGGCGATACACCTTTACTCCCCGTAGCGGCCGAACAGATAAGCCAGCGGACGGCCGGTCTTCTCCTGGAATCGTTCTTTCAGCGACGGAATGTCGCCGCAGTGCTCGTCGGCTTCCATGCGCTCCACGCGGTGCATGGGAAAAAAGACAGCCGCCGGACTGGCAGGTTCGCCGGAGCGCACCAGGTGGACGAAGTCATCGAAGGAATTCAGGTCGAGGCCGCGCAGGCTGATGCCTGCGGGCGATACCTCCAGCAGCACGCCCCAGAACTTCTCCCGCGGTCCACCGAGCGTCACCAGCACGGTGGCGCCGGGGTCGAAGACCGATTTGCGCACGGCCGCCGCCGTCGCCTGCTCGTCGGACACCCAATGATTCTCCGCGTCCACGGTGGCGATTGCAAGTAGGAGTAGTTGCCCTCCCAAAGAAGCTCACGTGGGGGCGTGACAGGGGTCACTGCATGGGGGTCAGCCCGTCGGCTATCTGTTAAGATGTTGTTGCTAGATTCGTCGTGACCAACCATCCAGACCGGCGCTGTACGAACGGTGCTGGGCTTTCTCAGCACCGGTCGTTCCCCCGTTGTTAGCCGGCAGTTTGCTTTCAGCATTTCATTTTGAATTGCAAATGCACTGGTGCTGGGTGCGTGGAGTACAACATGAAAATCTTTCAGAACGTCATGGAGTTCGCCAGCCATTTCCCTCGGGAGGCAGCACAGCCGATGCGAGCTGTGCTGATCTGAACCATGGCAGGGTGGCTCAAATCCGTTCGCGAGGACATCGCCTCGGTCTTCGACCGTGATCCCGCAGCCCGATCCTGGCTGGAAGTCTTGACCTGCTATTCCGGGCTGCACGCCGTGTGGGCTTATCGGGTGAACCACTGGATATGGACGCACCATCTGCCGCTACTGGCGCGGTTCCTGTCGCAACTGGTACGCCTGCTGACCGGGATTGAGATTCACCCTGGGGCGCAGATTGGACGGCGTTTCTTTATCGATCACGGCATGGGCGTGGTTGTCGGGGAGACGAGCATCGTTGGCGACGATGTAACCCTTTACCAGGGCGCGACCCTGGGGGGAACCGGAAAGCAAAAGGGCAAACGCCATCCCACGCTGGGTAACAACGTGGTCGTCGGAGCTGGGGCCAAGATCCTGGGCAACGTGGCGATCGGGGAAAACTGCCGGGTGGGCGCGGGTTCGGTGGTGCTGCGCGACGTCCCGGATAACTCAACAATCGTGGGGGTTCCAGGGCACATCGTCTTTCGCGATGGGCAGCGGGTGGTCATCACCGATCCCAAAGACATCAGTGATCCCTTGTCGGATGTGCTGGCCACGGTTACGCGCGAGTTGCAGGAATTGCAAGCCCGAGTCAAGGGAATGGAAGAAGCGTGCGGTGAGGCCGGCCGGCAGGCCCCTGGGGTGCCGGAAGGTGGGTAACCGAAGCACCAGCGGCGGCCGGAGCCGGCCGCCCGCATGCTTGGTCCACTAAGAGTGAGGCTTGAG
>Ga0335081_10004805_pt1 | contig 21348 bp, 18 predicted proteins | sample Lox_Sample_35_FD_206713 | JGI IMG/M metagenome (GOLD analysis project Ga0335081, IMG submission 206713) | Soil microbial communities from Loxahatchee National Wildlife Refuge, Florida, United States - Lox_Sample_3.5 | ecosystem: Environmental > Terrestrial > Soil > Wetlands | place: USA... | reverse complement strand
AACTCTCAAGTATCTTCTTGGACCACCTGGGCTCGCGTTCTTGTACGTTCGCAAAGAACTGATCCCACTGCTGTCTCCTACGGTCACCGGTTGGTTCGGGCAAGCGCATCCATTTGCCTACAATCCTCAACTCTTAGAGCTATCGCCCACGGCTCGACGATTCGAATCAGGCTCTCCTTCGGTCCCCAATGTATATGGAGCGATGCCAGGCTTCCAGATGCTGCAGGAAATCGGGATGAAGAATGTTAGCCAACACATCGAGAGCCTTGCGCAGTCGCTGTTGAGCCGCACCCGCGATCTGGGCATTGTCACCAAGACTCCAGCCGACAGTGCTGGTCCGCTGGTCGTGTTGCAGTGCCACGACTCCGCTGAATTGCTGAAGATGCTGTCGCAGAACGGCATCGTGGCATCAAATCGTTTCGATGGCGTAAGGATTTCCTTTCACGTCTACAACACGCTCGAAGACGTCGATGCTGTCATTGAAGTTCTCAAGAAGAATTTGCATCTTTTGACCCCTGCCCCGGCTGCCGCCAGTCATGACTGATCAGCAACCTCTCGTCGGCGCGCCGGAAGCGTCTCATCCCAGAGAGACTGACGGCCTACAGCGTCGCCTTAGCCAGCGACAGCTCACGATGATGGCGATCGGCGGCGCGATCGGCGTCGGCTTGTTCCTCGGAAGCGGCATCACGATTCGTTTGGCCGGTCCAGCCGTTATTCTCTCGTATCTTCTCGGAGCCGGAATCGCTTTGATCATGTCCTATGCGCTGGCAGAGATGGCGGTCGTGCATCCGGTGGCCGGTGCGTTTGGAGTGTATGCAGAGACTTATCTCAATGCCTGGGCCGGATTTTCCGTCCGCGCCACATACGGCGCGGCACAGATCATCGCCATCGGGGCTGAGGTCACGGCCGCTGGTATATACATTTCGTTTTGGTTTCCGACCATTCCCCAATGGATTTGGGTCGTGCTGGTTTCAGCGGCTCTGGTGGCGCTCAACTCCATGCAGGTTAACCGCCTTGGCGAGTTTGAATATTGGTTCGCCATGATTAAAGTGACGGCCATCGTGGCATTCATTGCGGTGGGAGTCTATATGCTTTTGAGCCACGGTGCCTACGGGACGAGTGCCTGGGCCAACCTGACTCAGCACGGAGGATTTTTTCCCAAAGGGTGGAGCGGAGTGTGGCTTTCGCTCACTATCACGATCACCAGCTATATGGGTGTGGAGATCATCGCCGTCACCGCAGGTGAAGCAGAAAATCCCGATGTCACCATCCCCCGAGCCATGCGCAACATCGTCTGGCGCCTCATACTTTTTTATGTGCTGGCGATCGCGATTATGGTGGCCATGGTTCCCTGGAATCAAAGCACAGGTTCGTCGGGCCTTTCCGGCAGCCCATTTGTCATCGCTTTTGCCGCGGCGCATGTGCCCTTCGCCGCCGCGATCATGAATTTTGTTGTGCTCACGGCAGCTCTCTCCAGCATCAATACCAACCTCTATCTAGCTACGCGCATGCTGTTCTCTCTCGGGCGTGAAGGCTTCGCGCCGAACTGGATGGGCAGAGTGAGTCAAAACGGCGTGCCGCATCGTGCCCTGCTGGCCTCGACCGCTGGAATCATCGCCGCGATTTTGCTGGCTATCTTTGCACCCAGGAAAGCATTTCTGATGCTCTACGGATCCGCAGTCGCGGGAATGTTGTTTGTCTGGCTGGTGATCCTCAATAGCCATCTGCGTTTTCGCAAAGCTGTTGATCCCGGACAGCTGTTGCGTTTGCCCATGCGCCTGAAAGCGCATCCGTTCTTCAGCCTGACTGGCATTGCGTTATTGCTTGGGATATCGATGACCACTTTCTTCGTAGACGGTTTGCAGTGGTCGGTTCCCGCGTTCGCGATTTTTCTGGCATTCATCACTCTTCTGTATTTTCGGAATAGGGCCGGTAAGGCCGCCGAATAGATCTAACTCACATGCCGATCTTTCGCAAAATCCCCGGGCAAGGCGGTCACGAACAAAGTCAGGCTTGTCAGGAGACCTATTCGTCCCTTCATCGGCGTTTCAAAGGGGATCTGATTCGTCGTGGCGATTCCGGCTACGAAGAGGCTCGCACAATTTGGAATGGCATGGTCGAGCGGCAACCTGGGTTGATCGCACGCTGCCTCGATGCGAGCGATGTACAAGCTGCGATCAGAGCGGCGACGGACATCGGCATCCTCACCGCCATCCGCTGTGGAGGGCACAGTCTGGCCGGGTTTGGCACGTGCGATGGCGGGTTGGTGATTGATCTGTCGAGAATGCGCCAGGTGTGGGTTGATGGCGCAGCACGCCGTGCACGCGCAGACGGAGGATGTCTGCTGGGATCGATTGATTCCGCGACGCAACAAGCCGGACTGGTATTTCCCTCCGGCGTTGTCTCTCACACCGGCGCCGGCGGACTCATTCTGGGCGGAGGCACGGGCTGGCTTACCCGCCGCTTCGGACTGTCCTGCGACAATGTCGACTCTTTCACGCTGATTACTGCCGATACCTCAGTTGTGCGCGCCAACGCAAGAGAGAACGCGGATCTGTTCTGGGCTTTGCGCGGAGGCGGAGGCAACTTTGGAGTGGTGACTGAATTCGAACTGAAGCTTCATCCACTGACATCAGTTGTGCTCGCTGAAGGATTCACTCCAGAGGCCAACATGCGAAAACTGCTGGAATCCTGGCGTGACTTTATGGCTGAAGCTCCGTTCGATTTGAAGTGGAACGTTGACCTTCGCGTGGGCTCACAGAAAGAGGAGGTTCCAGCCGAGCTTCGCGGGCGGCCAGTGGCCGGAAGTTCGTTAGTGTGGATTGGTGATGCTGAAGCCGCGCAGCCCTATCTGCAGCACGCTCTTTCCCTGTGCCATCCCGATTCTGTGCGCAGCCAGACTGTGTCGTTTCTCAGCTTGCAAACGATGGCCGATTCCAGCTTCCCGCATGGGCGCCGCTACTACACCAAGTCCGGTTACTTTACGTACATCGACGACGCGACAATCGATCGCCTCATTAGCGCGCTCGCGACGATTCCATCTCCCGACACTCAGATCGAACTGGCCTACCTGGGAGGTGCAGCGGGACAAGTTGCAGCCGATGAAACCGCATTCGGCGACCGCAGCGCCCCGTTCATCTTGAACCTGCTGGCGAACTGGATGGATGCATCCGCCGACGCGTTGCATATTTCGTGGATTCGCTCGCTCTTCAAAGAGCTGCGGCCAGCCATGAAACCGGGTGTCTACGTAAATTTCATGAGCGGCGACGAGCAGGACCGGGTCCCGGAGGCTTATCAACAAAGGTGGCAGCGCATGCTGGCCGTCAAAGCGCAATATGATCCCAGCAATTTCTTCTGCCTGAATCAAAACGTTCGACCGCAAACGGAGAAATGAACTGCGGCAGGAACCTCGATCAATCGCGATCAGTGCGGCAACGCGAAGCTGAAGACTTCACTGTCGGCTGAGATGGCCACATACTGTACGCCCTCGACTTCATAGGTCATCGGCGACGCATGGAATCCCTGACCGGTGTTGAAATGCCAAAGGGGGCGCCCGGTCGTCGCTTCAACTGCTTCGAGCGATCCCGAATCATCACAAAAGAAAACCAGGCCTCCTGCGGTAGTCATCGTGCCTCCCCATGAGTCGCCATGGCCGACTTGCGGATAACGCCAGACAGCCTTGCCGTCGGTCACGGAGAGCGCCAGCAGGATCTTCTGGGAGTGTTCATCGGGTGGAAGTTTGGTCCCGCTGCCGTAGTATGTCTCGCCCTTCATGAATGGTTTCGGTTCGGCGAAAAACTGATTGCAGTTCTCGAGGGCCATCACGTAGAAGAGCCCGGTGTTCGGATTGTAGGACGGAGAAAACCAGTTCGTGGCCCCATTGATGCCCGGGCAGATGTAAGAACCTTCAGCGGTCGGAATACGACCTGTGAGCAACGGCCGGCCGGAAGAGTCCACGCCCTTGGCCCAATTCAATTTCTCAACGAATGCAGACGCGCGCAGAAACTTGCCATTGGTGCGATCGAGAACATAGAAAAAGCCATTTCGATTGGCTTGCAACACGAAATGCCGCGACTGGCCATTCTCTTCAGTGTCAACCAGCACCGGAGTCTCATTGGCATCAAAGTCGTAAAGATCGTGCGGGGTGAACTGGAAATACCATTTCAGCGCGCCCGTGTCGGGATCGAGCGCCAGAAGGCAATCCGTATAAAGGTTATCACCGGGGCGAGTCTCGCCCGAGAAATCCGGAGCTGGATTGCTCGTGGTCCAGTAGAGCGTGTTCAGTTGTGGGTCGTAGGTGCCGGGCATCCACGTCGTGCCGCCACCGTGCAGATACGAATCGCCGGGCCAACTTGTCGACCCGAATTCACCCGGCGCAGGAATCGTCCAAAAACGCCACTTCTCTTTTCCGGTTGTAGCATCGAAAGCTGCGAGAAATCCGCGCACGCCAGAATCCCCACCTGAAGTGCCGACGATGATTTCATCTTTCACGACCAGCGGCGCGCTGGTTGCTCCGTAGTGCTTCGTCTTGTCGGCGTATGGAGCATCCCAGAGCAAGTTGCCGGACCGCGCATCAAGGCAGATCAAGTGGGCGTCGTCGGTTTCCGCGTAAACAAAGTGCCCCCATACCGCGACTCCTCGATTCTTGTGAGCTGCGGCGTCGTCCAGCAATCCTGGGCTCACGGCGCGTTGGTAGTGCCAAACGGTTCGCCCCGTTCGCGCATCGAGAGCGAACACGTCATTGGCCGCACTAACATACATAACGCCACGAATGACTACCGGTGTAGCCTCAAGCCTCTGCGAGTTGCCCGGGTGAAAAACCCAGGTGGCTCGAAGCTGTGTAACATTTTGAAAAGTAATGTTATGCAGGCTGCTGTAGCGACGTCCGCTGTAGTCTCCGTTGTAGGAATTCCAGTTTGTGGCAACGGGACTCGTCAATAAATCTGTGCCGCTGACATCGCTCGCGACACCGGTCGGCCCAGACAGCGGTCCGCCAAACAGTAGCGAAACGAACAACAGAACTGACCCACTTCGCAATGGCATCTCAGTGGCGATCCTCGTTACTGACGCGCACTTCCTGAAGAGCGCCGCGGTCCACGCCGCTCTCGTCTTCGAGATGAAGGGAAAGTCGTGCAGGCTTTTCGGAAGAAGGAACTTCAGTATCCAGCGACACTGGCTCGGCCGGATCCACATTGCTCAGCGGCGTCGTCGCGAGCAGCGCCCCATGTTCGTTGTAAAGGCGCGCCACGAGGCGCCCGGCATACAACACACCAAATGAGCCGGAAATCCTGAGCTTTCCGCTCGTTTGCAGGATGGCATGGAGTGGGTTAATCACTATGCCCGCGTCAGTCACCCCATGGAATTCATTTCCAGTGCGGGTTGGAAACCACTCGGTTTCGAAGCTGCAGGCTTCGCCCGGGCGCAGCTTACATAGTGGACTGTTGAGTTCGGCTTCAAGATAGTACGGGCTGGCATCCGCATCCGCGCTGAGCGAGGGCACTCCGTCGTTACCCAGCCTGACTTCCGGTCCGTTGGTCCAGAAGATGACGGACGCTTTCCCTGGGTAGGCCCTGTTTTCTTCGTACTGAAACCGCTCCACCATCGCGTAGCGGCTCTTGCGATCGACGACGGCCAGCCAGCCTTCAGTCGAATCCAGCCACAGCTCAGCCGCCATGTGCACGTAATGTAATGTGAAATAGCCGTCATCGCGCACGGTTGCCGCGGGATTTTCCGCTGGTCCAAACCGAACGTGATACCGATTCAAATAACTGCTTGATCGGTTTGCGGCGGTAAAGGTCCAGAAATCCTGGTTGAAGCTCGACGAACTATTTGTGCCAGATGCACCGCCGGAATTTCCGCCAGACGTATCGTATTGTGAGACGGACTGCATCGACCATTCAACGGAGTGGCCGATGACATTTTTCATGGAGGCGCGAAAACGAATGCCCGGGGAATCGGCATCAAGACGAATCGTACGCGAGAACTGGATTCCCGTCTGCGAATCGGCTGGCCCCGTTAACTCTATCTCGCATTTCTGACCCTCAGAAATTTTACGAAACGAGAATGGACCGTCATCCAATGCATCCGAGTTGCCCACCCAATGTTGCTCGTCTTCGTTGCCCTCAGGCAACAACCAGAGCTTGTCGCCGCCATAGTTGAACCATTGGCTCGGTGAAGGCGGCAAGTACTTCCCGGCGAATTTGGGATTCACAAATAAATAGGGATGCCCCGCGAACGTTACCTGCATGAGCCGTCCGCCGTTCTGGGGCACGACGACGAGTTGAACCCATCGGTTTGAGAGTTGCTGCGCCTGCCAGCCTTTGTAGTCGACCGCCTCGATATGGCATTGCGCGCCGAGCTGGCCTAAAGCCGACTGTCCAACAAGTTGTCCCACACTGATCAGAAGCAATAAGACAATCCTGATGCAGCAACACGTTCGGTTCAGCTGCAAGAAGCGGAATGCCATAGTTTCTGCCTCGTTGATTCCCTTCGCAGCGAGGCTAGCATGCGCCTCGAAGGTGACCTGCGTTCATTTTCAAAAACGCAACGAAAACCAATAAAACGAAAGATTTCGATTTGCGTCAAGCGAATTCTATGCTATACCCGACTTCTCGCTTTCCGACGGATTCCAGAAAGATGAAGACGCGAAATCGTTTGAACCACTGGGGCTCGCAATGGCATTGATGAATCTAGGCAGACGATCGTTTGTGAAATTGGCCGCAGCCGCACCGCTGCTTGGGAAGATTGCGGTCCGGGGACTCTACGCACAAGCTGCGGCAGCTGTCGGCCACGATCTTCGACAAAACATCTACACGCGCCTCGGCGTGAAGACCGTGATCAATTGCCGCGGTACGTGGACGTACTTGAGCGGATCCCTCGAATTTCCAGAAGTGCGAGATGCCCAGGTGGAAGCGGCGCAATATTTCGTCAACATTCTCGATTTGCAGCGCGCGGTCGGCCGCCGGCTGGCGAAGTTGACGGGCGCCGAATCGGGCATCATCACTTCGGGCTCGGCTGGAGCAATGGCCGCAGCCACCGCTGGCTGCATGGCCGGTACCGACGACCGGTTGATCTGGCAACTCCCCGACACAGCCGGCATGAAACATGAGGTTGTGATGGTAGGTGGCCGCAGCGCCTTCGACAGCGCGATTCGGTTGACGGGCGCCAAACTGGTGCTCGTCTATTCGGCCGAAGAGCTTGCCAATGCCGTTACTGACAATACGGCCATGATCTATACCACGGACCTCGGCGACAAATTGCAGAAGGAACTGGCGATCGCGAAAGACAAGAAAGTTCCCATGCTCCTCGACGATGCCGCCGGCATTCCACCTGCCGACAATGCCAGGCTCTACGCGCGCATGGGAATTGATCTGTACTGCTTTTCCGGTGGCAAGGGCCTGTGCGGTCCACAATGCAGCGGCTTGTTACTGGGCCGAAAGGACCTGGTCGAAGCAGCCCTGCTCAATTGCAGCCCCAGAGAAGGAGCCGTGTGCCGGCCGATGAAAGTAGGGAAGGAAGAGATCGTCGGATGCCTAACCGCGCTTGAAACCTGGCTCACTCTCGACGAGAAAAAACTATATGCGGAGTGGAATGGTCGCATTGACCGCATTCGCAAATTGGCCGACACCGTGCCGGGAGTCAAAACCGACGTCTTCGTTCCGGAGGACGGGAACCGTTATCCCACGCTGCGCGTTTCATGGGACCAGCAGGCCTGGCGATTCACGATTGCAGATTGCGTCGCGGCATTGCGCGCGGGCGACCCAGTGATTGAGGTGCTCGGCTCTGATAATCCCAGCTTGGTGAAGGCTGTGCGAGAGGGCAATCCGAATCACAAAGAGCCGAAGGGACCAGATCACATCGAACTCGTCTCTATGACCATTCGCCCGGGAGAGGAAATGATCGTGGGCCAGAGATTGCGAGCGGTGCTCAGTCAAGCTCAGAAGAAGTCAGCGGCCTAGCGCGAGGAGTTTCTCATGCGAAGAACAAGCAATATGAGGTTCCTGGCTCCGATTGTTTTATTTGCCGTCGAGCTGGTCTCGCCGTTCGTGACACAACCAGCCGCAGGTCAGTTGCAAGAACACACAGCGGCTGGTGCTCGAGAGGATGATCCATATTCAGCCGCAGTCGAAGCTGGAGGTTACCTTTATATTTCGGGACAAAGCCCTCGCCGCGCTGACGGAAGCCTGCCCTCCGATTTCGCATCGCAGGTGCGACAGGCTCTCGAGAACATGAAAGCAGTCGTCGCATCCTCTGGACTCACCATGGAACACGTGGTCTACGTCCAGGTCTATTTGCAGGACACCGACAAGTACGCGGAGATGAATGCTGCATTCGCGGAGTATTTCCCCAAGACCCCGCCTGCCCGTGCCGTACTGGGCGTGGCACGCAATCCCGTAGGTTCCGTTCAATTCAAAGCCGTTGCAGTCCGGGATCTGGCGGGACGGCGAGCCGTCTTTCCTCCGAACTACAAATCCGACGACTCCGCTTCGCCTGGAGTTCTCACGCACGATCGACTCTTCATCTCTGGCATGCTCGGCATCGATCCCGTAAGCGGCAAAGTTCCGGATGATCCCGCGGCACAAGTCGATCTCGCCCTCGATCGTTTGCAGTCCGTCGTGAAAGCGGCCGGCCTCGAACTCAGCCACATGGTGTTCGTGAATCCGTACCTGACCTCGCAAGTTCCGAACCGCGTCATGAACGAGCGATACGCCCGGCGGTTTGAATTCGGCAACACTCCAGCGCGAGCTACCATCGAAGCATCGAGCTTGCCCAGAGGCGCTCACATTGAGTACACCGGTGTGGCTGTTCGTGATCTCCAGCAGCGAACGGCCATTCGACCAAAGAATATGCCGCCGAGTCCCACGGCGAGTCCGTGCGTCTTCGCCGGCGACACTCTGTACTGTTCCGCCAAGGATGGATTTATCCCCGGGCCGCATGGCGGCATCTACGCCACCACCACACCACATCAGCTGCGCCAGACGATGCGCAATCTTCTCGATAACCTCGAAGAGGCTGACATGAACCTGGGAGAGGTTGTTGCCACGAATGTTTATCTCGACGATGTAAACGATCTGGGAATGTTCGATGACGTGTATCGCCAATATTTTGGCGCGTCCCTACCAGCGCGAACGACAGTACAGCAGATTGTTCCCACGGAGCGGAAGCCCGACAAAGAGGACCATTTCCCCGGACTCGAGCAAGTATCACTGATTGCAGTGAGAAGAACGGACAAACATTGATCACGTCCGACCGAGCACGCGCGATTACGCGCGCCTCCGAGTTCACATGTGACGATCACCCAAGGATTCACGTGCTATTCTCAAGCGAGTGAATGTGCAGCAGTATGATCCAACCCGCAATTCAGGACGTCGATTGCACGGTCCGCGAAGCCACGCTCAACGATTTCTCAGCGATCTCTGAAGTTGTTCGTCGGAACGGACTCACATCAACGAATTACGACCACTGGACGCGTTTATGGAATGACAATCCATTTCGTTCGGAACTTACTCTACCGGTGGGATGGGTGCTCGCAAACAAGGTCGAAGGGATCGTCGGTACCCTCAGCAACATTGGACGGATGTACATCTACAACGGGCAGCCCATTCGGGTTGCTACAGCTAGCACATGGGCCGTCGACCCGCCTTACAGAGCGTCCGCAGTATTTCTGGCCAAGCAATTCTTCGCGCAGAAGAATGTCGACCTGTTTCTGAACACGACGGCCTCTGACGCTGCGGCCGAAGTGTTCAAGGCCTTTCGATGCTTGGAGATTCCCGATCCGTCTTACACGCGAGTTTCGTTCTGGGTCACTCACTATGCGGGTTTCGCTGGTTCCGTTTTGCGGAAGCTGCGCATCCCGCCTCTTCCTGGTCTGAGACATGCAGCCGCGATTGCCCTCTACGGTCGAGACTTGATGCGTCCGCGTCGCGTTCAATTTCGGTCGATGGAGACCTGTCTGCTCGGCAGCTTCGACGAACGCTTCAACGCGTTTTGGAACACGCTTCGCAATCGGCAGGATCGATTGCTAGCGGTTCGCACGGCCGATGCGCTCGCTTGGCAATTCCGTCCTGCACTGGACAACGGAAACGCCGCCATCATCGCCCTTCTGAAGGGGGAAACTCTTTCCGGTTACCTGATCATGACGCGCGGCGACGACGAGCGAATCGGACTCCGTCGTTTTCGGGTTGTGGACATCCAGACGCTTCGCGCCGACGCCGACGTCGTTTTGTCTCTGATGACTGCCGCACTCAAGCATGCCAAGCACTCAGGCGTAGACGTGGTAGAGGCCGTCGGGTTTCACAGGTCGAAGCGTGATCTGCTTGAGCGACTGAATCCCCACTACCGAACTTATCCCTCGTGTCCATACCTATATAAGGTGAGGCCGGATTGTCAGCCCTTGCGAGATGCATTGCGGAATGCCGGCGCTTGGGATGCTTCACTGTTCGATGGGGACGCAAGCCTTTGAATTCCGGGATCTTGCGAAATATGCTGAGACCCAGTCTGGTCGAGAGAGCTTCGTGAAAAGCGCTGCTGAACTGCGATGCTATTCCTGCTTGTGGCGGTGACTGACCGCGACTTCGCCGACCTTAATTGACTGGGGTCGAAGCAGCTCGGAAAGATGCTGGCGAAAGTGCGCACGCAGGGTGTTCCGGTCGAGTTGTGCTCCGGGACGCGGCTGGCAGGTAATCTCGATATGCTGGCCGGTAAGAGGATTGGGCACGCCCCGCGCCTTGGCACGCAAAACATCGGGATGGAGCAGCGCCACGCGTTCCACTTCCGAGGGCAGAACCTTGACGCCTCCTACGTTGATAATTTGTTTTGAGCGTCCAACAATCTTCAGAAATCTGCCGTCTTGCTCCACCAGGTCGCCCGTGTCATACCAACCATCGGCGTCGAACGGAGACGCAGCGTTGAGGTAGCCAAGCATCCGATTTGCCGATCGGATAAAAAGAACATCCTCCACGACCTTGGTCTCCACGCCTTCGCCACCGACCGTCATCCAGAGACTGTTCCGAGCTCGGGACTTCACCCGCAAAATGCCTAACTCGGACATCCCGTAGGTCTGTCGAAAGTCGACCTGTGGCAGCGCATCGCAAAGACGATCAAGTGTCGGTTGATCCATGCGTTCGGTGCCGTAGGTGATCACCTTCAGGCTTTCGAAGTTTTTCGTGTCGAACGCGCCTTCTAGCAGCATTAATCGAAGAAAGGTCGGTGTCGTCGGAAACAACTCTACTCGGTAGTGAGAGATATTCTCCGCCACACATTCCGGCGTACGGCCGGACGGAGCAACGACCTGTCCTCCATTAAAGATGGTGTGAAAAAAAGTGTTGATGCCGCCGATGTGATCGAACAGCAGAAAATTCAAGGTTCGCAACGTGGGACGCGGCGTGCGATATCTCGTGAGGAAGTAAGTGAAATCGTGCAGAATGGCCTTCGGCCGGCCTGTCGTGCCCGATGAAAACAAAACCAGTCCGGGATGGCCAGATTGCCGGAGGCCAGTCAATAGGGGATGTGCGCCTCGGGCCTCACTCCTGCGACGGAGCGAACTGCCTTCAATGACGAAATCCACGCTGGCTGCATCGAAGAAGTATTCGTGCTCCGGTCGCGTCGCTTCAGTCAACGGAACCAGGACAGCGCCGCGATCGATAAGATGCAGGAGGGTCGAAAGACTACGAGCATCAAAGTCCCCTATCAGCGCGACGACATCTCCACTTCGTACAGAACTGATGTCGGTTTCGTCAGTGGCGAGGAGATCGTCGAAGGTCAATTGAAAATCGCCAGCAATCAAAAATGGTCCCCGACGGGACGCATTTCGCTCCGCTAGTTCCTTCAACAATTCCATTTATGCTCCGCCGACATGGAACACCTGCCCACTGAGCATGGCGCCTTCCGGCGACAACAGCATGTGAACAATCTTCCAAACATCTTCCACGCTGGCTTTTTGAGGAATAACCTGCCGATCGACGATAGCTTGAAGTTTCTCCGCCGGAACGTTCGCGATCAAATCGGTATCAATGGGCCCCGGAGCCACCGCGTTTACGGTTACCCCGTGAGGAGCCATCTCGCGTGCAAACGACCGAGTGAATCCCTCCACGCCCGCCTTGGACGCGACGTAAACAGACTCTCCCTGGAGCCCGATGGCGACTGCAATGGAAGAAAAGGTAATGATCCTTCCGCTTCCCCGGCGAACCAGAGCATGTGACACGATCTGCGACGCGTAAATGGTGCCGAGAAGATTGGTGTCTATGATGCGCTTGATGGTCTGCGACGGCGTGGTCAGCAGAAGGTTCATCGAAGCGATCCCTGCGGCGTTGATCAGCGCGTAGACGCTTCGGTCTCGCCTCAGGTCCTGCAACGCTGCAGTCAGGGAAGAGTGATCCGAAACATCCGCGGTCCGCACGTCGTACTCGGGTTTCGCATCGAAGCGGCGAGCGATGCCAATCACCCGATATCCCGCGGCGTGCAGTTGCTTGGCGCAATGCAATCCGATGCCGCGCGAGGCCCCTGTGACGATAACGGTATCCATGATTGCGTTTACGAAGGACTCAGACTCGCAATGTGATCAGCCAGGGAAGCTACGGTCCGATAGACGCTGCGATTCGAGGACATCGCGCTGTCGCTGGTCCAATCAAAGTGCACGTGCAGCTTCTCTTCGGAGAACTCCTCGAGCGCGACCAGGAGTTCCACCAGTCCACGGGAATTCAATGCCGTTCCCCCGCCGATGAGAGGCGTAGATTCTGAGAGGTTGCCAACAGGCACCCCGCTAATGGTACTCACTTCTTGCAACAGAAAATCCACCACTGCGTCCCGATTGTTCACTCTGCTGAGCCTCTTGCTTGCGAATCTGCATTTTGTTCCGACGCTTCAAGGAGCAATTTGCCCTATCCCTTTAGCATGGTACCACCACATGCTTTGGACTCTTTCCACGCGGTTCTGGCAAAATGACCAAACCGGCGTAGCGTTTTGCGACGGCGGTTATTGAGCTTGCGACAAATTCATTTCAGACAAAACGATTGCAACATAATTTATGTGAACTGCAAGATTGGGCCTCCTGCGAATGTCGTTTCGTTCTTCGTTTCGTGACAAGTTGTGGGCCATCGCCGGAATATCGGGCGTTGCGTCACTTGCCGGACGAGCGCTTCACTCCCCTAACAGCCTGCGAATCCTGATGTACCATGACGTGCCGTGCGAAGTGATCCCCACCTTCGAGTCTCATCTGCAATGGCTCGCCGAGCGATTCGAGATTATTACCCCAAAGGATTTCATGACTGGAAGTAGCCGGAGCCAGCGTCCGAAAGTCTTGCTGACCTTCGATGACGGTTGCCAGGACAACTATGAATTCGTGGCTCCTTTGCTGGAGTCCCAAGGCTTGAGAGGACTGTTCTTTGTGTGTCCGGGCTTTTCCGGCCTCAGCCGCGAGGCCAGCTTTGAACTCATGGAAAGGTCATCGGTCCTGCTGGGCGAAAAAAGCCGCGACGCGCGATGGCAGCGCATGTCTCAGCAACAGATTGTCGATCTCGACAAGCGAGGTCATGGCATTGGAAATCACACCATGACTCACATTCCGTTGGCAAAAATAGATCATCAGGAGATGGTCCGGGAAATATCCAGTAGCGCTGCCGCACTGGAGTCCTGGCTCGGACATCCTTGTCCGTTCTTTGCCTGGACCTACTATTGGAATGAAATCTCTGCGGCTTCTCTGAAGGTCGCACAGGCATGCCATCCTTACTGCTTTTCTCCGTGTAATGGTCTGAATAGTTGGCCCACCTCACAGCATTTGTTTTGGCGCACCGGCGTTGACATCAGCAAACCGCTTTCAAACTACAAGTCCCAGATTTCGGGAATAGGCGACTTCATGTACAACTCTCAACGGGAAAGCTTGTTGTCGATGTGGAAGCAGGCAGTGCCTTCGGCCGCAGACTGGGAGAGAATATCCAGGTGACTTCGAACTCAACGAGCCGTATCGAGATGGGCACAGGAATTCTCCAAGTCGATCCGCGGGATAACGTGCTGATTGCATTGCGCGACCTTGGAAAAGGACAGGTCATTCACTGGTCGGGCCGCTCGCTACAGTTGCACACGAATGTTGCAGCCAAGCACAAATTTGCAACAGAGGAACTTGCTCCCGGCGCCGACGTCTTTATGTACGGCGTGCTTGTCGGCAAGGCGAGAGAGCTGATTGAGGTCGGCGAGGTCCTGACCACTCGCAACATTGTCCACGACGCGTCACCATTCCAACAAAAATCACGAGAGTATGAGTGGACTCCGCCCGATGTCAGCGATTGGAAACAACGGACGTTCCTTGGGTATCAGCGTTCTGACGGCCAGGTCGGAACGCGCAATTACTGGCTAGTCGCACCCCTCGTCTTCTGTGAGAACCGAAACATCGGGGTCATGAAACAAGCGTTCGAGGAGGAATTGGGATTTGCCTCTCCTCAAATCTACCGTCAACAACTGGCTGGACTGGTCGATCGCTATCGCAACGGCGGATTGCAGTCTGAGAGCCCAGTACTGGAAAACAAGATTCCGCATACATCGTACTCGCGACGGGTCTTCGAAAACATCGACGGCGTCAAGTTCCTGATGCATGAAGGCGGGTGTGGCGGAACGCGCGAAGACTCCGACAACCTGTGTGCCCTGATTGCCGGATACATTCATCACCCGAACGTGGCGGGTGCAACAATCCTCAGCCTGGGCTGTCAGCATTCACAAGTCGCGATCTTGCGTGAACAAATCAAGCGGCGTGACCCGAGCTTTGCCAAGCCCCTGCTGGTTTTCGATCAGCAACAGAGCGGGTCAGAATTCAATCTGCTCTCGAAGGCGATTGAGGCTACTTTCCATGGCTTGGTGGAAGCGAACAAGCAGGGCCGCGCTCCCGCCGGCATTTCGAATTTGTGTCTTGGCTTGAAGTGCGGCGGGTCGGACGGATTTTCTGGCATATCTGCCAATCCCGCCATCGGGCATGTCTCTGACCTCGTTGCCGCCGTTGGTGGACGAAGCATCCTGTCGGAGTTTCCCGAACTGTGCGGCGTCGAGCAGGAACTGATCGACCGCAGTATAGACAGCACCGTTGCTGAAAAATTCGCTCGCTTAATGCGAGATTACGCAGCTCGTGCGCGCGCCGTTCGCTCCGGTTTCGATATGAATCCGTCGCCCGGAAATATCCGCGACGGGCTGATTACCGACGCGATGAAGTCTGCGGGCGCGGCCAGAAAAGGCGGCACATCGCCGGTGAACGCCGTGCTCGACTATCCCGAATATTGCACGCAGGCCGGACTCAATTTACAGTGCACGCCTGGCAACGATGTGGAATGCGTGACCGCGCAGGTCGGAGCAGGTGCAAACATCGTGCTGTTCACCACGGGTTTGGGCACACCGACGGGGAATCCAATCGCCCCCGTGGTGAAACTCTCGACTAACTCGGAACTGGCGGCGCGTATGCCCGACATTATCGATATCGACACCGGGTCCATCCTGTCGGAAAAAACAACTGTCGAACAGATGGGCGAGACAATCTTGGACACCGTCATTCGGATCGCGAGTGGCGAAGTCAAAACGAAGGCTGAGGTCCTGGCTCAGGATGATTTCATCCCGTGGAAGAGGGGAGTCTCGCTCTGAACGATCCGAAGGAGAGTGCAAGCGCATTTCGCCTGGATGGCAAGGCCGCCGTCATTACAGGTGCAGCCAGCGGCATTGGCTTGGCGATCGCTCGCAAGTTTGCGGTGAATGGCGCACGCGTGCACATTCTTGATGTCAATCTCGACGCTGCAGAAAGTGCTGTGGAACAAATCCTGAAAGACGGTGGTCAGGCGCGAGCCCATCGTTGCGACGTCACCCGGCAAGATGAGGTCAAGGCCGCGTTTGACAATATCTTCGCGCTGGAACGAATTCATATCCTCGTCAATAATGCCGGCGTCGCGCACGTAGGCAATCTGGAGAAAACGAATGAGGCAGAATTTGACCGCGTGTTTCAGGTCAACGTCAGAGGCTTCTACAATTGCATGCGCGCGGTGATCGGGCACATGAAAGAAAATGGCGGGGGAGTAATCCTGAACATGGCGTCGGTTGCGGCCTGGGCGGGGATAGCCGATCGATTCGCATATTCCATGAGCAAAGGGGCCGTGGTGGCAATGACTTATTCTGTTGCGAAGGACTATTTGCAGCACAAGATCCGTTGCAACAGCATCTCTCCTGCTCGAGTGCACACGCCTTTTGTCGACGGATATCTGCAGCAGAACTATCCCGGCCAGGAGCAGGAGATGTTTGCGAAGCTTTCGCAAACTCAACCTATCGGTCGCATGGGACAACCCGACGAAGTCGCTTCTCTGGCGCTGTTCTTGTGTTCCGATGAAGCTGCATTCATTACCGGAACCGACTACCCGATCGATGGAGGATTTTTAAAGTTGCACGGCTGAAGTCGCCCGGTGCCAACTCGGCTGCCCTGATGCATATCGACTCACATCAGCATTTTTGGCACTACGATGCAGCCACCCACGGCTGGATCACCGATGAGATGTCCGCGATCCGCCGCGACTTCCTGCCCGAGGATCTCCTTCCCGAGCTGCATCTCAACCAGATCGACGGATGCGTCGCTGTGCAGACGGATCAGTCCGAAGACGAAACGCTCTTCCTGCTCGAATTGGCGGCGCGGCATCAGGAAATCAAGGGAGTGGTGGGCTGGGTGGATCTCTGCTCTCCAAGCCTGGCACAGCGTCTTGAGTATTTCTCTCAATTCGAAAAGCTTTGCGGGTTCCGTCACATCGTTCAATCCGAACCAGACGATCGGTTTCTCATTCGAAAAGACGTCCTTGAGGGAATCGGGCGTCTCAAAGAATTTAACTTTTGCTACGACATCTTGATTTACCCCAGCCAGCTAGCCGCAGCAATCGAGTTGGTCGAGCAGCTTCCTGACCAGCGATTTGTGCTCGATCACATGGCAAAACCGTCAATTCGCACGCGCGAAATCGAGCCTTGGGCACGCCAAGCGCGGATTCTTGCAGGCAACCGGAACGTCTACTGCAAGGTTTCAGGTATGGTCACAGAAGCCGATTGGAAGAACTGGCGCAGCTCCGATTTTGAACCATACCTCGACGTAGTCTTTGAGGCCTTCGGGCCAGACCGTATCATGTTCGGGTCCGATTGGCCCGTGTGTCTGGTGGCGGGCACGTACAAGGGCGTCAAGGAATTAGTTGGGAACTACGTTCGAGACTTGCCTTTAGACCAGCAAGAGAGGATCTTCGGTTCGAATGCGATATCGTTTTACGGCTTGAGAGCCGCAAAGCATGAACCTACAGCTGCGCGATAACGTTGTGCTAATCACCGGTGGGGCCAAGGGCATAGGCGCGGCCACGGCCCGTGCTCTCGTGGCCGAAGATGCGATCGCTGTAATCGTGGACCGCGACGCCGACGCTGGAGAGAGTCTTCGCGCGGAGGTTCGTCAAAGTGGCGCACGAGCTTCTTTCATCAAAATCAATCTGACGTCGGCCGAGGAATGTTCCCAAGCCGTTGACCTTTGCGTGAAAGAGTTCGGAAGAATCGATGCTCTGGTCAACAATGCGGGCGTCAATGATCGCGTCGGTCTTGAGCGTGGCGATCCCGAGCAATACGTTGCCTCGCTGCGAAAAAACTTGCTGCACTACTACAACATGGCGCACTACGCTTTGCCTCATCTCAAAGAGTCTCGTGGAGCGATCGTGAACATTAGTTCGAAGACGGCCGTCACCGGGCAGGGAGGAACGTCGGGCTATGCATCGTCCAAGGGAGCAATCCTTGCGCTCACGCGCGAATGGGCCGTTGAACTGCTTCCCTATGAAATCCGCGTGAACGCAGTCGTGCCTGCGGAAGTGATGACACCGCTGTATCAGCAATGGCTTTCGACTTTTCCAGATCCGGATGAAAAGTTAAGAGGCATCGTTTCCAAGATTCCTTTGGGAAAGCGGATGACGCGAGCTGAGGAAATCGCTGCGATGGTAGTCTTTCTGATTTCGTCCCAGGCGGCTCACATTACCGGCCAATATTTATTCGTCGACGGCGGATACGTACATCTCGACCGTGCTTTGCCCTAGTGGAGAAAAATGACAGGGACTTCCGCACCGCTGACTGAGAGGCGGTTCATTCTGCCGTTCGCTTTGGTGACCAGCCTCTTTTTTCTCTGGGCCATTGGCGTCAATCTCAATGACATTCTGATTCCTCATCTGAAGAAAGCCTTCAGCCTGACGGATTTTCAGTCGTCGCTCATCCAATCCGCGTTCTTCGGCGGATATTTCCTTGCCGCGCTTCCCGCCGGCTGGCTCATGCAAAGGATCGGGTATAAGCGAGGCATCCTGACTGGATTGCTTATCTGTGCCACCGGGGCACTCCTGTTTATCCCCGCTGCCTCCATTCGCACCTACGGATTCTTCCTCTTCGCGCTCTTTGTCATGGCCTGCGGACAATCCTTCCTCGAAGTGGCGGCGAATCCGTACGTGACAAGATTAGGCCCTCCGGAAAGCTCGGAGCGACGGCTGAACTTCGCGCAGTCATTTAATTCGGTCGGTGCCGTGGTTACGCCTTTGTTGGGAGCGGCGTTCATTTTGTCTGGCATCGAGCACACTCCGAGCGAACTGGCCGCGATGAGTCCGGCACAATTGCTGGCCTACCGAGCGTCAGAAGCCAACATGGTGAAGCTGCCTTATCTCGCGATCACCGGAATCTTCCTGTGCGTTGCGATCCTGATCTACTTCTCGCACTTGCCCGAGATCCGCGAGAGCCACGAATCGGATCAGGCGTCCTCCGCGCGCTTGAGTGGAGTTTGGGCTCATGCTCATCTCGTCAGAGGAGTCGTTGCCCAATTCTTCTATGTGGGCGCGCAGGTCGGAGTAGCCAGCTTCATCATCCGCTTCGCCGAGCATGAAATCCCCGGAACGCACGAAAAGGTCGCCGCGCACTATCTGCAACTTCACATGCTTGGCTTCATGCTGGGGCGCTTTGCAGGTTCGGCAGTCATGAAGAAGATTCCCGCGGCAAGTCTGCTCAGTCTTTTTGCTTCGGGTTCACTTCTCTGCCTTCTGTTGGTTTCAGTCGCTACGGGCCAGCTTCCCGTCTGGGCGGTGGTTTTGGTTGGTTTCTTTCATTCCATCATGTTTCCAACAATCTTTGCCCTGAGTTTGAGGGACCTGGGTCCGTACACGAAGTTAGGATCATCGCTGCTCGTCATGTCCATCATTGGTGGAGCAGCGATTCCAGCCGCGATGGGAAGAATCTCGGACGCGTCCAACATTCAAAGAGCCTTCATCGTTCCTTTGCTCTGTCATGTCTACATTCTCTATTTTGCTGTTCGCGGCCACCGACCTTCCGTGTCTGGTGCTGCCGACCCGATCTTGAACGTCGCCTCGAGTGAAGCCGAATGAGCAGACGATATTGTTTGACCCTCGACCTACAAGAAGACCCAAAGCTGATCGCAGAATATAAGCGGTATCACGAGCGCATCTGGCCGGAAATCACGGCGAGCCTGAGAGAATCCGGCATTGAAGATGCTGAAATCTACCTGTTAGGGACGCGCCTCTTCATGATTCTCGAGGTCAACGACAAGTTCTCATTCGAGGCAAAGGCGCAAGTGGACAATGCAAATCCAAGAGTTCGCGAGTGGGAAGAGCTGATGTGGAAATTTCAGCGTCCCCTGCCGCAAGCTGCTCCAGGAGAAAAATGGCTCTTGATGGAAAGGATTTTCAAACTTGAAAGGTGAACGATTCTCCGAGGGCCACCATACTACCGGCCTGACCACGAACCGGGAACTTCTACGTACGACTGATTCAACGTGCTAACGGATGGACAACCGAGCAACCGTAAAGTGCGTTCGACATCCGTCCGCAGGATCGCGAGCGCCCGCGCGACGCCCGCGTCGCCTGCTGCGGTCAGTCCGTAAGCATAGGCGCGACCGACTAGTACAGCTCGCGCACCCAGGCATAAGGCTTTGACAATGTCACTGCCGCGACGGATCCCGCCATCCATCAGGACATCGATGCGCCCGTTGACTGCGGCCACGATCTCCGGAAGCGCGCGCAAACTTGCTGACACCGAATCCAGTTGACGCCCGCCATGGTTCGACACCACCACGGCTGCGGCTCCCTCATCGATCGCGCGCCGAGCATCGTCCGCGATCAGCAAGCCCTTCACTACAATTGGCCCAGGCCAGAGCTGACGGATCCACTTCAAGTCACTCCACGTGACCGCAGCCTTCGCCAATGCGGTCGCGACGTCGAGGAGCTCCATTGGGCCCTTGCCGGGGACGACGATGTTCGCGAGCCTGGGAACCCCTCCATCGCGAAGAAAACTGGCAAGCCATCCCGGATGAAACATGATCTCGGGCAAGTAAGGAATTTTGGCGACTGCTGACGAGCCAAGAAGTTCCTTCATGCCGTTGCGTGGATCGCGTTCGCGCATCCCGGCCACGGGGGTGTCGACGGTGATGACAAGGGCGGAGTATCCGGCTCGGTGTGCGCGATCCAAAGCACCTTCCGCCGCTTCCCGCCCGCCGAGCAGGTACAGCTGATACCAGACGGGGCCCGACGACGCGGCCTTTACATCTTCCAGCTTGTGCCCGGAAATACTCGACAGAATATACCCGGTACCAACTTCACCTGCGGCACGCGCCGCTGCTACTTCGCCTTCAGGATGCATCAGTCGGCTGTAGCCTACCGGAGCAAGCATGGCCGGAAACGACAGCTCCTGACCGATCACACTTGTCATTAAGCTGCATTCCTCAAAAGCAACCGCGGAGCGCGGACGAAACGTTACATCACGGAATGCGCGACAGTTTTCATCGAGCGTTACTTCTGCCTCGGCGCCGCCGTCGAGATAGTCGAACACAGCCTTGGGCACACGGTCCCGGGCCATACGCCGCAGGTCTTCGATGTTCACGACGCGAGAGAGCTTCATCGCCTGATTCGCAATCCCTCCGGATGAGCGATTGATCCGGGCAAGCCAGCATAGCGGCTGCTTCCTCGACTCTGCAAGCGTCGGACCCGGCTTGGGTTACTCGGGTGAAACCGTTCTTCGATACAGCCTGAGGCTCCGCTTCCCGGTTCGAAATGGAGACTCCTCTGAGAAAACAAACAGTGCGGAAAATCCATGCAAGTCGGGAACACTGACGCGTCCTGCAAATCCGGGGATTGTAGATCTGTCCCACGTGAGTGAGAGGAGGAGTCCAATGTCCACGATAGGGGTCGATGACTCTGTGATCCAGCGGATCATGCGCTACAGCAACTCTTTGCCGGATAGAAGTTAGAAGACATCTGGCGGAGAGGGAGGGATTCGAACCCTCGGTACAGGTGTTAGCCCGTACAACGGTTTAGCAAACCGCCGCATTCGGCC
>Ga0335081_10004804_pt1 | contig 21348 bp, 22 predicted proteins | sample Lox_Sample_35_FD_206713 | JGI IMG/M metagenome (GOLD analysis project Ga0335081, IMG submission 206713) | Soil microbial communities from Loxahatchee National Wildlife Refuge, Florida, United States - Lox_Sample_3.5 | ecosystem: Environmental > Terrestrial > Soil > Wetlands | place: USA... | reverse complement strand
AGGATGCTCTCCGAATCCGCTTGAATTGTGGCCTTGCCAGTATCGAAGTGAATGCCGTAAACGGCCACGTGGCCCGACTTGTTGAGTTCGTCGGCGAGGCTGGACGCATCGGCAGTCACCTCCTGAGTCATCGCCTTTTCGGTCACAATCGTCTGGTAATAGAAGCTGCCCCGGTTGTCGAGCATGTACCAGGTGTTTCCCTTGCGCGCCGTGATGTACCCCGGCGAGTCTTCATACACGATAGTGAAGCCGCCCTGCTTGAGCGCGGTTTCAAAGTTGCGGAAGACCTGGATTTCGCTAACGCCCTCGCGGGTGCCGTAGTCCCAGGAGTGATACTCGCCCTCAACGGTTTTCTGGTTGCCCTCTTTGTCGATAGGCATCTGGGCCTGCTCAAACTCCTTGTTGTCGCAGCTGTGAATAATTCCGCCGACCATGCGACCGATCAGGGGCGAATCCTTGCAGCCTTCGGCGTCTTGGGGAGGCTCGTCCTGAGCAAACAGACCCAGGCCAGAGAGAATCAACGTAGTGACAAGCAAGTAGTGGATAGTCTTTGTCATTGTTTTGGGTTATCCGTGTTAATCCGCGTAATCTGTGGCGGAGAATTTGGCGCAATCGCGGTCACATCCCATCGTAATTCGGCCCGCCGCCGCCCTCTGGCGGGACCCAGGTAATAATCTGGTAAGGATCAGCAATGTCGCAGGTCTTGCAGTGCACGCAGTTCGACGGGTTCAGGCTGATGCGCTTGCCATTCGGCTGCTCTGAGTCATCCACCATTTCATAAACATTCGCTGGGCAGAAATTCTGGCACGGGCTGCCAAATTCCTTGATGCAGCGAACGTTGCAAATGTTCGTATCGTGAATCACCAGATGCGACGGCTGGTCTTCCTCGTGCTTCGTGCCGGAGTGATAAAGATCCGTAAGCTTGTCGAAGGTCAGCTTGCCATCGCCCTTGGCCGGCCCCAGCAGATGCGCTTCGGCCCCACCGTCCGCGGGAAGCGCAGCTAACTTCTTCATGCGGTCATAGCCGGAAGTGTTGCTGTATCGAGCGCTCAGCCCGCGGCCGCCCGTAAATTGCTGAATGCCGGCATGAAACATTCCTGCCCAAAAGCCGTGCTCAAATCCCTGGTGGAAGTTGCGGACCCTCCAAAGCTCTTCTTTAATCCAGCTCGAATCGACTCTCTTCTGATACTCGCCCAGCATCGCGGCCGATGAATCCTCTTTCTTCAACGCTTCAAACGCTGTCTCAGCCGCCAACATGCCGCTCTTGATTGCGAGATGGATGCCTTTTAATCGCTGCGAGTTCACAAAACCGGCGGCGTCGCCCAGAATCATCCACCCGTTGCCCGCCACGGGAGGAATCGCCCACCAGCCGCTATAGGGAAATGACTTCGCGCCGTAGCGGATCATCTTGCCGCCTTCGAGAAGCTTCGCCACGAACGGATGCTGCTTGAAATCCTGCAGTACGCGTTGCGGGTCAAGCCGCGGGTCGGGATAGTCAAGGGCTGTGACAAACCCCATCGAAACGACGTTGTCTTTACCGCCGTAGATCCAGGCCCCGCCATATTCTTTCGTAGTGAGCGGCCAGCCCATGGTGTAAATCACTTCGCCCTTCGCAATCCGGCCGGCCGGCAGTTCCCACAGCTCCTTGACGCCTTGTCCCCAGACCTGCGGGTTGCGATCTTTCATCAGATCGAACTTGGAGATGAGTTGCTTGGTCAGCGAGCCACGTGTGCCTTCGGCGAGGATCACGACTTTGGCCTGCAGGTCGTATCCAGGCTCAAAGTTCGACTTCTGATAGCCTTCTTTATCGACGCCCTTATCGTCGGTGCGAACGCCCACTACGCGGTCGCCATCGTAAAGTAACTCGGATCCCGCGAATCCGGTGAAGATCGTGATTCCCGTCTCCTCCACCTTGCCACCGAGCCATTTCACAAAGCGGTTCAGCGAGATGACGTAGTTTCCGTGATCGCGCAGCGGCGGTGGAGTAATGGGGAACTTGAACTTGCCCTTTTGGGTGAAGAAATAGACCGATTCTTTGGTGACCTCGGCATCGAGCGGCGCCTCTTTCTCGAAGCCAGGCAGCAACTCGCGCATTGACCGGGGATCAAGCAGCGCGCCCGAGAGACAGTGCTGGCCAATCTCCCGCGCCTTCTCGAGAACGTAAATGTTCTCCTTGCTGAGCTGAGAATCGGGACTTGCGGCATTGTGCGCGTCGATCAATTGAGAAAGTCGCAATGCGCACGCCATAGCGGCCGGGCCGCCGCCGACAATCACTACGTCAGCGGGCATCTGCGGACGCTCAATGCCTTCGATAGGTTTGCGAAAAACTAACATAGAAGACCTGGCCACGGATTCGCGCGGATCTTCACGGATAAAACCTTCAATAATCCGCGTTTATCCGTGTAAATCCGTGGCGAATTACGATCCTGCCTTGGCTTTCTTTACTTCTTCAATCAGCGGCGGAACGATGTCGAACAAATTGCCCACCACGGCATAGTCGGCGATCTCGAAGATCGGCGCTTCTGAATCCTTGTTCACGGCCACGATCGTGCGCGAGCCCTTCATCCCGACAATGTGCTGAATGGCGCCGCTGATGCCCAGCGCCAGGTAGAGCTTGGGCGCTACGGTCTGGCCGGATGATCCAATCTGCCGGTCCATGGGCAGCCAACCTGAGTCGCAAATCGGACGCGAGGCCGCGATTTCTCCGCCGAGGGCGTCTGCCAATTGCTTGGCCAGTTCGATATTCTTCTGCTCTTTGATTCCCCGGCCGATAGACACGATGATTTCCGCCTGTGTGAGATCGACGGCTTGCTTCGCTTCTTTGAACACTTCCTGCGGCTTGTTGCGGACCACGCCGTCGGCGATCTGGACACTCACCGTCTCAACCGGCGCCGCGCTTGCACCTGCTTCGACTTTATCGCCGCGGAACGCTCCGTTCTGGAAAGTCACAAACCATGGCGCGTCACAGGCAAAGCTGACATCAGCCGCGAGCTTGCCCTGGAACATCTGCCGACTGAATAGCAGCTTGCCGCCATCTTTCTTATAGCCGATGCAATCGCTGATGGCAGTGCGCCCCATAGCCGTGGCTAGCTTGGGCACGAAGTCGCGCACCTGGTAGGTGTGCGGCATCAGGACCAGCTTCGGCTGTTTCGACTCGACGAATTGTTTGAGTGCCACGGCAAAGGCATCGGGCGTGTATGGCTCGAGCTTTGGCGAATCAATCGCGTAAGCTTTCGCGACCTTCTTGGCCGCAACTTCCCCCGCGATCTGAGCAGCATTAGTGCCGACTACGGCCGCTTCCAAAATCCAACCGGTATCTGCGGCCAAGGCCTGGCCCGCAGTGAGCGTCTCCCAGGAGACGCGGTTCAACTTCCCTTCGCGCTGTTCAACTACCACCAGAATTGTGTCAGGCATAAAAAGCTTCTAGCTTCCACTTCCAGCTAGTAGCCCCTCGCTACTAGCTACCATTTGTTAAGCTGCCTCGTTTGTGCATGCCGATCTCGATCAGCACCAAACCCAGGATTCCTTCTCCCAGAACCCACCACATCCACATCTGAGAGCCGCTGCGCAATCCCACGAACACGAATGCCAGCAAAAGGAAATCCATCCACAGCAGGACCTTTCCCACTGTGATCAGCACCATGCCGGAGCGCTTTCGCTCCACCATGCCTTCCTCTTCCAAACGATCCAACTTTATGCCTGACATAGCGTCTTTATGATGCCGGTCAGGCCCGCCGGAGAAGCCTAGATCACGCGCACTTCATTGCGCAGTTTGTCGACCAGTTTTTTGGCCACCTCGCCCGCCGGTCCCTCAATCACCTGCGTTTGCTTGGTCTTCTGCGGAACGTATAGCCGCTCGATTTTCTGCAGGTTGCCGCTCACCGCCGATTGCACATCGGCCATGGTCACCTTGCGCAGCGGCTTGTTTTTCGCCTGCTTGATACCAATTAATGTCGCGTAACGCAGCTTGTTGATGCCGGACTGAATCGTCAGTACCGCTGGCAACGGCATATCGACGAACTGGAAAAACCCGGCTTCGAGTTCCCGCTTCACCCGGATGCCCGTGTCATTCTTTTCGATCTGCATGATGATCGTGGCGTGCGGCCAGCCGAGCAGCTCTGCGAGGATCACGCCAGTTTGCGCGTAGCCATAGTCATCGGATTGCAGTCCGGTAAAGATCAGGTCAAACTTCTCGTCTTTGATCGCAGCGGCGAAGGCGCGTGCAGTGTTCAGAGCATCCAGGCCGACAAAGGCGTTGTCTTCAAGGTGAATCGCCCGGTCGGCGCCCTTGGCGAGAGCTTCGCGTAAAACCTGCTGTGCCCGCGCCGGACCCGAGGTGATCACTACGACTTCCCCGCTGTGCTTCTCTTTCTGGCGCAGGGCCTCTTCCAGTGCATACGCATCGGGCTCATTGACTTCGTACGAAACATCTTCTCGGATCCAGGTACCGGCTTCGTTTAATTTGAGCGGGGCATCCTTTTGCGGCACCTGCTTCATGCAGACCAGAATCTTCAAGTATGACTCCTTGCCCAACTATAAGAATGCGATGGGAAAACTGGTAAGTATAAATCAGCAGAGGGGTAATTCGCAGCGTCAGGTCGGTACTCAGCACTCAGCCGTCAGCATTCAGCCTTTGCAGTTCCGAAAAGAAAGAAGCGTATCACAAACGTCGCGTGGCTGAAGCCTGAGTGCTGATGGTGACGGCTATTCCGTGAACACCACCGACTGCACTCCGGAAATCTCGAAGCGCTTGCGGCAGCGAAGGTTCTTGCAGCCCATGACGTCATCCTTACGCAGCATGTAGGAGCGAGCTTTGGCGAACTTGGCGCGATCGCGCTCGTCGGCGCGGCCGGGCAGTTGTTTCTTCTTAGTGCGAACCAGCCAGGTGATTTCGTACTCAGAGGATTGCTGGCAATGGGGACAGTTCAGGTTGGCTATCTTCTTTTCCTGCCGCTCATCGAAGAACTCACGCTCGTCCATAAGCCTCTCGCAACTGTCTTGCCTTCCCTTGATTATTGCATGTTGAAAGAATGCCAGCTATGGCAAGATGGGAACCATGCCGCGCAAGAAAAAACAACAGAAGAAGTTCAGAGCGATAGAGGCCGTCAAAGAACTCGCGCGACAGCGGATTGGTGCACCGAAGCCATCGCGAGTTGTAGCTAATGGAAAGAAAAAAAGAGAGGAGAAGCACAAGCCGACGCTTGACCGTCTCTTGGAAGACCAATAGTCGCTACTAGGGTTGAGGGCATTCGGGATGCGTTTTATCGTCCACGGTGACCGTCATCGAGCCCGAGACTACATTACCGTTCGGATGATTTGTCTGCAGCGACGCTTTCACGTTTGCGACACCGCACGCACCCGTGCCCGCAAGCGAAACGAGGCCCGTATTGCTGACGGTAATCAAATTATTGACGTCGACGCTCCACGTGACTTGATTGGTAATGTCTTTCGTTGCCGGTGGGTGCGTATAAGTACCAGTCGCCGTAAGTTGAAAATTCGTAATTGTAACGGGATCGAGAAACGTCGCCGTCGGCGGGGTCACAGCAATGGATTCCAGATGCTGGCCGCTGCTGCAGCCAAGTGTCTGTATTGCAACAGCCGACAGCACGAACAATAGCCCCAACTGCTTCTTCATGACTTCTCCTGCCCTGCACGATACACGCGGGCCAAATGTAGAAAAAAACAGGTCAAAAAGCAATAGCTCTTTCTGGACACTTAGTTCCCTTTGACCGTCTGCGCCACAAACCTCGCGAACTGGCGAACATCTTGCTCCGTCGTGTCCCAGGAGCACATCCAGCGCACCACCGACTCCTCTTCGTTCCACACATAAAAGAAATATCGCTTCTGGATCTTGGCAATCGCTTGCCGTGGAATCTTGGCGAACACGCCGTTGGCCTCGACGGGATAGACAACTTTCACCTGCGGAATTCGGCTGATCTCTCTCATCAGGAGGCCGGCCATTCGATTGGCGTGCTCGGCATTCCTTCGCCACAGGTGATCGGTGAAGAGCGCATTGAACTGCGCCGAAACAAAACGCATCTTGGAAGCCAGTTGCATTCCCTGCTTGCGGAAATAAAGAAAATTCCGGGCCAGTTTTTTGTCGAAGAAAACCACCGCTTCTGCCCCCATTGCACCGTTCTTAGTGCCTCCGAATGACAGCACGTCGACGCCGAGGTCGCGCGTCGCCTCGCGCAAGGTGAGTCCGAGGGCGGCGGCGGCATTGGCGATCCGGGCGCCGTCCATGTGAACCAGCATATTCCGCTGATGGGCGAAGCGGGCCAGATCGCGAATTTCCTTCGGCTGGTAAAGCGTACCCATTTCTGTGACTTGGGTAAGGGAAATCACTCGCGGCTGGACGTGATGTTGGTCACCGACTCCGTGATACGCGTGGCTTACACTTTGGACGGTCAGTTTGCCATCGGGCGCGGCAATGGGAATCAGTTTGCAGCCAGTGAACTTTTCGGGGGCCCCACACTCGTCCGTATAGATGTGGGCGGCTTCGGTGCAGATGACTGCCTCGTAGCTCTGGGTCATGGCTTTGAGGCTAAGGCAGTTAGCTGCGGTGCCGTTGAAGACCATGAATACTTCCACGTCGCTGCCGAAATGCTGCTTGAACTTGCGAATGGCCGCCTCGGTGTCGGCGTCGTCGCCGTACCCCACGGCGTGCCCTCGATTGGCGGCGCCGATGACTTGAAAGATCTTGGGATGAATTCCGGCATTGTTGTCGCTGGCGAAACTACGCAGGGGCTTCATGGCTTCACCAATGTAGCAGAGCGCCGTCGCTAACTGTCGGGGTTACTGGAAGTCTAAGCTGGAATGTTAAGCGCCTAAAAGTTGCGAATCAGGTATTGTTATCCGGATAGTTTCTTGGCTGTTGCGAAGTTGACATGGTAGGTTACGCACAATGACGACACGGGCTTCCATCTCAAGCGGATGGACACACTCGGCCGCACTGCGCGATCTCGCGATGGCGGCTGTGGTCACGCTTCTCGCTGCGGGCGGAACCGGGTGCAACGAGAATACGGCCAAAGGCGACCAGGGAACGCCGAGCGTTCCGGTGAAGATCGAGGTCGCTCGCCTCGTGCCGGTCAACGACACCAGCGAGTACGTGGCGACCCTGAAGTCCCGAGATTCCGCCATCCTGATGCCCCAGGTTGAGGGGCAGATTATCGACATTCGCGTACACTCCGGCGACCGTGTCTCTAGCGGCGCAGTGCTGATGCAGATCGATCCTGCCAAGCAGCAAGCGACCGTCAACAGCCAGGAGCACGCCAAGGCCGCGCAGTCAGCGAGCTTGAAGTGGGCGCAACAGCAGTATGACCGGACTAGAGAACTCTATGCTGCGGGAGTAGTCAGCAAACAGGACTTGGACCAGGCGAAGGCAGTCTTGGACCAAGCGCAAGCGCAGCTACAAGCGCTTGATGCCCAGGTTCGGGAGCAGCAGGCTCAGCTCCGGTATTACAACGTGGTGGCCCCGCGAGACGGCATTGTGGGAGACATTCCCGTCCGCGTTGGCGATCGGGTGACGAATACCACGCCGCTTACGACCGTCGATAAACCCGGCAGCCTTGAAGCCTACATCTACATCCCCATTGAACGTTCTTCGCAATTGAAGTTGGGGATGCCGGTCCAAATCGTAGACGGTTCTGGCAATGCGATCGCGGACAGCCAGGTGAGCTTTCTCTCTCCACAAGTAGATAACACGACTCAGACCGTGCTGGCCAAGGCGCGAATCGCGAACCATGAGGACAAGCTCCGCAATTTGCAGTTCATCCGCGCTCGCGTTACTTGGGGAGCGCACCAGGGGCCGGTGGTTCCGGTGCTGGCGGTTTCTCGGATCGGAGGACAATATTTCGTTTTTGTGGCGGAGGATCAGAACGGCAAGTTGGTTGCGCACCAGAAGCCGCTGCGAGTGGGAGAAATGATGGGAAATGACTATGTCGTTCTGGAAGGCATCAAGCCTGGCGACAAGGTCATAGTCTCGGGGACTCAGCTTTTGATCGATGGCGCGCCGGTAACGCCCCAGAGCTAGTTTCCAGTTTCTGGTTTCCAGTGCGCTCATCAGCCGGGAACCGCAGAACTGGAAACCGGAAACTAGAAACTCACAACCGTCTTTCATGTTTGTTAACTTCTTCATTCATCGGCCGGTATTTGCCACGGTTTGCGCCCTGCTGATTATCCTCGCCGGCGCGGTAGTCATTCCGACTCTGCCGGTTGCCCAGTTCCCCAACCTCGCTCCACCTCAGGTGGCGGTGAACTCTGGCTATGTGGGAGCCAGCGCGCAAACCGTTGAATCGGCAGTGACCATTCCGCTCGAGCAGCAGATCAACGGCGCCGAAGGAATGAAGTACCTCACTTCCAGCAGCGGTAACGACGGATCGAGTTCTATCACTGCCACATTCGACCTTAACCGTGATCCCGACCTCGCGGTCGTGGACATTCAAAATCGCGTGAATGCCGCGCAGGGACGCCTGCCGGGTGCCGTCAAACAGACCGGCATCTTCATTAGCAAGTCATCAAGTAATTTCGTTTTCGGTGCGGCGGTTTACTCACCGGATGGCCGCTACGATCCGCTGTTCATGAGCAACTACCTGGACGTTTACGTCCGCGACGCGATCAAGCGGGTGCCGGGCGTGGCCGACGTTTTCGTATTCGGGGAACGCAAATACTCCATGCGCCTGTGGCTTGACCCGGAGCGTATGGCCAGCCGTGGCCTGACCGCGACCGACGTGGTAAATGCCTTGGGCGAGCAGAACGTCGAGGTAGCGGCCGGGCAAGTGGGACAGCCGCCGAGCAAGGTAGGACAACAGTTTCAGATCAGCGTGCGTGCCATAGGCCGCCTGAGCGAAGCACCACAATTCGAAAACATCATTCTCAAGACGAATAACGACGGCACCCTGGTGCGGCTCAAAGACGTAGGCCGGGCCGAACTGGGCGCAGAAGATTACAGCTCTGACCTGATGTACAACGGCCACGAATCGGTTGGGATCGGTCTCACCCAGCTTTCAACTGCGAATGCCCTGGAAGTGGACCGATTGGCGCTTGCCGAACTCGATCGGCTGTCGAAGCGCTTTCCCCCCGGAATGGTTTACGAGAATGCTTTCGACACGACTGACGCAGTGGGCGAATCGATTCGCGAAGTGCTCAGCACGCTGCTGGAAGCGATTGGCCTAGTCATCTTGGTCATTTTTGTTTTTTTGGAGGATTGGCGCAGCACCATTATTCCCTCCGTTACGATTCCGGTTTCTCTGATCGGCACATTTGCCTTCGTCAAGCTGCTCGGGTTTTCAGTCAATACTCTGACCCTGTTCGGCATCACGCTGGCCACCGGCCTGGTGGTGGACGACGCTATCGTCGTGATTGAAAATATTGAGCGCCACATTCAGGAAGGTGAGCACAGTCCGGTAAAGGCCGCGTCGGATGCGATGAAAGAAGTCACCGGCGCAGTGATCGCAACTTCACTCGTGCTGGTCGCGGTATTTGTTCCGGTGGCGTTCTTCCCGGGAACTACAGGGATTTTATTCCGGCAGTTTGCGCTTACGATCGCTTTTTCCATTTCCATTTCCGCGTTCAACGCTCTGACCCTAAGCCCTGCCCTTTCCGCGCTGCTGCTGGGACGAACTCACGGCGAGAAGATCTGGTTCTTCCGCGAAGTAGATAAAGTCGTGGGTGCCGTGACTCGCGGCTATCAAGCTGCGTTGCGCGCGTTCCTGCGGTTCCGCCTGGTTGCCGTGGTTTTGTTTCTTGCCGGGCTGGGTCTTACTTACTTCATCTTCCAGCGAGTGCCCAAGGCCTTCGTCCCCAATGAAGATCAGGGATGGTTCATCGTGGCGGTGCAATCCCCGCCGGGGGCGTCCGCGCAGTACACCAAGTCGATCGAGGAAGAGGTGTACAAGATCATGCGGAGCGCGCCTGAAGTTGAAAATGTGTTTGCCGTCGTCGGTTTCAGCTTTTCGGGAAGCGCAGCCAATCGCGGAATTGTCTTTGCCGGGCTCAAGCCGTATTCACAGCGCCGGGGCGCAGAGCATTCTGCAGATGCAGTCGTAAATCGCTTGCGCGGGCGATTCTTCGGGGTCACCGGCGCTCTGGTTCTTCCCTTCCTGCCGCCAGCGGTGAACGGTCTCGGCAACTTCGGCGGTTTTCAGTTTGAGCTGCAAGATCAGGGCGGCCACACGCTCGAAGAGTTGGCCAAAGCGACCCAGGACATGACGCATCAGGGCACCGCGCGCAAGCAACTGACCGGCCTGTTCAGCGATTTCACGGCGAACGATCCACAATTCCTGGTAACTATCGATCGTGAGAAGGCCAAGAGCCTGCATGTGCCACTGCAGCAAGTAACGGACACACTGGGCGTTTACATGGGATCGTCCTACGTCAATGATTTCGACTTTAACAACCGTTCGTACCGGGTTTACGTGCAGGCGGACCGGCAATTCCGTTCTCAGGCGAAGGACATCAAGGAGTACTACGTGCGCTCCGACAACGGGGCCATGATCCCATTGGACAACCTGGTTACGATTTCGCAGACTTCCTCACCGCAAGTCATCAGTCATTACAATCTTTTTCGCTCCGCCGAAATTGATGGTGCAGTTGGCCCGGGATACAGTTCCGGGCAGGCCATCGATGCGATGGAAGACCTGAGCAAAAAAGTGCTACCTCAGGGTTTCAGTTACGAGTGGACTGGGTTGTCGCTGGAAGAACTGGCTTCCGGGCGCACTACCGTCTTCTTATTCGGACTCGGCGTACTGGTCGTATACCTCACGCTCTCCGCCCAATACGAGAGCTTTGTGTTGCCGTTTATCGTTTTGTTGGCGGTTCCGATGGCGTTGCTCGGGGCCCTGCTCGCGCAGTCGTTGAGGGGTTTGCAGAATGACGTTTACTGCCAGATTGGCTTGGTTATGTTGATCGGGCTGGCCAGCAAGAATGCCATCCTGATTGTGGAATTCGCCGAACAACTGCGCGAACGCGGACTCGGGCTGGTGGAAGCGACGGTGGAAGCTGCCCGCATTCGCCTGCGGCCCATCCTCATGACGTCATTCGCCTTCATTCTTGGAGTCGTGCCGCTGATGGTCGCCCACGGCGCGGGTCAGGAAGGCCGCCACTCCGTCGGAACGACCGTGTTCGGCGGCATGATTATGTCCACGCTGCTGAATCTCTTCTTTATTCCGGTGCTTTACCTGATCATCGAAGGCTGGCGTGAAGCGCGAGGCGTAAAGGTGGGGCGGCTGGCGCAAAATCCTTCGGAAGCAACCAGCGACTAACAGCCAAAGCAAAACGGGGAGGCTGACGCCTCCCCGAATCAGAATTACTTCTGAATGTTCCGTTACGGTACTGCCAGGAATCCGTGCTCAATTCCGTCGGTACCGGTAAAGTGGCCAACAATATCATCTGCATTGTTAAGACCACGGGCAACTGTCGAGGGTGAATTCTTGACATCAATCGTGAGGTACTTGTTCTTTGCAGGATCAGCAGCAAATCCATTCAGAGCGCCGGCGGTATCAAAATAGGCTCCCGAAATCTGATTCGCGTCATTGAGCTTTTCCGCTTCCGTCCCGGTGGATCCGGGGAAGTCGATCTGGGTGAATTTTCCTGAAACCAGCACGAAGCCGTGGTCAACGCCGCCGCTGTCAATAAAGAACCCGTCAATGACGCCCGTCGTATTCACGCCTGAGGCCAGCGTGGTCGGCGCATTCGGATAGGTGATAGCAGCAAAGGTTCCGCCGCTATCGGAAAAGCCGACTTGAGAGCCGCTAACCGGATCGATCGTCGTTCCGACGATTTCGTCGCTGTTATTGATCCCGTACGCCACTGTAAACGAGGAGCCGGGATAGTCGATGGACGTGAACTTGTTCGGAGAGACGAACTCGAAACCGTGACTGGCGCCCGCGGAATCGGTATAGAGACCGACGACATGGTTCTTGTCGTTGATGCCCCAAGCCTGGGTAGTGGCGGCACCCGGGTAGTCGAGGGTCTTGAACGTTTTATTTGGCAACATGGCAAAGCCATGGAAAACCCCGTTGCTGTCCATATAGTCGCCAACGATGACCTTGGCCTTGTTGATCGCGCTCGCGGCCGTGTAGATGGAGCCGGGGACGTCGATCTGGGTGAACTTGAATGTGACATCCGACCCGGCTTGCGCCTGGGTGGGAAGGATCACAAGGAATGCGGTTAGGGTCAGAACTGCAAGTCCAATGCAACTCCACATCTTCTTAGCTGGTTGAGATCCAATCGACATCGCACATCCTCCAAGTGAGATTTTTTTGCAGAGAGTTTTGACAACTGAATCACCGCTCACAGCCGGGCGGTGACCCACATCGCCAGTTGCCGGCCCACGTGAGGTCATACAGTATGCCTTATTCCGGCTCCCATTGCACGTCGAATCGCCTGTGCAGAGCGGGATTTGGAACCAGGAGTCAGGAACGACCCCGCGCACCTAAAATCGGGGAGGCTAGACGACCCCTCCCCGAATCAACGAACGGCGTCGCTGATCTCCCCCAACTCGGCCCGGTACACCTTAGAACGTCGAATTCGCATTCCATCCCGCAAGTTGCCGGACAAATCCCCGGTCCAGTTGCGCCCTTCGCCGGCAACACAACCGCCGCACCAATCAACAGCAGCACGATGAAAATACACACGATCAATGCCTGAACCAACACGCTCCCGCGCTTCAGTCTGTAGTGAAATGTTTTGCACATAGCCAGTAGTCTTGAGACTTACAAGGCAGGCACCGGGATTTTTGTCTGCTTCCGGTCATGGTCGCTGGGGTATACTGACGCGTCTCTCCTCCCCCGAACAAGGGACACGACCGGGCATTTGCGGGTAGAAACGGACGACGCAACTGCCTCAACCCCGTCCCCCACGAGCGATGGCCGAACCGGAACGCATATCTGACCGCCGTTTAGATTCCTGGAAGGAAATTGCCTCCTTCTTTGGAAGAGACGAGCGCACCGTCCGGCGTTGGGAGAAGGAAAATTCTCTTCCCGTTCATCGCGTGCCTGGGAGCGCCAGGGGGCGGGTGTTCGCCTATGAGAGTGAACTCAGCGATTGGTTAACGACGCCCAAAGCTTCGGAACGCGACACTGGCGGCCCGACCAGCAGCGCTGGACAGTTGCAGGTTATTACCTCGTCGCCGAAAGAGCAAAATCGGCACCCCCCGGTGTGGCAAGCCGTCACCTGGGCGGGCGTTGTGCTCGTTCTCGGATCAATGGTGTTCGCGATATTTGCCTACCGCAAGAACCACGGCTTTGCGGTGCATGCGAATGGAGCGGCGCCCCATTCTGGGTCGGAATCAAACGCCGAAGATTTTTACTTAAAAGGACGGTACTACTGGAACAAGCGTACTCCCGACGATCTTAGCCGGGCGGTTGACTTCTTCACCCAAGCAATCGTGCAAAACCCGAACTACGCGCCGGCCTACGTAGGCTTGGCGGATTCCTACAACTTATTGCGCGAGTTCAGCATAATGCCAGCGAGTGAGGCATACCCTCGAGCACGTGCGGCAGCACAAAAAGCGGTTGAACTCGATCCGAATTCCGCCGAAGCCCATAATTCTCTCGCGTTCGCACTATTCTGGGGGTACATCGACGCGCAAGACGCCGAGCGCGAATTCACCCGCGCCCTGCAACTCGATCCCAACAACGTGCGAGCCCATCATTGGCATGCCACGTTTCTGGTCGAGATCGCTCAGTTTCCTGCCGCACTGGCGGAGATCGAACGTGCCCGCCAGCTGGAGCCTTCTTCGACCGCAATTCTGGCGGATAAAGGTTTCATCCTGGGTGCAGCAGGCGAATACCAGCAGGCGATTTCGCTGCTCAAGCAGTTGGAAGCGGCTGAGCCTGCTTTTATGTCGCCACCGCGCTATCTGGCCGAGATTTACTTTAACAAGCGGGACTTTGAGCACTACTTCCAAGAGACTCAGACGATGGCTAAGCTCGAGCACGATGGCCGGGCTGAATCTTCGTTATCTGCCCTTGAGGCGGGATACAGAAGTGGCGGCCAGCATGGCCTGTTCGAGGCCAAGCTTCGCATGGATCAACAACTCTATGATCAGGGACTGTCCTCAGATTTCACTCTGGCGTCCGACTATTCGCTGCTCGGAAACAAAAGCGAGGCCCTTCGCCACTTGAAGGCTTCCTATGACAAGCATGAGCTGGAGCTTTGTACGATCCTGCTGAACCACATGCTGGACAACATCCGTTCCGAGCCCGACTTCAGGGAACTGGTGGACAAGCTCGGGCTTTCACAACCGTAACACTCTCTCCGATCATGGCTGTGAACAGGTATCATGGAAGTTCGCCCTCGATATGCTGCCCTTCAAGCTCGTTTACAGCGATGATTATTACTTGCCGATTGGGGCACACGTTTTCCCCGCCGAGAAATATGAGCGGATTCACAAGAAACTTCTCGAGAGCGGAGTGGCCCAGCTCGAGGATTTCATCAGTCCGCAGCCTGCGTCGGACCAGGATATTTTGCTGGTTCATACTCCTCAGTACGTGCAGAAACTCAAGACCGGCAGCTTATCGGCCCGGGAAGAGCTGGAGATGGAAGTGCCGTACTCTCCGGAGTTGGTGCGCGCGTTCTGGCTGGCAGCCGGCGGTTCGATTCTGGCCGGCGAGCATGCGCTAAAGGATGGAGTGTCATTCAATATCGGCGGCGGCTTCCACCACGCCTTTCCGGATCACGGCGAAGGTTTTTGTATGATCCATGACGTCGCGGTGGCGATCCGCCGCCTTCAACGAGATGACAAGATCAGTCGCGCCATGACGGTCGACTGCGATGTCCATCAGGGGAATGGCACCGCCGCGATCTTCGCCGGTATGCGAATTCCCAGCGGCCCCTTGCCTTCGCACTCTGCTTCAACCTTGAATTCTTCACTTCCGGCGAAAATGCGTAACGCGCATGCGGGAGACGTTTTTACCATTTCCCTGCATCAGGAGAACAATTACCCGGCGTGGAAGCCGCCGTCATCAATCGACGTCGATCTGCCGGATGAGATCGGCGACGACGATTACCTGGCCTGGCTCGATAATGCTCTGAGCTCGGGGCTTCGCCAATTCGAACCGGAGCTGCTTTGTTATATTGCGGGAGCCGATCCTTATAGAGAAGATCAGTTGGGCGGTCTCTCGCTGACGATCGAGGGTCTGAAGCGCCGGGACGAATTGGTGTTCCGGGTGGCGAAAGCGCGCAATATTCCAGTGATGGTCACCTATGCTGGGGGCTACGCGCAAAAGGTGGAGGATACGGTCAGCATTCATTGCAATACGGTTGTGGCAGCAAAAGAGGTTTTTGCCAACTAGGAGGCCGCTATGCAATGTGTGACGGTCGTTTACGCCAACAAGCCCGATGCGAAATTCGATTTTGATTATTACCTGACCAAGCATGTTCCGATGGTCGCCTCGTTGTTCGGGACCCGGATTGAAGTGCAGAAAGGTGTAGCTTCCCCTTTGGGTGGCGCGGTGGCGTTCGTCTGCATCGCCCGAATTTGGGTCAATTCAGCCGATCACTTCAAAGCGACCATGGAAAAACATGGCGAAAAGATTCTTTCTGATGTGCGTAACTACACGAACATCGAGCCAGTGGTGCAGGTGGATGAAGTGGTAAGAGAGAGATAAATGGCGTAGGTCGGGACGCCAGCACCGCAGGGCAACGCCAGCAGCAGGTCCCTCCACTACGCAAACCCTCGCTCTCGCGATGACTTGCTCCGGTCGGGATGACAGAACTTGGGAGGTCTGACCATCCCAAGCAAGCCAGCATCCTGCGTGGTCTAGCACAATGATTGGTAGAATAGTTCCGCGATGTTCGAGAATCTTCAGGAAAAACTTCAGCGAACCTTTAAAAGCCTGCGCGGACAGGCCGTCCTCAATGAAGAAAACATTCAGGACGCACTGCGCGAGTTGCGTCTCGCGCTGCTTGAGGCCGACGTCAACTTCAAAGTCGTCAAGCAACTCATCGATCACATCCAGGCCAAAGCGGTCGGCCAGGACGTGGCCACGTCGCTATCGCCTGGCGAGCAGGTCATCAAGATCGTCCGCGACGAATTGGTCGAGACTCTCGGCCGTGACACCGCGCGCCTGAAGTTCGCCTCGCAGCCGCCAACGGTCGTGCTCATGGCCGGGCTGCAAGGCTCCGGTAAAACGACAACTTCCGGGAAGCTCGCTAACTGGCTCAAGAACGGTGGGCACCGGCCGCTGCTGGTTTCGGTCGACGTCTATCGTCCCGCCGCTCGCGAGCAGCTCAAAGTTGTGGCCCAGGCGATCAAAGCCAATCTGTACGAGGGTGAAGTCGCAGAAGCGAACACCGCAACCGTAGAGCGTCTTGCCAAAGAAGCGCGCCGCGAGGCCATCAATACCGGCTCTGATGTGCTCATCGTCGATACTGCCGGCCGGCTGCACATCGACGACCAGCTCATGGACGAGATGCAGTCGCTCAAGCGCATGCTCAATCCGCAGGAAATTCTGTTCGTGGCCGATGCCATGACCGGCCAGGACGCGGTCAACTCTGCCGATGAGTTCCACAAGAAGCTGACGCTGACCGGCGTGGTGCTAACCAAGATGGATGGCGATGCCCGCGGCGGCGCAGCGCTTTCGATTCGTCAGGTGACGGGCCAGCCGATCAAGTTCATTGGTGTCGGCGAAAAATACGATGCCCTCGAACCCTTCCATCCCGACCGTATCGTCTCGCGCATCCTCGGCATGGGCGACATTCTCTCGCTGATCGAAAAAGCGGAGCAGCACGTCGATCGCAAGAAGGCGCAGGAAATGGCCACGAAGGCGCTGGCTGGCGATGGATTCTCGCTGGAAGATTTCCGCGACCAGCTGCGCAGCGTGCGCAAGATGGGATCGATCCAGAACCTGATGGGCATGCTGCCCAGCATCGGGCCTTTTGCCAACCTGCAAAAACATGCCGACAAGGTTGATGAAAAGCAGATCAATCGCGTGGAAGCGATCATTAATTCCATGACACCGCACGAGCGCAACCACCACGAGCTCATCAACGGCAGCCGACGCAAGCGCATCGCCCGCGGTTCCGGCACCAGCGTGCAGGAAGTAAACAATCTTCTCCGGCAGTATGCCCAGATGCGCAAGATGTTCAAGCAAATGGGCAAGGCCAGTTTTGGCCGCAAGCTGGCGGGAATGAAACTGCCTGGAATGTAGCTAGTAGCTAGCGGCTAGTAGCCAGGCCAAGCTACCAGCTACTAGCCCCTAGCTACTTTTCTTATGAAATGGCGCTCCCTCGAAGAAGCTGGATCCTCGACGGACGCTCGTCCGCTGCGCGAGATACTCGCTGAGCGTAAGGAAGGGATCTCCAGGTACGTTCCCGCGGAAACTCAGGCGGTTCACGCACAGGTCATCTCTGATCTCCAGCAGCAGGGCATTTCTGATCGCGTATTAAGAGTGGGGATGAAAGCCCCGAGCTTCCAAGTGCAGGATCACAACGGCAAGCAGGTGAATTCAGCCGAACTGTTGCAAGCCGGCCCTGTGGTCATGTGTTTTTTTCGCGGCCGTTGGTGTCCCTTCTGCGTCGCGCAACTGGAGGCGATGAATTTGATTCTGCCGCAGATCCAACAGGCCGGCGCTTCCCTGGTCGCAATTTCTCCGCAGACCGTACACCAGTCGTTTCTTATGGCCGACCAGCACCAGCTGCGATTTCGACTTCTCAGCGATACCAGCAACGCAGCTGCCCGGCAATTCGGGCTTGTATATCGTGTGCCCGACGCACAACAGGCTCTCTATCGCCGCACTTTTGTCAATTTGGCGTTTATCAATGGAGACGCGAGTTGGGAACTGCCCATTCCGGCAACGTTCATCATCGATCGAGGCGGAACGATTGCGTGGGCCTCCCGCAATCCCGACTACACCATCCGTCCCGAACCGGAGGACATTCTCAATCAACTTCTGTTGCACGAAAATGAAAAGTAAGGAGTCAGCGTCGCGCCCCTCTGACTCCTGACTCCCGACCACTGATTCCTGCTCTTAGTACTGCAGGCAGATTTCCAGTTGACGTTCGGCTTCGTCGATCGCTCGTATGGCATCCACGCGATGTCCGCCGAAGTCGTGGGCGGCTTCCTGCAGGTGGGCCTTGGCATTGCGCAGCGCGCGGATCGCGTCGTGAATCTGCGGGTGGCGACCAGCGGCCGGGGAGGGCGAGGAAAGCGTTAACATCAAGGCAATAACGGCAAGCGAACTCATGACTCTGTGCTTCATGGAATCCTCCTTACTTTCGTCCGAGCGAGAGCGGACGCCTCTGGGTTTTGGCTAGGCTATCGAACCCCAAAGACAGTAGCAAGTTGCGAAGAACCACGAAGGATACTGAGGATTACACGGTTGCGCCGTGCCCAGTTGTGGCCATCTGCGGTTAGTTCGAGTCGGCGGTACACCCCTGCCCGAATCCGTAACAGGCGCAAATCATGCCTCCAAAATGGCCGCCATCTTATCACGGGGAAGCGGTATGATTGACGCACTGATTGCTTGGGGCCCGTCATGGAAAGCTCTTATACGGACAGAGGGTCTGTGACGGCCCTTTTCTAGTCTTAGGAATCTCTGATGGTCAAGCGCGGTATCCGCATTCTTCGGCACATCGGCGCAGCTCCGGTTGTGGCGGTATGCACCAATTGCTCACGCGAGTTCAAAGCCAAAACCGTGTCTTTGCGGAGTGTCAAGGATGCGACAGACGATCTGCAAACGCAGTTCGATCAGCACGCCTGCAAGGTGGCAGAAACAAACCCGGGAGTAAACCCCTCAACATCGTGAGTCTAAACCCTCCGTTGCACCGCCTCCCCAGACATTGGCCATCGCCTTCTTGCCAATCCCGCTAAATTCTGCAAAAATAATGGTTTGTCTTACACCTGCCAGAGGCAATAGGAAAGGAAACAAAGTTCAGTGTTAATGATTCGTCTGGCGCGCACGGGTGCGCGCAAACAACCGCATTACCGCGTGGTGGTGATTGAAAAGGAACGCGCGCGCAACGGGCGGCCGGTTGAAGTAGTGGGCACATATAATCCCCGCACTAATCCTGCCAGCATCGAATTGAAGCGCGAGCGTGTCGCTTACTGGATATCAAAGGGCGCCAAGATGTCGGACCGCGTGAGCAAGATCGTGTCCAAGCCGGCCGCGGCGGCACCTGCGGTCGCCTGATTCAGGCGAAGATCATCCCATTCATAGGAAGATAGATGAGCGAATCAGGCGGGGACGTGCGCGCATTGCTGGAGCAGATCGCTAAGGAACTGGTCGATGCTCCCGATCAGGTTGCGGTCAGCCAGATCGACGGCGAGATAACAGTTTTCGAGCTTAGCGTCGCCGAAAACGATATCGGCAAAGTCATCGGCAGGCAAGGACGGGTAGCTCGGGCGATGCGATCGCTGGTGAACGCTGCCGGAATTCGCGCGAACAAACGCTTCGAGCTGGAGATTTTGGAATAGGCGGCATGGGCGAGGACGAGCGGTTCGTCACCATCGCTCGCGTGATGAAGACCCAAGGGCGGCGCGGTGAAGTCGCCGTGCACGTGTTGAGCGATGCGCCGGACAGGTTTTATGCAGGGCTGAAAGTTTTTGCGCTGGACGAAAAGAACCTTCGCCGGGAACTGCAGATCGAAGAACTCTGGCCGCATAAAGACCATCTGGTTTTGAAGTTTGCCGGCGTGGATTCGATTTCTGAAGCGGAAGAGATTGCCGGTTGCGAATTGCAGGTTCCGCAAGAGGAGCGGGCACAGCTTGAGCCTGGCTGGAATTACGTCAGCGATCTCGTAGGTTGCACAGTTTTCGATGGCGAACGCGAGATCGGAAAGATTGAAGATGTTCGCTTCGGAGCGGGCGAAGCGCCGCTGCTGATTGTGCGAGTTGGGCGAAGGGAGATTGAGATTCCTTACGCCGAAGCGTATCTGCAAAGTGCAGATCTCGCAGCGAAGCAGATCAGAATGCTGCTTCCCGACGGTATGCTGGAGCTCGACGCCCCGCTCACGGCGGAAGAGAAAGAAGAGCAGAAAAGAAAGTAGCCGGTAGCTAGGGGCTAGTCGCTAGGTACTGCTGGTTTTCCTAGCTACTAACTACCAGCTACTAGCTACTAAAATGCAGATTCACATCGTAACCATCTTTCCCGATTTCTTTCGCGGGCCGCTGGATTACGGAATTCTGCGGCGGGCGCGGGAAGCCGGCCTGGTTACGATAACGGTGCATGATCTGCGGGCGTTTGCCCACGATCGTCATCGCACAGTGGATGACCGCCCTTTCGGCGGCGGCGAAGGCATGGTCCTTAAGCCGGAACCGATCTTTGAATGTGTAGAAGAGTTGCGGATGGCGGCGCGCGATACGCGCATCGCCGGCGGGCCCGAAAGCGTGATTCTGCTTTCAGCGCAGGGCCGGCGATTCGATCAGGAAACGGCACATGAACTGGCTGCTCTCGAAAGAATCGTCTTGATCTGCGGGCGTTACGAAGGCGTGGATGAGCGAGTGGCGCAGCAGTTGGCGGATCGCGAGCTTTCGGTTGGCGACTTCGTGCTCAGCGGCGGCGAACTGGGCGCAGCAATTATCGTCGATTGCGTAACGCGGCTGATTCCGGGAGCGGTTGGCAATGAGGCTTCGACGCAGCAGGAGTCTTTCACCGCGCATGCAGCGGCGGAGACTGGCGATGGCCCCAGCTCAACCTGCGTTTCCGGCGGATTGCTGGACTATCCGCATTACACCCGACCCGCTGATTTTCGCGGTGCGAAGGTGCCGGAAGTACTGTCGTCGGGGAACCACGAGGAGATACGCCGCTGGCGACGGCGGACAGCGCTGGAAAAAACTGTGCGCAACCGTCCGGATTTGTTGGACGCCGCGCAGCTGAACGACGAAGACAAAGATTTGCTGGCCCAGATCAAAAAGAATTAGTTGTCAACCCGTTTTTTGTTGTCATCCCGAACGTAGCGAGGGATCTGCAGTTCCGGGGCCAAACGACTTTAGGAGAGAGATTATGTCGAACCTCATTATTGAGAAACTGCTAGCGAAAACCAAGCGGACCGATCTGCCCACGTTCGCGCCCGGCGATTCTGTGCGCGTGCACGTGAAGATCAAGGAAGGCGACAAGGAGCGCGTCCAGGCTTTCGAAGGAGTCGTCATCGCCCGCAGCCGTGGGCCGCAGGCCAGCTTCACGGTGCGCAAGATCAGCTTCGGCCATGGAGTCGAGCGTATCTTCCCGGAAAACTCCAAGGTCATCGACAAGGTCGACCTGGTGCGCTCGTCCAAAGTGCGGAGGGCCAAGCTGTATTACTTGCGTTCACTGCGTGGCAAGGCAGCCCGTCTGCGGGATGTGGAGCGCGAGCACGCCACGGCTGAAGCCGCCACCGCGAACAAGTAGCGGCCGCGCCAGACCCCTG
>Ga0335081_10004802_pt1 | contig 21351 bp, 25 predicted proteins | sample Lox_Sample_35_FD_206713 | JGI IMG/M metagenome (GOLD analysis project Ga0335081, IMG submission 206713) | Soil microbial communities from Loxahatchee National Wildlife Refuge, Florida, United States - Lox_Sample_3.5 | ecosystem: Environmental > Terrestrial > Soil > Wetlands | place: USA... | reverse complement strand
TCATCCTCCTCTCCGCGGCGAGTATCGCCGTCCCCTCCACCCCCGCCGTCTTGGTCATCATCAGCGAGTCGCCCTTCTTGGCCCCGGCGGCGGTCACGTAGGAGTCGGCGAGCGCGAACGCCGTTGTGACGACAATCGGCCTGTGCATGCCCAGGCTCACCTCCGTGTGGCCCCCGACGATCGAGATACCGAGCGCCCTCGCGGTCTCGTCCATCTCCGACGAGAGGACGCGGACGTCCTCCTCCTTCGCCTCCTCGGGCAGGAGGATGATGGATTGGATGAACTGAGGGCTGTTCCCGCTGGTCGCGACGTCGTTGGCGCTGACGTTGACCGCGTACCAGCCGACCCTCTCCCGGACGCCCGTGATCGGGTCCGAGGAGACGATCAAGAACCTAGGGCTGGACCGCCGGCCGAGCCTGACCACCCCGAAATCGAGCCCCAGCGCTGGCTCGACCACGACGTCGGCCGACCTCGCCCCCGTCATGCCGAAGAGGTACCTCTCCATCAGCTCGGGAGGGAGCTTCCCCAGCGAGAGCCTCCGCGGTGGACTGGGCAAATCGGGGCCGTGCAAAGGCGGAGCGCTTTTTAGCTTTATTCAGCGCTCGAGGAGGGACCTCTGCAGGAGGATGGGCGCGTCGTAGAAGAGAGCCATGGCGATGCCGTCCGACGCCCTGTACCCTCTGAGGAGCATGTCCTTCCCCCTCCCCGCGAACTGGAGGTCTGAACGCAGGACGTTCCCCGAGGGGTAGACCTCGACCCCCGCCAAATGGAGCCCCGCCTTTTCGGCGAACTCCTCGATCATGTTGTAGACAGATGGTATCGACGAGCGGTCCCCCTTGTCGAACCTCGACATGTGCATCGCCGTTTCGCCTGAGAACGCCCGCATGGTGAAGCTCTCGTCGGTGGAGGTCTTGAGCAGCACCAGGCCCTCGAGCCCGTCCTCGTCGGCGAACCCCACCTCGGCGACCTTGACCGGGACGAAATCGGTAATCTTCGTCTCTGCCATCGCGGCGAAAAATTCGCGCGCCCTTCTAATAAATCCTTACGGAGGTGCCGAGAAATCTTTCTTGAGCGCCCGGATGGACTTCGCGGTCGCGGTGAGGCCGTCCCGGAGCTCCTTCCTCTTCCCGTGCTTGAGCGCGACCGTTATCAAGTTCACCCACCCCTGGAGCTCCCTCATCCTCCCCATCGTCCTCGGGGACAGCCTCGCGAGCTTCCCTATCTCGTTGTTGAGGACGAAGATGTCCTGGAACGCCCGGTCCTTGGCCGCGGCGTCTCCGTCCATGGCCTCCGCAGCGGACGCCCTGACCACGAGGAACGCCGACTCTATGCTCTGGACGCTCTCGACCAATCGACCTCACTCCGTCCGGGCCCGGCCGTTCGTCACTTGGCCTGTGGCTGCTGCTGGTTCTGCGGCTTGTTGACTTGCTTGTTGACCGCGTCCGCGAGATAGTGCCCCTTGACGATGACCTTGACGTCCTTCACGCCCTTCACCTGCTGCGCGTAGGTCTTCATGTCCTGGGAGATCTTGAGCGCGAAGATGGGAGGGCAATAAGGCGTCGTCGCGTGGTACTCGATGTTCACGTTCCCGTCCGTCACCTCGAGCTTGTCGATGAGGTTCATCTCGACTATCGGCATCCCTATCTCGGGGTCGACCACCTTTGCGAGCTGCTTCTGGACCTCCTTGAGGTCGACTTGCTCTACTGCAGACATCTGAAAAGTCATGCGTTTTCGGAGTTATTTAGGGGTTTTCGGGCCAGACCTCAACCGTAGATGCCCGTCCGCTCCCTCGGGATTTCGGGCAGGCCCACCCTCGCCTCCTCGGTCTCGATCTCCTTGGCCCTCGAGAGGAGCTCCTTTGTGTCCACGTGGAACTCTGCCATCTCGGAGAGGACGCGGACGATCTCGATGACCGACTTCGGGTGGGGCCTGGGCTCTCCGTGGTCGACCCCGATCTTGTAGCCCCGCATCCCGTAGTCGCCGGCCATCCCGACGATGAGGTTCGAGAAGAAAGGACCAGGCTCGCTCTTCGTCACGGTGACTCCGAGCTTCTCGAGCTCCTTGACCCCCTCGCCGTCCGACGCGAACCCGACTGGCCTGACGGGCGCCCCGGCGGGAGTCGGGGACTCGGACCACCTCGCCCCGACCGAGAAGACCTCCCTCGCCCCGAGGTCCCGCGCGAACGAAAGGACGCTGTGGGCATACTCTTGCTGGTCGTCGAAGGGAGAGCCGTCGCCCGCCAGCATTATCACCCGGCGCTTTCCCGCGTACGAGTAGAATTCGTTGGAGTGGAGCCTCGACGTCCCGTCCTCCTCGACGACCACCTCAGGAGGGAGCCCCGAGGAGTACAGCCTGGCGAACCTCTCAAACGCCAGCTGCTTGAGGAGGAAGTTCGCCGTCTCCCTCGCGTGCGAGTACAGCCCTTGGTACTGCGGGGCCATCGTCGAGAGCGCGACGACAAAGATCGAGTCCCCGGCCTCGGGCATCCGCTCAACCTCAAGCCTCTCCCACATCGCGAGGTCAGGCAGAGAAGCCGCCGCGTCCGATAAAAGAGCATCGGCTCGAGTGTCCTCAGCGCCCCGCCTTGGCGGTCAAGTAGTACCTCCCTCCGAAGGACCGCAGCTTCACCCTAGTCCCCAGACACCTGGTGAGGTTCTTGCTCGTCAGCGTCTCCGCGATCGTGCCTGAGCTGACGACGCGCCCCTCCCTGAGGAGCAGGGCGTGAGTAAAGCCGGGCGGGACGTCCTCTGTGCGGTGGGTAACCTCGATGAAGCACGTCCCCTCCTTCCTCGAGAGGATGGCGGAAAGCCCCCTGAGGAACCTCTCCCTGGAGGCGATGTCCAGTCCCTCGCACGGCTCGTCCAGCACAAGGAGCTTCGGCCTCGCCATGAGCGCGCGAGCGATTGCGACCCGCTGCCTCTCACCCTGGGAGAGCTCAGAGACCGCCTTCCCGCCGTGCCGCAGGCACCCGACCGAGCGGAGGAGCGACCTCGCCTCGGCGACCTCCTCCTCGCTCGCTCTGACCCAGAGCCTGGTCGAGCCGAACCTCCCGCTCAGGACGAGGTCGAGGACCTTTACGTCGCCGCGAATCATCCGGTCGAGGAACGAGCTGACAAGCCCCGTCTCCTTCCTCAGCTCGCGGAGGTCCGACTCCCCGAACCTCCTCCCGAGGACCGCGACCCTCCCGCTCGACGGCCACCTGTACCCGTTGACGATGCTCAGGAGGCTGGTCTTCCCCGCCCCGTTGGGCCCGATGACCACCCAGTTCTCGCCGGGCATCACCCTCCAGTCCACATGGCTGAGCACCCTCTTCCCGTCGAGGACTAGGCTGACGTCGGACAACAAAAGGACCGGCTGGGGCCTTGCCAAGCTCCCGGCGTCCGCGCGGCGCGGCCGCTTTAACCATTAGTCTCGCACAGGGTCAAAGAAAGGATAACAACTTCTCTCGACGGGGTTGCGCGAGTTGGAACTCGTCGAGCTCGCGAAGTCCCTCGTCTCGTTCAGGACCGAGATCCCCCCGGGGAACGAGGAGGGCTGCGCCAGGTTCCTCCATGACCACCTAGCCGATCTCCACGCGAAGGGCGCCGAGGTCAGCCTCCACAGGTTCGAGCTCGAGAGGGCGAACGTGGTGGCGAGGTTCGGGCCGAAGGAGCCGGGCCTCCTCCTCGGCGGCCACCTCGACGTCGTCCCCGCGGGCGACGAGTCCGCGTGGTCCTCGCCTCCGTTCGAGGGCACGGTCAAGCGGGGGAGGCTCTACGGGAGGGGCTCCGCCGACATGAAGGCCGGGCTCGCGGCGATAATCAAGGCGGTCGAGAAGGCCGCGAAGTCTGATCTGAAGCGTGGCCTCCTATTCGTAGGGACGGCCGGGGAGGAGGTGGGCTTCGAGGGGCTCAAGGCGCTCTACGCGTCGAAGCGCCTCCCTGACGGTGCCGCCAAGGTCGGGGTGCTCGGCGAGCCGACGGGCCTCCGCCCCGTCAGGGCGCACAAGGGCCTCGCCGACTTCCGCATCACTGTCAAGGGGAGGAGCGGCCACGCCAGCAAGCCCGAGCTCGGGGTCAACGCAATCGAGAAGTGCTCCAAGATCATCGAGGGCATCGCGCACTGGAACAGAGCGATCGCAAACGCACCAGACGAGGACCTCGGCCCGACGATCGCGACCTCGACCGTGATAAAGGGCGGCACCAAGAGCAACGTCATCCCCGGCTCCTGCGAGCTGATAGTCGACTCGCGCTGGATACCCGCGCACGGGACGGCGTACGTCCAGCGGGCGCTGGACTCCCTGGTCGCCACACTCAAGAGGGATGACCCGTCGCTTGAGGCCGACGTGGAGCTGATGTACGACAGCCCCGCCCTCAAGCTACCAAGAGACCACTTCGCCGTCAAGCTCGCAGAGTCAGTGAGCGGCGCGAGGTCCGAGGTCGCCCCCTACGGCACCGAGGCAGCACTGTACTCGCTTCACGGGACCCCCTCGCTCGTCCTGGGGCCGGGGAGCCTCAATCAGGCGCATATCGTCGACGAGTACGTCGACCTGTCAGAGGTCAAGGCGGCCCATGCGATCTACTCGAAACTCATCGAGTCCGTCTGCCGCGCCTAGCCTCAGACGAAGGTGAAGGCGCTCCCGATGAGGTAGAGCAACCCCGCCGCCAGCGCGCCTATCGCAAGGGTCTCCATCCCGCTCCGCAGCGGCTTCCTCTTGACGATTCTTCCCTTCCATTCGCCCGCCGCGAAGAGGAATGCAAGGGAGAGGACGACAGAGGCCGCGACGGCCGAAGACTTGGGCGAGACGAGATAGTATGGCGCCAAGGGGACCAGCGCCCCGACCAGGAAGGAGAGCCCGATGACACCCCCCAGCCTCCACGGGCTCTGCAGGCTGTGCCTGTGGATGTGGAGCTCGTTGACGAGCATGTCCTCGAGGAACTTGTCCTTGTTGGTAAGGAGCCTCTCCACCACCGTATCCGCCTCCTTCTCAGTCAGGCCCTTGTCCAGGTAGATCTTCTTCAGCTCCCAGACCTCCTCATCGGTCTCGTTCTCGAGCTCGTACGCCTCCCGCGCTGCGTCTGCCCTGAACAGGTCGACCTCCGACCTCGCGCTGAGCACGCCCCCGAAGAACATCGAGACCGACCCCGCGAGCATCGCGGCAAGCCCTGCGAACCTGATGAGGGCGTCGCCCGAGACCGCGCCGCTGAAGCCCGTGAGGAACGCGAGGTTGGTGATCAGCCCGTCGGCGAGCCCGAGGGCCGAGGAAGAGATCAGGCCCCTGCCGGCGATGTGAGGGTGCTTCTCGACTGGGTCGTCCCCAGGCGGAGCCGGCCGGCCGCTCTCTTGTTCCATCCTGGCTGACGTCCGTTCAAGCCTCGAAGACCTTATAGCGTTTTGCTGGTCTCAGGCTTATAACGCTCGACCCGGGCACGTCGTCGCTGAGATGTCCCTCCTGGACAGGCGGGGCGACTACTCCTGGCCGCCGACCACCTTATCTGACCTCAACCTGATCCTCGACAAGGCGGTCGTCGCCGTCGGCCAGGACATCGGGGTCACCGTTGGCTTCCGCGTGATGGGCGGCCTGAGGGAGTCATTCGCGCCCAACGTCTGGACGATGGCGTGGGAGGACAACGACAAGCTCGTCAGGCTGATGATGACCACCACCGTCTCTTCGGGGAGGAAGCTCGAGGACACAGGAAAGGAGGTGAGGCGGGCGAGGTTCTACTGGAGCCGCGACCCAGACCTGCCCTACAGGATCTGGGCCGCCATAGTCCACGAGGAGGGCGGGGCGCCGATCATACCTGTCAGCGTCGAGGACGCCAAGTCCAAGTTCCTGGACGTCACCAAGCGCTTCGAGATACCCGCCTCTTCGCTCGGCAAGGGCAGCCACAAGCTCGAGGCGAAGGTCGAGGTCTCCTGGGGTCGGAGGACCTACATCGAGAAGGGCAAGGCTTCGGCCAGGTCCAAGCCAGTCCAGGTCAAGGTCGAGTAGGCCCTAGACGGTAAGGACGATCTTCCCAAAGTGCTCGCTCTTCTCCATCCTGACCTGGGCGTCTTTCGCCCTGCTCAGGGGCATCGAGATGTCCACCACCGGCCTCAGCCTTCTCTGCCTGAACAGGTCTAGGACCTTGAGGAGCTCCGCGCTCCCTCCCATGTAGCTCCCGAATATAGCGACCTCCCTGCTGAAGACGTACCTGATGTCGGTGACCGCGTCGTACCCCGTGGTCGCCCCGCAGGTCACTATCCTCCCCCCCTTCGCGACCGCCCTGATGCTCTCGTCCCACGTGGCCTTGCCCGGGTGCTCGACCACCACGTCGACGCCCTTCCCCTCGGTGTACTTCCTGGCCTCCTCGGATATCTTCGCCTTCTTGTGGTTGATGGTGTAGTCCGCCCCCAGCTCGACGGCCTTGCTCAGCTTGTCCTCGCTCCCCGCCGTCGCGACCACGTTCGCGCCGAACGCCTTTGCGATCTGGATCGCCGCTATCCCGACGCCCGACCCCGCCCCCAAGACGAGGACTGTCTCCCCCGCCCTGACCCCGGCCTTGGTCACTAGCATGTGGTACGCGGTCAGGAAGACCACGGGCACGGACGCCGCCTGGACGTAGTCCATCCTCTCCGGCTTTGCTATGACGTTCCTGGACGGGACGGCCACCAGTTCGGCGTAGCCGCCGTCCACGTCATTCCCGATGATGGAGTACCTGCGGCACTGGTTGTCCATCCCGCCTAGGCACTTTTCGCACCTCCCGCACCCGACCCCCGGGCTGACTATGACGTCCATCCCCTTGCTCACCTCCTTCTCCTCGGGCGAGACCTCCTCGACGACGCCCGCAATGTCGCACCCGGGGATGTGGGGCAGGGCGGGCTTGGAGTACGGAGGCCCTATCCTCCCCCAGATGTCCAGGTGGTTGAGGGCGCAGGCCTTTACCCTGACGAGCGCCTTGCCCGGCGCGGAGATGACCGGGTCGGGCGCGTCCTCGTACCGCAGGACCTCCGGCCCACCGTGCTCGTGGAACCTGACCGCCTTCACGAGGGTCCCCCGGCCTTCTTCTCCCTTATACGGGCTATTCCTCTTCTCCCTTCATCCGGGTGAAGACCAGGCCGAGCCCGAACCCTCCCACTATCCCGAAGAGGTGGGCGTAGATGTTCACCCCCGGCCCCGAGCTGGCGACGAAGATGAATGCCGCGTACATCAGCGCGAGGACCATGCTCGCCAAGTTCCTGTTCCTCGCGGCGTACGACCCTATCAGCCCGAATATCGCCCCCGACGCCCCTCCGGTCGCCACGTCCGAGGGTATGAGGACGAGTGAGAGGGCGTTGCCGAGGAGCCCCGCCCCGAAGTAGATTGCGAAGTACTCGCCCCTCGAGTAGGCGATCTCGTTCAGCCTCCCGAAGTAGTAGAGGGCGTACATGTTGAAGGCGATGTGGAGTATGTCGAAGTGGACGAACATCGCCGTCACCACCTGCCAGTACGCCCCGGCGAAGAAGTCCGAGCCCGTCTGCGCGAGGACGGCGTAGAGAGGGTCGCCACCGACGAGGAGCGCGGCGTAGACGACCACGTTCGCCGCTATCAGGGAGTACGTGACGAGGAACGAGTAGCCCTGGCTGTACCTGATTGGGGAAGGTATCATCAAGGGCCTTGGGCCGCCACCCGAGGGTTTGCTTAAGAAGCCTTAGGGGGATTAGTTTCATCCACCTCTCCTCCAATCACGGTTAAATACAATCCGGGCATGAAATTTTCTTCTGCGGATGAGCTTCCATCGCTCCCTGATCAAGAACGAGAACCCGCTACTCTCGTCATACATCCCAGAGGCCATCCCGCACAGGGGCGTCCAGATGCGGGAGCTCGAGGCCTACTTCCAGGGGGTCGCTGAGCAACCCCAGAGCGTCAGCCAGAACGTCCTCCTTCACGGTCCCGTAGGGTCGGGCAAGACCCTGCTGGCCAAGAAGCTGGGCGTCTCGGTCGAGAGGAAGGCGAATGCATACGGCAACCGCGTCAAGTTCCTCCACGTCAACTGCAGGATAGACAGGTCGCTCGTCGCGATATTCCACAACGCCCTCAAGAGCCTCGGGCACTCCTACCCGTCGAGGGGCTTCTCCTTCGAGGAGCTCCGCCAGGCCCTCTTCGAGGTCCTGAGGAAGGACAAGATACACCTCGTGGTCGCCTTCGACGAGGTCGACTCCCTGGTAGGCTCCGACCCAAACTCGCTCTACACGATAACCAGGATCAGGGAGATATCGCAGGACGCCCAGTCGTTCTCCTCCATCCTGATCTCGAAGAACCTCAACTACGTCAAGATGGTCGACCTGAGCACCATCAGCTCGGTCTCCTGGAACACGATATTGCTCGACCCCTACTCCCCCGACCAGCTCTACGACATCCTCCTCGCGAGGAGGGAGCTCGCGTTCCGCGAGGGGAGCGTCGACGACGAGGTGCTCAAGATGGTGGCGGAGGTCGCGGGCGTGTACGGGGACGCGAGGTACGCGATCGAGCTCCTCTACAGGGCCGGCAAGAAGGCCGAGATCGCCTACTCGCCCAAGGTCATGCCAGAGCACGTGAGGAGCGCGCAGGGCGACCTCCTCCCAGACTTCCGGAAGGAGGAGCTGGCCTACCTCGACGAGCACCAGCGCATCATGCTAAAGGCCATATCGCGGACGCTCAAGAACAGCGCCTCTCCGCTGGCGACCATAGGCGAGGTCGAGAAGAACTACAACGCAATATGCGAGTCGCAGGGCATAGCCCCGAACCACCACACCCAGGTCTGGAACGACATCAACGAGCTCGCGAGGAAGGGCATCATCGACACGCAGCTCTCGGGCAAGGGGTTCAGGGGGAGGACGACGATGATAGGCATCTCGAGGGTCTCCACAGAGCAGCTGATCCAGGAGCTGCAGAAAGAGGCGTAAGAGGGGAAGATGGACGACCACGGCAAGAAAGGCGCCGCGCCAGCCTAGCCAGGCTCCCTCGGTCGAGGACCTGTTCAACTCCTACGGGCGCGTCAGGATAATGGGCGTGATGATGGAGAGCAACGAGCTGAACATCTCCGAGGTCGCGCGCAGGTCGGGCATATCCCACTCCTCCGTCGAGATACACCTCGGGGTGCTGGTCGAGCAGGGCCTCCTGACGGAGAAGAGGTTCAACCGGATAAGGATCTTCAAGGTCAACCACTCCAACCCCTACACCAACGCCGTGGGCAGGTTCCTCTCGGAGTGGAGGGCCATCTCATCGGGCTCAGGCCAGGCCGTGGCCAGGGCCTTCAGCTAGCCTCCAGGTTCTTCCCGAAGGTCTCCGCGTACTGGTCGTAGACCTCCTTGTCGGGAGCGTGGTCCCCGCACAGGCAGTACGTCGAGACCCTCGTCCTGTCGCACCCGGCAAGGTACGGGCAGCCCTCGCAGGCCTCCTTGCCGCATATCCAGCACCTCAAGGTCACCTCGACCTCGACCCCCGCCGAGCGGAGCGTCCTTACGGCCGCCGGGAGGTCTGTCGCCGCATCGAACTTGAACCCCATCGACTTGTCGTACACCACGCCCTCGCGCCTTACGAGGGCGGCGAAGGTCTCTGTCCCCAGCCTCGGCAGGTCGAACCACGACCCGACGAGTATCCTCTTCGCAGCCATCTACCTGGCCGCCTCCTTCTGGAGGAACTTGTCGTAGGACTCGAGGAGGTCCTTGTCGGCGTCGACGCCCATGGACCGCTCTAGCTCCTCCCTGAACGGCTTCCTCGAGCTCATCGCGAAGACGTATGGCAGATCCTGCGTCCTCGCGCTCCTGCCGCTGGTGTGCGCCCTGGCGGCGTACCTGAGAGACATGTCCTTGATCTTCTTCGAGTCGTTCCAGACCCTGACCAAGACCGGGAACGGCAGGTCGTCCTGGCCCGCGTGCTTCACGCCCCTCCCCCTCACGACGGGGTAGAGCTCCTCGACGAACAGCCTGTCCACGTACCTGAGTAGCCTCCACTCCCCGGCCTTCATCATCTTCCCCATCAGCAAGTCGGCCCTCGAGACGACCTCCAGCGCCTGGGCCAGCTCCTGCGGAGGCAGCCCCGACCTCATCACCGCTCTGTGGACCTCCCTGACCTTCTCGAACGGCGAGAGCGAGAGCGCCCTCAGCGCCCTGGCGGCCTCCTCCTTGGTCTCCGCCTGGAAGAACCCGTTGAACGCCTCTGTCTCGGTCAACTCCCTGTCCTTGTAGACGCTCGCCCTGTCTGCGACCCCCGCCGCGACAGGCCTAGTCTGGAGGAGGCTGACGGCCTGCCTGACGTCGCCCCCTGCCTCAGCGACGTAAGCTTGGAGCTCCTCATCGGGCACCTCGACGCCCTCCTGCGATGCGATCTCCCTTAGGTACATCTCGACCTCCCTGGGGGGAGGCGGCCTGAACCTGAGGGCGAGGCACGACGACGCCAGCTTCTTGATCTCATCAGCGTCGGGGTCGTTGGCCGCCATTACTATGGGGTTGAGCGACTCCTTGACGGATTCCTTGATGAACTCCACCGCCCCGTAGTCCGCCCTCCCCGCCAGCCCATCCACCTCGTCCAGGAATATCAGCGACCTCTCACCGAACAGGCTGACCGTCCCCATGGCCTCTCCCATCTTGGAGCGAAGGCGCTCCTTCGTCCTCACGTCGCTGGCGTTGAGCTCAATCAGGTTCATCCCCCTCTCCTTCGACAGCAGGTTGACCATCGTCGTCTTGCCCGTCCCAGGCGGCCCCATCAAGAGGGCAGCCTTGCTCCCGGCCTTCCATTTTGCGAGCCAGACCGAGAGCGCCATCCTGGCCTCCTCGTTCCCTATCATCCTCTCCAGGCTCTTCGGCCTGTGCCTCTCGACCCACAAGCTCAGAACGCCCCCCCGATGAAGACTATCAACCCCAGAAGCATCCCCATCAGGGCCGTCCTCTTGACCTTGAGCGCGCCCTGAGCGTCGGCGTGCCTGAGTATGCTGTAGGCGAGGTAGAGGAACGCGGCGTCCGGGAGGAGGACGCCGAACTCGTACAGGAGGTTGACCTTTAGAAGGAACAACGGAAGGTCGCTGGCGACGACCGCGGCGAGGAAGAAAAGCGCCCCCACGGCCGACGCGCTCTTGAGGCCGTGGACGGCCGCGTACGACCTGATCCCCCTCTTCTGGTCGCCAGGGACGTCTGCCATCGCCTTGACCACTTCCCTCCCTACGCCCGCGAGGAGGGACGTGAGCGCCATGAAGAGAAGCAAGGAACCAAGGACGTTTCCACCCGAGACCACCCCTCCGTAGACGAAGGGTATCGCCAGCGACGACGCGACAATCAGGTTGCCCAGAATGCCGTACTTCTTGGCTCGATAGTCGTAGATCCACGCGAGCAGGGCATAGAGCCCCGCGATGGCAACCGCGAGGTAGTCGAAGCTCCTCACAGCCGTGACCAGCCCCACGGCGAGCACGAAGAGCGCTATGCCTCTGGCCTCCTTCAGGGAGAGCGCCCCGCTGGGGAGAGGCCTCGTCGGCTGGTTGACCCTGTCGACCTCGATGTCGTAGTAGTCGTTGGCCACCATCGAGAACGCGCAAATTGCGAACCCTGTGACGAACCCCAGCGTGATCTGGACCGGGGAGACGCTCGAGGGCTTCGACACAAAGTACCCGATGATAACCGCGAATCCGATCATCGCGCAGTTGATGGGCCTCAGGATTGCGAGCGACGCCCTCAAGTCCAAGGTCCCAACGGACCTCTACTTGCGGAACGTCGCCTTGGTCACCCTGTAGTAGATGACCTCTCCGCGCCTCTCTATCACGGCGACTATCGCCTCCTTCCCCATCCTGACGATCTGCTTGACCGAGTCCCTCAGGTCTCCCAGGCTCTTCTCCGTCCCCTCGTCGAGCGCGAACACCACGAACTTCGCCGCCTTCGCCGGGAAGTCTCCCCTCTCGTAGACCCGGAGGTCTGTGCCGAAGCCGAACCCGTCTTTCACCACGTACCCCCTGCTCCTGAGGTCCCTGTAGATGATGAACTTGGTCCAAGAATCTTTGATCCTGGCCTGAGTGGCCTTCGCGAGCTCCTCGAAGGTCACGGCCTTTCCCTTCGCGTCCTGGAGCCGGAGCTTCGCAGAATAGAGGAGGTAGAGCGCCTCGAAGTCCTTGAGCTTGAGGGCGTCGCCCTGCCTCTCGCCGTACCCGACCTCCTCGAGCTCGCCGAACCTACCCGATTCCTCGACAACGACCGCCCCGCCCTTGTCTATCCTGGCGGGGATGGGGTCGCGCGCAGGCTGGGGCGGCTCTTCCCTCTCCTTCTCCTGCTCCTGGACCTCCATCTTCGGCCCGCGAACCTCCGGACCGATATTAAGGATTTCAAGGGCGAGGTGAGCTCCGCCTCAGTTCGAGGACGGATTCGAGGTTCAAGAGCACCACGAGGGCCCCCAGCGCAGCGTACAGCGCGGTCACGCTCGACGGGAGGTCCCCTCCCACCTCCAGGCTGGGGTGCGTGCTGACGATGAGGCGTAGGGCGACCCCGAAGGCACCCAGGACGGATGCTCCGGCGAAGCTCCAAGCCCTCCCCCTCCTGCAGTAGCGGACGAGGAACAGGCTGATGGCGATCATCGGGGCGACCAGCCCTGTCGCCAGGACCTGCATCTCGAGCGTGCCCGCCGCAACGGTGATGACGAACGCCGCCACGACGGCGACTACGAAGACCTCGAAGACGGCAGTCGCCGCCCTCATGGTGAGGCTCGGCGCCGGGTCCATCGTAGCGTGGGGCGAGCGCCCTGCGGCTACTTAAGCCCCGAGAGCTCGCACGCCGCGGAAAAATGCTTTAGAACTCGCCGGATTGCCGCCGCTCGTCTTGAAAGAGAACTTCTTCACGCTCCGGACTGTGATCTGGGATGAGGGACGAGTGAAGATGATCGACCAGACGCGGCTCCCCGGCCGGCTCGTCTACAGGTCGTACGACGGCTGGCAGGGGGTGGCCGAGGCCATAAGGACGCTCGTCGTCAGGGGGGCGCCGGCCATCGGGGTCGCCGCTGCCATGGCCGTGGCGGTCACAGCAACCAGGTCCAAGGCATCCGACCTGGACTCCCTGCGTCGGGAACTCGAAAAGGCAGCCGCTGGTCTCCGCGCCACTAGGCCGACGGCTGTCAACCTCTTCTGGGGGATCGACCGGGCGATGGGGGCTGCCTCCAAAGCCAGGACCCCAAGGGAGGCCAAGGACGCGCTGGTCAAGGAGGTCGTGCAGATGGCGGAGGAGGACGTCGCCGCCTGCAAGACCCTCGGGAGGTTCGGGGCCGACCTCATAGAGAGCGGGGACACGGTCATGACCCATTGCAACGCGGGAGCGCTCGCGACCGTGGGCTACGGAACCGCCCTCGGGGTAATCCGCGCGGCTAGCGAGCAGGGCAAGTGCGTCAAGGTCGTCGTCCCGGAGACCCGGCCCGCCCTCCAGGGCTCGAGGCTCACGGCGTTCGAGCTCGTCACCGACGGGTTCGACTGCAAATTGATCTCCGACACCGCCGTCGGCTCGATGATGCAGTCCGGGAGGATAGACAAGGTCGTGGTGGGCGCCGACAGGGTGACCAAGGACGGCTACGTCTTCAACAAGATAGGGACTTACCAGGTGGCGGTCCTCGCGAACCGCCATGGCGTCCCCTTCTACCCGGCCGCGCCGTCGTCGAGCTTCGACCTCTCTCGGACGCACGACCAAGTGAGGATAGAGGAGCGATTCGCGGACGAAGTGGTGAAGATTCGCGGCAGGCGAATCGCTCCCAAGGGGGTCCCGGTCGCGAACCCGGCCTTCGACGCCACCCCTCCCGACCTCGTCACGAAGATAGTGTCCGACAAGGGCGTCATCGGCCAGCCCCTCGCCGAGACAATCACCTCGGTAATGCGTTGATAATGGAGCCCAGCGGAGAGGGCTCGGACCCGTCGCCTAGAACGTATCGGGTCGGTTCGGCCCCGGATTCTGGGCCTTTCCGCCTATGGAGTCCAGCCCGTCCGGGGCTCCACCTGACTCGGTGCGAATCCAACCTACGGATTCGAACGGCGGCCTCAGGGCAATGAAGGAATGCGGAACAAACCATCGCTACGCAATCGGCCGGGAAAACGCTTCCCCCATCTTTGAGACGGAGCCATCGTCCCACGAAGACGGGTTCTCAGCTCTGAGAGTCGTGTCCGTGCTTCCAATATCAGATCCAGCTCGAAGGCGGTCGAGGATGGGGATCGGGCAAGAGCTGAGGCAGCGTAAGGAGGCAGCGCACGCCAGGCTAGCTACGACTCTCGGGGAGGATAATCTGGCTCGCAGGGTTGAGGGTAGTCGGGCTCGCACGGACCTGGGGGAGGATGGTCGGGCTCGCATGGAATGTCGGGCTCGCATGGGTTAGCCTCCCTCTGGGTTATTGTTAGCTCGAACGGACTTGGGGGAGGGGGAGTTTGATCCGGCTCACAACCTTGTTCGGGCTCGCACCGTGTACTCGGTTCGCGTGGGAAGGTTTCCTTTTGGACTGGTTCTGGCTGGCACGGACTTGTGAGAGGTTGACTGGGCCCGCACTGAGTGTTAGGTTCGCGTGGAGCGTCCTGGATTGGACCTCGCCGCCGTAGGCTGCGGACGGTCTCTCGAAATGTTCGAATTTCGTCGCCACTCATCAGCGAGTCCAATCCCGCTGACGCGTTTCCCAGGGGCCAGAAGTGAGAGAACACGCAAGGATATGCTTGGCCATCGTAGCTGACGGAAAGCTGGTCCCGGCCGCAGCTGCCGCACATCTCTCCAAGTTTTGAGACAGGAGTTGCACTCCGCTCCCCTCGGCCGACGGCTCGCACCCTGTCTGTGCCGATCTGCGAGACACCCGCGTCCCTCAACATCTGAATCGTCTGATCCAGGCGGGCGGAATTCGCGTCCATCACTATGATGGCGACTCGGAGGCCCAAGCCCGCTCCCAGTGCCCAGCGTATAGAAGCCATGGTCCGTTCCATACTGCCTCTCTGCTGTGTGATCAGGTCGTGAACCTCCGGGTCCGCGGAGTAGACTGAGAACGCCAGGGACGTCCTACACCTGAGGAATGCCCGTTTGAGGTCCTCGGAGATGCTCGTTCCGTTGGTGAATACCTCGATTCTTTCGAATCCAAGGGAGTGCGCGTGTTCCACGAGCTGGCCCAGGCCCGGATAGAGTGTGGGTTCCCCGCCAATGAACTGCACTCTCTTGCACCCGAGTCGCGAAGCCTGGCGCAGAATCTCTACCCAGTCTTCCATTTGCATCTTCACGTTCAGGGGCCTGCTGGGACCGGAGTCAGCGTAGCAGTGGACGCAGCGAAGGTTGCACTTCGGCGTCAACTCGAGCCAAAGCATGCCAAACGTGTCGAGCGGAAGCTCTTCGAATCGTTTGGTCCGCTGCGGCGACTGCATGCTGGGTTATTGATGCCTCGACATTTATGCCTTCGGAGCATCCAGAAGCCTCCCCAAAAATCAAGACGTCAACAGATCGAGCACAGTGCGAGCTAGCTACACAGTGCCCCGGCTGGAGTAATACCAGCTGGGTGGAATCCCAGCCCCATTCGCCTCAGCAGGGCCAGGTGGTTCCGCGACAGCGGAGGGGGGTGGATATGTCAAGACCAAAGACCGTGACGCTGTCATGGACAAGTCCTGGATGACTGGAAGGGTCAGCGGCCCAGGATTCAAGGTTACCTTTCGAGGAGTGACCATGCTGCAAACGGCTTCACCAAAGTCGGCTGCAAGATTGAACAATTCTTACATGGTGTGGAAAGAGGAGAAGGACGAGAGTGGTAACTACACCTTCAACGGCTAGGAAGCGAGAGTTGCCAGCCCAAAGAAGAATTCGAAGAGACCTCAAGAGGCGCAGAGGTTCCTGTAATCCTGCCGCGAGTTGAGGAACCCCTTTTCATGCAAGCGGCTTGGACACTCACCAAGATGCACGTGTCTCAATCATTTCTTCCGACTGGCTATGAGCAGCAGGCGCGCCTCCTCCGGAATATCGGAGACATGAATCCACTGTGTCGTCGACCTCGAGCCAGTCCTCCTCCATGGGCCTTCCGCAGCTCCAGCAAAACCCCGAGCTTCTTCTCGTGGTTCTTGAGTCACCAGGGGCTTTCTACGAAGTCCTGTATGACCTCGCGCCTCAGTTCTCCGCTTTGCACAGCGACTTCTTTAACCGCAGCCTTATCCAAGGGGTTGCGGGCCCGTCGCCTAGCTCGGATATGGCACGGGGCTTCGGACCCCGGTACCGCGGGTTCAAATCCTGCCGGGCCCGCCAATTTTTTCGAGGTAGGTTTTTTCGGCGATGAGAATCGTGTTCCGGCTTTAAGAAGCACGGAGGCCTGTCTCGGATCGGTCGAAATGAGAATCCTGATAGTGGGCGCTGGCGTGATTGGTAGCTTCAACGCCGCGCGGCTAAAAGAGGCTGGCCAGGACGTCACCCTGCTGGCGAGAGGCCAGCGGCTGGCTGACCTGCGCGAACACGGGGTCGTTCTGGAAGACTACAAGACCGGAACGCGCACAACCACACAGGTCCCACTTGTGGAAAGGCTCGAGCCCAACGACGCCTACAATTTGGCCGTCGTCATCGTGCGCCGAAATCAGATTCCGTCGGTTCTTCCCATGCTGGCACAGAACCATCTCATCCCAAATGTGTTGTTCGTTGGGAACAACGCGGCAGGAGAGCAAGACATGATTGAGGCGCTCGGTAAACCGCGAGTGTTGGTGGGGTTTGTCAACGCTGGCGGGGAGCGCCTAGGCTACGTCGTCCGCTATGTGTGGCGCCACGATACACTCGTGCTCGGAGAGTTGGATTCCTCGCCAACGGCGCGCACGGACGCGATTGCGCACACGTTCCAGGGCGCCGGCCTTCCCGCAAAGGTGGTCAAGGGCATCGACGCGTACCTGAAGACACACGCCGCTGGGGTGCCTGCTTTGGCAGGGGCAATCTACATGGCTGGCGGGGACATCCGACAGCTCGCGCACACCCCTGAAACCGTGAAGCTGTACTTGCAAGCCTACCGAGAGGCCCTCCGCGCCTTGCGAGCTCTCGGCGTCCCATTGAGACCGCCCTCGAACCGGATTATCGAATGGGTGCCGGTGCCGATTCTGTTGCTACTCTTCCGCCGATTTTTCAATAGCCAACTTGCCGTTGTGGGAGGACAAGGCCACGCCGTCGCTGCCCCAGACGAGATGAAGGAACTCGCTGACGAATTCCGCGCAATATTCCGTCAGTCTGGCACGCCGTCGGCAGCAAGCGACATACTCTTTGCCGAAGTTGACGCTCGCTTCTCGGCGGACGCGAAAGGATGACAAGGTATTCAGGAAGAAATACGTGGATTCGAACCAAGGTCTCGAGGCGCGCGAGCCAGGTTCCTGGAGTCCATTTTGAGAACCTGTTTAGAGGCGGGTCCTGCCGGGCGCGCCAAACATTAGAACGCTCTGAGCTTATTTTGTCAGAATACGACTGAAATCTCGCTCTTCTATGGTTCTTCGATCCGAACTTGTGCTATTTCAGGGATTACTTCGTAGCAAATATCCGGCGCGCGGATGAAGTTTCCAATCCTTAGAATCATATTCTGGATTTATCTAGTCAGGCGACCCACAATTGAAATCGAGACGCACGCGACGTGGCTCTGCTTGAGGACATCATTAAGGTGGAAAACCTCGTCGTGGTCTACTCTGACGGGACGAAGGCTGTCGATGATGTTTCATTCAGCGTTAAGACGGGCGAGTTCTTCGGATTCCTCGGCCCGAACGGGGCGGGAAAGAGCACCATGATCAAGACGCTGACGACCCTTCTCCACAAGACTTCAGGCCATGTCTCTGTCGCAGGTTGTGACCTGGACAAGTCTCCAAGGGAGATTCGGAGATCAATCGGCGTGCTCAATCAGGAGACGAGCATCGACGTCGACCTTACCGGGAGGGCGAACCTGTATCTCCAAGGGCGCCTGCAGCAGCTTCACGGCGAGGTCCTTGAGCAGCGTACCGACGAACTATTGAAATTGGTGGGGCTTGAGAATGCGGCGAAGAAGCCGGCGGGACGCTACTCCGGCGGGATGCGGAAGAGGCTCGACCTGGCGTGTGCCCTGATTCACAAGCCGACGCTCCTCTTTCTGGACGAGCCGACCACTGGCCTTGACGCTCAATCGCGCATTGCAATCTGGGAGTATTTGGAGGACCTGAACAGGAATGAAGGCGTCACGATATTCTTAACCACCCAGTACCTGGAGGAAGCTGACCGGCTCTGCCGTGAGCTCTCGATAATCGACCACGGCAAGCTCGTCGCCAACGGCGCCCCTTCGGAGCTCAAGGCCACGGTGGGAGGCGACAAGATCGCCCTTGCCTTGAAAGACGCGTCGATGAAAACTAAGACGAGAGAGATTCTCAAGACGATTCCGGGAGTCAACGACGTCATGGATTCGGACGACGGCGTCGTCGCCTACGCCAAGAACGCGGGCCAGATCATAGCTCAAGTCGTTACGAGCTTGGACCGGAACGGCATCCAACCCTCCTTCCTCAGCATCTCCTCTCCCACCTTGGACGACGTGTTCTTGCGCGAGACAGGCCGGCAAATCAGGTCTGAGGAGCTCTCGAGGAAAGAGACAGAGCCGTTTCTCATGTGAGCTGATTGGTTGACAATACTCTACGACACCCAATCGCTCTTCCAGAGGGGCCTTTCAAAACTGGTCGGGAATCCAACTCTGCTTGCCACCAATCTTGTCGAACCCCTGTTCTTTCTGCTTATTTTCTCTCAGGTGTTCCAGAAGCTAGGCGACTTTCTGCCAGGCGAACCTGGAGGGTATCTTGCTTACCTTACTCCAGGGGTCTTAATCATGTGCGCCGCGATAACTTCGCCTCAGGGCGGAGTCTCGATTACGAACGACCTGAATTCTGGGTTTCTCTCGAAGATACTCCTGACGCAAGTGTCAAGGCCTGCGATCCTATTGGGCAGGCTGCTGACAGATATGTCCATTGTCGTGGCGCAGTCTTTGGTCACAATCATCGTTGCATTCGCGATGGGGGTGAGAATCTCCTCGGGACTTCCTGGAGTCCTGCTCATACTCCTGACGGTCGCGTTCTTTGAGCTGGCGCTTTCGGGACTCTTCCTTGCCATCGGGATGAGGACCAGGAAGCCGGAGAACATCTCCGCGCTGTCTGGATTCCTCTATCTACCACTGATCTTCTTCAGCAGCGCGTTGTTTCCTACTTCATTTTTCCCCTCTTGGATGCAGACTATCTCAAATTACAACCCCGTGAGCTACGCTTCGAACGTGACACGCGAGCTCGTGCTGGGCGGACTGACTTTCAGTACGCTCGCGTCGGCGTATGCGCTAATCGGGATTATCGCAATTGTCACCTTCGCGGCGACGTTGTACCAGTTCAGAAGAGTGATCAGCTAGCGGATTGCATCTGGGAAACGCAAGGTTGACCCTTGGTTTCTTGCTGGAATCCACTTCGAGAACCTGTTCAGGGGCGGGTCCTGCCGGGCCCGCTAATTATTCACGCTCAACCGGCTTGGGAAGCGCCGAATTCTTGCGCGGGCCCGCCTAAAGTATCAAGCGAATCTTGGGAAGTGCAGTCTCGCAAATTTGAACTGTGCGGTCACTGCTCGAGACCATGGAGGGATGGAGGTCTCGCGGCGCATTGGCGAACTGAGCACCTCGTTCGAGAGCGGATTCTCATTTCAGAGAATCGCGTCGCTGCTTTTAGTATCAGTTCGGGCCTCAAGACCTAGGAGTCGAGCGAGGAGGTTGATTTTTACGGACCAGTTCGCGGGCCGACATTACATCAACCTGGAGTCATACAAGAAGAACGGCGAGCCGAAGCTGACCCCCGTCCAGTCGATAGAGCACCGAGGGGTGATCTACGTTCGCACAGACCCCACGACCTGGAAGGTCAAGCGGATTCAGGGTAACCCGCACGTGCGCCTTGTCCCCTGTGACAGAAATGGAAAGCCGACGGGGGCATGGGCCGACGGGGAGGCACGCGTCTTGGACGGAGAGGAGCAGAGTCAGATGTTGGATGTATTCAGAAAGGAATACGGGACAATCGGGTACTCGATGGTGGGCCTGGTCGCCAGGTTCCGAGGGGAAAGGCAGATGACCGCGGTCATCGCCATCAAGATCCGGCCGCCCCCGACTGAGGCGTCGGGGCATTAGAGGGCAAGACGAATGGAACAAGAAATGCAAGCGGGAGCAAGACTGAGCTCGACTAGACGGACCGCGAAGATTGCAGGAGTGCTATGGATAATCGCGACCGCCGCGAGCCTTGCGAGCACGCCGTTTCTGGGGCCCATCAACGACCCGAACTACCTTACGACCGTGTCCGCCAATGGGAACCAAATAGCAACCGGAATCCTGCTCGCATTCATCGCAGCGATTGCTTCTGCCACGATAGCAGTCTCTCTGTTTCCCGTCTTGAGAAGATACAACGAAAGTCTGGCTCTTGGAGCCGTCGGCCTGAGGCTCATCGAGGGGGTGTTCTACGTCGTCGGCGTGGTCTGCTTGCTGTCGCTCTTGATACTAAGCCAGACGTTTGTCAAGACAGCCTCTCCAGATGCGTCGTTTCAGACCGCGGGAACTGTCCTTCTGGCCGCTTACCATTCGTCGACCAACGTGGCCTCTCTCCTCGCCTTTTGCCTCGGGGCGCTATCCTACTACTACATCTTCTATAAGGCGAGACTTGTTCCCCGATGGCTCTCGGGCTGGGGTCTCCTTGGGGCCGCAATGCTGCTGATTGCTGGCTTGTTGGGCCTGTTCGGCGTAATCGGCCCCATGTCGACGCCCCAAGTCGTCCTTGCCCTCCCAATCGCCGTGCAAGAGATGGTTATCGCAGTTTGGCTCATTGTCAAGGGATTCCGAAACGTGACTGGTGAAGCCGCCTGACGAATGAGGGCGTATCATCCTGACACCAAATGACCGCGCCGCGGCATCTAATTGAGATGGTAGGGTTTGAGGCGCCTTGTGCTTGCCGGGATTGCCGTCCTGTTCACCATCGTCATATTGTTCTCAGCACTAGCCGCTATTTTCGTCTTCGACCTCTCCAGTTATGGTGCGACCGGTCACCAAACCTTGAATCCCTCCGGTCCCGCGATTGGCCGCGCCTTGGTCGTCTATGACCCCGGTCTGTCCGGGGCTGCAAAAGAGGCGGCCCAAACCATAGCGGGTGATCTCCAGCAGAAGGGCTACGTGGTCGAACTCGCGGGGGTCAGGAGCAGCGTGGCCTCTGATACCTCCGGATACAATATAGTGGTAGGTGGTGGTCCGAATTACTTCGGTCAAGCCACCAGTTCAGTTATCGGATTCCTGAAGGGGCTCGGCACGCGGCCAAGCATCAAGACGGGTGTGTTCTTTACCACAGGTAACAGCCAGGTGGTCGGGAACGACTACCAGAATCTCCAGCAACAGGTCAACTCCGCCAGGGGCAACCCAACCACCGT
>Ga0335081_10004801_pt1 | contig 21355 bp, 15 predicted proteins | sample Lox_Sample_35_FD_206713 | JGI IMG/M metagenome (GOLD analysis project Ga0335081, IMG submission 206713) | Soil microbial communities from Loxahatchee National Wildlife Refuge, Florida, United States - Lox_Sample_3.5 | ecosystem: Environmental > Terrestrial > Soil > Wetlands | place: USA... | reverse complement strand
CCGAGATATCTGACTTCCAGCGACCCGTGGATGGCGTGGCCGATCTTGGTGAAGAAGATCGAGTGCGGCATCGGCGCGTCGTCCCACTCCTTCGAGAAGTGGTCGGCCTCCATGCGAAACGGCCTGTAGGAGCCGTTCGGCGTGTCATAGCCGGGCCGTCCGGTCGAGACCGGCCAGACATAGCGCACCGCGCCGTCGACCGCGACGGACATGCGCTGAGTGCTCTTGTCGATGTTGACCACGATGTTGGCTGCGGCCGGGGACGCGAACATGATTGCAAGCGCCGCGGCAAGAAGCGAGGCGGGGAAAAGGCTGACCGAACGCATAGGGTGACCACCTGATGAGAGGGCATAGCCCTCGATGACGACAAGTCTCCCGCGAGCAATAGGTTCAATCAAGAGCTTCAACGAGATCGCAGGCGAAATGGTGAATGAAATGCGGCAGGATTATTTGGCGCAGGGTGGGCGGTCATCACGATCGCGTGGCGCCGGAGTGAACGGGTGCCGCGCGGTGGATGGCGCGTTCATCCAGCTCCCTCGGCCCACCGACCACAGGGTGGCTAGTGCTCCCGCGCTCAACCTTGGCGCCAGAGCATCAGCGCTCGCGTCGGATGCAGCCGAAAGAAGAGCAGCAAGAGTCTGTACATATTGAGACGCGGCAACCGTACCCTGCGGCGAATGAGGTTGACCAGGGCGAATTGAGCGAGCCTCCGCTCCGCGGGCGAGAGGTCGGCGATTCGTCCGGAGACCACCCCGAGGTCGATCGATGATGGGTCGGTCCGCGCTGCGATTTCGGGGTCGGCAAGCTCAAGCACGCGGCAAAGCTTGGCGCTGTCGGCGTAGAACGTGTCGTCCTGCTCGGCGTGCCAATCGGGCGGCGCCGTCAGAGTAGCGGCCGGATCGCTTCCACTGCGCCGCCGCGCCTCGCTCGCGAGCTTCGCCAACCGCACCGAAAAGACCTGCCGGACCGCGCGCGTCTTGGTGACGTTGGTGGCATGACGGCGATAACGAACCAGGACTTCCGGCAGGATGGCGATGCCGCTGACTTCCGAGATGCGTAGCCAGAGGTCGTAGTCTTCCGCGGCTTCGAACGCGGGCCGGTAGCCGCCCAATTCGCGGGCGACCGACGCGCGGAACATCACCGACGAATGGATGAATGGGTTCATCCTCGCCAGCGCGCGGGTCAGGGAGTCGCTTCCGGTCGCGGGCGTCAGCGGCCGTCGCATGACGCGGCCCTGCTCGTCGATAACCTGCGCCCAGGTCCCCAACAGCGCGGTTTCGGGGTGCTTGTCGAGGTAGAGGATCTGGCGCCGTAGCCGTTCCGGCAAGGCTGCGTCGTCGGCGTCGAGCCGTGCGATGAGCGAACCTTTGGCTTGCGCCAGGCCCTGGTTCAAGGCGCGAGCCAATCCCTCGCGGCCCTGGGTGATGACGCGCGCGCGCGCGTCTCGCTCCTGATAGCCGGCGAGGATCTTCGGTGTGTTGTCGGTCGAACCGTCATCGATGACGAGCAATTCGAAATCGGAAAACGTCTGGCCCAGGACGCTGTCGATGGCCTCGCTCAACCATCGTTGGCCGTCGCGCACAGGCATGATCACCGTTACGACGGGCGGGGCCACCGTGTCTCCTTCGGGCTGTTCGCGAGTTCGAAGGTGCTCATAGGTCCAACCGGCTGCGGGCTCGGCCCGCGTCACGATCGGCAGGCATTGCTATTGCAGGCGCGGGCCCCCGTTTTGCAACGCCCCGGCACCGTCTTCAATCATGCGATGCACCATTGGCTTCCGCGTTCATGTCGAATTCAACCATCAACTTCACTAGCGATTCGAATGACGTCTTTGCAGTCCAACCAAGCTGTCTCCTGGCCTTTTCAGGATTGCCAATCAAGAGCTCCATTTCGGCCGGCCGGTAAAGCTCCTTGTCGATGACCACGTGGTCCAAATAATTCAGCCCGGCAATGGCAAACGCCATCTCGGCGAATTCCCGCACGGAGTGCGACTTGCCGCTGGCGATGACGTAATCGTCGGGTTTGTCCTGGTTGAGCATCAGCCACATGGCCTCTACGTAATCCGGCGCGTATCCCCAATCCCTGCAGGCGTCCAGGTTGCCCAGCCGCAATTCCTTCCGCCTTCCCGCCGCGATGGCCGAGACGGCCGACGTGATTTTCCGCGTTACGAACTCGCGCCCGCGCCGCGGCGATTCGTGGTTGAACAGGATTCCGGCGGATGCGTGCAGTCCGTATGCCTCCCGATAATTGCGCGTCAGTTCGAACCCCGCCACCTTGCTGATCCCGTAGGCCGAACGCGGATGGAACCGGGTCCGCTCCGTCTGCGGAACTTCCTCCGCTCTGCCGAACATCTCGCTCGATCCAGCGAAATAGAACCGGCATTCCGGTGCGAACTCGCGGATCGCGGCGAGGATGTGATGGGTCCCGTTGATGTTGGCGTTGAAAATCGAATACTCGTCCTCGAACGAGTAGCTGACGAAACTTTGCGCGGCGAGGTGATAGCATTCGTCCGGCTGCACCGCGCGCACGATGCGGTAGAGGCTCGGCAGGCTTTCCAGCGATCCCGCGTGCAACGTCAGCCGGTTTTGAAATCCGACGATGCGATGCAATTGATGCGTCGGATCCTCGAGGGCGACGCGACGCACGAGCCCGTGCACTTCGTAGCCCTTGTCCAACAGGAGCTCTGCCAGATAAGACCCATCCTGCCCGGTGATTCCCGTCAGCAACGCTTTGCGGCGACTCATGTCTGGTGATGGATCATCGGTGCGGTGGGCCTCGTCTGACGTCGCGATGTAATGGCCTTTTCGAAGCTTTCCCGCAAGACAGCGATGCGGGGAAAGGAGACTTGGCGGCGTCCTCCCCCCGCACGAGCGGCGAGCCGCAAAGTGGCGTACTTTTCGCCGCCATTTGCCAGTAGCGCGAGCCCTGCGCAAAGAAGGCCGCAGACGAAGCGCACAGGCAGGCAAATCGCGGCGGCTGTTTCGCAACGCAGCGAAATCTCGCTAGTGGAGTGCATTTGACATTCGCTACCCAGCTAGCCGTAGGTCCGCGAAGCGAATGTCAAATCCAAAACTCCACTCGGAAGTCATAATTTGCTAGTGGTCCTTTGATTCCAACATTCGCATAGCGACTTCCGCAACGGGATGCGAATGTTGGAATCGGACCGCTAGCTAGAGTGCGCCGCAAAAGCCAGGAATGCCGGATGCCAAAGCCGACTTACGAATACACGTTAACCGATTGGAAGCGGCTGCGACCGGTAACGCATACGATGAAGACTTGGCGCTATCGGGCGATCAACCGTCTCTACATGAGAAAGCCGGCGCGGGCGGGGGACCCGGCCGAAGTCGCGCGCGCCGTTGCCGGCCGCGACGTCCTCGTAACTATCGCCTTCAACGATCCCGAAGCCATCCGCTGGCAGGCGCAGCTCTTGGGCCATTATCTGCCCCACGTCCTCCATGTCATCGCCGATAACTCGTCTGAGGAGGCCGCGTCGCGTGAAATTGCCGAGATCGCGGCGAGCAGCGGAAGCCCCTATCTGAATCTGCCCGACAATCCCTGGCACGCGTTCAGCCGCTCGCATGGGATCGCCCTGAATTGGGTTTGGTGCAACGTGCTGCGACCGGGCGCGCCGAAAGCCTTCGGATTCCTCGACGACGATCTGTTCCCGACCGGCGCCGACGATCCGTTCGCGCCGCTCGAGACCCAGAACTTCTTTGGCGTCGTGAGGGAAGCAGGTTCGCGCTGGTTTCTGTGGGCGGGTTACTGCGTGTTCCGCTTCGACGCCGTTAAGGACAAGCCGCTGGATTTCGGCCAGGATTGGTTTATCGGTCTCGACACCGGCGGCGGCAACTGGGACGCGCTATACCGCCACGCCGACCGCGCCCGCCTGCGCGAAGCACAATCGATCTTCACCGGCTACAAGCCCGGGATCGATGTTCACGATGGGCCGGTGCAATGGTGTGGCGCCTGGCTGCACGAGGTCGGCACCATGGGTAACCCTGCGCTTGCGGCCGACAAGCGCCGGGTCGTTGCTGAAATCTTATCGCCGCATCTGGCGGCGGCGGACCAAGCCCGTTTGGTCGATCAGCGACCGGGCGCGGCGCGGCGTTCCGATCAAGCGTGATGGCCGAGCACTCCGTCCAGATCGAGCCGATTGTCGCGCCGAGTCCGGAGCCGGTCCCACCAGATCCGGCAGGCGTGCCCTGGCTCTGGATGGACATGACCACGAGCTTCCGGGCGCGCTCCGGGCAGATGAATGGGACGCTGCGAGTCGAGCAGAGCTACGCCAAAGCGCTGAACGAGTTCATGGGGCGCCAGCTCCGATTTTGCCGGTATCACCGCACGCGCCGGTGTTTTGTGCCGCTCGACTCCCATCCAAGCCTGAGCGGCAAGACGAGCCGCGCTGCTAAAGGAGGCGCGCGCCAAGCCTCCTCGGCGCTGCGCACGGCGGGACGACAGCTCGAGCGCACGCTTCGCAATTACTACCGGGCGGTCGCCGGCGGCATCATGCGCAGCGTCTCGAGGCGCGACGGCGCCTCAGCCTTCAGCCAAGCCACCGCGGGCGAAGTCCTGCTGCTGGCCGGCGAGAACTGGGCGCAATTCGATTTCGAGGTGATCGCTGGGCTGCGCCGCGAATGCGGTGTCCGCATCGCGGCGCTCTGTCAGGACTTGATCCCGATCGCCTGTCCGCAGTTCTTCGCCAGCGAGGACTTCGTCGCGCGCTACCGCGCCTATGCGGACTTTCTGGTGCGGGATGTCGACCTGGTGATTGCGATCTCGGAATCGACCAAGTCAGACATCTTGAGGCACGCGCGCGGGTGCGGCGGCGTAAGCGGGCGCGTCGAAGTCGTGCAACTCGGGGCCGACCTCGTTTCCGTGCAATCGCCGCGGCCGCCGAGCGAGCTGCCCGATCTGCGCCCGCGCCGGTTCGTCCTGAGCGTCAGCACGATCCAGTCGCGCAAGAATTTCGATCTCCTTTATCATTTGTGGCGCCGGCTTTCCGAGGAGAACGTGCCCGGCCTGCCAATTCTGGCGATTGTTGGTCAACCCGGATTCGGCAGCCGGGACCTGCTCTGGCAGATCGAGCAGGATCCGCTGACCCGCGGCAGGATCGCACTCCTGCATCGCGCGGGAGACGAGGAGCTGGCTTGGCTCTACCAGAACTGCCTGTGGACGTTGTACCCTTCCTTCTATGAGGGTTGGGGGCTGCCGATTTCCGAAAGTCTGGCTTACGGCAAATACTGCCTGGCCTCGAACGCCTCGTCGCTGCCGGAAGCGGGGGCGGGGCTGGTGAAGCACCTCGATCCGCTCGATTTCGCGGCTTGGCGAAGCGCGATCCTGGAACTGATTGCTTCGCCCGAACGGCTGGCGTCGCTCGAGAAGTCGATCCGGATCGCCTACAGACCGATGACCTGGGCGCGGTCCGCGGAGATTCTTGCCGCTCACCTCTCGAAACTGCGCGGCGCGCAGCTTGCCGCGCCCGCCCGATGACTTCGCCGATGGTCAGCTCGTCAACCGGCGGCTTCACCGTGCGCGGCAGACGGCTGCCGGCAGCAATCAGACATTCCAGCGAGGTCTTGAACAGCCATTCGGTCGCGCAGCGGCTCTACATCCTCGTCGTCTGCCTTGCTTATCTCATGCACAATATCTGGCTGGCACGCACGGTATTCTTGTTCGGCGTCATTCCGGTGTACCTCGTCGCCAGGGTGCCGTTCGCAAGCTTCAAGCCGATATTGAAATCGAATGTCTTCGTCGCGGCGGCCGCTTTTGTTCTTTTGATACCAGCGACCTCGCTGCTTGCCGACGGAACGTCTGTTCCGCTCGTTGTGAAACACGTACGCTATGCCATCTACGTGATCGCCTTCGTGGTCATCACCGCCGACCTGACGCGCGGCCCGGGCAATTTTCCCCGGTTGCTGATGCTGTTTATAGCGCCGGCAGCCGCCATTGGCGCGTTCATAGACATCGGCGCATTCGCCGGCGAGCTTTCGTGGGATGAGATCCTGGCGACGCGGCTCGAAGGAGTGCCCGGGATTACGATGTACTTCAACTCCAATGTTGTCGGCGTCACTTACGCTGCGGCCAGCGTCGGCGCCGCCGCGGCCCTCGTCTCGACCAAATTGGCGCGCTGGCAGTTCGCGCTGTTGTTCGTGTCCGCGATCGTGCTGCTCTTCACCGTCGTCCTGACGCAAAGCCGCGGGTCGCTGGTCGCGGCGCTGGTCGGGATCGGTGCCGGCGCCATGCTGGCGGCCGGCTGGCGTCAGCGCATTGCCGCCGTCGTGCTCGTCGCGCTCGTTTCTGCGGTTCTGGCCGCGACGCCGCTTCTGGGGGCGGTACTGGAAAGGGGCGACAGCCTGAGACTCATGCTGTGGCCGGTTTATCTGCAAATGGCTTCGGCCAAACCCTGGTTCGGTTACGGACTGGGATTTGACCCAAGGATCACCCTGCCGAACGGCGAAGTTGTGATGAACGCCCACAACGTCGTGCTCTGCGCTATGATCCGGGGCGGAGTGCTGGCGGCCGCCGCGCTCGTCGTCCTGATCGTTTCAGCGGTGTTGCGCGGCTGGCGGGGCTGGAGGCGCCGCAGGATGGTCATTCCGCTGGCGCTGATGTGCGCGAGCCTGTTCGCGACCAGCGTTGATTACGAGATCGTTCCCACCGATCTTGGGTTCCTATGGATCGTATTCTGGCTGCCGGTCGCGATGTGCCTTGGTGCCTCGCTCGATGAGACTCCCCAGCCGATTGCCGCCGACCGCCCGCGAGCCGATGCCGTTAGGCCGAATGCCGCCACCGCTGCGGGCGAAAGCTGATCCATCCTCCGGGCGACGACAACAGTGACGCGACCACAATGATGAACGGATCGAATCGGATCGTGGTCCGAATATTTCGATGGAGGGTGAGCTTTTCCGAAAAACCACGCGCCGACTTGTAGGTCGCTCATCGCATCGGCGGACTACGCTTCGCTAATCTGCCCTACGTGCTGTTCGCCCTCGGCAGTGCCACGCCTCGGAGTGGGATTCCATGATTATAAGCTTGCCAGATGATTGCTGCTTCTGGACATACGCTCTCTTCGGCGAAGGCATCGATCTTCTCCGCCGTGAGGCCGTCGGAACCTGCTATCTCTCTCAACAACTCTTCAGGGGCCAAAAGCTCGGCAGCGAATGCTCTACTGGCTTGCTGATCCAACGTGGATGCCGTCGTTACGGCCGAAGACTCACCCTCTACATACCTCCAGGCAAGATAAGAAGCGCGGCATAACTTAAATCGCCTTTGCCGCGCAGTAGTACGAGGAACTACCACGCGTATTCGACCATCTCGCCGGTTCGCGATTGCTTCCAATGCGAAGGGATGTTTGCCGGCAATGCCCTCAGCAGCAACGGCTGCTCCAAATATCTGATCGACCACGCGACGAGGATTTAGGCCATCAAGATGTAGGTTCCGGCGCACAATCCGCGCAGCCTCATAACCATGATCCCAAATCTTACTTCGTATATTTCTTGTCGGCATTTCGCCAAAATGTGCAATGTCGATGTCGGGAAATTCGCTCAGGCGACGCACCCCCTCTTTGGCCCACTCAATTGCTTCGGACAATTCTGTCAATCTAGCCGCTTCACAGATGTTTGCGAAGAGGCGGTCAGAAAGCTTCTGAGCAAATTGAGAGATATCTTCAGAGTCGGGGTCATAGGGATCAACGCCAAGACGTCCAGCCGCCTCACAATATCTCTTTTCGTCGATATCTGAAAGCGACTCTAAAACTCGCTTCCACGCAGCTTCTAATGCTGCGCTATCGTTTTTGGAGATTCGCCCCAAGACCGCCTGTACCAACTCGAATAGATTTTCTTCGACGTCGGGCCGTGGCAAATTCGTTCCCGATATATCACTCGGTAGAAATTCTAAATTGGAGTGTTGTGGACGGATTTTTGGCTGTTCAATTATGATAACGTCGTCACCTCCTGACCATAGGGTTACCGCGGGAAACACGAATCCGTTCATCCAACTATCCAGTGAATGGCGCAATTCAGCGGCGCCACTTTCTTCTTCAGATTTCCGCGGCTCGTACAGAAGTCTCCACCAATTCTCCGCAATTGCCAACGCGAGCGGGTACAATGCAATATTAATGGCGTCACGTTCGCCCTCGGCGCTGCGGTCATACACACGAGTCAATACGTCCTCATTTACGGCTATTTTGACTGCAGCAAATGACTTGGCCTCGACTGGGTCGTCGAGGTTGTTCCGTAACCATTCCCAATGCAAAAACATCTCGGTCCTACTGAATCGGCAATGGAAGATTGCGAGCCTGCCTGCTTGTTAAGGGATATGCCTTATATCCGTCCACGGGGTTTGAGAGACGCTTAGCTTCGTACACAACACTCTCATCTTCTGGGTCTCGAATCCAAACCTTACTGGGAAGGTGTTCAGGAGCCGCATCGGCACTCACTTGGCCGAGAAGGATGCCGGTCCGCAATAGTTCTGTCGCGCCATCCCGGTTTCTACGTGCCCATTTTCTCGGACACAGCAAGCAATCCGGATTATTTATTCGCAATTCTTCTGCTTTTTCAACAAGGACAGCACCTTGGCGCGGCGCCGGTACAACATCCATTGCAGGGACGTCCTTATGGTGAGCGCTGCCCACGTATCTCGCACTTTCGGCCAGCAAGCGAAGCTCGCGTTCCGTCATCCGCTCAGTCGCGGGCTGTATTTTCTTTGGCGTCGGGCGGGGTTTCCGCATGAAGGAGTTCATCTCTGCCAAGCCACTAAGTAGTCACACCGAGCACTCAGGGCCTGTTAGCTGCGCAGCGGCCTGACCCGCTGTCTTGCGTTGCCGTCACTGCACCGGCGATACGCTTCGCTAATCCACCCTACGTGCTTCATTCGATGAGCCTAGCAGCTTCTTTAGGTCAACGGTGAAACCGAAGATGCCGGGCCGCAAGTTCACCGAGTCCCAAAAGATGCGCCAAAGGCTCTTTCCTTTCGATGCCGCTTCCGCGATCATTCCGGCATGCGCAGCCCTTAGACGCTCAATTTCCGAAAGAACTCTTGATTGCACCGGTGCCACTTGGTGCGGTGTGTCTGACTTCGCATATCCTCCGCCGCGCAAAGCTTGATCAGTCTTAATTCCTTTCCGGATCACGCCCGCCGTCAGGACTTTCACGATGCGGTATGTACCTTCGAGCGACGCCCTTCGGTGTTCTAGCGAATAATCTTTCGTTTCCTCATCCCACTTACGAAATATTGAGTGCACTTGGCCCACCAAATACTGTCCAATTGCCTGCCAAAAAATGCTCTGCTGTTGATAACCAAACCTTATCCCGCCGAGCCGAATTCGGCCACCGTCAAACCTGTCGACGTTGATCGAATCTCGAAGGTTATGCCAAGGAAACAGCCACTCGTTCGCGAAGCGCAATTGCTCTACTTCAGCCTCGCGTTCCAGGCTCACCTCGAAAGGCGTCATCCTCACACCCGCTCGACAAAACTATCCACCACGCGCTTCTCGCCGGCCTTATCGAACTGGATGGTCAGCTTGTTGCCGTCGATGGCGGTGACATTGCCGTTGCCGAACTTCTGGTGGAAGACGCGGTCGCCGAGCGTGAAGGCGGAGACGGTGCCGGTCGATTTGGCAACCAGCTCGCCTTCGATGGTGAGCGGCAGGCGGCGCGCGCGGCCGCCACCTTGGGCGCGGGCGCGATCCGTCCCTGAGAGGTGAAACGGATCCTCGGCGTCGTAATCCATGTCGCCGTCGTCCGAAAAGCCGCCGCTGCCTTTTTCGGACTTTTTCGACTGCGCCCGCTGCCAGCCCGGGGTCGCGTAGTTGGAGCCGAATGAGGTCGTGGCGTCGAAGCGCGAGGCGCCATAGCCGCCATACCCGCCGAAGCCGCCCTGCGATTCGGTGACCTCGACATTGGCTTCCGGCAGCTCGTCGAGAAAGCGCGAGGGAATGTTGGTCTGCCACAGGCCGTGCATGCGCCGGTTGGTGGCGAAATAGATTTTGGCGCGCTTGCGCGCGCGGGTCAGCCCGACATGGGCGAGCCGGCGCTCCTCTTCGAGCCCGGCGCGGCCCTGGTCGTCGAGAGTGCGCTGGTTCGGGAACACCCCTTCCTCCCAGCCGGGCAGAAACACCGTGTCGAATTCGAGACCCTTTGCCGAGTGCAAGGTCATGATGCTGACAGCGTCGGCTTCAGCGGCCTTCTCGTTGTCCATGACCAGCGAGATGTGCTCGAGAAATCCTTGCAGGTTCTCGAATTCCTCCATGGAGCGGATCAGCTCCTTGAGGTTCTCCAGCCGTCCGGCGGCGTCGGCGGAGCGGTCCTTCTGCCACATCTCGGTGTAGCCGGACTCATCGAGCACGATCTCGGCGAGCTCGGTGTGCGGCAGGCTTTCGCGCTGCGCGCGCCAGCGGTCGAGCGCCTCAAGGAGGCCGCGCAGCGCGCCGCGCGGCTTCGGCTTGAGCTCGTCGGTCTCGATGACGGCGCGCGCCGCCTCGGTGAGCGGCACGCGGCGCTTGCGCGCGTGGTCGTGCAGGAGCTGTACGGTGGCGTCGCCGAGGCCGCGCTTGGGCACATTGACGATGCGTTCGAAGGCGAAATCGTCGGCCGGCGAATTGATAAGGCGCAGATAGGCGAGCGCGTCGCGGATCTCGGCGCGCTCGTAGAAGCGCGGTCCGCCGATCACGCGATACGGCAGTCCGAGCGTCACGAAGCGGTCTTCGAACTCGCGCATCTGGAACGAGGCGCGCACCAGGATCGCGATCTCGTTGAGGGCATGGCCGTCGCGCTGGAGCTGCTCGATCTCCTCGCCGACGGCGCGCGCTTCTTCCTCCGAGTCCCACGCGCCGGTGACGCTAACCTTCTCGCCGGGCACGTCGTCGGTGCGCAACGTCTTGCCGAGCCGGCCCTCATTGTGGGCGATCAGGTGTGAGGCGGAGGCGAGGATGTGGCCGGTCGAGCGGTAGTTGCGTTCGAGCCGGATCACCTTGGCGCCGGGAAAATCGTGCTCGAAGCGCAGGATGTTGTCGACCTCCGCGCCGCGCCAGCCATAGATCGACTGGTCATCGTCGCCCACGCAGCAGATGTTCTTGGCTCCTGTTTCCCTCGCCCCGTTTGCGGGGAGAGCGTGCCGAGCAGCCGAAGGCTGCGAGGCGGGTGAGGAGGGCTCGCTGCTCTGCTCAGGCGGCTCAGATGCCCGGTCACCCGGCTCACTTCCTTCGCCGACTTCGCCCCGCGCGCGCGCAAAGGTTTTCTGCGCCAACAGCCGCAGCCAGAGATACTGGGCCACGTTGGTGTCCTGGTACTCGTCGACGAGGACGAATTTGAAACGCGCCTGATATTGCCGCAGCACCTCGGCGTGCTCGCGGAACAGGCGGATGTTCTCGAGCAACAGATCGCCGAAGTCGGCGGCGTTGAGAATTTTCAGCCGCTCCTGATAGGCCTTGTAGAGCTTGAGGCCCTTGCCGTTGGCAAACGCGGCTGCCTCTCCGGCGGGAACCTGATCGGGCGTCAGCCCGCGATTCTTCCAGCCGTCGATCAGCATGGCCATGACGCGCGCCGGCCAGCGTTTCTCGTCGATGTTCTCGGCGTTGAGAAGCTGCTTCAGCAGGCGGATCTGATCGTCGACATCGAGGATGGTGAAATCGGGCTTGAGGCCGACCAGTTCGGCATGCCGGCGCAAGATCTTCACCCCGATCGAGTGGAACGTGCCGAGCCACGGCATGCCCTCGACCACCCCTCCGACGATCCCCTCGACGCGGTGTTTCATTTCCCGCGCCGCCTTGTTGGTGAAGGTCACTGCCAGGATTTCGCCCGGCCGGGCACGCCCGGTCGCGAGGATATGGGCGATGCGCACCGTGAGGACCCGCGTCTTGCCGGTGCCGGCGCCGGCGAGAACCAGGACCGGGCCGTCGAGCGTTTCGACGGCGAGCCGCTGCTCCGGATTGAGGCCGGCGAGGTAGGCGGCGCTGCCCCTCGTGGCGGCGCGGGCGCGCGCAGCGATACCGCCGGGCGCAGGGGACGCGGGCGCTTCCAATGGGCCGCGGTGTTCTCTCAAAGGGTCAGCCAAGGCGCTGAGGTTCCGTGATTCTCACGGGTCAGAACATGGCATCTGGCGGCGGCTTTTGCGAGGCGAACGCCGCGTTGTGCGTATTACGGCACGTCGGGCCGCGGGTCGGGGCTGGTGAATCCGTTGCGATTCGGCATCGCCACCTTCGGCAAGGATGCGGCGTCAAGCACGGCATCCGCCGGCACGATCTTGTTCAGATAGAGAACGTAGGCGGATACCGCGTAGACTTGGTCGGCAGTGAGCGATTGCGGCGCGTTGAACGGCATCGCGCGGCGAATGTAGTCGAACAAAGTCGTGGCGTAGGGCCAATAGCTGCCGACGGTTCGCACGGGCTTTGCGGTCGCCAGGGTGCCGTAGCCGCCGACCAGCTTGTTGCCCACGCCGCCTTCGCCGTTTTGCCCGTGGCACGCGGCGCAGCTGTCCGCGTAGATCTTTTCGCCGTCGCGGACGCTGCCCTGACCGGGGGGCAGTCCGAGGCCGTCGGCGCGAACGTCGATGTCCCAGCCGGCGATTTCCGCCGCGCCCGGCATACGCCCGATGCCAAAACGCGCAGGATCGGCTTGTGCGAGCGCGCAGCCGCCGGCCAATAGCAAGATCGAGAGCGTGAGGCGCAGGCTAGCCGACATTCGTCACCGCTCCGTCTGGCCCGACCTGCCACGTCTGGACCGCGTTGTAGTGGTAGTAGGAATTAAGACCGCGTGCCTCGACGAGCTGCGACCGTTGCGGTTGCACGTAGCCGGTCTCGTCGGTCGCGCGGCTTTGCAATTTCGCCGGCGCGCCGTCCCATCTCCAAGGCAGTCGAAAACGTGTCAGGCATTTCGGCAGGACTGGCTCCTGGAGCCGCGCCTCTGTCCAGCTCGCGCCGCCATCGGCCGAAACGTCGACGCCTGTGATGCGGCCGCGTCCGGACCACGCCAATCCCGAAATCTCGTAGAAGCCTTTGTCACGCAACTGCTGGCCGCCGGACGGAAGGGTGATGACCGACTTTGCTTCCATCACGAACGTGAACTGACGCGCGGTGCCGTCCGGCATCAGGTCAGTGTATTTCGAAGTCTCTTCGCGCGTTTGGAACGGCTGATCGCCGACTTTAAGACGCCGCAGCCATTTGATGCTGATGTTGGCTTCATAACCGGGCACGAATAGGCGAAGCGGGTAACCTTGCTCCGGCCGCAGCCGTTCGCCGTTTTGCGCGTAGGCCAACAGCGTATCATCCAGCGCCTTGGCGACCGGCAGGCTGCGCGACATGGCAGCGGCATCGGCGGCCTCCGCAAGTATCCACGCCGCTTCGGGTCTAAGACCCGCTTCGTTCAAAATGGCCGCAAGGCGGACGCCGGTCCACTCGCAGCAGCTTAAGAGGCCGTGCGTGTCCTGCGCCGTCGCCTTGGGACCGTTCCCCTTCCAAGAACCGTTGCCGGAACATTCGAGGAAATAGACATGCGATTCCGATGGGAAGCGCATGATGTCGTCCATGGTGAAGATCAGCGGCCGCTCAACCAGGCCATGAACGATGAGTCGGTGCTGGTCGGGATCGATCACCGGCACGCCGCCGTGATGGCGTTCGTAGTGCAGGCCGTTCGGAGTGATGATGCCGTGAAGGTCCTGAAGAGGCGTTAGCGTCGACGCCGCGGTTTGAGTCGGCGTGGCCCTGCGCTGCTTCCGTACGACGTTTTTCTCGAACGGCGAGGGTAGACCGTAGGGCGGCGTGAGGATCGGGGCGCCCTGTTCCTTCATCCACGCCGGCACGTTGGGCGGCAGATTGTCGTCGCCGGCGCCGGCCGGCCTCGAGGCAAAGCCGGAGGATGCAGCGCTCCCGGCGAGCACGGCGGCGCCGGTGAGAAACCGGCGCCGCGCAATTGTGTCGTTGGGGGACTTCTTGCGCATTCCTACCCCTGCAGGTGTTCGTCGCGCCCCAAGCCTTGCCCCAAGCCTTGCCCGAAGCACGTGACGCGAATCAACGCTCGCGCGCGGGATTCTATCCCTTGGTCGGCATCGCGATGCGGCGACCTGCGGCCGCCGGCACAGGCAGCTTCGCGTGCACGGCCTTCATGTGGGCGAGACGGGCCAAGACCGCGTCGGGAAAGGGTGCGGTCTTCTGAGCGGCCATGTCGACATGAAGCGCCATATTCTCCGAGGTCGCGGAGAGCCAACCCTCGGCAGCGTGAAAAAGCTGCTCGAAATAGTGCAGGCGCTTGGCGTCATAACCGAGGAGCTGGAAGGTCACGCGCACTGGATCGCCGGCGTGAAGCTCGCGGAGGTAACGTACATGGACCTCCGCGGTGAAGCAGGAATGCCGGCGCTCGGCGACGTAGGCTTCGCCGCAGCCGAGAAGCTCGTACGCCTCGTCGACGGCGCGGTCGAACAGGACGTTGTAGTAGGCCATGTTGAGGTGGCCGTTGTAGTCGATCCAGCCGGGCTCGACCCGCATCACCGAGGAGACGAAGGGCGCGAAAAACGCAGGTTCGAGGTCAAGGCGGTCGAGCATTGGATCGGTCACCGGCAAGGAGGCGTAATGTCCGCGCTCGCGGGGCGTCAGGCAAGCCCATCCTCCAATCCACTTGACCGCCCAGGGCGCCGCCGTCACTTTCGCGCCAAACGAGAGCAAAGCCGATGGCGATAATCGACACGCGGGAGGACACGAGCCGCAACCGTGGGGCTGTCGAGACAGTGATCGCCGCTCTGGCCGCGATGGTCGGCAACCGGCTTGTAACCTCGCGCGCGGCGCGCGAGCAGCATGCCAATACGCTGACCTGGGTCGGCAACCAGCCGCCCGACGCGGTCGTGTTCCCGCACTCGACCGAGGAGGTGCAGGCGATCGTGCGGCTCTGCGCCGCCGAACGCGTTGCCGTGATCGCCTTCGGTGCCGGCACCTCGCTCGAAGGCCAGGTCAACGCGCCGCAGGGCGGCATATCGCTCGATTTCCGCGACATGAACCGGGTCAATGCCGTCCACGCCGAGGATCTCGATTGCGTGGTCGAGCCGGGCATTACGCGCAAACAGCTTAACGACCAGCTGCGCCATCAGGGCGTGTTTTTCCCGATCGATCCCGGCGCCGACGCTACGCTCGGCGGCATGGCTGCGACTCGCGCGTCGGGTACCAACGCGGTGCGCTACGGCACGATGAAGGACAACGTGCTCGCGCTCAAAGTCGTGCTCGCCAGCGGCGAGGTAATCACGACCGCGCGCCGCGCGAAAAAATCGTCGTCCGGTTACGATCTCACCCGGCTGATGATCGGGTCCGAAGGCACGCTCGGCGTCATCACCGAGTTGACGCTGCGGCTTGCCGGCATTCCGGAGGCGATATCGTCGGGCGTTTGCCCATTCCCTTCGGTCGAGGCGGCATGCAATGCGACGATCGTCACCATACAGTCGGGCATTCCGGTCGCGCGCATCGAGCTTCTGGACACCATTCAGGTGCGGGCGTCGAACGACTACTCGAAGCTCTCGCTGCCAGAGACGCCGATGCTGTTCCTGGAATTCCACGGCACCGAGGCGAGTGTTGCGGAGCAGTCGCAGCGCTTCGGCGAAATCGCCGAGGAGTTCGGGGGCGGGCCGTTCGACTGGGCGACGCGGGCCGAGGACCGCACCCGGCTGTGGCAGGCCCGCCATGACGCGTACTGGGCGCAGCGCGGGCTCCGTCCCGGCGCGCATCCGCTGGCAACCGACGTTTGCGTTCCGATTTCACGGCTGGCCGAATGCGTGACGGAGACGCAACGGGACATCGCTGAAACCAATCTCCTTGCGCCGATTGTCGGCCATGTCGGCGACGGCAACTTCCATGTCGGGCTGATGGTCGACCTCGACGACGCGGAGGAGGTGGCGCGCGTGCACGGTTTCCTGGAACGCCTGACCGAACGCGCGCTGGCGATGGACGGGACCTGCACCGGCGAGCACGGCATCGGCCAGGGCAAGATGAAGTATCTGACGGCGGAGCATGGCAAGCCCGCGATAGAGGTCATGCGCTCGATCAAACGTGCGCTCGATCCCCTCGACATCATGAATCCGGGCAAGATTCTCGGCCCCTAAGCGCCTGTGGAAAACCCGACACAGAATCGCCCTGAAAGTCGCCGATATTCGGCACGCGGCGTATTGCGAATCGACAGCGTGGGACCGGCTGCGGGCGTTGCGCCATCAGGACGCGAAAGTGCGGTCGGGCCGGGGCCCTTCAAAGCTCAGGCGAACGCGTCGGCGAGAGATGCGGCCTTAGAGCGAAGCCGGAGGCGCAGTGCAGACGACACTGCTCGGAGTGGCAATAGCGATCATCTTGGCGCTGGTTTCGGCGCTAGTCGCTCCGCTCGTCATCGACTGGAATCAATACCGCACGGCGCTCGAGGAGGAGGCGACCCGGCTGACCGGGCTTGCCGTACGCGTGGACGGCAGCATCGACGTGCGCATCCTGCCGACGCCGCGCATCGAGTTGCACGACGTCGAAGTCGGCGCACCGGGTCACGACCCGTTGGCGCGGGCCGACACGATCGAGCTTGAAGTTGGGCTCGGTCCTTTGCTGCGGGGCGAGGTGCGGGCGACCGAGCTGCGGCTTGTCGCCCCGCAGATCAATCTCGGGCTCGATCGCTCCGGAGCGATCGCCTGGCCCGCTCCATGGCCGTCGTTCCCCGGCACTTTCAGCGTTTCGCGGCTTAACATCGAGGACGGGCGCGTCATTCTGTCCGACCTGCGATCAGGTTCGCGCCTGGTGCTGCACAACCTTTGGCTCAACGGCGACGCCCGTTCGCTCGGCGGCCCATTCAAGGGCGAGGGCGCGTTTGTTTTCGGCGACGAGCTTTACGGCTATCGGCTGTCGGGCAATCGCGCCGATGCGGATGCGGGGCTCAAGCTCCGGCTTGTCCTCGACGCCTCCAATTATCCGCTGACGGCGGATCTCGACGGCGTGCTCGGCTTTGCGAGCGGCGTGCCGCAATTCGACGGTACCATGGGCTTAGCGGTCGGATCGGCCCGCCCGGCAGCGGCTGCAAAGGCTTCGCGGCCGGCGGTTGATCCCTGGCGGCTGTCAAGCAAACTTCGAGCGACGCCCGAAGCGGCGTCGCTCAAGGACCTCATACTGCAATATGGTCCGAGCGAGCGCGCCCTGGATGTTAAGGGACAGGCAAAACTCACCTTCGGCGAGCATCCTCACCTCGACGGCACCGTATCGGCGCGGCACGTGAACCTGGATCGCGGCGGTCTTGCTCTCGACGCGGCGCGTGTGCCTCCCTTTGCCGCAGTCAAGAGTTTCGTCGAGGCCTTTGTCGGCACGGTCAAGCCGCCAATTCCGGCAGCGGTCGGCATAAGCGTCGATGGGGTGACGTTCGGCGGCACCGCCATCCAGTCGCTGCATGGCGACGTTCGCTTCGACGACAAGGGATGGAGCCTCAGCGATTTCGCATTTCGCATGCCGGGCGCGACGGAGGTCAAGCTGACCGGCCGGCTGGACAAGACGCAGCAGGGTCTCGCCTTCAATGGCGCCGCCGATTTGGAATCATCGGACCTGAGGACGCTGATGGCATGGGTTGAGGGCCGCGGGGACGCGCCTTCCGGGCCCGCCAGATCGCTTGCGGCGCACGGGGACGTGGCAATCTCCTCCGATCGCTTTGCGCTCGACCGGCTCACCGCACAGTTCGATCAGGAGAACATGACCGGACGGCTCGCCTACACCTGGGCGAGCAACGACCGCCCGGCCGCTCTCGATGCCGAGCTTCACGCCGCTGAACTCGATGTTGATCCGCTGTTGTTGTTCGCCAGGGCGGCGATAGCTGACGGCACGTTCGAGGTTCCCCGCGATGTCGCCTTCGCTGTTGACATCGGCAAGGCGACGTTTGCCGGCGTCGATGCGCGGATGGTCAACGCGCGGGTGAAGTTCGACGCCGGCGCGCTGCAAATCGGCCGGCTTTCGGTCGGCGACCTCGGCGGGGCCGCACTCGACATCAGCGGCCGCATCGATGAGCTGTCGTCGAAGCCGCGCGGGCGTCTGACGCTCGATCTCGACGCCAAGGCGCTTGCCGGGCTTGCCGGCGCCATCGGCAAGTTCGCTCCACAGGAGGCGGCTGATTGGCTGCGCCGCTCGGCCGATCGCCTCGCGCCGGCCAAGGTGCATGGCGTGCTCGCGGTTGACCGTGCGGCGAATGCCGGCGCAGTCGCAAAGCTTGACCTTGACGGGAAAGTCGGTGCGCTCCGTGTTGGCCTCAGCGGCGAGGCGAGGGGGGAGCCGGACCATCTGGGTGACGCTGTCGTGCGTATCGATGGGCGGCTCAATTCTGATGACGGCGGCACGGTCACCTGGCTTCTCGGCCTCGACCGCTTCGTCGCGGTCGACCAGCGCCCGGGACAGGTGATGCTCGCCGCCGTTGGACCACTGAACGGCGATATTCGCGTCAACGGCGCCGCTGCTGCCGGCGGATTTTCCATGGCAGTCGAGGGCACGGTCCGGGTCGGCGCTGGGCAAGTGCCAACGGGGAATGTGCAACTCAAGGCCTCGGCCGACCTTCGCCCGCTCTATCGCGCCATGACCGGCCAGGCGGGCGCCGCCGCGACGGTCTCGGCCGCCTCGTCGGTGGCGTTCAGCGGGATGGACGTGTCGCTCTCGAATTTGGCATTCACGGCCGGGCGCGCCTCGCTCAACGGCCACCTCGCGCTCGGCCTTGCGAGCCCGCTCCGCGTCAACGGCGAGATCGAAGCTGACAACGTGGACGGCGCGAGCGTGGCGGCAACGTTCCTCGGCGCGCCGACCGCGGCAGCCGGCGGTGGCGGATCATGGTCCGCCGAACCTTTTGCCGCCGGCGCCTTCGGTGCAATAAACGGTGAGGTGAAGTTCAAGGTCCGTCACGCGACTATCTTCCCGGCGTGGGTCGCGCGCGACCTTGCGGGCGTTGCGCGGTTTGCGCGGTCCGAGGTCGCCGTCGATGCCATCGACGGCGGGCTTGCCGGCGGACATCTGACCGGCGAATTGGCATTCCGGCACGATGACGAGCGCGGATTCGCCGCCCATGGGCACCTCGAGCTTGCGGGCGCCGACGCCGCGACCTTTCTCGCCTCGAGCGCCAAGCCGGTCGATGGGCTGTTGACGTTGGCGTTCCAGGGCGACGCCATCGGGCTGAGCCCCGAAGGCTTGTTCGGCTCGCTGCACGGCAGCGGCTCGATCGTCCTCGCAGACGCTCATTTCGCCGGGATCGACACGGCGGCATTCGACGCGGCGATACGGGCCGCCGATCGGGCTGCCGGCGGTGCGGTCGAGGCGAGTGCCATCCGCGCCGCGGTCAGCGCCGCCATGGCTAATGGCCATCTGGCCGTGCCGGAGGGCGTCGGCGATTTGACTATTACCGGCGGGCAGATCCGCCTCGCCAATTCAACGCTGCAAGCTCAGGGCGGCGCCGAGCTTGCCCTCGGCGGTGTCCTCGATCTCAACAACGCAACCCTCGACGCACGCCTCAGCCTCTCGCGGCCGGGGTCGGTGAATGCGCTGATCAGCGGGCGGCCCGAGCTCGCAATCACCTTCAAAGGCTCGCTTCCGGCGCCCAAGCGAACGCTCGATGTTTCGGCGCTGGTGAGTTGGCTGACGCTGCGGGCTGCGGAAATGGATATCCGTCGCCTGCAGTCGATGGAGGCCAACCGGCGGGAGGAAGTCGTCGGCGCCATTCCCCACTTGCCGCCGCCCGCCGAACGGTCGGTTCCGCCTGGGAAGCCGAGTGAGGCAACGATGCCCGCAAACGCGGCCTCAGCGGCCGCCCTCGGCGTACGCGGTCTGGATCGGCTGCGCCCCGAAACTCCGTCTGTTCCTTCTGTTCCGGATGACCTGCGGGCCAACCCCGCCGGCGGAGAGCACGCGGCGGGGCAGCCCTCGTCCTCGTCGCCGTCGGCGGCCGTCAAGCCGCCGGGCGACGCGACGGCTGCGCGCCGGGCGTCGCCGCTGCCGCCGCCGCACTCGGTCGCGCCCGCGCCCGCGGCTGACCCGACCGAGCGTTCCTTCCTGGACTACCTATTCGGCTCGCAGAACTGACGCGGCCCGCGGGGGCACGATCATCATCTCTCGCGGCGCCGCCGGCAGCCCGTTGTGGTCGCGATCGCTGATGCGGGCCTGATAGTGGTCGAGGACGAACAGCCGTATGGCTGAGGACAGATTGCCGTGCTGGCGTTCGCCGTCGATCGCCGCAACGAGTTCGGAGAGGGTCGTGCGCCGGGCGAGCGCGATCTCCTTCAACCCTTTCCAGAAGGCGTCCTCGAGGCTGACGCTTGTCTTGTGGCCGGCGATCACGATGGACCGCTTGATAACCGGCGATTTCATTGCCTGTCTCCCGTTTTGATCCGGTGTTGGTCGAGGCTTCTCTTGGCTTTCTCGTTTCGCGCCTGCTCCAGCGTGCGCTCTGCCTTTGAACGCCCATGGATCAGTCGATTGGACGCAGCCGCTTGCTCGGCCTGGCGCCGCTTTGCGCGCTTGCGCTCATTGCGGAGATTGACGAGGTCGCCCATGCAAAAGCTCGGCGGAACCAGATGCGTGGCTTCGGCCGTCCTGGCCTGCTTCGTCTGGAACAATTACGCCGACAAGGTGACGCTGGATGGCGGCAACCGAGAACGCCGACTTGCGGTAGCTCGAAGCTGCCATGAGGGAGTGTGGCTATACCAATGGAGCTGGGCAATACACGCTTGCTTGAGAGCAAGCATCTCCTGCCGCGGGAGACTCGGACGTGCAGAAAACCCGTGCCAAGAAAAGCAGATGTAGTTCCTGGAATACTGCGCGCTGCTGTAATCTAAAGTTCGTCGATGCGCCACACAACGTCAGTCGATTGTCAACATAACGCTACGTCATCTCCCCAATATTGTATTTCCTCTCGTCGTAAACGGTATGTAGTTATGTCATGATCCGGACACGAAACCGTTATCTTACTATTTTTTGGATCATTGATGCGTTTATGCAACTGAAAGGAATATTCGCGCGACCTTCCCTAAAGGAAGCCGCGGCAACTTAAGCGCGCCAAGACAATATGGCGTTGGCGCCCGGCGCTGACCGATCAATTCTGGTGAACTTCGGCGTAAGCAGCAGTGGCGTGGCGTTTGCTCGGCCCGTCGTCACTTCTTTCTGAATCGATCAAGGCGCACCACTTCGCCCCCCGAACCGTCGGTATCCGGCTCCCCGGTGTGCGGATCCGGTGTTCGGGATACCGGTGGTGGGGCCGCATTGGGCGCGGAGGCAGGCAACGATGGCTGCTTTGCCTCCTCCAGGCCAGCGCGGCCGGGCGCGCCCATTGGCTTCTGGCTCTGCGGCGGCGCGGCGCCGGCATCGGCGGTACCGGCGTCGACGATCTCGAATTGAAAGCCG
>Ga0335081_10004800_pt1 | contig 21356 bp, 21 predicted proteins | sample Lox_Sample_35_FD_206713 | JGI IMG/M metagenome (GOLD analysis project Ga0335081, IMG submission 206713) | Soil microbial communities from Loxahatchee National Wildlife Refuge, Florida, United States - Lox_Sample_3.5 | ecosystem: Environmental > Terrestrial > Soil > Wetlands | place: USA... | reverse complement strand
CGCCGAGCCAAGCCCCGGGGCGAGGCGTAGAACCTTCGCGGTGCGCCCGCTCGTGATCCGCCGGCCTAAGCGCTTTTGATAGCCTTGGCGAGTTTGAGCGCGTGCTCTGCGAGCACCGCCGTCTCTTCCTTGAAGCTAGCCGGCGGCTTTAGCGCCACGCCGTTCTGGCGCGGAATGACGTGGACGTGCAGGTGAAACACCACTTGCCCGCCAGCCGGCTCGTTGAATTGCTGAATGGTGACGCCGTCCGCGGCAAAGGTCGTCATCGCCGCCCGCGCAATCTTTTGCGTGACCTTGATCAGATAGGCGAGATCGTCCGGCTCGATATCGAGGATGTTGCGGGCCGCCGCTTTGGGGGTGACGAGCGTGTGCCCGGGGGCGCGCGGCATGATGTCTAGGAAGGCGAAAGTGCGCTCGTCCTCATGAACCTTGTGCGCGGGCAATTCGCCGCGCAGGATCTTCGCAAAGATGTTGTTCGCGTCGTAACTCGGCATCGTGCGCTCCGCAGCCTTCGGGTGTCGCGATCGTACTCATTCCGGCTCGAGAGCGAAATCCTTGCGATAGGGCCCCGTTGCGGCAAGCTCGGCGCCGGATGCGGCCACATAGGCGCGTTCGCGCTTGAGGTATTCCGCGATCGCACGGCGCAACGCAGGATCGGCAATGTAGTGCGCCGAATAAGTGGTCTTGGGCATGTAGCCGCGGGCGATCTTGTGCTCGCCCTGGGCGCCGGCCTCGACGGAGCGAAGCCTGGTCGCGATCGCATATTCGATCGCCTGATAGTAGCAGACCTCGAAATGCAGGAAGGGGTGATGCTCGACCGCGCCCCAGTGCCGCCCGAACAGGGCGTGCGAGCCGATGAAGTTGATCGCGCCCGCGATCCAGCGTCCGGAGCGCTTCGCCATGACCAGAAGGATGCGGTCGCCCATGCTCTTGCCGATGAGCGAGAAGAACGGCCGGGTCAGATAGGGCCTGCCCCATTTGCGCGAACCGGTCTCCATGTAGAACGCGAAAAAAGCATCCCACACGTCTTCGGTAAGATCGTTGCCGGTGAGCCAGTGAACCGTGACGCCGTTTGCCAAGGCGTCGTGTCTTTCGCGCCGGATGGTCTTGCGCTTTCGTGCGGCGAGAGTGCCGAGGAACTCGTCGAAACTGGAGTAGCCGGGATTGTCCCAATGAAACTGCTGATCCATGCGCTGTAGGAAACCCAGTTCGCCGAGGAAGCGATATTCCGTTTCGGTCGGAAAGGTCACATGGACGCCGGACGCACCGTCGATGCTGCAGAGCTTGATCAGCCCGGCGGTCAGCGTTCCGCGCAGACCGTCGGCCTCGGCGTGGGGCCGCACCAGCAGCCGCGGCCCGGTCACCGGCGTAAAGGGGACAGCAACCTGGAGTTTCGGGTAATAGCTCCCGCCGGCATTGGCGTAGGCCTCCGCCCAGCCGTAGTCGAACACATATTCGCCGCGCGAATGGCTCTTGAGATAGCAGGGCGCAGCGGCGACGAGGCTTCCGTCAGCCGTCATGACCAGCACGTGACGAACCTGCCAGCCGGTACGCGGACCGACCGATTTGGAGGCTTCCAGTGCGGAAAGAAAGCTGTGTGACAGGAACGGGTTGTAAGGCGCTTCCTGATCCGCAGGCGGAACTTCCGCGGCCGCCTTCCGGCATCCCTCATCGCTGGGCGGCGCGTCGCCGCCATGCAGCGATTTCCCCGCAGGCGAAGGCTCCGGATTGGCGCAGGCGTCCCACGCGGCCGCGCTTACCTCGCTGATCGCGCCAACCGCACTCACGCGCAGCTCGCCGGCCGTCGCGCGGGCTGGGTCGAAGGGGGGCATGTCGTCGACGCGGCTCATGGCCGAAAGCCCTCGAAAATCACCTGATCGGCCCAGCGGCCGGCGCGCCGCCGCTCGGCCTCGCTGCGCACGGCCCACGTGAGCAACGGCAGGCACAAAGCGTGCCGCGCCACGAGCGGCGCCAGTGCCGGCAGATCGGCGACCGCATAAGCCACGAAATGGGGCTGCGCCGGCAGAGCCGGAAGCAGGGAACCCATGCCGTAGCGCAGCCACGGCGACATCCGATCCCAATAGGGATGCGGCCGGTATTTTGCTGCAACAATCCCGCGCGGCAGGCGAGGGATTTTATGCCGCAGCGCGTTCAGTTGCGCGGGGTCAAACGACATCGGCGCAACAGGCCCGACGTAGCCCGACAAGACCGCCGCGGCACGGGTAGGCAGGCGAGGGTCCCCGTCGAACCGGCTCTTGAGCTCCACAAGGAGGGTTGCGCGCCCGGCAACGAAATCGCAGAGTTCGCCAAGCGTCATCATATGTTCGCTGCTGCCGCGGAACGCAACGCGCTTGAGTTCGGCTGCGGTCAGCCGATCGAGTCGGCCTTCGCCCTCGGTGAGGCGTCCGAGCACATCGTCATGATGCACCATGGCCTCGCCATCGGCGCTGATTTGTAGATCGGTCTCGACGCCGTAGCCGGCCGCAATCGCCGCATCGACTGCCGCCACCGTGTTCTCGATCACGCCGCGCGCCACATCGTGCAGTCCGCGATGGGCGATCGGTCGCGCGGTGAGCCAATCGAGCGAGGTCAGCACCGCTTCAGGAGACTTCGAACATGCCTTCGACTTCGACGGCCGCGTTGCGGGGCAGCGCCGAAACGCCGACCGTCGTGCGCGCGTGCTTGCCGCGTTCGCCGAAGGCCGCGACCATCAGGTCGGAGGCGCCGTTCATCACCTTCGGGCCTTCGGTAAACCCGCTCGCCGAATTGATGAAGCCTGCGAGCCGCACCACGCGCAGCACCTTGTCGAGATCGCCGAGCGCCGCCTTGACCTGGGCGAGAAGGCTGACCGCGCAGGCGCGGGCCGCTTTTTGTCCGTCCTCCACCGAGACGCCGGCGCCGAGCTGTCCAGAGGCCACGAGCTTGCCCTCGCCATCGAGGCAAAGCTGGCCGGACACCAGCAGCAAATTGCCGGTGCGCACGAACGGAACATAATTGGCGACCGGCGCGGCTGGCTCGGCGAGCACCACGCCGAGGTCCACCAACTTCTTCTCGACCGTTCCAGCCATTCGCGTTCTCCCCAGCCAATATCGGGCGCTCGATAATCCGACGCGTGCGCGGATATCTCGCCCATTACAGCCTATCACACAAGGAGTGTTTGCGGCGTGCAGTTGCGGCTTGCGCGCAACGCTCGTATGTTCCGCGCCATCAGACAGACGAAATGGCGCACTAAGGGGGAGCCGGGGGCGTTTTGGTCGAACGAGCAGAGAGAAAGGTTCGTCCGGTGACCCAGATCTTCGCGGCGCGCGGCGCCATCTTGGCCCTGGCATTAATCGCACCCGCGGCGTCGGGCGGGCTGGCGCAAGAGAGCCCGATTGCTCTCGCGCCGCACCTCGCCGTCTACGACCTCAGCCTCGGCAAGACCCGCGGCAATTCCCAGATCATCGGCGTGCGCGGACGCATTCTGTACGACTTCGACGGCAGCGCCTGCGAAGGTTATTCGCTGCGGTTCCGCCAGGTCTCCGAGGTCGATTCCGGCGAAGGCAAGGTGGCGACAAGCGATCTGCGCTCGACGACATGGGAGGGCGGCGAACCGAGGAGCTTTAAATTCACCTCGCAGAATTTCCTCAACGAGAACCTCGTCGACTCGGTCGACGGCCACGCCGAGCACGGCGCGAGCGCCACCGCAGTCAATCTGATGAAGCCGGCGCAGAAGGTGCTCGACCTCGATCCGAGCGTGGTTTTCCCAACCGAGCACATGCTTCGCGTTATTGCCGCCGCGCGGGCCGGCAAGTCCATCCTCGACTTTCCGGTCTTCGACGGATCGGACACCGGCGAGAAGGTCTACGACACGCTTACCGTCATCGGCCACAAGCTCGCGTCCGATGAGCGCAAGCATGGCGACGCGGCCGATGACGATGCCAAGCTCGCCGGCATTCCGCGCTGGCCGGTCACAATCAGCTACTTTGAGAAGGGCAAAGCGCGAAGCGGCGAGCAGACAGCCGTTTACACGATCAGCTTCGAACTCTACGAGAACGGCATTTCGCGTGCGCTGACGCTCGATTACGGAGACTTCATCGTCGCCGGCAAACTCACCTCGATCGAGCTGAAGACGGCCAAGCCGTGCCACTGATTGGGGCTTAGCGCCTTTCCGGCGAGTCGAACGCCAGACCCCTGATCACGGCATCGTCCCCGAAGCGTGCACGCACGCGGTCGACCGCATATTCGGCCTCGGCGGCGCGGCCGTCCACGAAATCGGCCGGGTCGGCCGCATCGGCGGTCGTGAGCGCGCTCACGCCCACGCCGAGAAGGCGGAACCGCGTGCCGTCGGCCTCACGTTCGAGCAGGGTGCGCGCCACTGCGAAGATCTTTCCCGCAAGCTGGGTAGGTGCGCCCAATGAATGAGCGCGGGTGCGGACCCGGAAATCGGCGGTCTTGAGTTTCAGCGTGACGGTCGCGCCGCAGAGCGCTTTGGCCTTGAGCCTTGCCGACACCTCCTCGGCTTGGCTCCAGACGATCCGCTCGAGCGCGTGGAGATCGGACAGGTCGTTTTCGAACGTCGTCTCCGCGGAGACGCTCTTGGTTTCGCGGTCGGCGCTTACCTTGCGAGTGTCGATGCCGCGGGCAAGACGGGCGAGTCGACGGCCTTCTTCGCCGTAGCGACGCGCCAGGGCGGCCTCGCTCGCCTGTTGCAGATCCGCGATGCGAAGGAATCCGTCTCGCGCGAGGCGTGCCGCGCTCGCCTTGCCGATGCCGAAGATGAAGCTGACCGGCTTCGGTGCCAGAAAGGCCGCCGCTTCACTTGCGCTGAGCACTGCAAAGCCCCGAGGCTTATCGAGGTCAGAGGCGATCTTGGCGAGGAACTTGTTGCAGGAGAGCCCGATCGACACCGTTATGGACAACTCCTTCTCCACGGCGGCGGCGAAGCGTGTGAGCACTTTGGCCGGCGGCAGACCGTGCAGCCGCTCGGTGCCGGAAAGATCGAGGAAAGCCTCATCGATCGACAGGGGCTCCACGAGCGGCGTCAAAGCCAGCATCATGCGGCGGACCTCGCGACCGACCCGGGCGTATTTGTCCATGTTGGGACGGATGACGCGCGCGTGCGGGCATAGCTGCAGCGCCTCGAACATCGGCATTGCCGATTTCACGCCGAAGGTCCGGGCGACGTAGCAGGCGGCCGCCACGACGCCGCGTTTGCCCCCGCCGACGATGACCGGCTCCGCCGCGAGGGTCGGGTCGTCGCGCTTCTCGATCGTGGCATAGAACGCATCGCAGTCGACATGGGCGATGCAAAGCCGCGTGAGCTCGGCATGCCGCAGCAACCGCGGCGAGCCGCAGGCGGGGCAGCGCGTCGAGGGCGCGGCGGCATCGGTGTAGCAGTCGCGGCAGAACGGTGTGCTCACGGCTCCTTGCGGTCCTCTTGCCCGCCGAGCGTGCCGTAGGCGGGCACCACGTCCGCCGGGTCGATCCCGGCATTTTCTGCAAACGCGATGAGCAGACTCTCGTCGCCAAGCATATGCGCGAGCACGCCGGCAAGGAAACCGGGCGCCCGCGCCGCCGTGCGGATATCCTCAGCCGCGATTCCAGTCATGTCGAGAAAACGCGCCAGCCGCGCCGGGTCCTCGGCAAGGAAGCCAAGCGCCTGAATCGCCGCCATTTCCGCGGCCTCGCGGGTGGGTCGCAGGGGCGTCTTCATCGGGTCCTATTTGCCTTTCCGTAAGAAATCAGGACTAGCTTCCCAGACGAGGCGTACGCGCCGACTCGCGCTCGACGCGCACGCCGACGGGGGCGCCGGACTTGGGACAGCCGAAGGACTTGGGACAGGCGAAGGACTTGGGACAGGCGAAGGACTTGGGACAGGCGAAGGACTTGGGACAGGCGAAGGACTTGGGGATGGGCAAAACCGTCCTGATCGTGGAGGATAACGAGCTCAACATGAAGCTCTTCCACGATCTGCTCGAGGCCCACGGCTACAGCACGGTTGGAACGCGCAACGGTATCGAGGCGCTCGACCTTGCGCGCAAGCACCGGCCTGACTTGATCCTCATGGATATCCAGCTTCCCGAAGTTTCCGGGTTGGAAGTCACTAAATGGCTCAAGGACGATCAGGAGCTCAAACGCATTCCGGTCGTGGCGGTCACCGCGTTCGCCATGAAGGGCGACGAGGAACGCATCCGCGAAGGCGGCTGTGAAGCCTATCTGTCAAAACCGATCTCGGTGGGCAAGTTCATCGAGACCGTGCGCTATTTCCTCGGCAACCCATAGGATCACGATGACCGCGCGCGTTCTCGTGGTGGACGACGTACCCGCGAACGTCAAGCTGCTCGAAGCGCGGCTCTCCGCCGAATATTTCGACGTGATCACGGCGATGAGCGGCGAGGAAGCTCTGGGCATTTGCGAGCGCGCCGAGTGCGACCTCGTGTTGCTCGACGTGATGATGCCGGACATGGATGGTTTTGAGGTGTGCCGGCGCCTCAAGACCAACCCGGCGACGTACCATATCCCCGTTGTCATGGTCACTGCGCTTGACCAGCCCTCCGACCGGGTGCGCGGGCTTGAAGCGGGCGCCGACGATTTCCTGACCAAGCCAATCCCGGATCTGCCGCTTATCGCGCGGGTGCGCTCGCTGGCGCGGCTCAAGATGATGACCGATGAACTGCGCATGCGCGCGGTCACTTCGCGCGAGATCGGGATCGAATCGCCGGAACGCGAGGCCGTCGCCGACACCGGCCGCGATGGGCGGGTGCTCATCGTTGATGATCGCGCGGCGTCCTACGAGCGTATTGCCGCAGTGCTCGCCGAGGAGCAGAGCGTCGAGGTCGAGCCCAACCCGGGCGAGGCGCTATTTCGCGCCGCAGACGGCAATTACGACCTGCTCATCGTCTCGCTTGGACTCGAGAATTTCGACGCGCTGCGGCTTTGCAGCCAGATTCGTTCGCTCGACCGCACGCGCAACTTGCCCATTCTCGCGATTGCCGAGCCGGACGCCAATTCACGCATGGTGCGCGGCCTCGAGATCGGCGTGAACGATTTTCTGATGCGGCCCGTCGAGAAGAACGAGCTGCTGGCGCGGGTGCGCAGCCAAGTGCGCAAGCGCCGCTATGCCGAACGGCTGCGCGACAATGTCCAATTGTCGATCGAGATGGCGATCACCGATGCGCTGACCGGGCTGTTCAACCGACGTTACATGGAAAGCCACCTGGTCACCTTGCTCGAGCAGGCGGCGGCACGCGGCAAGCCGCTCGCGGTTCTGGTGATCGACATCGACCACTTCAAGTCGATCAACGACGGCCATGGGCACGACGCCGGCGACGACGTGCTGCGCGAGTTCGCGCTGCGCATCAAGCGATCGATCCGCGGCATCGATCTCGCCTGCCGCTGCGGCGGCGAGGAGTTCGTCGTCGTCATGCCGGAGACCGACATGACCGTCGCCGCGATGGTGGCGGAACGGCTGCGCCGGCGCATCGCCGCCGAGCCGTTCGCGGTCGACTCTGGCGCGCGCAATATTCCGGTCACGATCTCGATCGGCATCGCTTCGCTGCGCCGGAGCGATGAGACCGCCGCGGGTCTTCTCAAGCGCGCCGATCAGGCGCTCTATCGCGCCAAGCGCGACGGGCGAAACCGCGTGGTGCCGGATGCGGCCTGAGGGGTCCTCGGGTCTCCGCGGCATCAATTCTTCTCGCCGCCGATCTTAACGTTGAGGCCGTTTCCGCCATTTTGGCGAAATTTTGGCGGTTGATTTCTTCAACCGTTGGGATAGCCTTGAAAAGGCGACGGGTTTATTGGCCATACGACAGATTGCCTTCCTGCGGGCCGCACGAGGCCGGGAAGGTTTGGCAGGTTTGATAACCCTACGGAATGCTCAGGTCCGCCGCATCTCCTGGGTCCCGTGGGGTTCGGCCGGCACGGGGGCGGTGCGAGTGGCCTCCTCATGACACCGCTCCCGGCCGGCCACCTTGCCGGGCGGCGGGTTTCTTGGGCGTCTTTCTTGGGCGTCTTTCTTGGGCGTCATCGTAGCAACTCTGGATTCTACCGACGCGCGCCCGGGGGCGAGCCGCCGCTGCATCGTCATTGATCGATCGGCGCGACCTGCTGCTGCCCGCTGAGCCCAGCCAAAGCTTCGTTTGTGACTGCCTCCGATGGCGCGCGCCCGGATGAGGCTACGCAGAAATGCGTCGTCGCATTTTCGCGGTAAGCGGGCTGTGCGTATCGATTCATCAGAGACGTGCTCAATTTGAACGCTCGGACGCGAGTTCTGAGTTTCGCGATGAAAAATCAGGCGGAGGACCGGCACAAAAGACAAGCCGACCGGGAGGTCTGACTAATTGATGGGCAATGGCTATTGGCACATCGCTTGCAGCCCGAATCCGTGGCCGATTACTGGCGGCCGCCAACGCTAAGCTAAGGAGTAGATGATGCCCGCCGTCACCATGCCTGCTCATAAGAAAGGTGACTATCTGGTCGATTACGAGGAAAAGGTTTTTGAGGACGTCAAGGCCAAGCCCGGTGAGAAGGCGCTAGTGACGTTTCATACCGTGGCGTTCGAGGGGTCGATAGGCCTCGTCAATATCCTCCAAGCGCTGCGGCTGCTGCGCAAGGGCTTCAAGACGACGGTGCTTCTCTACGGTCCGGGCGTGACGCTCGGCGTGCAGCGTGGATTCCCCAAATTGGGCGACGAGCCGTTTCCTGGCGCGCAGAACTTCGGCAACCAATTGACCAAGTTCATGGGCGAAGGCGGCGAGATCTACTGCTGCCGGTTCGCGTTGCAGATGCTTTACGGGCACGGCGAGCCTTCGCTTCTGCCCGGCATCAGGCCGATCAGCCCGCTGGACGTGCTCGATCTCATCCTGCTGCACCGGCGTGACAACGCGTTCATGCTCAATACCTGGACGCTGTGAGGCCGCACGCCCGGAGCGCCCGGAGGCCAAACGCATGACCGAGAAGAGGTCGGTTCGCGTCGCGGCGGTGCAGATTGCACCGGACCTCGACGCGTCCGACGGCACGGTGACCAAGGTTCTTGCCGCGGCCGCGGAGGCGGCAGGGAAAGGTGCGCGCCTCGTCGTCTTTCCGGAGACTTTCGTCCCCTGGTATCCGTACTTCGCTTTCGTTCATCCTCCCGCGCTCACTGGCGCGGAGCATATCCGGCTCTACGAGAACGCGGTGGTCGTGCCGGGCCCGGTGACGGAAGCTGTCGCCGCGGCCGCCAAGCGCAACGCGATAGTCGTCGTGCTCGGCGTCAACGAGCGCGACCACGGCTCGCTCTACAATACGCAGCTTGTGTTCGACGTCGACGGGCGCATCGTCCTCAAGCGGCGAAAGATCACGCCGACGTTCCACGAACGGATGATCTGGGGGCAGGGGGACGGCGCCGGCCTCGCGGTCGTCGAGACCGCCGTCGGTCGCGTCGGGGCGCTGGCCTGCTGGGAGCACTACAATCCGCTCGCCCGCTACGCGCTCATGGCGCAATACGAGGAAATTCACGTCGCGCAGTTTCCTGGTTCGATGGTCGGGCCGATCTTCGCCGAGCAGATGGAGGTGACGATCCGCCACCATGCGCTCGAAAGCGGTTGCTTCGTCGTCAATGCCACCGGATGGCTCACCGAGGAGCAGATTGCGAAGATTTCTCCCGACGAGAAGCTTCGCCGGGCGCTGCGCGGCGGCTGCATGACCGCCATCGTGTCGCCCGAAGGCGCGCATCTGGTGCCGCCGCTGACGCAGGGCGAGGGAATGCTGATCGCCGACCTCGACATGGCGCTCATCGTCAAGCGCAAGCGGATGATGGATTCGGTCGGCCACTACGCGCGCCCTGAGCTTCTCCATCTCGTGCTCGACAACCGTCCCGCGCATCCCATGCAGATCGGGCCGTTGCCGCGAGCGCAATCCGTCCACGAACCTGCAAATGGGAGTGCGTCCGATGAAGCCGACGACGCCCAAGGCCATGCCGACCGCGCAGCTGATCAACGAGTTGCAGTCCTGCGGGGTTCGGCTCGTTGATCCGAGTGCCGGGAACGAAAGCCGCCGCGGCGGCGCCGGTCCCTCCGATCACAAGGCGATGACCATCGAGGGCATGACGGTGATGGTGCCGGTGCACACGGCGCCGGCCTTTTCAAGCTCCTACATCGTTGAGAAGCCCGACGTGCTCGGGCGAAGCACGATCAGCCGCGACGGCGTGCCGCTTGCCCGCATCAGCTTTCCGACGCGCCCGAGCTTCTACGAGCGCAGCACGTCCGACGGGATTCCTTATTGGAAGATCGCGGTGCTGCACAGCCGCGACGTGCTCGCGACGACCGTGCTGCAAAGCTGCATCCGCTACCAGAGCCGTACCAAGACATGCCGCTTCTGCTCCATCGGACAATCGCTCGCCGCCGGCCGCACGATCGAGCGCAAGACGCCCGCCCAGCTTGCCGAGGTCGCCAAGGCCGCGGTCGAGCTCGACGGCGTCAAGCACATGGTGATGACCACAGGCACTCCGCCCGATCGCGACCGCGGCGCGGGGATTCTTGTTGAAAGCGCCCACGCCGTGAAGCAGGCGGTCGCGCTGCCGATCCAGGGACAATGCGAACCGCCGGACGAGGACGCCTGGTTCGAACGCATGCGAGACGCGGGCATCGATTCCCTCGGCATGCACCTCGAGGCGGTAACGCCGGAAGTGCGCGCCAGCGTGATGCCGGGCAAGGCCCAGGTCTCGATCGCGCGCTATTTCGCGGCATTCGCGGCAGCGGTGCCGGTTTTTGGCCGCGGGCAGGTCTCGACCTACATCCTCGCCGGCCTGGGCGATCCGAAGGAGGCGATCCTCGCGACATGCGAGAAGCTGATCGCGCTCGGTGTGTATCCCTTTGTCGTTCCGTTCGTGCCGATTTCCGGCACGCCGATGGAGAGCCATCCGCCGCCGACGCCGGCTTTTATGCACGAGCTCCTGAGGCCGCTTGCCGTCATGCTGCGCGCCGGCGGGTTGCAGTCGACCGATATCAAAGCGGGCTGCGGGCGCTGCGGCGCCTGCTCGGCGCTGTCTACCTATGAGCGCGAGGCCCTTGCATGATCTTCGAGCCGTTCCCCGAATTCCTGCCCTCGGAATATCGCGTCAAGTTCGCAACAGAGGCTTGGGAGTACCGCGAAGCCGCGCAGCTCCGGCGCGCGGTGTTCTGCGACGAGCAGAGAATCTTCTCCGGCAGCGACCGCGACGCGATCGACGACGTCGCCATTGCCATCGTCGCGATCTCTTTCTTTGCCGTAGCGCCGCAGGAGGTCGTCGGCACGGTGCGCATCCACGAGGCGCAGCCCGGTGTTTGGTGGGGCTCGCGGCTGGCGGTCGGCGCGGAGTACCGGCGGATTTCGGCGCTTGGAACCTCGCTCATTCGCCTGGCCGTCTCTTCGGCGCATGCGCGCGGCTGCCGGCGCTTCTACGCTCATGTGCAGGCGCAAAACGCGCCGCTGTTCCAGCGCGTGGGTTGGAACACCATCGAGGAAGTCACGCTGCACGGCCGCGCGCATCATTTCATGCAGGCGGATCTTGCTCGCTATCCGCCGATCGCGGACGCCGAAACCGGCTTCCTGTCGCTTCCGAAGAAGGCCGCCTGATGCTTGGCACCGGCGCGCTTGGTGACCTTGCCGCAACGCTGCGCGCCGCCCGCGGCGTTGCGGCCAAGCGCGATATTGCGGCGGTCGCCGGCAGGCTTTCGCTGTCAATGGATGCCGCTATCCCCGTTGGTGACGACTGCGCCGTGATCCCAGACGGCGACGGATTCCTGCTGCTCGCGATTGAAGGTTTCATGAATGAGTTCGTCGCGCGCGACCCCTGGTTCGCAGGCTGGTGCGGCGTGATGGTCAACGTTTCGGATGTCGCTGCCATGGGCGGCCGTCCGATCGCAGTGGTCGACGCACTGTGGGCCGACGGCGAGAATGGTGCGGCGCCCGTTCTCGCCGGGCTGCGCGCAGCGGCAGAAGCCTATCGCATACCGATTGCTGGAGGGCACACGAACAGCCGCACCGATCGCGGCCAGCTCGCGGTCGCGATCCTCGGGCGCGCGACGCATCTACTCACCTCCTTCGATGCCCACCCTTCAGACCGTCTGGTGGCTGCCATCGATCTGCGCGGCCGCTATCGCGAGCCGTTCGCCAACTGGGAGGCGGCCACCGATGCGGCGCCGGCGCGGCTCGTCGGCGATCTTGAGGTTCTGCCGTCGCTCGCCGCCTCGGGTCTTGCCGCCGCGGCAAAGGATATTTCCCAGGGCGGCCTCGTCGGCACCGCGATGATGCTGGCTGAATGCTCGCGGGTCGGAGCCGCGCTCGATGTTGCGCGCGTGCCGAAGCCTCTGGGCGTGCCACTGGCCCGCTGGCTGCAAACCTTTCCAAGCTACGGCTTTCTTCTTGGCGTTGAGCCGGCCAACGTTGCGGCGGTGCTTGCGCGCTTCGCAGCGCGCGGGATTGCGGCGGCCGATATCGGGGAGTTCACGGCCGATCACCGCGTACTCATTCGCGACGGCCGCGATGCTGAAACAATCTGGGATTTTGCCCGCGAGCCGCTCATCGGCTGCGCGCCGTCCGAGGCGTTCGCATGAGGTCGCCGCTGCGCATTGCGATCCTCGCTCATTCGACCAATCCGCGCGGCGGTGTGGTGCATGCACTCGAGCTCGGTGACGCGCTCACCCGTCTCGGTCACGCCGCGACCGTGCATGCTCCGGATGCGACCGGAGCCGGGTTCTTCCGCGACACGCTGTGCGCCACGTCGAGCATCAAGGCTTCGCCCGCCGGGCGCGACGTGCGCGCCATGGTGGAGACGCGCGTCGCCGACTACGTCCGCCATTTCGGGCGCGCGGAGAACCGGCGCTTTGACGTTTGGCATGCGCAGGACGGCATCTCCGGAAACGCCTTGGCGACGCTTAAGGAGCGCGGCCTGATTCCGGGTTTTGCGCGCACCGTGCATCACGTTGATGCCTTTGCCGATGAACGGGTGCGCGCCTTGCAGGCGCGCGCGATCAGGGAAGCCGATCATGTGTTCGTGGTCGGGCGCGTGTGGCAAGACTGGCTAGCCCGGGAATTCGGACGCGAGGCGTGCTACGTCGGCAATGGCGTCGACCGAAACCGCTTCTCGCCCACGCCCGACGCAACGGACGGCGAATTGTGCGCGCGGCTCGGTCTGGCTCCGGACGCGCCGGTGTTCGTTGCCGTCGGCGGGGTCGAGGAACGCAAGAACACGATCCGCCTGTTGCAGGCCTTCCAGGCCCTGTGCCTGCAATATCCGTCCGCTCGGCTGGTGATCGCGGGCGGCGCCTCGCTCCTCGACCATGAGGCTTATCAGGCTCGCTTTGCCGGCGTGCTTGCGCATTGCGGGGCAGCGGCCGAGGCCGTGATCCGCACCGGCCCGCTGCGGCAGAGACTGATGCCGGCGCTTTATCGCGGCGCGGCGGCGCTGGTGTGTCCGTCCATCAAGGAGGGCTTCGGTCTCGTCATATTGGAGGCGATGGCGAGCGGCGTGCCGGTCGTGGCTTCGCGCATAGCGCCATTCACCGAGTATCTCGGCGAAAACGATGTCGCCTGGTGCGACCCGTTCGACACCGGCTCGATCGCGGCCGCAATGGCGCAATCGCTTGATGGCGCGCGGCGCGCGGACTTGGTCACGGCCGGCCACTGCGTTGCGGCCCGGCACGACTGGGCCGGCACCGCGCGCGCACATCTTCCGGCTTACGAAAAGCTGCTGGAGCCGGTCGATGCCTGAGATGCGTTTCCGCATCCGCTGGCCGGACGGCACGCCTGAGGCCTGCTATTCGCCCTCGCTCGTGGTGAAGGATTTTTTCTCACCCGGCGAAAGCTATCTGCTCGCCGAGTTCCTCGAACGCAGCCGCACGGCGCTCAATCTCGCCAGCGATCGCGTGGAAGAGAAATACGGCTGGCGTTGTTCGCGGGCTCTGGCGCAGCTCTCGCGCATCGAGGCCGCCGCCAAAGGCTTCGTCCACCTACCCGATGCGCGGGTGATGGTCGATGCCTTCGAGGAATGAGGAGAGTCCCGCGCCATGAACAAGACGAGCCCCGTCGCTCACCACTCCGTCGCCGTGATCGGCGGTGGTCAGGCCGGGCTGTCGATGAGCTGGTACCTGACGCAGAGCGGCATCGACCACGTCGTGTTCGAGAAGGAGCGCGCCGGTCATGCCTGGCGCACCGAGCGCTGGGATTCCTTCTGCCTGGTCACGCCAAACTGGCAGTGCCAGTTGCCGGGGTTTCCCTATCAAGGGCCGGTCCCGCACGGCTTCATGCTGCGCGAGGAGATCGTTGCCTATATCGACGCGTTCGTGGCTTCGTTCGCGCCGCCGTTGTTGGAGGGCGTCAATGTCCGTCATCTGCGCGGCGATGCGCAGCACGGCTTCATCCTCGACGCCACTGACGGAATCCATTTCGCCGATCAGGTGGTGATCGCGACCGGCGGCTATCAGGTTCCGGTGATCCCGCGCTGCGCCGAGCGGCTGCCGGTGGACATCGTGCAGATTCATTCTTCGGTCTATCGCAACCCGAGTGCGCTGCCGCCCGGCGCCGTGCTCGTCGTCGGCAGCGGCCAGTCGGGCTGCCAGATCGCCGAGGACCTGCATCTTGACGGGCGCAAGGTCCATCTGTGCGTCGGCGACGCGCCACGGGTCTCGCGCCGCTACCGCGGCAAGGACGTCGTCGAGTGGCTGCACCTGATGGGGTACTACGATCTGCCGGTGCACGATCATCCGCTGCGCGAAGGCGTGCGCGACAAGACCAATCACTACGTCACCGGCCGTGACGGCGGGCGCGACATCGATTTGCGCGAGCGCGCGCTCGAAGGGTTAGAGCTTTATGGCCGGCTCCTTGATGTTGCGGGCGACGATCTGGTGTTTGCCGACGATCTGGCGCTATGTCTCGACCAGGCCGATCAGGTCGCAGAGAGCATCAAGACGAGTATCGATGGCTTCATTGCCAAGAAGGGGATCTCGGCGCCGCAGGAGGCTCGCTACCGTCCTCCCTGGACTCCGCCGCACGAACGCCCGCGCCTCGACTATCGCGCCGCTGGCATTGCCGCCATCGTCTGGTGCATCGGCTTTCGCACGGATTACGGCTGGATCGACCTGCCGGTGTTCAACGGAGGCGGCCAGCCAAGCCACGTGCGCGGCGTAACGCCGGTCCCCGGTGCTTATTTTCTTGGATTGCCCTGGCTCTATACGTGGGGCTCGGGCCGCTTCTCCGGCGTGGCGCGGGACGCGGCGTATTTGGCCGAATACATCAAGGCGCGGTGGCCAACGGCCGATACGCACCGTGCGGAGCCCGCTGTGAACGAAGCCGCCATCGGGTCATGAGTCCGCGCGCTTGAGCCGCGGCGATGGCCGCCTCAAGGCGGATCAAGTGCCGAGGAATTCCGTCAGGATTTTTGCCGTCTCGGCCGGAAGAAGATCGATGAAGAAGTGTCCGCCCGGTAAGGTCGCGGTCGACAGATTGGCGCAGCGCTTGCGCCAGGCCGCGGCGATGTCGAAACACCGGTGCATAGCCCCATGCTCGCCCCATAGCGCGAGCGTCGGGCAGGCGACTTTGCGGTCGATGTCGGCAGCGTCGTGCTCGAGATCGATGGTGGCGGCGGCACGGTAGTCCGAGCACGAGCCATGGATCATCGCGGGATCGCGCCAGGCGCTGCGGTACGCGGCGAGCATTTCCGCATCAAAGTCGGCAAGCTTGGCGGCGCCCCAGCCGACGAGGCAGGTCTCGTAGAAGAAGTCCGGATCGCATCCGATCATCCGCTCGGGAAGCGGCTCTGGCTGCGACAGGAAATACCAGTGCCAGTAGGCGCCGGCGATATGCCTGTTGGTTTCCATAAACATCGCGTAGGTCGGAACGATGTCGAGAACCGCGAGCGACCGCACCGTCTCGGGGTGGTCGAGTGCCATGCGATGGCCGGTACGGCCGCCTCGGTCGTGCCCGACGACACGGAAGCGACCGAAGCCCAGCGCTCGCATCAACGCGACCTGATCGTTCGCCATGGCGCGGAAGGAGTAATTGGCCCGATCGGGCGCGCATTTCGGCTTCGAGGAATCGCCGTAGCCACGCAGATCCGCGCAGACGACCGTGAAACGGCTTGCGAGCGCGGGCGCAACCTTGGCCCAAAGCGCGAGATTTTGTGGAAAGCCGTGGAGCAGCAAAACCGGCTCACCGGAGCCGGCCTTCGCATAATTGATGTCGATGTCGCCGACGCGTAACCGCTTGCGCTCGAAGTTGTCAAAAAGCATCGGCCGCGTCATTCGCGCGCCGGCGCTTACTTGATCTTGGCTTCGCGAAACTCGACGTGCTTCTTGGCCACGGGGTCGTATTTCTTCTTCACCAGCTTCTCGGTCATGGTGCGCGAGTTCTTGCGCGTCACGTAATAGAAGCCGGTGTCGGCGCTCGAAACCAGTTTGACTTTGATCGTTGTGGCCTTCGCCATGATGAACCTCGGTGCTCATTCGCAATTTGGCCGTCAAACTAGTCGGCGGAGGCCGAAAGTCAAGGAAGCGACCGTCGTCAAAGGACTTGGCGCACGAAGCGCTTATGCAGCATGCGGTAGAATGGGACCGGGTGGTCCTCACTCATGCCGGTTGCGATGCGGTCCTGCACTTCTTCGAGCACGATGGCGGTTATGCCGGGCATGTCGAGGCGGCGCGCCTCGGTGATCGGCAGCCAGACAAGTTCTACGAGTTCCGCGTCCGGCCCGACGAACCCGTCCGCGCGATGCGCGATGGTCGAGGCATCGGCGGCAAAGAAGCGGCTGTCGAAGCGCAGCGGCCGTTTCGGCGGGGTGACGGCGCGGGCTACGAAATGGATCGTGCTGAGATCGGGGACGACGCTGGCCGCCGCGAACGCCTGCCAGGCGCCGGGCGGATTGGCGACGGGAGCTCGCGACTGCGCCCCGAGCATGAGGCCGGTTTCCTCATAGGTTTCGCGCACGGCGGCAAGGGCGAAGGCCGCAGATTTGGCCGGGCTCGGTCGTTTCATGTGCCGCATCAGGCGCTCGCTGTCGCGCGCATGCAGCGGGGCGACGGTCGGCATCAGCCGATCGGCTATCTCGACGCGGCCGCCGGGAAAAACGAATTTTCCCGGCAGGAACCGGTGACGGGCATGCCGGCGGCCGAGCAGAACTTTCGGAACCGGCTCACTGCGATCGATCAGGATGAGGGTCGCCGAATCCCGCGGCTTGACGTTGGGAAAAGACTGGTCGCGCACCGTGTGGGTAAGCCGCTCCGCACGGTCGCGCGCGGTGCCGACCGCGACCATGCCCTCGATTTCATCTTTCATGAAGTCATCTTTTCATGAAGGCCTGCCTCGGCGACCGCGACGCTTCGTTGCACGCGGGATTGTCGGCTCCCGGCGCCGCTTTTGTCGAGTCCTCGGCGCCGTGCCGGGGCGCTCGTCGCGCACCAAAGTGAAACGCAGGGCGCCGGCAACCGGGGCCGCCTCGACGAGTTCGACCGTGACCGGATCGCCCAGCCGATACGTCTGCGAGCCGCCTACGAACGCATGGCTCGCTTCATGGTAGCGGAAATATTCGTCGCCAATGCTGCGCGCCGGAATGAAGCCATCGGCGCCGGTCTCGTCGAGCTTGACGAACAAGCCGGCGCGGGTGACCCCGGAAATGTGACCGTCGAAGATGGCGCCGACCCGGTCGGCCAGGAAATGCGCAATCAGCCGGTCGGCGGTCTCGCGCTCGGCTTTCATGGCGCGGCGCTCGGTAGCCGAAATATTCGCGGCGGTCTCCGCGAGCGCACGCGGGTCGGTCTGGTCGGACAGGCCGTCCGGGCCGAGTTTGAGCGCGCGGATGAGGGCGCGGTGCACGATCAGGTCGGCATAGCGGCGGATCGGCGAGGTGAAGTGGGCGTAGCGGCGCAGCGCCAGACCGAAATGACCGAAATTCTCAGGCGAATACTCCGCCTGCGCCTGGCTGCGCAGCACCACCTCGTTGACGAGCCGCTCGATGTCGCGGCCTTTGACGCGCGCGAGGATGCGATTGAACGCGTCCGGCCGCAGCGCGCCGCCCTTGGGGAGAGAAATGTCGAGCGTCACCAGGAATTCGCGCAAGGCGTTGAGCTTCTCCGGTGTCGGCTCGTCATGGACGCGATAGATGAGCGGAACGCGCACCCGCTCGCAGGTCTCGGCGGCGGCGACATTGGCGAGGATCATGAATTCCTCGATCAGCCGGTGCGACTCCAGGCGCTGCGGGACGATGATGCGATCGACCGTTCCGTCGGACTTGAGCACGATCTTGCGCTCGGGAATCTCGAGGTCGAGCGGGCCACGCGCGTCGCGGGCGCGCTGCACCGCCCGATAGGCGGCGTAGAGCGGCTCGATGACGCCGGCGAGAATCGGCTCGGTAACCTCGTCCGGCCGGCCCGATACTGCGAGCTGGGCCTGTTCGTAATGCAGCCGCGCCGCGGAGCGTATCAGCACGCGATGGAAGCCATGCGAGCGCTTGCGGCCGTCCGCGCCGATGACCATGCGCACCGCCAGCGCCGCGCGGTCTTCGCCTGGGCGCAGGGAGCACAGTTCGTTCGAGATGCGCTCCGGGAGCATCGGCACGACCCGGTCGGGAAAGTAGACCGAGTTGCCGCGCTCGGCCGCCGTTCGGTCGAGTACCGAACCGGGCCGCACATAGTGCGCCACGTCGGCGATGGCGACGCTGACGAGATACCCGCCCGAATTGCGCGGGTCCGGATCGGGCACGGCATGAACCGCGTCGTCGTGGTCCTTGGCGTCGGGCGGATCGATCGTGACGAAAGGCACGTGCCGCCAGTCCTCGCGTCCGGCGAGTTCCGCGGGCCGCGCCGTCTCCGCTTCCGCCATGGCGCCGCGGGAAAACACGTGCGGGATGCCATGGGCGTGGATCGCGATCAGGCTGACGGCGCGCTCGGTCTTGATGGAGCCGAACCGTTCGACGACGGAGCCGGAGGGCAGGCCGAGCCTGCCGTGGCGCGCGACTTCGACGGCGACGAGATCGCCGTCGGTCGCTCCGCCGGTCGCGCCCGCAGCGATATCGAGTTCGCGTCCGAGCTGCTTCTTGTCGACCGGCACCAGGCGGGCCCCGCCGCCGGGAAGGCTGCGGAAAATGCCGAGCATGCGGTGCTTGGCGCGATCGATAAGCTTGATGACGCGACCGCTGGTCTCGGCGTCGCTCGATCGCTCGACGCGAACGAGCGCGCGGTCGCCGACGCCGGCGACCTCGCCGGGCCGCGCCCGCCGCAGCGTGGCGATGCGGATGACTGGCGCGGCCCCGTGGGCTTCCTCGTCCCATTCGGTCGGTCGCGCCAGCAGTTCGCCGTCGGCATCGCGGCCGGTGATGTCCGCCAGCACGACGGAGGGCAGCGTGCCGGGGCGGTGCAGCCGCTTGCGGCGCCGCTCAATCTCGCCCTCATCGGCGAGTTCGCGCAGTATGCGCTTGAGTTCCGCACGGTCGGCATTTTTGGCGCCGAATGCGCGTGCGATTTCGCGCGTGCCCACTTTGCCAGCGTGCTCGCGGATGAAGGCGAGGAGTTCCTGGCGCGAGGGGAGGGCTGTTGATTTCATCGGGCGCTCATCGGCCGCATCGGCTCCCGGCGCCCCGCGGTTGGTTTATTCGGCAGCTTCAGTTGTCTTGCGTGGCGATTTTCTGATTGCGGATGGTTTGGACGGTTTAGCGGCCCGCCCCTTGGCGGGCTGCTTTCTCTGGTTCGTGGCGCCCGGCGCCGCCCGCTTCGCATTCCGCGGCCGCGCGTGCGGGGCAGGCCCAGCGGAACGCTGCGCCCGGGCATCAAGGAGCGAAACGGCCTCCTCGAGCGTCACGGTGTCCGGCGCCTTGTCGCGCGGCAGGGTCGCGTTCACGCCGTCATGGCTGACATAAGGTCCGTAGCGGCCGGTCTTCGCCACGACGGGTCCGCCCCTGGTCGGATGCTCGCCCAACGAACGGCCCGGATCGGCGCCGAAGCGGCGAAAGCGGGGGCCTTTCGCCTTCTTCTCGGCGATCAGCGTGACCGCACGGTTGAGCCCGATATTGAACACGTCATCGCCGGCTTCGAGGCTGGCGTAGGTCTTGTCGTGCTGCACATAGGGGCCGAAGCGGCCGATCCCGGCGCGGATCGGTTCGCCGTCCTCGGGATGGCGGCCGATCACGCGCGGCAACGCGAGCAGCGCGAGCGCGCGGCCAAGATCAATCTCGTCCGGCGACACTCCCTTGGGCAAGCTCGCACGTTTCGGCTTCTCGTCGTCGACCGACTCGCCGAGCTGCACATAAGGGCCGAAGCGACCGTTGCGCAGCGTCACCTCGAGGCCGGTCTCCGGATCCTCGCCGAGCTTCTTGTTGGCGACTTCGCCTGCGCCATCGCCGGTCAGTGACAGCGGACGGGTATAGCGGCACTCGGGATAATTGGAGCAGCCGATGAAGGCGCCGTATTTGGAGAGCTTGAGGGTAAGGCGGCCGCCGCTGCAATTGGGGCATTGGCGTGGGTCGCCGCCATCGGCGCGCGGCGGGAACAGATGCGGCGCGAGCAGCTCGTCGAGCGCGTCGATCACCTCGGAGATTTTCAGATCCTTGATGTCGTCGACGGCGCCGATGAAGTTGCGCCAGAAATCACGCAGTACGTCGCGCCATGCGATCTCGTGATTGGAGATGAGATCGAGCTGCTCCTCGAGGCCGGCAGTGAAATCGTATTCGACATATTTGGCGAAGAAGCTTTCGAGGAAGGCGACGACGATGCGTCCGCGGTCCTCCGGATAAAGCCGGCGTTTGTCGAGCCGCACGTATTTGCGGTCCTTGAGCACCTGCAGGATCGAGGCATAGGTCGAGGGCCGCCCGATGCCGAGCTCTTCCAGGCGTTTGACCAGCGAGGCTTCCGAGTAGCGCGGCGGCGGCTCGGTGAAATGCTGGGTGGCCGTGATCGCGCGCTTGCCAAGCCGCTCGCCGGCGCTCATTTTCGGAAGCCGCCGCGCCTCTTCGTCCTCCGGATCTTCGTCGCGGCCCTCCTGATAGACCGCAAGGAACCCGTCGAACTTCACAACCGTTCCCGTCGCCCGCAATTCGAGCAGGCGGCTCGCCACGCGCGCATGAATATCGACCGTCGTGCGCTCGAGCTCAGCCGATTCCATCTGGCTTGCGACTGTCCGCAGCCAGATCAGCTCGTAGAGCTTGGCCTGGTCCGGATCGAGAAACCGCCTCGTTTGCGCGGGCCGCCGCGCGAGATCGGTCGGACGGATGGCCTCATGCGCCTCCTGGGCATTCTTAGCCTTAGTTTCATACCGCCGCGGGACCGCGGGAACGTAGCGGGCGCCGTAGTCCGCCTCGATGACGTGGCGGACGGCGTTGATGGCTTCGCCGGCAATCTGCACGCCGTCGGTGCGCATATACGTGATCAGGC
>Ga0335081_10004799_pt1 | contig 21358 bp, 10 predicted proteins | sample Lox_Sample_35_FD_206713 | JGI IMG/M metagenome (GOLD analysis project Ga0335081, IMG submission 206713) | Soil microbial communities from Loxahatchee National Wildlife Refuge, Florida, United States - Lox_Sample_3.5 | ecosystem: Environmental > Terrestrial > Soil > Wetlands | place: USA... | reverse complement strand
GGTTGTAATGCGCCTCGGCAAAATCAGGGTTCAGCCGCACGGCCTGGTTCCAATGCTCCATTGCCTCGCCGACCCGGCCCATCTTCAGCAGCGTATTGCCCAGGTTGTACTCCGCCTGTGGATAGCCGGGTTGGATCTGCAGTGCTCGCTCATACTGCCCCACCGCTTCCGGCAACCAACCCAATCTCATGAGGGCAACCCCGAGGTTGTAGCGCGCTTCGACCATGTCGGGCATGATCCGCAACGCCTCCTCGAAATGTTCGGCCGCTTCCTGCGCTCTGCCCAACCGTAGGAGGGCTTCTCCCAAGTTGTTGTGGGCGTCGGCATAATCCGGATCAATCCGCAGCGCCTGTTGGTATTGGCCGATTGCATCTTCGACCTTGCCTTCCTGCAACAGAGTGGCTCCCAAACCGTTATGCGCGTCAGCATAGTCGGGCTTGAGCCGCAGCGCTTCCTTGAAATGCGCAGCCGCTTCGGGAAACCTACCCAGACGGGCCAAGGCGACCCCCAAACTCCCGCGCGCCCTGGGATTGTCAGGGCATTTGTTCACCGTGTCCTGCCAGATAGCCAATTCACTGCGATAATCCCCATTCCGCCGCCACGTGAGGAACCCGAGCCCGACCGCCAGCACGGCCACCACGGCCATACTGCGCCGGCCGACCAACGCATGAATCCCGATCACCGCCAGCACCATCACCGCCGCCAGCGGCAAGTACATGCGATGTTCGTACGCCGGGCTGTCCAGCGGGATGACGCTGGAACTCGGGGCCAGGATCAGAAAAAACCAAGCGCCGATAAATCCCCAAGCCGGTCCCGACCCCGAAGTCGGGGCCGAGTTTCTCCTCCACGCCCACATCGTTGCTGCCACCAAGGCCACGACCACGACCGCAGGCGGCAGAATGCTCTTCCAAGTCCTGGCGAGCGGCCACCCATGATCCAAACTTAACGGGTACGGCCACACGGACAATCGCAGGTAGTAGAGAATCACCCCCGGCTCGGTCGCCAGGTACCCCCACCGCGTGACGCCGGCGTGCTGTTGCGCGGTGGTCGACACGTAGGTGAAGATGCGTGCGGAAGCCAACACACACCCCAACAGGATCCAAGTGCCGGCCAACGCCAGATACAGCGGCCAGCGTCGACGCCACGCTTCCCGGAACGAGTCCGACACAAACGCCCGGTCGTACAGCATCACCATCACCGGCGCCGAAACCATCACCTCCTTGCTGACCATTCCCAGCGCACACGCGCCCACAGAGACCCCGTACCAAACACGCGGCGCACCAGCCTCTGCTCCACGGATAAAACAAAACAGCGTCAGCAGGTAAAACAGTCCCATGATCGATTCGGTGCGTTGAATCACATACGTCACCGCCTCGGTCTGCAACGGATGAACCGTCCAGAGGACCGCCACGGCCAGCGCCAACTCGTTGGCCACGGCCCCGAACCGACTGCGAAGCCGCGGCTGAAGCAGGGTCCGGCGCACAACGCCCAGCAGGGTCAACCCCGCAAGAATATGAACGCACAAATTCAGGGCGTGGTATCCCCACACGTTGTACCCGCCGAGCGCATAGTTGACCGCCAACGACAGATTGATCAGCGGCCGGCCTTCCACCGTCAGCCAACGCTGATGCGGCAGCGACAACGCTCGCCAGATCGGCCAAAGATGTCGAATCGTCGGGTTCTCTCGAATCGACGCCACGTCGTCAAAAATAAACGGACCCGTGAAACTGTTCTGATAGGCCAGCAGCCCTGCCGCCACCACCACCAACGGTATGAGCTTCCGTCCCTTCATCAGAGCCGCAGTCTATTCAAAATGCCCGGCGGCAACCAGCCCTGAAAAACACAGACCGCGGCCCCCCACCCGACGACCGCTGCATCTCACGTGACCGCCTATCGAGCTGCCTGCAACCGCGCCAACTCATTCCGCGCTTCCCCAAGGTCCGGCTTGAGCCGCAACGCCTGCTCGTACTGTCCTATCGCCTCCTGAATCCGCCCCATCTTCACCAACACCACTCCCAACGCGTAATGCGCCCGCGCATCCCCAGGCTCAAGCTGGATCGCCCGCTCGCATTGTCCCACCGCCTCCGACACCCGACCCGCCCGAAATAGCGCGATCCCCAAATTGTTGTGATACTCCGCTGAATCCGGTCGAATCCGCAACGCCTGCTCGTACTGCCCGATCGCCTCCGACACCCGACCCAACTGCACCAGCGTCGCCCCCAAACTATTGTGTGCTTCAGCAGAATTGGGGTTGACACGCAACGCCTGTTCCAGGTGCGCGACGGCTTCCGACAGCCGACCCGCTCCCAGCAGGGCCACCCCCAGGTTGTAATGCGCCTCGGCAAAATCAGGGTTCAGCCGCACGGCCTGGTTCCAATGCTCCATTGCCTCGCCGACCCGGCCCATCTTCAGCAGCGTATTGCCCAGGTTGTACTCCGCCTGTGGATAGCCAGGTTGGATCTGCAGTGCTCGCTCATACTGCCCCACCGCTTCCGGCAGTTTGCCCGCTTCCTCAAAGACGACGCCCAGATTGCCATGCGCCAACCAATTATCCCGAGTCACGTCTAGCGCGTGGCGAAACAGCGTTTCACTATCCTTCCAGCACTCGACTTGGGCCCTGGATAGCACCCCGCAAACCACGAGTCCCGCCGCCCCCGCCACACAACCGATCGCGCTCCAAGTCCGTCCCATCATTGCGTCGCGCGGTACACTCCAGCACACCATTACGAACAATCCAACAATCGGGAAATACATATAGCGGTCGGCCATCGACTGGCCGCCCACCTGTACCAATCCGATGACCGGCACGAGCATGCCCAAGTACCAAAACCAACCTGTTGCCAGCCATGGCTGACGCCGCGCTCTCAGAATCACCGCGGTCGTTACTCCCACCAATCCGATCGCAGCCCCCACCACGAGCGTCGCTGACAATCTCTCATCCAAGGGATAGAAAACGGCCAGTCTCGTCGGCCAGAATGCCTTGTCTATGTAGCGCACATAAGAGAGCACGGCATTGGCTATTCGAACTCTCAAAGGCAGATTCGCCAGCGATTGTATCGGTTGCGCCCAAACGGTCAGCACCGATGACACGGCGACGAGCGCGAGAAATGGAAGTTTTTCTTTCAGCAATCGGCCTGGGGTCGCCTCGACTCCGTTCCCCGCCGCCGCCGCCACCCAACGGGTCCGGCCCAGCGGCCAGTAATCCAACAGCAACAACACAAACGGGAGCGTCACCACCATCGGTTTGGCCATCAGCGCCAACGCATAAAGCAACAGCGTCAGACCATAGTATGTCTTCAGCCGTGAACCGTGAGCGGCGGATTCCTCGACGTACCGTACATACGCCCCGATCGTGAGCATCGCCAAGCACGTGCTCAGCACATCTTTGCGTTCGGCCACCCAAGCCACTGATTCCACGTGCAGCGGATGCAACGCAAACAGCGCCGCAACGAATCCGCTCCGCCACGGAGCGTTGGTCATCTTCCTGAGAACGGTGAAGAGCAGCAGCGTACTGGCTATATGGAGCAGCACATTCACCAGGTGATGCGGTCCCGCGTTCAACCCGAACAACTGGCAGTCCAGCATGTGGGAAAGCCAGGTCACAGGATGCCAATTGGCCGCGTAATGGGCCGTGAACGCCCAGGCCAGATCACGGAGCGTCAACCCGCCACGAACGTGAGGATTATCGATCACATACGTGCGGTCATCGACGACAACGAACCCATAGTGCAGGACCGGCCAGTAAACAGCCATTACGGCGGCCGCCAAACACAGACACACCAATCGATTCCGTTGCCTGGAGATTTCAGCCATTTCTGGTAGACAAGAATCCGGGAGAAACCCCGTACCGAAGCTCAAGCCGGGCGTTCTTCGCGGTCTCATTGAATCTTGAGTTCACGTCTTGAATTTGGTTGTTGAGCCTGCCGCTCACTGGGCCGCCCGCAGTCGCGCCAGCCGGTCCTGCGCCTTCGCGTAACCGGGTTTGATCCGCAGTACCTGCTCGTAATGCCCGATCGCCTCTTGGGTTCGCCCCGCCTGCTCCAGTGCGACCGCCAGGTTGAAATGCGCCTCCAGATAATCGGGGTCGATCCGCAGCGCTTGTTCGTAATGCTCGATCGCCTCCGATACCCGGCCCAGTTGAAACAGGGCAATCCCCAGGTTGTTATGTACGTCGGCAGAATTGGGCTTGAGACGCAACGCTTGTTCCCAGTGGTCCACCGCCTCCGGTAGCCGTCCCAATCTCATGAGAACCACTCCCAAACTATTGTGCGTCTCAGCGTAATTGGGGTTGACCCGCAACGCTTGCTCCAGGTGTTCGGCCGCTTCCGGCAGCCGGCCCAACCCCATCAGGGCCACCCCGAGATTGTAATGCGCCTCGGCGAAATCGGGACGGAGCCGGGCCGCCTCGCCCCATTGTTCCATGGCGTCCCGGGGCCGACCTGCTTGCATCAAGGAATTCCCCAGATTGTAGTGCCCTTCGGCGTAATCAGGCTTGAGATCCAAGGCCTGCTCGTACTGCCCAATCGCGTCTTCGCTCCTGCCCATTCGCGCCAGGGCAACTCCCAAGTTGCCGTGCGCCTCGGCGAAATCGGGGTTGAGCCGCAGCGCCTGCTCGTACTGCGCAATCGCTTCCGGCACCTTGCCAGCCTTGAACAGCACGCAACCGAGATCGTAGCGCACCTGAGCGCAACGCTCGACGCTCGCGAACAGGTTGAACGCCACCGAACAGCCCAGCAACAGGCTCCAGCCGCAACGCGTTGCCCGCCGCCAGAGCGTCCGGTCAGCCCACCCCGATTCCGAGGTCGGGGCCAGAGCGCGTTCCAATCCGAGTATGCCAATCACCGCGAGCAACAACAGCGTGTCCACAAATTCCAGTTCGTAACGCAGGCACATCGAGTTGTGGAGGCTGATGGTCAGGGTGTAAACCCCGAACAGCACTACCACTGCGCCGACAAACCAGCGCAAGGCCGAGCGCGATTCCGCCGAGGGGCCGCGCCACGCCAACGGCACAACCGGCGCCAACCACACCAGAGGAATATTGGTCAGAACACCGAACGGATACTCGACTTCGGCCCCCTTCGGCAAGAACGGTGCGGCAATGTCATGCACGAAGGGGAAATGACTGCTCCAACGCGCCGGCTCCAAAAAGCCGACGCAGAAATTGAACCAAAGATAGCGCAGTCCGAATTGTGGCCTGACGTCCTGCGGAGCCAATGGCAACTGGTAGCGCTGACCCAATTCCAGCGGATTGCCAAACCGCAGGGCGTTGTAAGCCATCAACCCGATTCCGATGAGCAAGATCGGGACGACGGCCGCCATCAATAACGACCACACCCGTTGTTTCTCCCGCCACGCCCGCGCGACCGGCACCAGCAGGATGAGTCCGCCAAACAACAGGGACGGCCGCGCGCCTATAGCCAACCCGTAGGCGAAACTGGCCGCCGCCAGCCATCGTTCCTGCCATCGCGGCTGATGCAGCGCACCCCAAATCCCAACCAGAGCCAACATCGTCAGCGCATACCCGGCCCCGATCGCCACCTCGTAGACATTGGACCGTTGCAAAATCGCCGGGGCAAAATCGGCCAGGCCCAAGGCCAACGTACCAGCCGCAACCACCCCGAGACTGACTTCCGCAAAGTAACGCCGCCACACCGCGTAGAGCAGGCCCGCGCTGGCCAGAAAACCCACCGCGAAGAAAATCACCACGGCGTCTTTGTGAGGTAGATAGTGACCGGTCAACGCCACGTAGGGCCAGAAAAGAATCAGGGCGGGTGTCACCCCAAAGTATAGATAGAGCTGCCCCCTGTAGTAGCTCAGGTCGTCCAGGTGACGACTTTGACTCCACCCCACATCGTGCATCCGGGAAAGCTGGAACTCACTGGCCGATGGATCGTGCGGGTCGGTGAGTTGCGCGATCTCGGGTGGCACCTCCCGTTTCAAACTGAGTTGGCCGGCCCGGAAACCCTGCACCAATGAATTGTAATAGGCGTCAGCCGGACCCAGGTTCACCAGTTCATAATAGCCCGAGTGAGCCGTAGAGGCGTAAACCCCAACGACCAGCGCACATACTGCCCCCAAGACCCCGCGCTGCATCCAGCGAGATTCCCTTCCAAGCACTTCCGGCTCGCTGCGATCTAAACTCCCGTCAGTCATTTCGGACGTCAGCCCCGACACTCCGGCGGGTTCCCAGGATCCACCGCAAAGTCATTGTCGACGAACACGCTGCCGAAACAGTTGACAGGAGCAAGCAGCCCCGCGACATGCGCCAGCAACGGGATCCGGTCCTGCGGTTTCATCAGGAAACCAGTCTATTCGAAATGCCCGTGTGCAGCCAGCCTCGAAAACCACGTGGCGCGCCGCCAACCTTTTGGATCAGCCCAACTTGGCGACGTCCATAAGATTCGGCGGCGGCACCACGGGATGAGCGGCTTCGTTCGCATCCAGAGACGACCGTTACCGAACGGCCTGTAATCGTGCGAGTTTGTCCCGGGCCTGGGAGTAGTCGGGCCTGATCCGCAGCACCTGCTCGTATTGCCCGATCGCCTCCTGGGTTCGACCCGCCTGCTCCAGCGCGACCGCCAGGTTGAAATGCGCCTCCAGATAATCGGGGTTGATCCGTAGCGCTTGTTCGTAATGCTCGATCGCCTCCGACACCCGGCCCAGCCGAAACAGCGCGATCGCCAGGTTGTTGTGGAACTCGGCAGAATTAGGTCTGAGCCGCAACGCTTGTTGCCATTGCTCGACCGCCTCCGGCAGCCGGCCCAACCGCATGAGAACCACTCCCAAACTGTTGTGTGTCTCGGCATAATTGGGGTTGATCCGCAACGCTTGCTCCAGGTGTTCGGCCGCTTCCGGCAGCCGGCCCAACCCCATCAGGGCCACCCCCAGATTGTAATGCGCCTCGGCGAAATCGGGACGGAGCCGTGCCGCCTCGCCCCAATGGACCATGGCGTCTCCGAGCCGGCCCACCCGCAGCAGAGAGGTTCCCAGATTGTAATGCGCTTGGGCATAATCGGGCTTGATGCGCACCGCCTCCTCATAACACGAAATCGCCTCAGGCACCCTGCCTGTTTGCCCCAACACGACCCCCAAGTTGTAGTATGCAACCCAAGCCCGGGGATTCTTAGCCAGATTGTCCCGCCAAAGTGTCTCACCGTTTGCATAGACGCTGCCCCGGTCCCACGTGGCCACCGCCAGAATCACCACCACAGCCAAGCCAGACATCACCACAAAATGTCGCTGCTGCTCTCCAATGCGGCGGCGAACTCCATCGCCAGCGGCAACCACCAAGGCAATGATGCCCACGATTGAGTAGTATTGCCAATGATCAGCCACCAGCGAGTAGTTGTAGAAACCCTGATCGAAAAACCCCAACACCGGGAAAAGCATCACCACGAAATATCCCAGCCCGAACAATAACGGCCGGCCCCAAGTCCCGCGCTTGCTCCAAAACAATCCGAGGCAGGTTATCAGGATCACACCCGGCACATAGGAAATCCAATGGGACGGGTCGATCCTCCACCTGGGATAAATCAACGTCAGATCAACCGGGAAAACGGCCTTCGACAGGTAAACCCATGGTACGCAGCCGGCCATGGCCAAGCGGTAAGCAAAGTTCTCCGTTCGGATTGCGGGTTGCGCCCCGGCGCGATTGTACTGGAACCAAACGGTTAGCAATCCGAAAACCAGCGACAGCACGAAGAACGGCAGGGTACACAGGAAATCATTCCACCGGACCTCCCGGCGTCGCCACCACACGCACCCCAGCAGCACCACCGGCAGCATAACCACCGCCGTCTTGCCGAACAGTGCCAAGAGAAACGCTACGAGTGAACCCCCATACCAGAGCCAGCTTCGCGACCGCGTTGCGGGCCGGCGACCGTCCTCGTCGAACCTCAAATACAAGAGGACTGCAACCGCATAGAACAACATCGACAGCGTGTTCTTTTGTTCGCTGATCAACGCCACCGTGGCCACATTGACCGGGTGAATGGCGAAGACCAGCCCCGCCACCCATGCCCCGGGAATCTCCAATCGCCGCAGGATGATCCACACCAAGATGGCACTGGCCGCATGCAACAGAACGCTGACGACGTGGTAGCCCTCGGGATGATTACCCCACAACCGCCACTCCAGCCACCATAGACTCCAGGTCAACGGGTAATAATCAGGCGCTTCCGTGGTCAGCCAGAACCGATGAAGTCCATCGCTGGCCCTGACCATCTCATTCTCCGCAATCAGGGTTCTATCGTCCCAGATGAATCCTCCGCCCATCGTGGGGACGTACGCCACAACCGTCAGCAACGCGAGAGCCGCGGCGAGGCCAAACTGTTTGCCCCGGGGGTTCATGGTCCGGGTTGAGCCCCCCGCAATCGCACCAGACCGTTCTGCGCCTCGACAAGATGGGGATCCAACCGCAACGCCTGCTCGTAATGCCCCATCGCTTCCCGTACCCGCCCTGCTTGCTCCAACGCGTAGCCGAGATTGTAGTGCGCCTTGGCGTAATCGGGCCGGATCCGTAATGCTTCTTGAAAGTGTACTATCGCCTCCGGCAACCGGCCCAGTCCCAGAAGGGCGCTGCCGAGGTTGTTGTGCGCCTCGGCGAAATCGGGTTTGAGCTGTAGCGCCCGGTTCCAATGCTGGATTGCCTCCGGCACGCGACCCAGTTTGATCAACGCGCTTCCCAGGTTGTTGTCCGCCTCGGCGAAATCAGGCTTGAGCTCCAGCGCTCGTTCGTAGCTCGCAATCGCTTCCTGCACGCGACCCGAACGCTCGAGGACGATCCCGAAGTTGTAGTACGGGTCAGCGTAATGAGGATCGAGCCGCAACGCTTCCCGGTATTGGGCGATCGCCTCGGGAACTTGTCCGGCCCGCTCCAATGCAACACCCAGGTCGTTGTGTGCCTTCGGATACTCGGGCTTGAGCTGCACGGCTCGCTCAAAATGTGTCATCGCTTCGCCGGATCTGCCGACTTGCATCAGATCGTTCCCCAATCGGTCGTGCGCCTCGACGTAATCAGGGTCAAGCCGCAGCACCAGTTCGTAATGCTGGATCGCTTCGGCAATCTGGCCCACTTGCTCCAGCGAGAACGCGACGCTGTATTGCGCGCGGAGACTCGTCGGTCGTTTGTTCACAGTATCGCGCCAAATCACCAGCGGACTGCGATAATCGGCGTTGCGTTGCGACGTCAAGAACCCCAGCACCGCCGCGACCACAAGAAACACGGCGATACTCCGCCGTCCGATCCAGGCATACAGCCCGATCACCGCCAGGGCAACCACCGCCGCCAGGGGCAGATACATCCGGTGTTCTGCCACGGTCTGCGATACCACCGGCACGACGCTCGAACTGGGCGCCAAAATCAAGAAGAACCATGCGCCCAGAAAACCGAGCGCCGGATGTCGGTAGAGCGCGATCACTACGACCGCCAGCACACCAGCCAGAATCAGCGCGCTGGGGACGATCACTGCCGGGTCTTTTGCCAACCACATGCCATAATCGAACACCAACGGATGCGGCCACACGGACAGCCAGAGGTAATGCGGAATCGCCCAACACTGCGTCAGCGCATACTCCCACGAGCGAACGTGCGTTCCCAACCCGGCTGTCCCGGCCCGGTTGCCCGTGCCGATCAGCAAATACCCGAGCGCCAACCACGTGCTTGCCAGCCCGAGATATAGCCGCCCATGGCGCCGCCACGCCTTCAGAAAGGTCCCTTCCACAAACGTCCTGTCGTAGAAAAACACGACCAACGGCGCCGAGACCATTACCTCCTTGGTCACCATGCCCACCAGACACGCGCCGACACAGAGGGAATACCACAAGCGCGGATTCGCCGATTCGTTTCCCCGAATGAAACAATACAGCGTGAGCAAATAGAATAGTCCCATCAGCGACTCTGCTCGCTGCGCCACGTATGTCACCGCTTCCGTCAGCAATGGATGGACCGTCCAGATCAGCGCGACCGCGGTCGCCAAAGGTAATGCGGCTGCGCCGAATCGCTCACGCGGCCCGGGCCGCAGCAACGTCCGCCGCACGATGCCGAATAATGTCAACCCCGCCAAGATGTGGATCGCCAAATTCAGCGCGTGATAGCCCCACACGGCCGTGCCGCCCAGCGCGTAGTTGACCGCCAGCGACAGGTTGAACAACGGACGTCCACTGGCTGTCATGCCGCTGGCGCGCGGCGGCGACAGCGGACCCCAAATCGGCCAGAGATGCCGAATGGAAGCGTTCTCGACAATCGCCGGGAAATCGTCGAACACGAACGGCGTGAAGAACGAATTGTGGTAAGCCGCCAGGGCGCCGATAACAATCAGGCTTCCGGCGAGAATGTTTGGCCACCGCTTTACAGAGACTGACGTCGTTCCTTGCACGGTCCCCTGGTCTGCACTCGCGCAGGATTCTGGCATGCGCGAATCGTAGCAGGCTCGATTCGATAAATCCAGTTGCCCGCGTCTGGCAGGATTCTATGGCGCACTGCCGACCTCCATTCCCCAGCGTGCACCGTCACCGACCGGCCCGCAGCCGCGCCAACCTGTTCTGCGCGTCAGCCATATCGGGTTTGATTCGCAATACCTGCTCGTATTGTCCAATGGCCTCCGGCACCCGGCCCGCTTGCTCCAGCGCGACCGCGAGATTGTAGTGGGCCTCGAGATAATCGGGCTTGAGCTGCACTGCCTGCTCATAGTGCCCGATCGCCTCCGACACCCGACCCAGTCGAAACAGGGCGATCCCCAAATTGTTGTGAAACTCCGCAGAACCCGGTTTAAGCCGCAACGCTTGTTCCCACTGCTCGACCGCCTCCGGCAGACGGCCCAACCTCATCAGCGCGACTCCCAAACTGTTGTGCGTTTCCGCATACCTGGGCTCGATCCGGAGCACCTGCTCCAAGTGCTCAACCGCTTCCGGCAGCCGGCCCATCCCCATCAGGGCTACGCCCAGGTTGTAGTGCGCCTCGGCAAAATCAGGTTTGAGCCGCGTCGCCTCACTCCAATGCTGCATCGCCTCGTTCATTTGGCCCGTCTTCAACAAAGCATTCCCCAGATTGTAATGAGCCTCGGGGTAGCCAGGGTTGAGCCGCAACGCCTGCTCGTACTCCGCAATCGCTTCCGGCACCCTGCCCGCCTTTTCCAAAGCGACTCCGAAATTGTTGTCGGCTTCGGCGTAACGATCAACACTCGCCAACAGGTTGAACACCACCGAGAAACCCAACAGCACGCCCCAGCCCCAACGCGCCACACGCCGCCAAACCGGCCGGTCAACCAACCCCACCCCCGACGCCGGGGCCAACGCCCGCTCCAAGGCCAAAATGCCAAGCACCGCCAAGAACATCAACGCAGGTAAGAAATCCACCTCGAATCGACTGCAAATGCAGTAATAAAAACCAAGGGTCAACGCACCCATCCCAAAGAACAACGCCACCGTTGCACTAAACCACCGCAAAATCGTGCCGGCCTCGGGCGACCGACTCCGCCAAGCCAGCGGTATCGCCAGCGCCAGCCATACCACTGGAACGTTCGTAAGGATGCCAAAGGGATTCTCCACTCCGCCATGGCCCGGCGGCGGGTGCGGCGCTACCATATTCTCCACGAAAGGAAACCGATCGCTCCAGTTCACCGACTTCAGAAAATACACCCGGAAATTGAACCAGAGATAGCCCAAGCTGAAGTGCTGGATCGTGTCCTGCCGGTCGACCGCCAATTGGTAGCGCTGCCCGAATTCGAACGGATTACCGAACCGCAGAGCGTTGTACAACAGCAGCCCCAGCCCGATCAGGACGACCGGCCCGACCGCCGCCACCAACAGCGTCCACACTCGCCTCCTCTCGCGCCACGCCTGCACCACCGGCACCAACAAAATCACCCCGCCAAACAGCAGCGACGGCCGCGCCCCCAACGCCAGCCCGTACGCTACACTCGCCACCACCAGCCATCCCGAACGCTTTCGGGGCTCCTCCAACGCACACCAGATCGCTCCCAACACCAGCATCGTCAGCATATACCCGCAACTGATCGGCACCTCGTACACATCGCACCGCGCCAACAGCACCGGCACGCCCGTCGCCAATCCCAACCCCACCACACACGCCGCCACCACCCCAATCCGCACCTCCGCAAAATACCGCCGCCACAACGCCCGCAGCAATCCCACGCTCACCAGAAATCCTACCGCGCAAAAGATGGTTACGGCTTGCCGGTGAAACAGGTACTCGCCCGTCACCACCGCATACGGCCAGAACAAGAGCAGCGCCGGGGTTACCCCAAAATAAAGATAGAACCGTCCCTTGTAATAACTCAGGTCGTGCAGCCCGCGGAACTCAGACCGATACAGAGCATTGGCGGTCGGATCGTAAGGGTCCGGCAATCGCGCCAGCCCCGGGGGCACATCCTTTTTCAGGCTGAGTTGGCCGGCTTGAAAGCCGCGCACCAGGAGATTGTAATAGGTGTCGGCCGGATTCAGACTCAATGATTCCAAAAATCCCGAGTGGGCCGTATACGCATAAATCCCCACGATCAACACGCATGTTGCCGTCAAGACTCCGCGCTGCATCCACCGGGACCGCGCTCCGGTCCCCGGCGCGTCCTTGCCCTCTGACCTGTCGTCTGTCATTCTGAGTTTCGGTCTCGATACCGTTGTGGTTTCACCAGAACCCGCCGAGCGAGCAGCCCGTTGACGTCTCCATCGTCCGCCAATCACTTACTGGACGGCCCGCAATCGGGCCAGCCGATTCTGCGCCTCGGTAAAATCGGGCTTTAGCTGTACCGCCTGCTCGTACTGTTCAATCGCTTCCGTCACCCGACCCGCTTTTTCCAGGGCCAGTCCCAGATTGTAGTGCGCCTTGGCATAATCCGGCTTGAGCCGTACCGCCTGCTCGTACTGTTCAATCGCCTCGGGCACCCGACCCAAGCCCAACAACGCGCTCCCCAGATTGTTGTGTGTCTCGGCGAAATCAGGCCTGAGTTGCAAGGCTCGTTCCCAGTGCCCAATCGCCTCTGGCACACGGCCCAATGCGACCAAGGCGTTCCCCAGATTGTTCTGCGCCTCGGCGTAGTCAGGCTTGAGTTGCAGCGCTTGCTCGTACGATTCGATCGCTTGCGGCAACTTTCCCGCTTTTGCCAGGGCAACCCCCAGATTGTAGCGGGCCTCGACGTAGTCGGGCCTGATCTGCAGCGCCCGTTCGTATTGCGCAATCGCTTCCTGTGGCCTGCCCATTTTCTCCAAGGCGACTCCCAAGTTGTTATGCGCGTCGGCGTAATCGGGCTTGAGCAGTGCCGCCTGCTCGTATTGCGCAATTGCTTCCCGTGCTCTTCCCGTCTCCTCAAGAGCGATCCCCAAGTCGTTGTCAGTTTCAGCATAACGGTCAACACCCGCCAACAGGTTGAACGCCACCGAGAATCCCAGCAGCAGACTCCAACCCCAACGCACCAAACGACGCCAGAGCCGCCGATTCGCCAGCCCCGATTCCGACGTCGGGGCCATCGCCCGCTCCAACCCCAAGATGCCAACTACTGCCAACAACAGCAGCGTTGGCAAGAATTCCACCTCGTACCGGATCGTCGCCCCGCTATGGAAGCAAATGGTCAACGCCCAAACCACAAAACATAGCGCTACCGCTGCGAGGAATCCGCACAAGATGGAACGCGTCTCCGCTGATCGGCCACGCCAAGCCAGCGGGACCGCCAGTGCCAACCACACCAGCGGGATGTTCGTCAAAACACCAAACGGCCTCTCCACACCGCCATAACCCGCCGGCAAGGGAGGCACGGTGATTCCATGCACGAAAGGGAAATGAGCGCTCCAGTGCGCCGGCCCCAAGAACGAGACACGGAAATTGAACCAAAACCAATGCCCATTGAAAAATTCCCCCGTAACCTGTCGTCCCGAGGCCAACTGATAGTGCCAGCCAAACTCGAACGGATTTTCGAATCGCAGAGCGTTGTACAACAGCAGCCCCAACCCGATCAGCACCACCGGCCCGACCGCCGCCACCAACAGCGTCCACACTCGCCTCCTCTCGCGCCACGCCTGCACCACCGGCACCAACAAAATCACCCCGCCAAACAGCAGCGACGGCCGCGCCCCCAACGCCAGCCCGTACGCTACACTCGCCACCACCAGCCATCCCGAACGCTTTCGGGGCTCCTCCAACGCACACCAGATCGCTCCCAACACCAGCATCGTCAGCATATACCCGCAACTGATCGGCACCTCGTACACATCGCACCGCGCCAACAGCACCGGTACCCCGGTCGCCAATCCCAACCCCAACACACACGCCGCCACCACCCCAACCCGCACCTCCGCAAAATACCGCCGCCACAACGCCCGCAGCAATCCCACGCTCACCAGAAATCCTACCGCGCAAAAGATCGCTACCGCTTGGCGGTGAAACAGATACTCGCCCGTCACCACCGCATACGGCCAGAACAAGAGCAGCGCCGGGGTCACCCCAAAATAAAGATAGAGCCGTCCCTTGTAATAACTCAGGTCGTGCATCTGGTAGGCAAACTGATAGACGCCATTGACGCTCGGATCGTAAGGGTCCGGCAGTCGCGCGAGTCCCGGAGGCACATCTTTCTTCAGGCTGAGTTGGCCGGCCCGGAAACCTCGCACTTGGAGATTGTAATAGGTGTCGGCCGCACTCGGGCTTAGCGATTCCATCAGCCCAGAGTGGGCCATGTACGCATAGATCCCAACGACCAAAACGCATACGGCACCCAATACTCCACGCCGCGTCCACCGAGACCCCGCCCCGGCTCGCTGCGCGTCTTTGCTCTCTGACCTGTCGTCTGTCATCCTCAGTTTCGGCCTTGATACCACTGTGGTTTCACCAGAACCCGTCAGGCGAGCCCGCTGGCGTCCCGATCGCCCGCCAATCACTTACCGAACGGCTCGCAATCGAGCCAGCCTATTCTGTGCCTCGGCGAAATCGGGTTCGAATTTTAGGGCTTGCTCGTATTGTCCAATGGCTTCTTGCACACGCCCCGCCCGCTCCAAGGCAGTCGCCAAGTTGTAATGCGCTCTGGCGTAATCGGGTTTGATCCGCAGCGCCTGCTCATACTGTTCAATCGCCTCCGGGACCCGGCCCAACCCCAGCAGCGCGCTTCCCAGATTGTTGTGTGCCTCCGCAAAGTCAGGGTTGAGCCTCAGAGCCTGGTCCCAATGTCCAAACGCTTCTTGCACCCGACCCAATCGGACCAGCGCGTTTCCCAAATTGTTATGCGCCTCAGCGAAACCGGGGTTCAGCCGCAGCGCCTGCTCGTAACAGGCAATCGCCTCCCGCGTTCGACCCGATCGCTCGAGGGCGATCCCCAGATTGTAGTAAGGGTCAGCGTACCGGGGATTGAACCGCAACGCCTGCTCGTAGTGGGCGATTGCCTCCGGAATTCGCCCGGCTCGCTGCAGAACCACTCCCAAGTTGTTGTGCGCCTCCGAATAATCGGGCTTGAGCCGCAGCGCCTGCTCGTACTGAGGAATGGCCTCTTGCACACGCCCCGCTTTCTCCAAGGCAAGCCCCAGGTTGTTGTCGGCTACGGCGCAGCGCACAACGCCCTCCAACAGGTTGAACGCTACAGAGAATCCCAGCAACAGACACCAAATCGACCGCGTCGCCCACCGCCAAGCCGGCTGTCGAGCCCACCCCGATCCCGAGGTTGGGGCGAGCGTCCGTTCCAGCCCGAGTATGCCAGCCGCGGCCAGCAACAGCAGCGCCGGCAGGAACTCCACCTCGTAACGGAAACAGACACAGTAGTAGACGCCCACGACCAGCGCGCAAACGCCGAAAACCACGGCCACCATCCCCAAGAACCAGCGCAAACGAGAGCGCACTTCCGCCGGGCGCTCGCGCCAAGCCAGCGGCGCTGCAAGCGCCAGCCACACAAACGGAATGTTGGTCAATACCCCAAAGGGAAATTCAACCAAGCCATGACCTGCTGGCGCGGGCGGCATGACAATTTCATGCACGAATGGGAACGGACGACTCCAGCGTGCCGGCTCCAAAAAACAAACCAGCCAATTGAACCAGAGATAATGCAGACTGAAATGCTGCCCGGTCTGCGGCCGGTCGGTGGCCAACTGGTAGCGCAAGCCGAATTCGAACGGACTGCCAAACCGCAGGGCGTTGTAAACCATCAGCCCAAGCCCGATCAGCGTAATCGGACCAACCGCCGCCAGTAGCGCCGACAGCTTTCGGGGTTCACGCCACGACTGGATCACCGGCACCAGAAGGATGACCGCCCCCAGCAACAGGGACGGTCGTGCCCCCACCGCCAAACCGTAAGTCACGCTCGCCACCATCAGCCACCGACACCTCTGCTCCGGCCGATGCAACGCGCACCAAATCGCTGCCAGCGTCAACATCATCAGCATATACCCGCAACTGATCGACACTTGGTAAACGTCGGCCCCCGCCAGCAGCACCAGTACACCCGTGGCCAATCCCAACCCCACCACGCAGGCCGCCACCGCTCCAACCCCCACTTCCGCAAAATAGCGCCGCCATAGCGCCTGCACCAAGCCAACGCTGGCCAGAAAGCTAATGGCGCAAAAGATCACCACGGCTTGCCGGTGAAACAGGTAGTGACCCGTCACCGCAGCGTACGGCCAGAACAGGAGCAGAGCCGGAGTCACCCCAAAGTAAACGTAGAGCCGTCCCTTGTAGTAGCTCAGGTCGTGCAACTGGTAGCCGAACCGATAGAGACGATTGGCGACCGGATCGTAAGGGTCGGCAAGTTGCGCGAGTCCCGGGGGTACATCCTTTTTCAGGCTGAGTTGGCCGGCCCGAAAACCTCGTACCAACAAATTGTAGTAGGCGTCAGCCGGATTTGGACTCGACAATTCCATGCCACCCGAGCGCGCGGTATACACGTACCCCCCCACGACCACCGCGCATATCGCTCCCAGAATTCCGTTCTGGATCCAGCGGGATTTCGCTCCCATCGCCTCTGCCCGCCCGCCATCTGAACCGCTGTCGATCATCTCCGCACTCTGGCCCGACATCGTTCCTCACCAACCCATCGAGCAAATGGCGCGTCGATGGGCGTCCCGCCGTCACGGCGAACGGGCTTGCAAGCCGAACGGTTGCAGAGCGGTTGTCTTTTCATTCGAGCCAATCACTTACGGGACGTTTCGCAACCGGGTCAGCCGATCTCGCGCCTCGGCAAAGTCGGGCTTGAGGCGCACCGCCTGCTCATAATGTCCAATGGCTTCTTGCACCCGGCCCGCCCGTTCCAGGGCCGTCCCCAGATTGTACTGTGTCCTGGCGTAATCGGGGTCGAGCCACAAGGCTTGTTCATAATGTTGGATCGCTTCCGGGACCCGGCCCAGCGTCAGTAAGACACTTCCCAGATTATTCTGCGCCTCGGCATAGTTGGGCTTGAGTCGGAGCGCTCGCTCGTAATAGGCAATCGCTTCCTGGTTTCTGCCCGCTCTCGCCAAGGCGGCACCAAGGTTGTTGCAGGCTTCGGCGTAATCAGGTTTGATCTGAAGCGCCCGCTCAAAGTGCCGCATCGCTTCTTCGGGTTTGCCCATCCGCCCCAACGCGGCGCCCAGATTGTTGTGGGCTTCGGCGTAATCCGGCTTGAGCTGTACGGCCTGGTCGAGGTGACGGATGGCATCTTCAAGTTTGCCCAGTTGCAGTAGGTCGTTTCCCAAGGAGTAGTGCGCGTCGACGAAGTCGGGTTGGAGCCGCACCGCCTGCTCATAATGTGCAATCGCCTCCGACACCCGGCCCGCTCGATCAAGAGCCGTTCCCAAATTGTAATGAGCCCTGGCGTAATCAGGGGCGAGACGAAGCGCTTCCTCATATTGTCGAATCGCCTCCGACACCCGGCCCAGACCCAGCAACGCGCTTCCCAGATTGTTGTGGGCCCCGGCAAAATCGGGTCTGACACGAAGGGCCTGCTCCCAATGCTCGATCGCCTCGGGCACCCGGCCAGACGCGACCAGGATGTTTCCCAGATTGTTGTGCGCTTCGGCATAATCGGGCTTGATCCGCAGGGCCTGTTCGTAACAGGCCATCGCCTCCTGGCTTCGACCCTGCCGCTCCAGCGCAATCCCGAGATTGTAATAGGGATCCGCGTAATATGGCTTGAGCCGCAACGCCTGCTGGTAATGGGCGATCGCCTCCGGAAGCCGTCCGGATCGTTCCAGGGCGACACCCAAATTGTTGAGCGCCTCCGGGTAGTCGGGCTTGATCCGGAGCGCCTGCTCGAAGTGCCCCATCGCCTCGTCAACCGCCCCGGCTTGCATTACGACGCTGCCCAAAAGATCGTGCGCCATCCAGCATCCCGGGTTCTTTTTCACGGTATCACGCCAGAGCGATTCAGAGTTGCGGTAGATATGCCCCTGTCTCCACGTCAGACACCCCAGCCCCAACAACAGCACCAAGCAAATGGCACCCCGCACCGGCGACGGCCACAGCCCGTTTCGATTCAGCACATACGCGGTGCCGCTCGCCACCCAGGCGATGATCCCCAGACTCGCAAGATACTGGAAGTGATCCGCCACAAACGAGTACCGAAAGTAGAACACATCGAAAAACCCGAGCACCGGCAACAAGGCCACCACGAAAAAGCTCAGCCCGAACAGGCTCGCCCGTGCCCATGGCTGCCGCCGCCACCTCAGCAAAACAAGACCACCCGCTGCCACCGCGGCCAGCGGCAACCACGACGATGCCGTGCGAGCCATCACCTCCCAACGGGGATACACAAATGTCAGGTTGACGGGCCAAAGGACTTTCCCGGCGTAGAACCAGATGTCCTTCCCCGCAACGACAAATCGCTCGGCGATTCCCAATGACCATTCGGCTTCACCCTGGCGCGCAATGTGGCCTCGCTGTTCAATAATCGTCAGGACCGACATCCCCAGCGCCAACGCGAAGAACGGTCCGGTTCGCACGAAATCCGTTCGCCGCCAGCGACCCCGCTGCCACCACACACACAAGAGCAGCACCAACGGCAACACCACCGTTGATGGCTTGCTCAGGACGGCACACGCACCGCACAATACAGCCAACACATACCAACCCCAGCGCTCCTGCTCCTCGAATCGCAGGAAACACAGCAGAGCACAAAAAAAGAACGCTCCGGACTGCGTGTTCTTCAACTCCGTCACCCAAGCCACCGATTCCACGTTCACCGGGTGCAATAGCCACACTCCGGCGGCCAACCACGCCGCCGGTACCCGCAGGCGGCGCAACACGAGAAAAACCAGCAGGCCACTGATCGCATGAAACGCGACATTGACCAAATGATACGGCAGGGGGTTGAGCCCCCACAACCGATGCTGAACCCAGAAAGTCGTCAGCGTCAACGGATAGTACCGCGAGATGGCCAGCGACGACCAAATCATCCGTAGCCCATGCGGCGCCGTCATCGCTGGATTGGCGGTCAGGTGATCATCATCATCCCAGATATACCCCGCATGCCACACGGGTTGGTAGGCAATGAAGGTCACCGCCACGAAAGCCAGCGCCAACAGCCAAGACTTGCCCCCCGACGGACGGTTCTTTGACGAGGTCGTCACCGTCGTTCTACCGAGAGCTGGACCATCGACGCATTCTCTGTCTGCCATCGGAGGGATTATAGCGTGCCCCGTGCCCCCGGGAAAGAACGGTCACATCGGCTCCGCTTGTCGCTATGGGGCGCCACACTCGGCGCTCGTCAACCGGTTGACTGCATTCAATTCTGTCCACCTCCCAAGCGAATCGCCGGGCGAACCGATCCCTCCAGCATTCTGCAACAACCACCTACCGAGCCGCCTGCAGTTCCGCCAGTCTTTTCTGCGCTTCGACCAAATCGGGCTTGAGCCGCAGCGCCTCGTGATACTGTGCCATGGCCTCCGTGCGTTGACCGGTTTGCTCCAGGGCGCCTCCCAAGTTGTAGTGCGCCAGAGCAAAATCAGGCCTGAGCCGGATCGCCCGCTCGTACCATTTGCGCGCGTCCTGGATCCGGCCGGCACGCCACAACGCAGTGCCCAAATCGTTGTACGCCTCCACATAGTCCGGTCTCAATTGCACGGCCAGAAGAAGATGTTCCGCCGCCGGACCGTATTGGCCGGTCTGCAAATCAAGCGCACCGAGGTCGTGCTGCACATACGGATCGTCCGGAGTAATCCGCAGCGCATTCTTGTACGCCGCCACCAGCGCGCTCCGCCACGGTTCCGCCGTCATCCGACTGAGAACGTTGAATAACAGCAGCGCATTAATGAGATGGAACGCCACGTTGACCAGATGATCTGCGCCGGCGTTCAGGCCGAACAATCGATATTCGACGATGCGGGCCAACCACGTCACGGGCATCCATTGGTCCAGCGGCGTCGTGAACGCCCAGCCCAACCCTCGGAGTGTCAATCCGTGCGGCAAGTGGGGGTTCTCTGTGATATACAGCGAATCATCATAGCTGACGAACCCGCAGTGACGGACCGGTGAATACACCACGGCGATGGCCAGCGCCAGCCCCAGGCAGACGACCAGGCTCCGTCGTTGTGCGGTTCCCATCATGCCCGGAAAAGACGGCTCGCCGGGCCTACGGTCACCGCGCCAGCCCAACACCCGGGTTCGTACTGAATGGTCAGCAACATACTGAACGCGATTCGATCCATCGGCCCCGTTCTTTCTCTCGTGCGTTTCTCACCGCTTAATGAGCTGCCCGCAGTCGCGCCAACTCATTCTGCGCCGTGGCGTAATCGGGTTTGATGCGCAACGCCTGCTCGTATTGCTCAATCGCCTCCTGCCTCCGGCCCACCCGCTCCAAAGCAACTCCCAAGTTGTGATGGGCCTCAGCATAATCAGGCTTGAGTCGTAACGCTTGCTCGTACTGCTCAATTGCCTCCTGCACCCGGCCCACGCGCTGCAACGCGGCCCCCAAATTGTTGCGGGCCTCAGCGTAATTGGGCTGGAGGTGCACGGCCTCCTCGAAGTGTCCAAGCGCCTCCTGGACTCCACGCGTTTGCCACAAGGCGATCCCCAGATTGTAATGTGCCACCGCAAGATCGGGCTTGAGCCGCAACGCTTGCTCGTATTGCTCGATAGCGCCTTTGACGTCGCCCGTTTCCGACAAGGCAGTCCCCAGATTAAAGTGTCCCTCGGCGTAATCAGGCCTGAGCTGTAACGCTTGCTCGTACTCCTTGATCGCCTCGCCAGGCTTACCCGTTGCCTGCAATGCTGCGCCCAGACCGTTGTGTGCCATCCAAGCACTTGGGTTTTTTGCCACGTTGTCGCGCCAGAGCGTTTCCTCGCTGGCATAAACACCTGCCCGGGTCCACGTCGCCACGCCCAATGCCGCCACCACCACCGCCGCCGCCATCGTTCCCCACGGACGCCACCGCGGCCCCATCCGCCGCCAGACGCTCTCCC
>Ga0335081_10004797_pt1 | contig 21362 bp, 11 predicted proteins | sample Lox_Sample_35_FD_206713 | JGI IMG/M metagenome (GOLD analysis project Ga0335081, IMG submission 206713) | Soil microbial communities from Loxahatchee National Wildlife Refuge, Florida, United States - Lox_Sample_3.5 | ecosystem: Environmental > Terrestrial > Soil > Wetlands | place: USA... | reverse complement strand
GCCGGCTTTAGCCGGGCATCTTGTTGAATTCAAAGTGCCGCCCTAAAGGGCGCCGCTACGAAAACCGCTCGAAACCGGGTTTTTCATCACCCTGTTAGTGCTACAGGGCGCTGAAAACTGGAACTGAAAACCATTGGTCTTTTCACCTTTCCCCCGGCCGTTGTAAACTGCCACTGATGTGGCTCGACGAACCTCTCACCGAAGCAGAACACCGCCAACTCGACCTCTTCCTCACCTCTGATGCAGCGCCCGAAGGCGGCATGGATATTTCCACGCTGCACGGCTTCCTCACAGCCGTAGCGATCGGGCCCGGAATGGTGCGGCCCAGCGAGTGGCTGCCCTTGGTGTGGGGAGACGAGGAACGCCCCGAGTTTGAGTCTCGCGAAGAGGCGGAGCACATTTTCGGGCTGATCATGCGAATGTATAACGACATCGTGCGCGTCCTGCGCGAGTCTCCCGACGATTTCTTCCCCATCATCTATGAGGAGAGCGCGGCGGACCCGGAAGCACGCCCTGAGGCGGAGAACTGGTGCCGGGGTTTCATGATGGGCACGACCCTGAGGTCCGACGATTGGACCCCATTTTTGATGAAGGGAAAGGGCGCTTCCATTCTGCTGCCGATTGTCGCCCTGGCGGACGTGGAGATGATGGCTGAAGAGCTGGGTCCCGACGCGTCCAAGGAGCTTACTCGTGAGCGGTTGACGGCGATGATCCCTGTGTCCGTTGTCACCACTTACCAACACTGGCTCGGACGCCGAAAGCCACTCGATCCCCACCTTGATGAGGGCGAACCCCACCCCGGGCGTGGCGCCAAGGTTGGCCGCAACGCTCCCTGCCCTTGCGGCAGCGGCAAGAAGTACAAGAAGTGCTGCGGTGCTTGAAGGCGTCGCGGCTTGCTTCTTCTTCTCTTTCAATCGTCAATCGTCAATCTGCAATCGTCAATTCTTCGGCTGGCGGTGAACCAGTTTGTCGCCGGCGAGGACCAGATTGGCAAGCCCGGACTGAAGGTCAAGGTGCGCTGGGAGGCGGCGCAGGAGGGTTCGAGAAGGCCTGCGTTGGCTGGCTAAGAGCACGATTGGGAGGGCGCAGCGCGGTGACCGGCGGCTGCTGAGTCTTGATTTCTGTTCTTTCCGATTTCGTCACCCGCGCCACAAATCGGTAGCCTCCGTCGGGGCACGGTTTCGATGTAGGAATGGTTGTACGCGGTCTGGCCAAAGGCTTTCCGCAGCGTCGAGATCACTGGTTGAGGTTGTTTTCCTCCACCACCGTGTCCGGCCACACGACCCTCAAGAGTTCGTCTTTGTCAACAATGTGCCCGGCGTTTCGCACCAGAAGCAGAAGCGTGTCGAAGGCCTTGAGGGTGATCGGGACAGGCCGGTTTTTGCGGAGCAGAGCGCGCTCGCCCTCATCTACCACAAAGGCACTGAACTCGTAGAAGTGCTCACCACGGTTGCTCATGGCCCCTCCTTTCAATCTGCCGAGCGTTTCGGAAAAGTTCCGACCGTTGCTGTCGAATGTTATGACGGCTACCTTCTTCAACGGTACCACCCCTCTGGGCAGCATTTCCTCGGACGTGAGCGGCAACCCGGAGCCTTGTTGTTTGCGGCGTCCTCAGACATTCCCGGCGTGCCCTTCACCAGTGTCGAACTGAGCGATGCCGCCGGCAACGATTTCGCAATCGCTAACGTGCGGTTTTCGTCGGCGCCTTTTGTTCCCATTCCGGAGCCGGCTTCGGTCCTGTTGCTCGGGACCAGTCTTGCGACCTTGGGACTCCGGAACCTGCGGCGCACGAAGCAAGGGTAGCACCTTGACTGGAGGCAGGTTGTAATTGCCGTCGGAGGATCGCGTCTTCTCTTGCATCAGCAATCGCCAATTCCTCCTTGACACTCGTGTTACCCTATATCTGTCGACATTGCAGCGGTCGCCGTTGAACCGGCGCACGCTGACTTCAGCCGGAAAGAAGGAACGATGAAGAACATCTCGGACGTGGAGATCCCGTTTGACGGGGTCATCATTGCTCAAATCCTTCCGTAATCGAGCCCGCTGATCTGGTAGCTTCCTGGCCTCGTGCCTTGCCGTTATCCGCTCATCCGCTCGTTCACGGAAGCCGTGATCACGAGGGATGAGGCCATCCCGAACGTCAATCCTGTTAATCCTGGTTCTTCTGGCTTCACCTCTCATGTACTGACCGTCAGGAGCGATCTCCTGACCCGGCCCGTGCCTCCGGGCACGAACCAAGGTGATCCAATGGAAGCAACTGAAGTTGCCATGATGACTCAAAGTCAGCCGCCACCTCGTTTCTGGGCGTCGGTCCGCGAGGCTATTCGCGGCTCCCACCAGGACTACACTGCCATCGGCATCGACCGCGCCATCTTTCTGCTAGCCGTCCCTATGGTGCTCGAGATGGCGATGGAATCGCTGTTCGCCGTGGTGGACGTCTTCTGGGTGGCCCGCCTCGGGGCGAACTCGGTGGCCACTATCGGACTCACCGAGTCATTGCTGACCCTCGTCGTGGCGATCGCCATGGGCCTGGGCCTCTCCACCACCGCCATGGTGGCGCGTCGCACCGGCGAAAAGGACCCCGAGGGCGCGGCGGTGGCCGCCGTGCAGGCCATCGCCTTGGGGGTAGGCATATCTCTGGTGATGGGCCTGCCCTGCCTCGTCCAGGCGCCGCGCCTGCTTTCCGTGATGGGCGCCACGCCGGCGATTATCCAGGTGGGCTCGGGCTACGCGCGGATCGTCCTGAGTGCCAGCGGTGTGCTGGTGCTGCTGTTCCTCAACAACGCCATCCTGCGCGGCGTCGGTGACGCGGCAATTGCCATGCGGGTGCTGTGGCTTTCGAACCTGATCAATCTGGTGCTCGACCCTTGCCTGATTTTCGGCGTGGGACCGTTCCCGCGCCTGGGCGTGACCGGAGCGGCGGTGGCCACCACCACCGGACGGTCCATCGGCGTGTTGTTCCAGGTGTTCATGCTGCTAAGGGGCAGCGATCGCATCCGCATTCTGCGGCGGCAACTGCGCCTCGAAGTCGGCGTCATGGTCCGCCTAATCAAGGTGTCGGTGGCCGGCATCGTGCAGTTTCTGATCGGACAGGCAAGCTGGATCGTGCTGGTGCGCATCATCAGTGTGTTCGGGGGCGCGGCCATTGCGAGCTACACGGTTGCCATCCGCATCATGTTCTTCGTGATTCTGCCCTCGTGGGGTCTGGCCAATGCGGCTGCCACCTTGGTGGGCCAGAACCTGGGGGCAGGCGAGCCCGGTCGCGCCGAGCGGTCGGTCTGGCGCACTGGCTTCTACAACATGCTGTTCATGGGCACGGTGGGGCTACTCTCGATCATCTTCGCCCACCCCATGATCCGCGTGTTCACGCACGATCCGGCCGTAGTGCCGCTGGCCGTCTCGGCTCTGCGTATCCTCAGCTTCGGCAACATCGGTTACGCCTACGGCATGGTGATGCTTCAGGCCTTCAACGGCGCCGGCGACACGCGCACGCCGACCGTGGTGAATTTCTTTGGCTACTGGCTGCTGGAGATTCCCCTGGCGTATCTTCTGGCGATCCACGCCGGCTTCGAATCGCGCGGTGCCTATCTCTCGATTCTGATCGCGGAGATGGCAATCGCAGGGGCAAGCATGATCCTGTTCCGCCGCGGCCGATGGAAGTCGTTACGGATTTAAGAAGGTTGGGTCATTGGACCATTGAATCACTGAGCCATTTGAAGACGAAGTGGATTGTTCTTTCTTGTCTTCAAATGGCGCAATGGCCCGATGGCGCCATGACTCGATCATCCTGTCTTCCAATCGTCAATCGCCAATTCCCACGCCAGCAAAAGCATCCACTGGCGCCCGTTCCAGGCGGTGGCACCAACCACGGTCCTGTCATTCACCGTCGTAACCTATTGATTTCTTGGATCGTTTATTCGATTTTCTTCTTGGCACGCGGCTTGCCCTTCGTCTCGTTGAGGTTCCTGGCTGCTGTTTCGACCTCGGCGTCTAAGCCGGCGGTCTGCCGGAACGACCCTTTGCAAGACGGAGGACAACCATGAGAATTTGCCGCTCGTTCAACCGCACCCTGATCCTGGTTCTGCTGGCAGCATTCTTTGTTTCGGGCACCGCCCATCGCTCTCAGGCACAGACGGCAGCCCAGTTCCCCTTCCCTGGCTACCCCTATCCCGCCCCTCCCCAGCCTCCGCAGCCTGAACGCCCGCTCACCAGCGAAGAAGTGGTCGCACGAGTTGCGCCGTCGGTGGTCGTGATCCTGGCAGGGAGCGGCTCGGTGCCGACTGCTCTCGGTTCCGGTGTCATCGTGCGCACGGACGGCATCGTCATGACCGCCTATCACCTGATCAAGGACCAGCCTGCCGTTCAGGTGCGCCTGAAGAACGGCGAGACGTACGACCGGGTGGTGATTCTCGGGTTCGACGAGCGCCGCGACATGGCCGTTCTCCGTATCCCTGCCGGCAACCTGACAACCCTCACGCGGGCACGGGTGGAGGATGCGCGTCCGGGCGCTACCGTATACACCGTCTCCAACCCCGCTGGCCTGGAGTGGACCGCCTCCTCCGGTATCCTGAGCGCCACCCGCCAAGCGGATGATGTCCCGGGCGCCGGCGCCGGCTACCGACTGCTCCAGTTCACGGCTTCGGTGACGCACGGATCGAGCGGGGGAGCGCTCGCCGACAACCAGGGTCGCCTGCTGGGAATCGTAGTGGGATCTCTGGGAGGGCAGAACCTCAATTTCGCGGTGCCGGTGGAAAGCGTAATGGGGCTGGCCGACCGCGTGGATGGACTGGCCCTCGGCTCCGGACGGAATTTCAGCCCGCGCCGCCGGGGCCCTGGTTCCAGCGTTACCGAACGGACCGAGCCGCCTCGCGACCCCGCCGAGACCATGCGCTCGGCGCGCACCGTTTGCCTGCTCGGTAATCCCCTATTCCCGGCCGAGCCGCTGGAGAAGAAACTGTTTGAGCGTCCGGAGTTCAAAACCGGCACCCTGATGATTGTGGAGGACCCGCACGTTGCCGACCTGGTGATCGAGTTGAGCCGCAAAGAGCTCACCTGGGACTTCACCTACCGCCTCGTCCACCCGGCGAGCGGCGTAGTTCTCGGCAGCGGCAAAGTGATTGCGTGGGACGGTGTCCGCGCCGCCCCGGAGCTGGCCAAGCAGATCATGGATCGCATCCGCTTCCTGCGCAACGCCGACGACAAGGGCAACGGGCGGGCCGCGAGCGCAGAGGCGTCGACACAGAGGCCCCTGTGAGGCGCTCGGCGCAAACACGCCCGGAGCGGAGTTGGTGGTGTGCCCGTCACTCACAAACGGTGACGGGCGTCACCGCATTGGCAGCAGCTCTTGTGGGACGTTAGATCAGAGTGTGGGGCAAGTTTCCCTCCACACTCCGAGTGTTCCATGATGCCTGAGAACCCGCTGCCCGGATCGGATCGCCGCACCTTCCTTCGATCACTCGGGTCCGCTGGGACGGTGCTTCTGCTCTGGCGAGGCGCGTCCGGCAGGCCCGGACCCATGGTTTCATCGGCGGACGATCCCACGCCGGCCGTAATCGATTACAAATGTCGCAGCTTATCCGTCGGGCATCTGGGCGAAATGAAGAGGATGTACGAAACGTTGAGCCGGCAAGGAAGGCTCAGCCAAAATAAGACTTACCGCGGCTACCTCCACGATTTCCAGTTCGCGCCGCCGCCGGAAATGCCCCACGCTCGCTCCCTCGTGATCGCTGCCACGCCGTGGAGACTCCACTCGGTCAGCTTCCGGCTGGACGGAAGGGGTTACGTCATCCTGATTCCCGGCGGGTACTTCTATTACATCAACGACCCCTTTATCGACGCCCTGAAGCAACGTATCGCGCGCGACGTCATCGGGGATCGTGGCGCCATGTTGGTGCTCGGCAACCCGCCTTTGAAAGCGGTGGCGGTGCGCAGCGGGCTCGCGGAGTACGGCAAGAATAACATCGCGTACGTGGAAGAGTACGGGAGCTTTCACGTGCTATGGGCCTTCTTTACCGAGCGCGAATTGCCGGATCAGTGGAATCGACCGTTTCGGATGATGCGCTTTTGCAAGGGTTGCTCCATCTGCCTGCGGGCGTGCACCACCAGGGCCATCACCGAGTCGAGTTTCATGATTAACGCCACGCGCTGCGTCACGCTCTACAACGAGATGAAAGACCCCATCCCGGACTTTATCGATCCCAAGGTTCACAACGCCCTGATCGGGTGCCTGAAGTGCCAGGCCACGTGTCCGGCTAACCTGGAACTGGCCCGCAACATCGAGCCTGCTGCCGACCTCACGGAGGAGGAAGCGAGGCTTCTGGTCAGCGGCCAACACAACCCGAAAGTCGAGTCCACGATCAGCAGCAAGTTCAAGGCGCTGGGAAGCTTTTACGCCGAGGATCTGGCATATCTCTCGCGCAATCTCAGGCTGGCGCTGGCCAACGCCGCCGGGCCGGAGGCGCTCGCATGAAGGCGTCCACCGGCCGCAGCCTGCGACACCTTCGACTCGCCACTCTGATCGTCACCCTGGTTTGCTTCACGGCCCTTTTCCTGCTCGTCCGTCGGCCAGTGCTACCTCTGTGGGCGTCGCGGGGAATCTTCTTCGCTTTGGATCCCCTCATCTTCCTGGAGCGCCTCGCCGCGACGCGGACGATTCTGGTCTACGGTCTGGTGGCGATGGTTCCGCTGGCCCTCACCTTGGTGTTTGGCCGCTTCTTCTGCGGATGGGTGTGCCCCTTCGGAGCCATCCACGAGTTCACTTCGTGGGTGTCGAGAAAACGTTGGAGCCCACATTCAGGACCGCCTTGGCCCCGGCTCAGGTTCAAGTACCTGGTGCTGACCATCGTAGTGGTGGCGGCGCTGGCGGGGACTACGCTGGGCGGGTGGCTCGACCCGTTCGCCTTGCTGACGCGAAGTGCAGCCACGGTCGTGGATCCGGCCATCGCTTCGGCTTTCTCCAAGCTCATCCCGCAGGCAGCGGGTCGGGTGTCCATGCAGCCCGTCCTGATCGGGTCGATCTTTCTCCTGGTGATTGCGCTCAATGCCTGGAAGCAGCGTTTCTTTTGCAATACCCTATGCCCTTTGGGAGCGCTTTACGGGCTGCCAGCGCGCTTCAGCCTGATGCGATTCGAGACCGCCACCGATTGCCAGGGCTGCCGCCTTTGTAGTTTCCGCTGCTCTTACGACGGCGGTCCGGGCAAGGACTATCTGAAGTCCGAGTGCGTTGCCTGCATGGCCTGTGTGGAGGACTGTCCACGGGAGAACGTGCAAGTGAAGTTCGGGTGGCCCAAGAGAGCGCTCGCGCCCGGCCTCGATCTGAGCCGAAGACGGCTGCTGGGCTCGGCCACTCTTGGCGTGGCGGTCGCGGCGCTTCCGAAGGCTGCTCTGGAGACGCATCCACAAACCAAGGCTGGGCACGGCTTCCTGCGGCCACCGGGAGCCGTCGCGGAGGATTCTTTCCTCGCGCGTTGCGTCCGCTGCAACCAGTGTGTGGAGGCCTGCCCCACCAGCTTCATCCAGCCAGCGGAGTGGGAAGCTGGCTGGGGCGGGATCTGGACTCCGGTGCTAAATGCGCAGGCCGGGTACTGCAAGTGGGAATGTGACCTGTGCACCCGGGCGTGCCCCACGGGAGCCCTCCAGCCGCTGACTCTGCCGGCCAAGCAGGCCTTCAAGGTAGGTACGGCCGCCATCGACCGGAACCGCTGCTTCACCTACGCCGACGGCTTCAATTGTACCGTCTGCGTGGAGAAATGCCCCGTCCCCACCAAGCCTCTTCGCTTTCGACCCGTCGAAACCCTGGATTTCCGCGGTATACGTGTCAAAATCCAGCAGGTCTACGTGGTACCTAACCTCTGCACTGGCTGCGGCATCTGCGAGCACTTCTGCCCCCGAAGCGGCGCGCCTGGGATCACCATTGCTTCCGAGGACGAGGATCGGCAAGCGGTCAGCATCGGCTAGTCGCCTCTTTCCAAGCACGTCCGGCGAGGCTGATGATGAAGACCAATCGCAGAAGATTCCGGCAGGCCGCCGTTGTCACGGCGGCGGCTGGCGCATTGCCGGCTGAACCCCGCCCTCGTTCCAGCCGCGCGGCGCCACTATTCTTCAACGCCTGACCCCGCCGCTAGCCCTCCGCAACCAGGGGAGATCTCTGCCAGAAATGCTCGCGAGGAGTAACATGAAAAAGTTCCTTCTTGAATAGACACGCCAAGCCTCCATCTGTTATCTTTCTTGACGGCCACAATTTTAAGACTTTCATTTAACGTCGGTGTCCGCAAAATATAAGGCAAAGGGCCCGACGCCGACCAGAAGGAGGGAATCTTGCCCTACATCTTTGGATACGGCTCGTTGATCGAGCAGGCATCGCGAATGAGGACGACGCCGGCGGCAATGTATGTGTTGCCGGCCCGGGTTCCCGGGTTTGCCCGCGGTTGGTGGGCTCGCACCGGTGCTGTCGGTTTCACCACCACGTTTGTCGGAGCCATCGAGGAGAAATCGAGCACGGTGAACGGCGTCGTCTACGCGGTGAGCGACAAGGAGTTGGACGCCACCGACCAGCGCGAACAAGGCTATAAGAGGATGGACGTCACCAACGACGTTGAAATCCTTGGCGGCTACAAGCCGAAAGGCAAAGCCTGGATCTACGTCAACGATTTCAAGAATGAGCAAGAGCTGAAGAACAGTCTGCCCACGCCCCACTTTCCCATCGTGCAATCGTACGTCGATATCTGTCTGACCGGCTGCCTGCAAATTGAACAGGGATTTCCGGACGCCGGGGACTTCGCTGTTGAGTTCATCACGTCCACGCAGAAATGGTCGGAGTATTGGGAGAACGATCGCGTGAATGCGCGCCGGCCTTTCCTAGCGGTCCCCCAGTTCTGGACGATTGACCATTTGCTTCAGAAGCATCTGCCCGATCTGTTCGCCAAGATCCAGCTTGCGCCGGGGCGCTGGTGATTCAGGAGACGGCATCCTGGGCTATTTACCCAACGCCGGTCCGCTAACCGACCGATGTTCAAGGCGAGCTGGCAGGTAAGTCGGGGCTCTCTCGAGGCTGCGCTACGTATTCCAGGCTGAGGTGGGAACGAGCTCGGGGCGTCCCTCAAGGCCGCAGGAATGACGAGAGCCACAGCACGGCCTGGAAACCTGGATTTAAGACTCAAAGGAGAAAACTCATGGCCACGAAGATATTGGTAACAAAGGACGGCAAATACAGCGTTGAACTCTCCAGGGTTGCCCTCACAAAGAGCGCGTCCTTCCCCCAAAATCAGAGCGCGGAGCTCAGGGAGTTGTTGGGGATGTTAACGGACCCTAACAACTGGGAACTTGTTTCTAATGAGCCGACACCGACATGGTGGGACAGAAGTCGACCTGTAACGCCGGGATATCCCGGACGCCAAAAAGGCCCTAACTGGACAATAGATATTAACTCGGCCGAGATATTGACTCTTAGTGATTTCATCTGGGGTATGAACCAACCTGCCCTTGGCCAAATGACGATCTTTGCGACTGCTAACGTCGAGCCCAAGCCCCCAGACGAAAAGACAAACATGGACAAGATTGAACATGTGGTCCTGTTGATGATGGAGAATCGATCCTTCGACAGCCTGTTGGGTTGGCTTTACGAAAAGGGAGCCCCAGCTAAGAACATTCCCGCGTTGAATTCGCGTGAACGCCCCTATGAAGGGCTGCAGGGGCTCGATCTGAATGCTTACGAGAATGTTGACGCAACCGGTAGAATTAAGGTCAAGCCGATACGGGGAGCGAAGGGACTTGGTGTGCCTAATGTCGCCCCGGGAGAAAATTTCGCGCAGGTCACCACACAGCTTTTCGAATGGCCTTTTGAAATGACGTTTGCACCTCCCATTCAAATGACGCCGGGGGGCGTTTTAGTGGCAGGCAAATGGCGGACGCAAGACCAGGTAGGCAAAATGACGGCCGAAGACATACGCAATACCCTGATGGTGGAACTGGCCAAATACTCCAAGGAACCGGTACAGAATTATTACCAACGCTATAACACCGATGATTTGGCGGGAAAGGGTGCTGTGGTGATGTTCCTACGGGATGCGGGGATTCGTGATGTTGCCTGGCTCAAAGCCAACACCGACGATAATCAGCGAAATACCTTGATCGTGTGGTTATCCAAAACATTTTCCGTCCCTGTACCTGAACTACAGGGTATGACCAACCAAGAGCTTGTACTGATGGCATGGACAAGGTCCCAAAAGCCGACGATGAAAGGATACGTCCGCGACTACACGAATGAGTTAAGGCACCTCGGGTTTCCGGAGGACCAGGTAGAGCGCTATGCCTCACAGGTTATGCAAAGTTATACGCCGGATCAGTTGCCCGTTCTCAATGGACTAGCTGAGCATTATGCCGTCTCCGATATGTGGTTTTCGTCGGTTCCCTCGCAGACCAATCCCAACCGGGCCTTTGCCCTTTGCGGAACCTCTATGGGATTGGTTAACAACGGATTTTTGGAGAAAGACGAACGAGCACGCCTCATTGAGGAGAAAGTCGGATATTTAATTGGGGACGACCGATTTGAGGCGAGAACAATCTTTAATGCGTTGGAGGAGAACAAGGCGACGTGGAAGGTTTTTTACCAAAGCGGTTATTTACCAAGCAACATTTACAATGCCATCCAGATCGCCACGGGGGGTACTGTGGCCGGGGTGGTAGGTTTAGCCGCGAGGGGCCCTTTGCTGGCGCTCGGGACGATGATCATCGGAGCGATAGGGGCAAAATATGCGGAGTATCTGAAGGAATTGAGTTCTTCGGAGTTGGTTTCTGATTACACCCATCGCCTGTTCCCTGAGATTCTTAAAATCGCAAACGCGGATTCTCACTTCGCCAAGCTCGATGAGTTTCATAATCTGGCTCGCGACGGGAAGTTACCGCACTTCTCCTATCTACAACCTGAGTGGACCATCGCCCACGGCGGGACGGGTGGGGGCTTTGGAACTCCACTAGGAATAAAAAGCGTACTGTTTCACCAGGGGCGGGATTATCATCCTCCGGGCAATCTCGATGCCGCGGAAAGCCTAATCAAGGGAGTCTATACCAGCCTGATTGCAAATCGGAAAGCGTGGGAAAAAACCCTGTTGATCATTACCTTTGACGAACCCATCGGCTCCTTTGACCATGTCCCGCCCCCCGCTGCCATCCCTCCCTGGGGTGAAGGACCAGCGCCTGTCAAGCGAGAATATAATTTTGACTTTAAGCGATACGGCGGTCGCGTCCCCGCCATTCTGGTTTCCCCCCTGGTGGAAAAAAGCACCGTGTTCCGCTCCCCGACCAAGGTTCCGTTTGACCATGCGTCGCTCATCGCCACGATTCTCAAATGGCGAGGGCTGGAAAAACGCATTCCGGAATTCGGAAGCCGCACCGCGGCCGCTCCCACGTTTGACGATGTCGTTTCCTTGAAAACCCCTCGGAGCGATGAAAAAGAAGTCCGCTTCTTCAAATCGCACAAAGCAGGCGAGCCGGTCTCCTTTTACGACCGTTTCTATTTGAAGGATTTTAAGGGCAGGTACATTGCAGGGTTCAAAGAGCATTACGTGATGCCTGGCTCGGTTGCTTCCTATGATCCCACCATTAGCGAGTACTTTCCCACTCTCGACTCTCTACAGCCCGACGCTCCCCGCACCCAGTTCTATTTTCAGAATGCCGACTATCGTCCAGACGCGAGATTTATTACCGCATCCCCTAAGACGAAGGTCAGATTGGTGGCTACCGATGAGGGGTTGGGAGCCTACAATGTGTTAGGCGCATGGAGAGACTCCCGTGACGTTTACTATTTCAATGACTACATGGAAGGCGACAACAGTGAAAGAGAAATTTGGATCCTCGTCAATGCGAGTCGGGGTCGCCTGCTGTTTGGCGACAGCGTTCGCATTCAAAACGCATACGACTTTGGCATCTTGTTCGGTGGCAGTGAACAACGCTTAGTTCCGTGTTTTGACCACCCGGGTTACCTGACGACCATCAAATCGGGTCATGGGAGTGCGCCGGGCTTCAGCTACCGGATCTACCCCGAAGAAGAGTACTACTGGACGGTAGAACCCATCGAATAGCCTGAGCCCCGGAATAAGAATTGGAATTTCGACCGGCGGGCGCCGTGCGTAGCTCTCCGTTTCGGTGAAGTCGGTTTTTGTCTAGCCGACACACTTGTGCGTGGCCCTGGTCCGCGTCACTAGCAGGCTGCTGAAAAACCCGTTTTGGCACTCGTAGAGGCCGGCTTTAGCCGGGCATCTCGTTGAATTCAAAGTGCCGCCCTAAAGGGCGCCGCTACGAAGACCGCTCGAAACGGGGTTTTTCAGCACCCTGCTAGTGAAAACCCTCAAGCCCGTCCAACGGTCGTGGTAAAGAACTAACCCGGACTGTAGACTAGCGTATCTAGCGTGGAAACACCTGACTGTCCGCGCTGCATGCCGTCCCAGGATTACCGGGCTGGTAACAAACTTTCGAGTAGGTGAAGGCTTCCCCGATGCGAGTGTTTATTCTTGGTTTACTGTTTTTGGCCGCCTCGGCCGCACACGCCCAGGTCATTCCTGACCCTTGTCCCAACGCCCAGCCAGTTCCCCAACAACTGCGTCTCCCGGCACAACTGCCGCCCGGTGAACCGGTACAGTTCGAGGAGCAAGTGCTCCATTACCTGAGCACGCTCGGATACCGAAAGCTCGGCTGGTGCGAGGATAAGTGGGTGCGCGACACCGGACCTTTTGTCAAGGGTGTGGAGGCCATCGTGCATCCCCCGGTGCATATCTACTACTCGCCGGAGGTTTCCAAGTGGCTCGTCAATGGGCGCGAAGGCCCTATCCCGGACGGCGCCGTGATCATCAAAGAACAATTCGCGCCTCCGCCCGCGGCGCGCTACCGCGACATCCCGGCGGAGAGCCTCGGCTGCTCCAACGATTGGTCGTTTATGATCAAGAATTCCGCCGCCTCGCGGGACGGCTGGTTCTGGGGAGAGGTTTGGAACAGCGAAACCTTCCCCATGAATTTTGCGGACCAATTCCAATATCCCAACGCCGGCTACGGGCTTTACTGTATCCGCTGTCACGCCTCGGCCGAGGAGGAACTGACTTTCTCCACCCTCAATAACATCAAGGGCGCGGCGGGTTGGCCACTGCAATTTCGCGTTGATAACAGTTGGATGGCGATACCCGCCAAGGCTCCGGGACCTTGCGGTCACGGGCGCAGTGCCGCCGATCCGGTGCTGGGCGCGGCCTTTCCGATGCACGCCCAAAACGCGACACTGGAAGCGGAGATGGTTCGTCATCCCGCAGTGTTGGCCGAGCCCCCGTCGGTCGAGAACATGCCGCCCGAACCGTTGGACAATGTGGTTGCGCCGCCGGGGAAGGCGGCCGCAGTTTCCGATCCGGCAAAGTCTCCCGAGTTCGTCACCTCCGCGCAGTGCCTGGGGTGCCACAGCGGACTCGCCAATGCCGGTCTCGGCCCTAGCATGGTGATTCTGCCCAACAATTCCGGCGTGGGATCCAGCACGAGCGCTCTGCCCACCATCAACGTATCACCTTATGGCGAGTGGCGCTGGTCGCCCATGGGACTTGCCGGACGCGATCCGGTTTTCTTCTCGCAATTGGACAGCGAACTCGCTTTTCTGAATCATCAAACGGCCAAGCAACAGATGGTGGTGAATACCTGCATGAACTGCCATGGCGCCATGGGCAAGAAGTCCTTCGCCGCCGAACATCCTGACAAAGATTTCAAAGTGGATTTCGTCTACGACACTGATCCCTCCACATTGGGATTCAAGTACGGCGGCTTGGCGCGCGATGGAATCAGTTGCATGGTTTGCCATCGCATGGCCGCGCCCAAAGACCCCAGCCTGCCCTATTTCCTCGCCAACCATATCAACGGCGTCTTCGACCTTGCGCCGCCCGATCAACTCAACGGGCCGTTCAAGGACGACGTCATTACCACGTATCCCATGGATACCGGCATGGGCGTGAAGCCGAAGTACAACCCTTACCTCCAGTCGTCGCAGATGTGCGGCAGTTGCCACACCATCCTGCTGCCCGTTCTCGACTGTTCGAATTCCGCCAAGATGTCAGTGGAACAGAACACCTACCCGGAATGGCTCAATAGCCAGTATCGCAACGAGTATGGGTCGGTGGGACCGAATCCAAAGACCTGCCAGGACTGCCATATGCCGGCCGGCTACGTCAACGCAGTGAACCACCTGAATGTGCCGGTAATCCAGGACAGAATAGCGATTGTGCAGGATCTGACGCTTCCCGCGACCGAGCATCTCGCCACGCCCGATCAACTGAATGTCCGCTTCCGCCCCGTCGGCTTCCGGCGCCACGAATTGCTCGGCATCAATGGATTCCTGCTTCAGATGTTCCAGATTCCCGTGAACAACGACGACAACAATGAAGTCTTGGGCGTGCGGCTGAAGGACTACATGACTGGCTTCACTGCGGACCTGCAAAATGCCTCGGACAATATCGTGCAACAGGCCGAGCACAGCACGGCCTCGGTCGAGATTAGCAAGTGGGAAGTAAGCGGCGGCAAACTGATCGTGGAAGTGACGGTCACCAACCAGGCCGGACATCGCTTTCCCAGCGGAGTCGGGTTCCGCCGCGCGTTCCTCGAATTGCAGGCGACCCTGGATGGCAAACCCTTCTGGACGTCGGGAACCACTAATGATAAAGGCCAGATCACCGACTTCGCGGGAAAGGTTCTGCCGACTGAGTTCTTCCAGGATGGCCAGTATCAGCCGCATTTCAACCAGGCGCATCCTATCCAGTCGACCGATCAAGTGCAGATCTATGAAGAGTTGGTACAAAATGCCGATCGCCAATTCACCACCAGCTTTACCCGCCGCGATTTCGATATTAAAGACAATCGCCTGCTGCCCATCGGATGGTCCCTCGACGGTCCGGCGGATTTGAAAATTCCGGAGCCGTTTCTCCACGCTACACATCCGGTCGGTGACGCGCTGAAGGATCCGGTGTACCTCGCAGGCAAGGGCCAGTCGATTGTGCGCTACGAAGTGCCGCTGCCCGCGGGCGCGAATGCCGGTAATATTAAGGCGACCGTCGCGCTGTACGTGCAGACCATGCCGCCCTACTTTCTCGCGGACCGCAACCAAACGAAGACCCCGGCAACGGCGCGGTTGCAATACCTGGCCGATTCGCTCCAAACGCTGGCGGATACGGATTATGCGAATTGGAAGCTTTTGATTGCTTCGGCAAAACGGTAAGGCAATGCTTCCGGTGATGGCGCCCCAATATCCCGCCAAGCTTTTCAGGAGGCGAGTAAATAGGAGATATTCCATGCCCCTTACCGACCTGCAGAAGAAGACGGCCCAAGCCATCGTGAATATTTTCGAAACCTCCCGGATTCTGGGCGACTACGGCGCGGTCACGGTCGTCCGTGGCGACAAGGGGCGCCTGACGTATGGCCGGAGCCAAATCACGCTGGGTAGCGGCGGATTGCACAAGCTGCTCGTGGAATATTGCGCCCAGGCGGACGCTCAAATAGCCGCGCAATTCCAGCCTCTATTGCCGCGCTTCCGGGCCAAGGAGCTGACGCTGGACTCGGACACATCGGTCAAAGCACTGCTGCGCGAAGCGGGCAAAGACCCGGTGATGCAGGTGGTTCAGGACAAATTCTTTGACGAGGGCTACTGGAATCCTTCTTGCAAAGCCGCGGCGAAGTGCGGCCTGGCTGCGGCGCTCTCGACGGCGGTGGTGTATGACAGCCACATCCACGGGAACTTCGGCGGGATCCGAAAGGAAGTGGACAAGACCGGGACGGTGGCTAAGGGGATGCCGGAGAAGGCGTGGATCGCCGCCTATGTCGCCACCCGGAGAGCATGGCTGCTCACGAGACCAGACCCGCTGCCTAAGACGGTGTACCGGATGGATGAATTCAGGCGCCTGATCGAGGAAGAGAAATGGGATCTGCCGCTGCCCCTGGTCGTCAGGGGCAAGAGCATCAGCGAAGAAAGTCTCAACCCGGCAGCGCCCCCGGCACGGACGGCACGGACCCTTCGGCTTGCCCAGCCCTTGATGACTGGCGAGGACGTTCGGGCGCTGCAAGCGGCGCTGAGTCGCGCCGGCTTCGCCAATACGCCGGATGGCGTTTTCGGACCGGCCACCGACGCGCTCCTGAAACAATTCCAGAGCAGCCGGAACCTTCCTCCGAACGGCGCGGCCGGCCCCCGGACGCGAGCGGCTTTAGGGCTGTGAAGCATACTCCCACTGTCGAGAATTAACGCAGCGTGAACTGCGCATTTGTGGATGAGGAACGCCCGCCACGACTACCAAGGGCGCTTAGACTAGGCTAGTAGGGTGCTGAAGAAGGCCTAGGAAGGGCGGACTTCGGTAGTGGTACAGTTTGCTGTAGCGGCGCTCTATGAGCGCCGCGATGCTAACAAACCCAAGGTGGTGGACGGCGGTCATAGAGCGCCGCTACAGCAACCTTACCACTACCGAAGCTTCAGCCCCGCCCGCCCGCGGCTCTTTTTCAGCACCTGCCAGGAAGCTGCCGGGCAGAATTGTCTTGACAACGTTGTCTCTTGGGCCCAGCATAACAAATGTCCTTTGAGGTCAGACGCTGCCCAGACCCACGCGAGTCGGCGATGTTGCTCGACTTGCCCCACGCCTATTCGGAGCTCTCCTTGCCAGGAGGAAATGACCATGCCCAACGCTTCCTACTCGCCTCGGATCAACAGCCCGTCTTGCATAGACCCCATCGTCTGGAGCTCGCGTTGCCGGTGACGGCAGAGCGGCCACCGTAGCCGCTGTTTCCGCTCCAGGCCGATTCTCTTGCTGCCATGGCCCTCGAATTCAGAATGAGGGGGAAACTTGATGAAAACCGATCGATCTTTCGGACGGGTAAGGAATCTGGCTATCGCATCGCTACTGGCGCTGGCCCTCGCTTCCAGCGCCGAGGCGCAGAACGCCGGCCACTGGCTCACCGGCTACTACGCCACTTACAACTACAGCGTGATGAGCACCAGCCAGGTGGACTATACCAAGCTGACGCACGTCATCTACTGGCCGGTGATCCCCAATACGGTAACCCCAGGTACCCTCGATACCACCCCCTTCGGCTTATCCGCCGCGACCTTCAGCGCCGGCGCTACCGACCTGGTCACCCGCGCTCACGCCGCGGGCGCCAAGGCGTTGATAGGAATCGGAGGGTCAAATTCACCGGGGAGCGGAGATGGCAACCTGGGGGCAACGGCGGGATTTCAGATCTCGGCGAGTCCCGAGTACCAGGCGACCTTCATCAGCAACATCATCAACCTGATGCAGACTTACGATTTTGACGGGGTGGACATCGACTGGGAGGGGATCACCGACGCGGACGATGCGAATTTCACGAGCTTTATCAAGAATCTGCGCGCCGAACTGAGCGTGATTTCGCCGAACTTGCTTTTAACGATTGCGCCAGGAGTCAAGGCGGGCGGCGGCCGTCCCGACCTGATTGCCCCGATTTACCAGGATTTCAATCAGATCAACCTCCAAACGTACGTTATGTCGGGCCCCTACTGCGGGTGGGAAACTTGGTACAACTCTCCCCTCAGCAACGGTGGCGCAACGTTTATCTCCGACCCTGGGGAGCAATTGCCTTCCATCGTCAATGCGCTGGCCGACTACACGAGTCTCGGCATTCCCTCAAGCTATATGGCCATGGGCATTCAATTTGATTCCGCCGTCTGGACCGGCGGCTCAGGCACGACCACCGGCGGCGTCACCAAGCCCCAGCAAAGCTGGACGTACGGGAATGACAACTGCGAAACCCCCGACCCCGGCGCGCCCTCGTGGACCACCCTTCCCTATCGGCAGATGATTACTACCCTGGCCACCACCGCTGGTTACACCACCAACTTCGATTCGGTTGCGGACCAGTCTTGGCTCAGCTACGACCCCTCCGGCAACGGCACGACCAACGAAAGTAAAGACAGTTTTGTTTCCTTTGACAGCCCGACTTCGATCGCGAAAAAAGGCGTGGATATGAGCCCGGCCCAAGCCGGCGTTGGAGGCTCACTTGGTGGAGTCTTCATCTTCGAGCTTTCCGGCGACTTCGCCCCGGCCGCGGCCGCCGCCCAACAGCATCCCTTGCTGAACGCAGCCAACGGCATGAAGATGCTCCTGCCCGGCCTGATCTCAAACCTGACCGCCTCCGCGAGCGCCAACGCCGCCACTTTGAAGTGGACCGCGGATCCCGGCTCCGCCAGTTACAACGTCTACTATGAAACCGGGCCCGGAACAGGCGCGGGTCCGCTCGCCAAGAACGTTGCCACCAACCAGGCGACCATTAAGAACCTGGTGTTGGGCAAGCAGTATTGGTTTGTGGTCGAAGGCGTCAACGTTTTTGGTCAAGGAGTGGGCTCCGAGGTCAACGTCAAGATTCCTGCCTTAGTGACGCCAACCATCACCTGGCCGACCCCGGCGACAATCGCCTACGGAACACCCCTCTCCGCCACCCAGCTTAATGCCAGCGCGTCCGTTGTTGGAACCCTTACCTACTCTCCTTCCGCGGGCACGATCCTCCGCGTGGGCGCCAACCAGACTCTTTCGGTGAACTTTAAGCCGGTATCGCCCCTCTATACGACCGCCATGAAATCGGTCTTCATCACGGTTACGTCTGCCGCCTTGAGCACCTCCGGCAGCTTCAGCAATGTGAATGTCGGCGCCTCCAGTAACGCCCACGCAATCACCTTCAAGTTCTCCACCTCCACCACGTTAAGTGCAAGCACACCGTTCCAGGTCCTCACCAAGGGCGCCAGCGGTCTGGACTTCAAGAACGCCGGGGGCGGAACGTGCGCCGCCAACACCTATGCGTCCGGCAGCAATTGCACGGTCATTGTGACGTTCACTCCGACTGCTCCCGGCCAGCGTCTGGGCGCGGTGGTTCTCCTCGGCACCAACGGAAATGCCGTCGCGACGGCCTATATCAGCGGCATCGGCGTCGGTCCCCTCGTCGCCTACGATCCTGGAACGCCCACCTCGGTGTCGATCCTCTCTCAAATCTCTCCCTTTGGCGTCGCCGTGGACGGCGCGGGAAACATCTATTTTGCCGACTACAACTATCACAAGGTCTTGAAGGTGACGCCCACCGGCGCTTACAGCACCTTTGTCAGCGGACTGAGTGGCCAGCCCAACGCCCTGGCTCTGGACGGGGCCGGCAACCTCTTCATCTCCTTGACTACCACGATCCTGAGGGTGACTCCGACCGGCGTTCAGAGCACGGTAGCCAGCGGATTGGTCGCCGCTCCCAAAGGTATAACTGTGGATGCCTTCGGGGACGTGTTCATCGCCAATACTAACGGCAACGCGGTAATCAAGGTGGCTCCGACCGGCATCGAGAGCACGGTGCTCAGTGGCAAGGTGAATGGAATTAACATCTCTCTCCCCACCGGACTGGCGGTGGACAGCTCCGGGAGCCTCTACGTCTCCGATTCGGGCAACAACCGGATCTTGAAAGTTTCCGCCGGCACTCCGTCCGTGCTGCCGGCTAGTGGACTCAACATGCCTTACGGCATCGCCCTTGATGGCACGGGACTACTCTACATTGCCGATGACAACAACAATCGAATCGTGATGCTGACACCGGCCGGCGCCCAGAGTACTGTTCTGAGCGGCATGGTCCTGGGTCCCAACCTCTCCCAGCCCCTTGCCGTGGCCGTTGATAGTTCGGAGAACCTCTATGTCTCCGACACTGGGAATGGCCGGTTGTTGAAGGTCAACCGCACCATCGTGCCCAGGTTTAGCTTTGTCGCGACCCAAGTAGGCGCCACCAGTTCCGACAGCCCCAAGACACTCACGTTGAATAACGTCGGCAATGTGAACCTGACCTTCCCTGTACCCGTCACGGGAATGAATGCCAGTATCTCCGCTAATTTTACCCTGGGCAGCTCCACCACGTGCCCCGTTCTCAGTACGGCATCAGCCGCGGCTACGCTGGCCACCGGCACCTCCTGCAACTATGCGGTGAGTTTTGCGCCGTCAAGTGCGGGGACGGTGAACGGTTCGCTGGTGATTACTGAAAGGGCGCCGAATACAAGCACTGCCGCACAGGTGGTCCAGCTCAGCGGAGCCGGCGTAGGTGCTTCGCGCGTGGTCTGGATTCCGGATTTTTACGGCCAGACTGCGACGGGCGGCGCCGGTCTACTGCAAGTCCGGGTCGGCGGCGCAAACCCGACGGCCATCACTGTCAATCTGCCCGCCTGCAATCCGAACAGCGTTGCGGTCAACAACAACAAACTCTATGTGGCGTGCTCGGCCTACGGAGGGAATCCGGACAGGATCCTGGTCTATGACGCCACGAAGATTCGAGGCGCTGCTGCGGGCACGCTGAGTATCCAGCCGTCACAGACGATCACCAGCAACCAATTCAGTTCGCTGATTGGTATCACCTTTGACGCGTCGAACAATCTATGGATCGCCAGCTATGGTAACAACGAGGTCCTCAGCATCTCGGCGGCGACACTGAATACGGCAACTCCCGCCGTGACCGTCGAGCTGGTCGATTCACCTCCCTCGCCAACGGGGCTGGCCTTCGCGGCGGATGGATCGCTGTGGGTCACCGGCCAGTTTGGCGGCGGCATCCTGCTCAATTTTGCCAGCAACCAGTTCGGTCTGGGAGCGAACGCCCAACCAACTTATTGCATTGTTTCCACCAATCAGGGAGCGGGTTGTCAGTTTTCGAACAACCTTTTTCTGGAGCCGGAAGGTGTCGCGCTCCTTAACGGCGACATTTGGGTCGCCAATAACGGTCCGGGCGGGTCCAGCCCGGGGCGTGAACTGGTCGATCTCAAGGTCGTCGCGGGCGCGCTGAGCGTGAATGCCACCTTCGGCAACCCCAATGTTCCCGCCGACAGTCCCTTCGTCTGCCCGGGCGGCCTGTTTGCCACCCCAAACCACCTGTGGGTCAATGACGAGAGCTATGGCGAAGCCAATCCAGCGTGCGGCGGAAATGGCGACGTTGCCGGCCAGACCGGCGGTATCCTCAGCTTTACCGCGGCGCAGCTCGCGGCCCAGACAACCACCATCAGCCAGGTGCTGGTCTTCTCCAACGTCACCGGTCGCCCCGGCTTCGGTGGCATCTTCGTGGAGAACGATCAGTAAAACGAGGAAAGCTGCACTTCCCCGGGGGTCGCAACGGTCGCTAACACTCGCTTCGCCGTCGTGCAACCCGTCGCCCGGTCAATATGCCGTCTCGATCGGGCGACGGTTCCCGAGGGGGGGTGGAACGTGATTCCAGTCTTAGGGACGGTCGATCAACCAAGGCTGAAAGAGCCGCAGAGTGCGGCAAGCTGCGCCTAACCCGGATTTCTCACCACGGAGCGGAAGGGCGGGGCTTCACCCCGCCGCTTA